>JAABUH010000375.1_pt1 | contig 67202 bp, 75 predicted proteins | sample 5559121 | NCBI WGS metagenome assembly JAABUH01 (sample SAMN10711871, study PRJNA513364) | rock metagenome | isolation source: Antarctica rocks | place: Antarctica: Victoria Land, Battleship Promontory nord | collected 2015-12-28 | reverse complement strand
ATCACAAGATTGTGATAGAAATCAATGCTTCAAACTATGTGTTCAAAGACATTCTCTTTCAATATGATGAGAATGAAATTCTTCATTCAGTCGCTTACTTTTCAAAGAAGCATAACTCAGTCAAGTGTAACTACAAGATCTACGATAAAGAACTCATGATCATTGTTTGCACTTTCAAGAAATGATGATCAGAGCTTGAAGACTTTATTTATTCTGTCAAGATGATCACGAATCACAAAAATCTTGAGTATTTTATGTCAACTAAGCAGTTGAGTTATCATCAAGCTTGTTGAAGTAAGTTTCTGTCTAAATTTAACTATCACATCGCTTATCATTTTGACAAGATTGATGATAAGTTGAATGCTCTGACACGTCGCTCAGAAGATCTTTCTAAAGAGAGAGATACATTCGATTCTCGACATCAATATCATCATCAGACAATTTTGAAAACTCATGTTTTAGATCTCAATATTGTTGAGAATCTCACTCTTGACATCTTCGACATCAAAGTCATGAAGCTTCAGTCACAAATCATCACTCTAGATTCAATTCAGTTACATCTGTTCTCAGTTATCTCAGAACTTTTGCAAATTTTAGCTCTCATGAATCTAGAAATCGAAGAATTCAATGTTGAAGATGTCAAGCTTCAGCTAGATCAAGACACTCTGAATCTTGATGAAGATTCTGCTGACATTCTCACTCAGACATTGTGAAAGCAAGTCGAAATCAATGACAAATTCGCAGCTCAGATAATCAAAGCACTTCGCAATGAAGCACGACATCACAACAAGATCTCTCTAGTCGAGTGTGAAGAACACGAGAATCATCTGTACTTTCAAGAAAGAAAGTACATGCTCAACTCAGATAAACTACGCCTTCGTATCATTCAGCTCGCTCATAATAGTGTTGTTGATGATCATTCAGAAAGAGCAAAAAGCTATGAAGTGATCAGTCGAGTCTACTGATGATCAAACATTTATAAGTATGTTCAACGCTTCGTACAAAACTGTCACGTATGCACACGTTTCAAGCTCTCTAGACAATGAATTCAAGAATGATTGCATCTTCTTTCAGTTCTTGAACGTCGTTAACGTGATGTCTTCATGAACTATGTAGATTCTTTATCGCTCAGTATCTTCATGAATATCACATATAGATATGTTCTAGTCTTCGTCGATCATCTTATCAAAATGAAACATTTAGTTCTCATCACTTCTAGAAAGTTGAAGAAGTCATCAACTGCTTTTATGCTCATGTTTGAAAACATCATGATTTACTCGAGTTCTTCATGTCTGATCGAGACACATAATTCATCTTCGATGTCTGAAAGCATATGTGTAAAATGCTGAAGATAGAAGTTAAGTTATCAATGATGTATCACTCTGAGATCGATGATCAAATCGAGAGAATCAATGCTTTCATGAAGCATTATCTTCGAGTCTTCATCAACTACATGCAGAATGACTGAGCTAAGTGACTTTCTGAAGTCGAATTCATCGTCAATAACGCATCATCATCAATCACTTTAGCATCACTCTTCTTGATCAATTCGAGTCAAAACTCACGTCTAAACTTCAAGTCTTCTGAGTCTCTGCTTGAGAATCTTACATCTCAAGCTCGAGACAAGTTAATTAATGTCGAAGAGTTCATCAAGAAGATGAAGAAACTAATTGAGCATCTACGTGATGAGATGCTTATAGCTCAGATCATCTACGAATTCAATATCAATCTCTTTCGTCATTCTTGTTCTAGATACTTCGTTGAAGATGAAGTCTGATTGAATGCTCGCAATCTCAGCATCATTCATCTCGCTGTCAAGTTAGATGATCGTAACGTTGATTTCTTCAAGATTAAGCGTGTCTTCAAGAACAATTCTCTGATCATTGAGTTAAATCTTTCAGCATTCATGAAGATTCATTCAATCTTTCATGTCACTCTTCTGAATCATATTGCAAGTGATTTTCTTTCAAGTCAACGTCAAAAACTTCGAGAATTCGTTGTTGTCAAGAATGACGAAAGATTCTGATATGTAAACAGCATACTAAACTTCAAGCGTGATAGATGCTATAACTCATTTCTGCTCAAGTATTACATCGATTGAAAAGATCACTTTTCTACTTGAAAGTCTTTTCATCTTCTGAATAATTGTGAGCAAACGCTCAATGAATATCATCTCGTCAATTCTGTCGCTGAAGAATCACATGTACTGTCGTGTGTGATATCTCAATGTCAATGTCAAGAACTTTAAGTTCAATCTTCATCATTTTGATTCAGTCTCGATCTGACTCAGATCTTGTCTAGATCTGACTCAGACATTTTGTTTAAATTTGATTCAGATGTGACTCAGATGTATTTTAGTTTCATCTGTGCATTATCACATTAAACTTCATTTCATCTCTTTCTTACTCAGATCTGACTCAGATCTTGTCTAGATCTGACTCAGACATCTTGTTTAAATCTGATTCAGATGTGACTCAGATGTGTTTCAATTTTCTGTGCATCATCATGTTAAAATGCGTCTCGTCTCGTTTTGCTCTTCAGACATCTTGCTCAGATTTGACTCAGATGTGATTCAGATCTATTTCCATCTCATCTGTGCTTCATCACATTAAAATGCATTTTCATCAATTCTTGTCTCATTTCAGTCTTCATCTTCAATTCTTTTTCGTCTCATCTTGTTTCTTCTCGTCGTCTCGCAGAAGCTCAGTCTTGAAAAGAAGAGCTACTGTCATGATGTCAGATCATCAATTTAATTTAGAACATAAATCGTCGATATCTTAAATAATCTCGATTCATTGAATCTGTTTCGCAGTTCAATGAATCCAGTCATCAATTTAGTCATCGTCATCTTAATCTAGTCTCAGCAATTCTGTTTCGATCATCTCAGTCATGTGCGCGAACTTCTGCAATCTTAAGTCAATAGAACTATTGTCTAGTCTTGATTCTGCTCGATTCATGTATATAGAAGTTGAATTCTCATTCTTTTCTTTCGCTCTTTGTCTTTCATCTTGTACATTATCTGATGTATTGTCTTGTATCTAGATTCTATCAAAGTAATAATAATATCAGTTATCTATATTGATAGTATTTCTAGTCTAGCTCAATCTCTGACACATGATGAGTTTAGACTGATCGTCAAGTCAAGTTTTCATACCTACTTTCTGACTCGCTCGAGTACTCGATATCAATGTCGTGACTCGACTTGAATACTCGATCTCAACATCGTGACTCGATCTAGTATCGATCTCGAGTCGAGTCAGAATTCGCTGACTCGACTTAACTCATCAAGCAATCGAATATGATGTCAAGAGAGCTAAATATAGAAATTTTTCCGGTTTTTCGCCTTTGCATTATCTTTTTGATAGAAAGTCATAAAGAGAAACATGAAGAGAAACATGAAGAGAAACATGAAGGGAAACATAAAGAGAAACATGAAGAAAAACATGAAGATTGTTTGATAGAAAGCTTTGATAGAGAACTATGATAGAAAGCTATGATAGAGAGTCATAACGAAAAACTATGAAGGCTGTTTGATAGAGAGTCATGAAGAGAAGTCATGAAGAGAAGCTATGATAGAAAAACATGGTAGAAAGCTATGAAGAGAAGTCATGACGAAGAACTATGAAGACTATTTGATAGAGAGTCATGGTAGAAAGTCATAATAGAGAGTCATAATAGAATATCTATCTATCTATCTTCATGTCTTGACGAGCCGAATCGAGAATTTCGAGTCGATACTTGATTTCAACTCTCTGACTCGACTTGAATACTTAAGTCAAACATCTCGATTTGACTCAAATACTCAAGTCAAGAATTCTGACTTGAATCGAGTCTTGACGAGTCGAGAACTCAACTCGATCTCGATGACTCGACTTGACGCAATCAGTCTAAATGAGTTGTATCATCTGCAAAGATTTTTACATTCGACTGTTCAAGAATTATCATGCTTTGCATAGCTTTACTTTCACGATTCTGCTCAGATGATCACTATGCGCTTGACTCAAAGTCTCACTCTTCACGAAAGTCTTTTAAGACAGTTGAACAAGATGATACAAGCATGTGAAAATTCATTTATTGACATGTACAAGTTTGCATTAGAACAGCTCAAGACTGCTCGACAGAGTATGAATTCTATGCGTGTTATTCTAAATTTGCAGCTTAAGTTGATAGTAGAACGTGATTCTGATCAATGATGTATGACTTTACTCATGATTAGTGAAGTTGCTGTGTTTATTTCAAATGAGTATAATGAGATTAAATATTAAGATATCGTTGTTGTAGAATGTACAGCTATCGATAAAGAATCGCGATTTCATCGTATCAATTATAATAACATCATATACTTTTCTTTACATTACATGCTGTTCTTCTTTGAAGATAAATTGAGTTGACACTGAGCACTTCAATTGCATAACAATGATCACTCATGCATAAAAACTCATTACAGTTGATGTACATGATTATAATATCATCTTTTCAAAAGATCAGATCAGTACTTTGTTGTACAGAGAGATCAACGATTATTTCAGCAGTATATTGTTGATTGTTTTGCAATTATTAACCAGAGTCAATTGAAATTTCTTTAATATAATCAGAAAATTATTCACGCAGATCTTTACAAAGATCTTGTAAATGCAATTACTAGAGAGAATGATGATTCTGAACTTATAAATCATTGAATTATACTGTTATCAAGTTACACTGAGAAAGACAGATGAATGCAGCAGCTGTATCAGAATTTCATGATCATTACTTATCATTTCAAAAAGTCTATCATGTTTGTAATATATATTGCAAACTTGCACTGATCTGAAATTATAGCTGCACTTGAGTTGAATCAGAAAGTCAAGAATCAATCAAATATAGTCACATAAGTCTTTCATGAGAAAATAAAAACTTTATTGTAAAATCTTAAAACTCAGTATGATTGATATCTTGACATCATATGAATTATTAAGTATCAGAAACGCGATTTATCTCATATACATATCTTATTGTTTCTGCATCGAGAGAATAACTTTCTTGAACGAGCTTGCGTAGATGAACTGATCTGTGCAAAGCTTTCAAATCTCAATATCAATCTGAATGAATCTTTACAACGCATTATTGAAAGTCAACTGACGCATGATTCTTGCAACGTTTGAAATTCTTCTGCGTCATGCATGAAAGATAATTCAAAAGATTCTGAATGAGTCTGTAAAAAGAAGTTTTCAAAGTTGTATCAAATTGAAATCATGATTCAGTTTGATGATTATTCTTTGTACAGAAGACATCAGAATGATCATATCTGAATGAAACATGTGAATGATAGAGATGTTCATTTGAATAATGCATGAGTAATGTCATACAATTCTTATCTGATTCATAAGTATAGTGCGCATATTAATGTCAAAATCTGCGAGTCTATACAGATCATCAAGTATGTTCACAAATACATGTACAAAGAAGAAGATTGAACAATCATGAAGTTAAAGAATAACTTGAACGAAATCACACGTCACTTGAATGATCATTATATTTCTTTGAATCAGACTGCGTGAAATCTGTTCAAGTTTCATAGTCATATCAAGAATTCTTTCATCACGCGTTTAATCATGCATAGACTGATTGTCAAGTTGAGTTTCAAGTTGACATTTTGAACTCGAATCGAGATCGAGTCGAGTTGCTCACATTTTCAACTCGACTTGAGTTAAGTTGCTCATATTTTCAACTTGACGTGACTTAACTCGACTGAGAATTGAGTCAATTCAACTCGACTTGTCAAGAACTTGAGCTTGACGTCAAGAGAGTTAAATATAGAAATTTTTCCGGTTTTTGACTTTTGCATTATCTTTTTGCATTATCTTTTAATAGAGAGTCATGAAGAAAAACATGAAGATTGTTTGATAGAAAGTCATGACGAGAAACATGAAGAGAAACATGAAGAGAAACATGAAGAGAAACATGAAGAAAGTCATGATGAGAAACATGAAGAGAAACATGAAGAGAAACATGAAGAAAGTCATGACGAGAAACATGAAGAGAAACATAGAGAGAAACATGAAGGAAAAACATGAAGATCGTTTGACTTTGATAGAGAGTCATGACGAAGAAACATGGTAGAAAGTCATGAAGAAAATGATAAAGACTGTTCAATTAAGCTATTTACATCTATTTAATATCTTGTCAAATCGAGTCGAGTTTTCGAATTAAGTTATCGAGTCAAGCTTCTCAATTCAACTTGAGTGCTTGAGTTCAACTTCTCAATTTGACTCGACACTTTTTCAAAAAAAATTTCAACTCAACTTAACACTTTTCAAGTTGAGTACTCAACTTGAACTCAAGTACTCGACTCAACATGATCAATCTAATCATGCATCTTTCTGATGAGCAATCAATATACTTTTTGAAGAATGCAACAACAAAATAAATACAATCATTCTGAATGAGATTGAAATAATGCTTATCATGTGATTTTGATACAATCAACAACATTCAAATGAACGTGCACTTTTGTATCAAGAATTTTCAACTTATTACATTTATCAGTTGAAAAGAGAACAACGACGTTGAACATTGAGACAACGAGATACGACAATTGATCATATATATCATTTCACTTCAATGCAAAGAGAAAAACATTATTTATGACTTTTTTTAATAATTGTATGAGACACTCAAAGCTTTGATGATATACATATTGTTGACGAAGTATTGCATCTTACTTATTACTTCATCTGTACTGCTCTGCGTCTGCTTGAAAATGATGACAAGTGAGTTAGTTGTTTCATCAAAGTTGTACATTTCTCTATGAATTCATCTTTATGAAGTTTGTTCATGATTACTTTGATGCACAATGATCTTGCAGATTCTTGTGCATTATGAAACAGATTTCATGTTGATCTCTGTGATGATTTACCTTGTTGTATGCATGAATTTTCTTTCATATCAATTGATTTTGAGAATTCACATCTTAATTATGAGTTATATCTGATCATGAAGATGCTGCAATGATATGATAAGACTTTTGCAGATTTCAATCTGTCTGCATTGATCTTGAATTGATTTAATAATATTGTTTCTTCTTTGATTTTTGCAGAGCTTAAGTATGATCAGATTAAATAAATCAGATTATAAGATGCAAAGATCATTCAATTAAATGAGAAACAGCATCAAGTCTTTAACAGTATTGTTTCAATCATTATAAACTCGCTCAAGACTGCACATTTTTTCATTCACAACTTTGCAAACATTGAAAAAACGTTTTTATATGAATGTCTGTGTCATCACTTTCAAGCGCAGACAAAGATCATTCTGTGCATGATCTTCATGAACATTGCAACTCAGTTACTGCTCAATGAAAGAACATCACATTCTCGTTTCAAGATTTTTATCATTTGTCATGATATATTCATCTGTTTCATCATTGCATGCTCAGAGCTTGTCAATTTACTGAAATGCATGATCTTGATCATATGAGATGAGATTTTTATGCAGCACAAGCACAATTTCATAATCATCAATGCATCTTTGTGTGACATTCTGCAATTCAGCGATGTATTTAATGAAATATCTGCAATTCTTGATGAGAACTTTGCACAAATCACTCTCGTGATTTCACAAGAAAATTGATCAGCGCAGATCAATGTCAGCATTTACAGCTTTTGAATCTTAAATCATCTAACTGTGCTGAAACTGCATTGAAACATGTGAATTCAATTAAGTCTGAACAATCAGTAATTTGTCGAGTGAATTGATCATATGTCATATGATTTTGATTTATATAATGTCTGATCTTTATCATTCATGATCATTAATTATTATGAAACATCGCGATCATTTTTTAATCATGTATATTCTTCGCATGATCTTGTACAAGCTCATACATCTTCGAATTTCTTTAGAGACAAAGCTATACTGTATTCTTACAACAACTTTGTTAATCTATTGAATTAACAGATCATGAACAACTTTCTTGAGTTTGTATGACTGTTCATGTTGATTGATATGATTGAAAACAATGATGTCGAAAAGACTGAGAATATCAGTACGAAGTATTTGCAAACTTTTGAATTCTTTGAATTTTTCTTATCACAGATGTATCTCAAGATAGAGACTTCAATTATGTTACTATGTAATTTGCATTTACATAAGAGAATGTGTAACAACACTTGATTAATTATTACACATCTGCATCAAGATTGTATTGAAAATCACATCTTGAAAAATAAGTTTGATGAAGACATATGATTGATTTCGAGAATTAAGTTAATCAATAAGAAAGATGATTATTCATGAGTTTTATCGCGCAAGCAGTTTTCTATTCATCTTTGCTTCGTAATAATCATTAACAAGTTGCAAGAACAATCATTGTTGATTGTAAAAATAAATCTTTCTTTATTTTGTTTCAGTTATGAACAATTATATGTTGCATTGTTTAAAGTCACAAATGTATGAAGATTATTGATTTTGTTTCATCTCTTTAAGAATCAATGTATTGATAACGTAGTTTATTCAAAGGTTTTGTTATTATAAGTGTAATTGAACTGTAGTTTTCATTTCTGTATAATGTATTAAATCACTGTTACGTTGAATTCATCTTTTTACAGCTCAGCACTAATGACTTTACATTACATCACAAGTAATTATTAGTTTGTAAGATCTTTGCATCGAGCTTTTTGACTAATTACAGAGCTTTATGAGCTAGTTACTGCTGCACACAGCAATGACATGTTCTATTACAGATTTGTATTGAATTGAAATTTATCACACTATCTTGCATTTAAACATTATCATCTGCACAGACTTTTACTTCTCTTCATCAATATGATACTTCTCTTCAAGACTTGCAAACAGAAATTGCATGAATCGAAAAAACATTGCAATGATCTTTGTTTGATTCGCAAGAATATTAAACATATTGAAAAGTTCTTTGAACAAATTGAAGATAATGTTGAATTCATCTGCAAAGTTTATTTCAGAAGCTTTGTGCTTCTTCACGAAAGCTGTATAGATTAGTAAAGTCTTTTCACTATTAATATGCATTCTTACTGTTTGATTCAAAATCTGCATATGCTACTTACTTATTTTTATCTTTGATGAGCTTAAAAATACATTTATGTTTGACTTTGATCTGATTTGTACAGATCAGCACATTGACTGACAATGAGATTCATCTGTACATGATGTCAACTACGAATCTTTTGATTCTATTCTGTGTTCGAATAGAAGTCAGAAGAGTTAAGAGATCTCAATTCAACGCAGTTCAAACGATGTTAAAATGTTGCGTGATCAGAAAAGTCATCATGCAGAGTTTTCACTCATGCAACAACATTCTTTCTAACAGTCACAATCGATCTACAAGAAAGATTAATGACATGTTGATGTCAGTAAGAAATGAAAAGATACTACTAGTGATTAAACAATTCAGATGCAGAGTCTGAGAGTTGTGACTGCAAGTAATCAAAAAAATGATGACTCGTTGATCACGTCAATATACTGAAACATCTTCATCACATTGATAGTGTCATCAAGTAATTGATGAAAAGATATCAGATAGAATAGTCATTTCAGATGATGAGTCTGAGAGTTGAGACTACATGTGCTTGAAGAAGTAGTGACTTGTCGATTACGCTGATATACTGAAAGAGCTTGAACTCATCTTCTTTACTTGACGTTAAGTCATACATTTATCTACGTGAAAAATTAAGAGCGCAAGAGAGCAATCAGAACGCATTCTCTTCTATTGATCAGAGTCAAACATCGAACGATTGCAATCGCACGTTTATACTAACAATCTATTCAACGTCTACGTGACACAAGTCAAATCAAGAGAAGAAAAGAGTTATTCAATACAATCACACTTTATTTTCTCATCGTGCACATCTCTCTTTCATCACATATTTCTCTGCTCAATGAATGACAATCATTGAGTAAGAGAACGCAGTTTTTGACATTACAATCATGAGCATCACGAGTGCAACGAAATCGACTTCGCGATTGAAGATCGAAGATCAAAGCATCGTTGTATAGAATATCATCAATGAAGAGCAGAGCAAAGACGATACGTCATAATCAAACAGCACAGACACTTTCATTAAGAGTTTACTTGAGCATCACATGCTGAATAGAAGCTATAGATTCATTACTGATAACATAGTGTCAATTTTATTGTTTCGACAACGTGAAGTCATCATGTAGTCAATGAGCGATTTTCTCTTTCAGAGAGTTTTGTTCATTCAATACACATAGCATAGTTTCTCTCATGAGTCAAACTTAAATCGATGTCACAAAAATGTATGAATTCAAATCAAATCAGATCAGCACATTATTAAACTTATCTGTACAAAAGTTGTACATACTCAACATCAAACTGCATTGATTTACTTCTTCTTCTGAGATCAGACAGATCACGCACATTTCTTCAAAAAGCTTTGCAAAGAATTTACAGCTTTAAAACATGCTTGAGTCATTTTTGCAGATTCTGCATGCATTTGAGTCTCTGTGAAACAGTTTTGCATGACTTTGAAGAATGATTTTCTGTACTATGTATTCACGTTTAAAGTTCTGTACAGATCAATAATATTCAGCGCATACTCATATAAATCTGTACATATGAAGTATTTCATCTCTTTGCTGACTTAGTTATGATGAAGCTCAATATCGCGTAGCAAGAACTGTGCAGCTACGCGCATGATTTTACGAAAGCAGACAGATTTTTGACAACGCTTCTCTGTCAATACTAATATCTTATGTTTTTCTTTCATATCAAGCAATTCAATTGTTGTATCAACATGTTCAACAAGTTCATATGAATTTGCATCAGTTTTCAAAAGTATTTCTATCTTGAAATCATCATTGAGAATCATTGCAAAGTTGTACAGATTTGTATGTTAGAGTATTGTTATGAAAGAATTTGTTCAGTTGTAAACAGTTCTAGAAAACTTGTATTGATTAGTAAAGCTGTGCACATCTTGATACAGATCAATTCTAGAAGTTAAAAAAACATGTAACTGTCTGCGTAATATAACACAGAACAGCACAGAATTAATACAAATAAACTACATGTTTAATCAGATGTGTAAAGACTTGAAGAGAATGAGAAAAGTGATAAAACTTTGTTAAGTTAGCAATTGATCTGAATAAATCAGTACATGTTTATACATATCTACAAAGTCTTCTAAAATTCAAAAGTCAAGAAAATCTTTGAAAATTTCAAAGCTATAGAAAGCAAAGCTTTGCAGTTACTGTTAACTGTCTTGAAGCTTTCATGTAATAACTGTACAATTCAGTACAGTACTAGAAAAGAAAGATAAACACTTGCACAAAGCTGCAAGCTCAGATAAACATCAGTACATAGTGATACAAAGAAGCGAAGATCTGTACAAAGATATTATTACATATCTGTATAAATAAATCTGTAAGAACTTATTGAAACAATTGTTGTAAAAGTTATGTTTGAAAAATGTGATAGAAACAAACTTATGTTCAGAGTCAATCTCGTGATTCATTGCAGCAATCTCAAATTCTTTGCAAATAATCATATTGAACAATACATCACAGTAAATACTTTTTCATACATGCTATTTACTACTTACTAAGCGTAAAGACAATTTTCATCGAAAATGATGACTTTCTCGTAGCTTGTACTGTCACTGTATACTAATAAATACTGTCGATTTAAACTGATCGCGTCGAGTTGAGTCATCAAGATTGAGTCGAGTTCTCAACTTGTTAAGATTCGATTCAAGTCAGAATTTTGAAATCAAGTATTTAAATTGAATCACGATGTTTGAATTGAGTATTTGAATTGAGTTAAAATGTTGAAATCAAGTATTGACTTGAATTCTCGACTCGACTTGTCAAAACATGAAGCGAAGTACTATTAATATTCATTTGAGTGTCTGATAATGCAACAGAATAATGCAATTAATTAAAGAAAATTCATGCTTGTTTATTTACTACTGCTAATCTGAGATCATTATTATCTCATCATTCTTCTTCTTCTTCTTCTTCTTCTTTTTCTTCTTCTTCTTTTCATACTTCTTCTTGTACTTGTTCTTGTACTTATTCTCATTCTCATACATATCTGCATTATCATTTCTCTTGCTAAATTTCATTTTCTTGTCATCGTCGTCAATCTCAATGATATCATCAGATTCATCATTTGATGAATCTAGTGAATTAACTATCTTTTGATCAATCGCATTTTTTTCATTTGAAAATGCGCTCATGAATTTGTTGAATTCTTATATGACATTTGAATCATTCATCATCTTCAATTCGTTCAATTCTTCATGATGTAAAATGCGTTGCTGAATTAATTCAATAGTAGATATCATGTATCTTGACATGTTTTTCTCAAGTTTATCTTGTTGTGCAATAGTTTAATGCATACATTAGTCTTGTTTTTCACATCAAACACAGTACATACATCAACAGTAAAAGTAGTATTGAACGTCATCTTCATGACTATTGCTTTGAGCTTCGCTTACTTCGTAATTTTCTTCTCTTTCGTCTTCTTCATCAAATTCATCTTAAAGCATTAAGCTATTATACAATCAGCTTTTGAAACACATTGTCGTGAAACTGCTCGCACCATTTTCACAAGATAGTTAGTAAGAAGAAAGAGATCAAAGTCTGAGTCAATGATAGAAGAGTTGAGAGACGTTTTTCGAGTGTACATATAGATGTCATTGCGACTTGTAGATAGAGACAGAGACATACACGTTTTACAGTATCTTTCTACTAGCACGATCATTGCACGTGTTTGTTGTTTGCTTTCTCTGTTGCTTTGATACGACTTTCTATATTGCATCTGTATTTTATCTCTCAACATTGAAGCTCAACGCAAGAATATCATTTTTATGATACTTTGAATAGAACAGTTGACTGAACAGCAGAGAGCAACACGACATCTCTACAGTGATCAGAGAATTTACGAAAGATTTGAAGTGAGAATCGATTTGACTCTGAAATACGGGAAATTGATATAGCGACTTTATTTCGCTTAGAAATATTGACGAAAGCTATTCAAGTCACAGAGTTCTCACAGTTGAAACTAGAAAAGACGCGTATCTTTAGCTGACGAAAACTGTCTCTTTTTGAGCGAAGATGCAACAGCGAAGAAGAAAGAAACTGACTTTCGCGAATGACTGACACTCAGAAGAGACGCTCTGACCAGAAGAAGAATTCGTCTGATCTCGAGACTCGCAAGAAACAGACAGCGAAAGCGAGAATCAAAGAACGAATTCGAAGCGATGTAGACGAAAGTACGAGAAATGACGTCAGTTTCAGCAGTGAATCACGTTTCAGCAGAAGCATAAGATTGAGCGTTGTTCGTCAAATAAAAGAAGAGAAAAGAAAAGCATCTTGATCAGTTGTAACAACTGCAAAAGAAAGAAAGAAGAACTTCGACGAGTCGAGAAGCAAAAACAAAATAATAATATCTTTTTAACTGCTCTATTATTTTTGCTATTCTGTATTTCATTTTCATAGCTCTCAATATCAATTCACAGCAACAAAATGACAAGTTCATTGAAAACATCTGTTGTAGACATGAGTGCTACGCTCATCAGCTCTCGAGCCAGCTCAGAAATAGACACAATCACAATGTCGTTCCTGAAATATCTGACACTCATGTCATCGCTTGAAACTTCGACAGTTTCGTATTTTGAAGAGAAGAACATGATTGATTTTCTAGAAAGATATGAAGACTTCTGTGATGATTATGAGCTGAATCAAATCGATCGATTTCGCAAGCTGTCAAGATACTGCAACAAGATCATTGATGATAACATCAAGATCATGATCAAATATATTGACTTCAACTGACAAAAACTGAAGAAGATTATGAAGAAGAAGTACAAGAAAGATGACACTGATCAACAGCTGAATTCTTGAATTTTTCTAAAAATCTTCAAGAATAAGTCTTGTATCATGAAGAATGATCTGAAGCTGTACAGTCAACAATACAAAAGCATATCGCATTCGTTGATAAAACGCAAGCAAATGAATGAATATATCAAATGCTGCTGATTTGTCAAGAGTCTTTCATCTATACTAGCGAAAAGATTCTACGAAAGTGTGCACTCGATTCTGAAGATCTCAGTTTCATGAACTTCAAGAAAGCTAGTGACGCGATAGTAATCTACTGCGACTCTGTCAAAGCACTGTTGAAATTCTTGATCATAATCAAGAATTTCGATGATCTCAGCAAGCTTGTGAACGAATATCAGATCAAGCGATCGACAATGTCAGACAAGTTCTTCGATTCTTCGATAGTAGCACAGCTTAGCAATACAACAATGAATGAGATGATAAATAAGTTTGAAACAATAATGCTTCTCTTGCAGACAGCAACGAAGAAGATTGAATCTTTCATGCAAAACATGACAGCATCTGTCTCGATGCTCAACGTCTATATCTCACGCGAATTCATCACGTCTGCTCGTTCAGCAATGTTGATGTTGTCATCATTTTCACTTTCGAGAAGTGAACAAGCATCTTCGATGTCTAGAATGAAAGAATGCTTCTTCTGTGAAGAAATAAAATGTCAGAAGATCAGATGTTGTCAACTGAATATCTATAAGACAGAAGAAAAGATACACATGAATAAAGCAAACAGACTCTGAATGAGACTCGCTGAAAAAGATGACAGATTGACATCTTTCACATTGAGTCATTCTCAGAAAGAGCTGATTGACAATGCTTTGAAGAAACAGAGTCAGCAAATGAGAGCAGAACATGTCGACATCATCAGACTGACAAGTGTAAGAGCAATGATCATGAAGAAAGCAGAGAACACAGACGAGAAACAGAAATGAGACGAAGAAGTAATGATTGTCACAGCTCAACACGACTATAAGTCAGATGAAAATGCAATGAAAACAGCGACACAACAGAGAACGAGTTTGAATTGAACTTGAAGAAAAAAAGTAAGAGAAGAAGAATGTCTGTCGAGCATGAAGAATTTGCGCTCTGAAGAATATCTGTCGATTTCAAGAACGTTCTCGAAGAAGCGAACAAGTGAGAATGTGATCATGCAGAATGCAGCTGTTCTCGAGAGAACGATAAAAACAACGAAGAAGTTGACGAGAAAGATCTAGATGACAGCAAGATAGAGTCAGGCAATCGAGGCAAGAGAACGCAAAACATAGTAGAAAAATGCATAGACACAGAAGACGTGATGCATATTATAGCGAATCAGAAGATGCGAGGCGTGAGCATTGAACAGATGCTTACACATTCATCTATTCTTCTTCGAACTCTCTATGTTCAAGTAAAACAACACAAGAAAATGAAAATGAAAAAGATTGATGACGTGCAAGTAACAGCAGTAAAATTTGAAGATTCTTCACTCGAAAAGTTGAATGCAATTCTGTATGCAGTGAGATGTTTGAGAACATGAGTGCTGATGAGCGATGAGATTTACGTTAAAACACTGCTTGATAATGATGCTGAAATCAACGTTATGTCTGAAACTCTTGTTGCAAGAGCTCAGTTGTCTATGCGACGAGACATTCATCTAAATATGATAGAAGTCAGCGAAGCAAAGATTAACATTATTGAATGCTGCAACGACGTGAGGATCGATATTGACGAAGCAAAATCAGTGATTTCAATATTTGTGATCAAAAGCAACAAGTACACTCTGATACTGAGCAGATCATATGAGCGAAAGACATGTCTATGCATCAACAATACTTCGAAAGAAACTTGTGAGATGACAGTCATTGACGATGATGAAAGAATGATGTTCTTTAAATTGATTCTAGCACACAATTCTGTCAATCGAGATGTGTTGAAAATATTTCTTGAGAAAGCGAAAAACTCTTTAAATGAGTAGACGAGTGCTTTGTTGAGAGCGTATCTGCGATGAGAAGTGTAAGCTTGAAGACTGTCGATTTAGCGCGCTTGAAAAGCTCTGAGACGTTCATCAAGATCGAAGAAGAAAAGAAAAAGAAAGATCGAAGCTTCGTTCAACGATTTTGCTCGAACGATAGTATGCAATGCACACAGATGTTATGATGTCGTTCGAACAGACTTGCGATGCAAATGACATGAAGATTTGATCTGAGTTCAATTCATCAGCATGAGAAGATAAATCATGTCAAAGTAGCGACAGCATACAAGAGAAAAGCTCAGAAGATTCAATCTGTGAATTCATCAAAGTTGAATGACTCAATATCAGAAGATTTGACAAACTGAAAACAAATCTTACTAACTCAGATCAAATTGAATATGACAAAGATGAAGTCAGAGAAGTACAATCATTGACTGTTTCTAAAATTCTGCAAAATTGCTCGAGAATTGAGACTGACTTCGAAGCGAGCGAAAAGAATGATATGCGACGATGCTTTAACTCTGCAAGAGAAGAATTTACTACTGAAGATGTTGTTTAACAGAAAAGCGACAATGATCTGAGACTTTTCAGAAATGAGAAAGATAAAAGACATAGTCTCATTCTCGCAGCAAATTTGAATGATATCACATGATGCATGACAGACATTTGATTTCTCAGTCTCTAAAACACTTCATCAGATCATCATAGACATGCTCAAGAATTAAATAAAGCATGACATACTGAAATCTTGTCATGACTCGTATCAAAATCTCTGATTTCTGATCAAGAAAAAGTTTAATCAGTATTGCATGATCAATGCAGCAATGAATATGAACAAGATTATCATCAGAGACGTCAATCTGCTCTCAGACGTGAATGAGTTCTTTGAAGAGTTCGTCGATATGATTATAATCTTTCTGATAGATCTATTTTCTGAGTATGATCAGATTACGCTGACAAAAATATATCAAGATCTCACAGTATTCATGACATCTCTGAGATTATTGCGACAGACGACGTTATCACAAGATGTCATCAACTTCGTTGCTCAGTTTGTCAGAGTCATAATCAAGATATTGAAGAATCTTCTTGAGATATGCAGATCTTTTCTCAACGATATTGAAGTAAAGAAATCGAAGACAATCTATGATAATGCAAAGATCGCTTCAGAAGTGCATCAGTTTATACTGAAACATATTAAGAATCTCGACTTCGTACTCTTGAACTTTGAACTCATCAATTGCATCATATCTGACGAAAAGTCGCAATTCTGCATGTTGAGCATAAAGATTGTGAGATTTGTTTGTGACTTTCATGATTGCAGATCAGAAGATTTCAAAATTATCAAGATTCTAGAATGACATCTCTGTCATGATGTCACATCTGCTCAAGCGTTCATTGAAGTATGCATGTATTATCGAGTGTGAATAGAGAATTTCGTCTTGATCGCAGCGTCAATATTTCAGCTCTTCAAAAAGAAGATCAAATTCGTGTGAGAAAGAGAACAAGAGAAAGTCATGAACAAGCTGAAGCTGATACTGATCACTGCATTGATCATGAGAAGTCTGAACTACTCTGAGCAGACAGAAGAAACTGTTCTTGTCGTGAATGCAAGTCTTCAAGAATGAAAAGCGATGTTACAGCAAACAGCATTGAATTCTAAGAATCAACACTTCGTACAATACAAAAGTGAGCTATAAAACGAGTAAGAAACAAGATATGATGCTGAAAAGCGAGAATGCAGAGATCTGATGAAAACACTGAAGAAGATTCGTTATTGACTATACGACACGAAGTTCATTATTGAAATAGACATCAACATTCTGATGACACAACTGAATCAATCTACATCAGACTTATCAGAAGTATTGATGACATAATGACTTGCTTGAATTCGCTTATTTAATTTTGATGTTCATCATGTTTTTGATTGCAAGCATAGCGCACTCGATGAACTCTCGCGCAGACTCAGAGAATCTTCAAATGATGAAGATGAGACTCACGAGAAAGACATAAATGATTTCATTGATGCTCAGTTAAATTTCATTCATCTTTGCTCAGTCAGTATAGTTGTTGAAGAAAATATGTCAATATTGAAAGATTCATATTCAGAACACTTCAAGAAAATAGCTTGTTATCTAATTTTCTTATCGCGCTCATTTGAAATGTCAACAAAAGAATTTTGAAAGTTCAAACATGAAGCGCTGAAATTCATGATTCAAGATAAACATTTGTTTAAAAGATTCAACAAGACTGCTTCTGTGCAAAGAATGATGAATCTTCAAGAAGAACGCAGTAATATTCTGCAGAAACTGCATGATAAAAGTGATCATCATGAAAGAAAGAAAACATATCAAAAGATGATCAACAGATATTGATGAGAGAAGATATGAAAGAATACATGCGCGTATGTAAAATTCTGTGAAGAATGTCAGTTGCAAGCATTAAGATAAAAGAAGAAGACTCTGCATTCTATCTGAATCTTGAGAGTCTGAGAGAAGATTGAGATGAATGTCATTCACATGTTTTCAAGCGAAGAAAAACGCTATATTGTCTTGACAAGAAATGACTTCTCGAGATTAGTAGAAGAAAGAAATCTGAAAGCAGCAACTTCGAAAGTGATAGCGAAATTTCTGTGAAAAGATGTGATCTGCAGACACGACTGTTCAAGAAGATTTGTCATGAACGAAGAATCGAAGAACAAAGAAATTGTAGAAACGCTGATCGAGAAATATAAGATAAAGCGAGTGATGATGTTGATTTATCATTCACAGATGAATGATCTTGTGAAGAGAGATCATACAGCTGTTGTGAATGTCTTGATCAAGATGACAGTCAATGAAAGCATGAGATGAGTTAGAAGCTTTGTCAGTGTGTTATGAGCAGACAGAATCATCGTGAGAACTTTCATTGAAATGACTTTATATCATGTCTTGTATGACTGCAATGTCGTTCTTTCTATAGAACTTGATGTTTCAATCTGACAGATTCTTTCATGAGACAATGTTCATACGACTGATGAGCTACTGACTCTTCATGCTCAATAACTCAAACGCAGAGACGAGAATTTGAAGAAGATCGCGCTGCATTTGAGAAGAATGAGAAAGATCGACAAAGATGTATGAAATGATCACAGACGCATTCATACTAGTTCAATTCTGAAGAGTGATCTTGTACTGCTGCATGACATCAAATTGAACAACATGCATACGCTGAAATTGACATGAAGATGACTGAAATCTTTTCAAGTAGTGAAGATGTACACTGAAAAAGAATGATATAAAATTGCAGAGCTTGACGAAGCGATCTTGAAAGAAACGATTGCAGAAAATAGATTGAAGAAGCGTGTGAGTTAAGCATCAAAAAGTGAGATCAGCAATGAACAGAAGAATGAAGATCAGAATCTATTAATGACAACGCTCATTGAGAAAATTGTGTCAGAAATTGCGATCAATGTTTCAATCAGAGACTCGAATGCGTCGCTGAATTTTATTCACTATTAATTGAAAGTCTCTGTGAACTTGAAAAGAATGTCTATCGCTGAAACTTTTGTTGAATTGAGATAAGATTGTTCACACTCAAGAGTGCAGCTTCAATAGCATTGTCTTGTACAACGTCACTCATATTAGCTCTTTCTTTGTCGAATCGTCAAGAAGCGAAGTTGATGCAAGAAGATCATGAGTTCTTAAGAATGTCATAAAGTCGCTTTGAGTTGCTTGAGCATATGAAAAGAAGAATAAGAATGAAGATGCAGACGTCTGCAATGTCAGTACTGAATTACTTCAGTACTGAAGATTGAAAGTTTTAAAATGTTCTAGTCTTGAATGAACAAAGCGAAACTCTAATCAATTCGCAGAGTACACGCTAAAGTTCACTGCGTAATGATTAGAACTAGAGCTTAGAGCAAGAATCAAAATCGATCAATGATTGCATATCAGAAAATATATCAAAATCGAAGATCAAGAATATATCAAGATCGACTTAAATGACACACGACAAGACAATATGATGCTACATCAAGTCAATTTAACTGATGTAACACGCAGCAGATAGCGTAGAGAAATAGTCAATCAGTCAGCTGAGAAATTTGTTACTAATATCGAGTCATCAACACTCTCTCAACTATGACAAGCGCAAGTCGCAGAAGAATTATTTGCAAAACTGCAAGCAATTTCTACTAGCGCTGAGCTTTAAAAGACTCAGCACGTATTCTTTATCTTTCAACATAGTTATCATCTCTGTTATTTGAACTCGCACTAAAACGTCTAAAAACCTCACGTATTTCATCATCTTTGTTATTTGAACTCATACTAGAACGAGTAAACATCTCATGTAATTCTTCACTCAACATTTGTTTTCTCAGACATTAAAAACTCACATTGAAGCTTTCGTCAACGAAAGCTCTTACGCATTTTCTCAGAAGAATCTCATTCGAATTCTTTAACTATCTTTACTTTCATCATTTCAATGACACTCACTAAAGCAAGCTCTGTGATAACGCTGCATCATCTGAAACACTTTATAAATGATTAAAAAGAACTAGTCGATACTTGAACTTTCTGCGCACAGAACAAGAATGACAGACAGCAATTCGTCAATTTCGAAATCAGATTATGCAATTACACGTCAATGTAGAGAATCTGATGTACAGCTTCGTGGATTTTCTTAATAACAACTCACTTTATTCAAGAATGACTAGCGAGAAAGAAGAATGAAAGATGATGAATATTGAGCATGAGAGAATTGAAAAAGAGAGAAGAGATATAGCTGAGACAAAAAGAATCATGATTAACAGATGAGATCTGAAGCTACTGAATCTTTGAATTTCAAAGAAAGATTCTTCATTGTATTCAGTAAAAAGAGAAGCAATGAATAAAATGCGTGCTGTCATTGCAAGAGTTCAGAATGAGCATTTGATCTCTGATTCATAACATATTCATAGAAAAGATCAAGTATTAGAAGTGAAAGAAAAATGATGCAATAGTGTTATCAAATGTGTTTGATTGAATATTGAATGACAATACATGAATCTTGATAAGAGAGAAACTAAACATGTACTTATGACATCAGAGAAATGACTTAGATCTTACAAATCACGACTGATTAAGAACGACTATGTACATCACGTTGCAACAACTAGTACGTCAGAATATAGTGTACTATCTTATTACTGTGACTCTTTGATTGAATCACGAAATCGATTTTCTGATCTTCTCATATTTCATGAAGATCACTTTCAAGAACGATTCAGAACTTATAAGACATGTGAATCTGAATGTCAATGATTTGATGAGTGATAGAGAACAAAGTCGAATTCAAAGCACAGCAATGTTTGCAGACGAGTTGATTGACAAAGACAATGAATTCATTCTTGATCTACATTTTCGCATGAAAAAATGATGAAAAGAAGCGATCAAGCGAAATCTAGCAACGAATGAGTATACTCACTGCGTAGTACTCGAGATGTTCAATGAGAATAATTCGCGAACATCAGATCTGAAATGAGTGAATCAGTCTTGCTTCGCAGACAGTGTTCATTTCTGAATGTCACATCTATCACACAACAATAGAAGTAAATCTGATGAACAACGCATTGCAATGCTCATCTATCACACAGCAATCTTCAAAGATGAAGTCAACATGAAAATTGCAAAATGTGAAACTAAGAATGAAGTGATTATTGCACTACAAGATCAAAGACTCATTGACGCGACCTCTTCTGAACTAGAAAACGATAAACAAGAGAAAGTATTGTTTTGTCATTCTGTCATCGTGAAAATTCGAGAAGTATGTTCAACTTCGAACACGCTGATAGATCTTCAAAGCTGAAATTTGATAAAGATGTTGAAAGAGAGAAGTCTTTTGTTTGATCAGAATCGAAAGCAAGTAAAAGAGTTTGTTGAATTTCATCGAAAATCTGCATTGAATCAGGTGAGAAAAGCTCATGAAAGAATGAAAGAGACAGAGATTGCAGTCTATGAGTCTAAATTCTATTTCTACTGCGTCAAGAATGATATTAAGTCAATGAAAGATAATGAATGAAAGCATTCAAGAACAATTGCTTGAACGTTAATGATAGATTGTATTCTTTCTGTTTTCTCGAACGTTGATAAATAGATTGTTTTCTTACTGTTTTCTTTCTGTTTTCTTCTTGTTTCTTTCTGTAGTGATCAAGAAACGATCACTAATTAGATGAAAAACGAATGTCGTGAAACTGCTTGCATCATTCTCACGAGATAGTTAGTAAGAAGAAAGAGATCGAGATCTGAGTCAATGATAGAAGAGTCGAAGAGCGTTTTTCGAGTGTACATATAGATGTCATTGCGACTTGTAGATAAAGACAGAAACATACACGTTTTACAGTATCTTTCTACTAGCACAATCATTGCACGTGTTCGTTGTTTGCTTTCTCTGTTGCTTCGATACGACTTTCTATATTGCATCTGTATTCTATTTCTCGACAACATATGCATTACTCAAATGCATTATCATGCAGACTCTTTCTCACTTGATCATTCGTGATTGTATCTTGCATATTATTCTTCATTTTCATCTGCTTCGCTTTGATGACTTTCTGATAAATGCTTATGCTTCTCAATTTGATGAATTGTTTATAAAGAATCACTTGATCTGCACTTTGTTTGATATAAAGAGTTTTCTGATCTTCGTTTTATCTCATTGCATGATTTCTACTTGCAATTAACTGCGACTTGATTGATAGGTTGAACATTCTGCGATTTTGATTAGTCTCAATGATAATGCATATAGATAATGCATAACAATCTTCTTATCTGATAGTGATGTTGAAGTGCTTTTTCTAATGAACTTAGTCACAATAAATGAGTGCAATGAATAGATGTGAGACGTAGAAAAAGTTAGAGTTAAAATAGACGTTGAGCGTAGATAAAGTTAGAATTAGAATAGATGTGAGATGAGATGTAAGTAAAATTAAAGTTAAAACTGAATGTTAGAATTTATTCATCATCTTAGAGCTGCGATCAACACATTCATCATATTAGTGCTAATATCAAAACATTCATCATATTGATTCTACTATAAACACAGTCAACAGTCATCATCTCTTGTTTACACATCATCTCTTGTTTACATCGTACTTTACTTTGCTCTCACTCAACTCAATAGTCTCAATTTTTCAAATCATTGTCAGTTGATATACATCATGACTCGTTGCAAGCAAACAGATAATGCATTTAAATAATGCATTTCTTGTTACGCATTGCTGACAGACTTGATTTAGAATGAAAGTCTAAAGACGCATTGCATGATGATTTGAGAATCTCAACTCGTGATGATATGACATCAGATAATTGAATCACGAATGAATCAAGAGCAGACTTAAAGATTCTATCTGAAAGCAAGATCAATAGAATTCAGAAAATAATGCAAACAGATAATGCATCAAGCTATCAACAGCTAATTTATCGCGACAGTCAAAGAGAAAATGAAAGTCAGAAATCATTGCACTTCAAGAGATACATCATTATCAGAGAGATGCAAATTTGTTGATATCGAAGATCTCATTCGAAAGAATAGTTCGCAAAATCATGCAGAATGAGATTGATATGAACAAGATGAGTCAGAAAATGAGCGATGCAAACTATAAAATTCAGACTTCGACACTGCTTGCTCTTCAGAAGATCACAGAAGCGTTTCTATGTGAATTTCTTGTCAGTAAGTGCATTACTCATTTGCATTATCATTGATGTTTTACAACATTTACTGATATAATGCTTTACATATGCAGATAGCAATCTTCTTGCTATTCATGTCAAGCGAGTAACTCTTCAGCAGAGAGATTTGATACTCATGAAAACTTTGATGTGTAATCTCAAGATTCAGTTGAGTGCTCAATGAAAATAGCATTCGCGATATCTTGATCAGATCAAGTTGTCTAGCATAGCAATACACTCTATGAACTGCATTATCTCTTTGCATTATCTTGTAACTGTGTTATTATACTACATACATTGACAATGCAAAAGCAACTTCAAATGAAATGATATTGAACATTTAAACATTAATAGAACGTAAAACATTCTGCAAATCTGTCTTGAAAGAATTATACAATTCATCAATCGCGTTATCTTCATCTTCTTCTCTGCAATAAATATTTCATGCTTTGATGATAGTCTTCTCAGAATTCAAGTTCATGATACGATTATAATACTTAAGAAGCATTATCTGTTCAACTGATTCTGAAGTCATTTGTGATCAATTTCATCGACAAACTCTTCTTGCAAGACTGAATGTTCATTCAATATTTACAGAGAATATTGAACATGAAAGAACATTCTTAGTCATTTGAGTCAATCTTGAATAGTTTGAGACGTTTCTCTTCAATACTTTCATGTTGAAAACTTCTTGACAATAGCGTCAGTGCAAAGATATCAATCATCTTCACTAACAGATACAGAGTGACGTTGAGTTCTTTGAAGAAGAGTTCATGTAATCATCACAACAAACTATAGCATTGTTAACAAATGATCAATTGCATTATCATATTGCATTATCTGATCAACATCACTAGTCACTTGCGCTCTGACTTCTGCAGTTGTAGTTTTCTCTTCATAATGATGATGAAAATAGTTCTTGAACTCTTTTCTGTACTTGTCGTAATAAAAATGAGAATCATTCTCATTTGCGTCTCAATCTTGATACAAATTCAGCTTTTGAATAGAATCTAAAATCATAGCGAGATTGTATATCAGTTCATCTTTGCTCTTCGTCTTGAAATAGTACTTTGCAAGCTTGTTAGAAGCTAGTTCGCAAGCTCGAAGAACAAGTGCTTGTGAAGTACATGCATTATCGCGTACTATCGTCTCAATAACATTGAGATGATTGAAAAGAGCATCAAACATTCGAAATTCTAAATGTATGTCAACATTGATGATTCTAGACACAATCAGAGTTAGCTCGTAGAAAGAATTTAACATATTGTTAACAAGCAATACTAGTGATCATTCGTTCTTCTTTAATCAAATAGCTTGAATTTTTGCATCTGTCAAGAATTTCTCGACTCATATATCGATCATGTCACGCAGTTGATATGCACGTTGAAGCATCAAATAAATAGAGTTTCAGCGAATGCAAATGTCTTGTATCAATTTTCGAGATCTTGTGACTTGAAGCTTTAGAAAGCGAAGCTTTCGTTGAGAAGAACTGTTGATGACAATAGTAAGAGCGCGAATCTGTTTCACTGATTAGTAAATGCATTATCTTTTTGCATTATCAACTTGATAAATATCTTCTTGACAACAATGCAAAGATCATTGCTTGTGATTACATTCTCAACTTGATCATCATCTAATGACACAGCGAAATTGTTGTTCAAAGTCTCTGATTCAATAGCTCTGATAAACTCTTGAGTCACTAGATTGATGATATGAGTCATACAAGATATCGAGTTTTGTGCTCTAATTCATGAAATGTCGCGTCAACTGAGCGCTCTTTCAAGCTTCTTCTTTAGAGTGTCATTGTTGCTTGCATTATCAATAACAACATCAAAAAGCTTGTTTTTAATGTCGTATGTATTCAAAATCTTGAACAGCTCTTGCATCAAATGACGATCAGTATGCTCAACTTGAAGAGACGTAAATTCAATGAGATGTTCACGATATTAAAATGTAGCATTCATTCAATATATCAAAACTTTCATATAAGCGACTTTTGAGAACTAGATCATGCATTCAACGTAATAGAAATCTGTCGTGACTCTTTTAAGTCTTGCTTTATCTTTGCACGAATTTCATCATATTTCAAGAAAATCATGCTTGACAATTTAGTGCAATGAACGAAAGTAATCTCTGAACGAAGCATTTGTAGTAACTGTCAAAAATGCTCGTTTTCAATGATTTGAAAAGACAAATTCAGTGCAACGAAGATCTTGCACAATATCTTTTCTTAATTCTGTTGATTGAATTGAGATGATAAGTTGATATGACTTTTCTTCTATAAACGCGTCAACTTTGCATTATCTATTTGCATTATCATATTAAACTTACACGACTGAAAGATATTTTCATCTGTGAAAGAGAGTTGAGTCGTTTTCATTTGAATCATTTCATGCAAGCATTTGTCTTGAGATGCTTGATCATATTGATCGTACTAGATTCATCAATAGCTGTAGAATGATCTAGAATTTTAAGACAATTCTTGCATGAAATCTTAGAATATTCTTTCAACGTCAAAATCATTTGAATAAACTTGTTTCAGATGCTGAATTGTTTATTTACTTCGATCTTCTTGACTTCAAGTGAATTATCTATCTTTTTTTGAGTTTTGTTGATGACACTTTCGTCAATAGACGTCTGTAGTCATCATTGTTGAAATTGAGCATTGATATCAGCACTTCACTCAACATACTGATTATTCTCTTTTAATATTAGAAGAGAAGTATCATGATGAATTCTATTCATCGCTTCTTGAAGAGTTTGTTTCTTTTCAAGGAAAGCACGATTGATGTTTCGTGAATCTTGACTTGCGAATTCATTAGAATGAAGACTACTGAAAGTAGACGAATGAACGATCAAGAAATTGAACTCTTTCTCGATTGAAAATCTTGACAATTCGTATGTCTTATCAGAATCAGACATCACACAATATATTTTATTGATAATGCAACAAGATAATGCAAATAACGAGAAGAGAAATAGATTCGTTTGTTGCACGAAAGTCTTTCAAATATAATGACGTAATAAATTCAAAAATAGTAAATCTTGACATTTGATATCATTTTCGATTGCTTGACAAGTCGAGTCAAGAACTTGAATCAAACTCTGACTTGAGATCGATATCAAGTTGAGTCAGAAGATTCGACTCAAGTATTCGAGTCGAGTCAGAAAATTCGACTCAAGTAATCAAGTTGAGTCAAAATGTAGATATGAAAATTCGGCTTGACGATCAGTCTATTTAAATCTTGCTTTATCTTTGCATAAATCTCATCATATTTCAAGAAAATCATGTTTGACAATTTAGTGCAATGCACGAAAGTAATCTCTGAACGAAGCATTTGTAGTAACTGTCGAAAATGCTTGTTTTTGATGATTCAAAAAGATAAATTCAGTGCAACAAAGATTTGACACAATATTTTTTTTCAATTTTGTTGATTGAATTGAAATGATAAGTCGATATGACTTTTCTTTTATAAATATGTTAACTTTGCATTATTTATTTGCATTATCATATTAAACTTACACGACTGAAATCTATCTTAAGCTGTGAAAGAAAGTTGAGTTATTTTCGTTTCATGCAAGCATTTGTCTTAAGATGCTTGATCATATTAATTGTACTAGATTTGTCAAAGACTGAGTTAAACTAAAGATACTATTAATATAAAAGATTGATATTATTATTACTTTGATAGAATTTAGGTACAAGACAATACATCAGATAATGTATAACATCGATCATTTGACGAAATCAGCTAAAACTGACTACAAGCTCATCAAGCTAGCATCAGTTAAAAATATCTGTTTAGTCGAGCTTCTAGCTCACAAGCTTTAATAGTCACTCATCAACAACTAATAACTAGCTACAATCACTTGTAGCTCTTGATGACAGTCATTTGCTTTTTATGCTCAAATAATACAATGCGCAATGTGTATTATCTAATCAGTGTTCACATTCAGCGCTCATTATTATCAGTATGTGAAATTTGTAATCTGTGCACGTTTCTTGACAAATACTTATCACGTCATTATTTCATGATAGATAAATTGAGGTATTTTACTCAGATTTACCTCGTTGTCGCATTGAAACATTATGTTGTGCATTGCTCAAAGATTTTAGTTTCTTGAAGATAAGTTTGTGTATTTCATAATGTCTTGTACGATTCTTCATTCTTGCAAGCACGTTGTATAAGTTACTCGCAATCAATAGAACTAAAAGCATCAAAGCAACTCACGATTGTGTTCGTTGTTCATATACAAAATATTCTACTACTATCACTCGAGTTCTATATAATCGCTCTTACTTTCTCGTTGAACATCAACATTGACGTTCAATTTCTTCTCTACTCTCTTCAGAAAAACCTGATACTCATTTTCAAACGTCAGTACACATTCACTTTCATTTGTTCTTCGATAATACAGAGTCTTAATGTCTATCTTCAGCTGCTTATGAAAGTTGTTGAATGATCAAGCGTAGCTCATCTTTCGACTATCTTTCATCTTCGATGTTCGTAGTCGATATGTATCTCTGACTTCGTCGAGCGAAATCTGATCAGATTCGACTTCAGTTGTGTCTTTGAATTCTTCAGACATTTATCTTGCATTAGTTATCGCTCATTTCTATAGCTGAAAAACGAACGCTCACATCTGAATCGTTCTTCTGATCTTGATTCTGTTCATCATTCAATATTTCTTGAAGTGTTTCATGTTCATCGCTATTCATCGATTTTGATTGATTTGTTGTATTCTTTGTCTTTTCTGTCGCGATTTCTGTGTTGTTTGACTTTTCGAGCTGCAATGTTCGATTTCTTATGAGACTAGAGATCTCATTCATAGAATACATCGACGAGTATTTCGAATCAGTGAGAGAAGAGAAAGAACGTTCTCTGATGATTTTTCGAGACGCGTTAATAGTCAGTAGATCATCTATCTGATTGCAATTGAAATTATACGTCGCAGAAATGCTGTTGAATACGTTGTTTTCATGATATTCAACATGACTTATGACACGTTCATGCAGCATGCTCAATATCAAATTTCTTCGAGTCTTAATTTGCTTTCATCAGCTCTTGATCATTCGCTTATGTGTTACTGTTGCATGTTAATCAATCATTGTTCAATCGTTTTAAAGATAAAGCACAAGAGAACATTGACAGTTGAGATGTTATACTCTCTACTGCAGTCTCTTTTCATTTCTCGATCTTCTTCTGATTACTTGTTCATTCACTGATGACATGTTGAATTACGATTGCTATGAGTATCATGATTTCGTCTTTCAGCTCAGCAAACATGATTCTCATGTTTGATAGTTGATCAAGACTACGATCTTCTTGATTGAAAAATGAGACAGCAGTGATTTTCACGATCATCGAGACTAGAAAATAACATTCTTTAGACTAAGTACATGTCAGTCAACGCATCACGTCTGTGAAGATGTTTATCTTTTCAATATCAGAGCTGATGAAGTTATCATTAACTAACAATCTGACAACATAGTTTGATGTATTGATTTTCTTGTAAAAGACATAATGATTCTTCACTACATCTTGAATCTGAAACATTATTTGTGTTGAATATTGTTCAATAGAATCATATAATTATGTCTGTCAATTTATTGATGATATGACAAGATTTGAGTTGCACATTATCTTTCGAGCTTCGTCTATTGTTGATCTTTTCACGACAAAGTAGTTCGTTCGTGATTTATGTTTTAATTGATGTGCGCGATCTCTGTTTCAGAGATTGTGCATGAGATTGCTCAAGAGAACTCATTGCAGCTCTGATTATGACGTTATGCTCTTCTCTACTTCACACGTCATAATTAGACTGATCGCGTCAAGTCGAGTCGAATTGAAATTTTTTTGAAAAAGTGTCGAGTCGGGTTGAGAAGTTGAATTCGAGCACTCGGGTCGAATTGAGAAGCTTGACCCGACAATTCGACTCGAAAACTCGACTCGACCCGACAAGATATTAGGTAGGTGTAAATAGCTTGGTCGAACAGCCTACATGATTTCTCTTCATGGCTTTCTACCATGTTTTCCCGTCATGACTTTCTATCAAAGTCAAACGACCTTCATGTTTTCTCTTCATGTTTCTCTTCATGTTTCTCTTTATGTTTCTCTTTATGTTTCTCGTCATGATCTTCTATCAAACGATCTTCTTGTTCTTCTTCATGTTTTCCTTCATGTTTCTCTTTATGTTTCCCGTCATGATCTTCTATCAAACGATCTTCATGTTCTTCTTCATGTTTCTCTTCATGTTTCTCTTTATGTTCTTCGTCATGACTCTCTATCAAACGATCTTCATGTTTCTCTTTATGATTCTCTATCAAACGATCTTCATGTTTCCCTTCATGACTTTCTATCAAAAGGTAATGCAAAAAGGTAATGCAAAAGTCGAAAACCGGAAAATTTTCTATATTTAGCTCTCTTGGCGCCAAGCTCGAGTTCTTGACGGGTCGAGTCGAGTTGACCCAATTTCTAGTCGAGTCGCGTCGCGTCGAGTTGAAAATATGCTCAACCCGACTCGAATCGGGTTGAAAATGTGGGTAACTCGATTCGAGTACGATTCGAGTTCAAAATGTCAACTCGAAACTCGACTCGACGATCAGTCTAGTCATAATCGTTGTCAGTAGAATGAGTTCTATGTATCTAAGCACATCGACATGAGCTGCAGCAGAAACTGTTCTCGATCGTCGTCTGAATTCTGTTCAAAGAATTTTTCTAGAGTTGTCATCTGAATCATCAATTTGTGCTGCGTTGTATCGTGAACTCAATGCAAGAGAACTTGACGAAAATTCTGTCAATCTTTAAGACTTTGAGATTCGCTCATTGAACTGAGAAGATGATGAGATTGATAACGATGAGTGAGAATGCTGTTTACGCTGATGCATTTTTTTCTTTGACAAGATGTTCTTGAAAAATTGAATGATTTTAGTGAACTATGTTGAGATCATATTAGTTGAGAATATACATGATGATATTGACATTGATTTTGTCTTTTTCTGCAGTCGTTCTGCAGATCACTGTTTTTGAGATGATAAATCATCATTTGAGCTGTTCAACGTGTCAAGAAACTCGCGTTCTTGTCTTTTAGATCTGAGTTCAGATTCTTTTGATGATATGTTGAAATTATTGCTTGCTTTCTCAACTCTTCTTTTGACACTTCATTGATAGATGAACTAAACATGATTATTGAGTCAGTTGATTGCATGTCAACAATTCATAATACATGCTACGCATCTGACTATCAATCGCAGTGTTCAAGTTCTTCTTGTTCTTATTACTTGTCATAACAGTTCACTTAGAAGACGACGCGAAATAATGATTGATACATGATGAACTGATGAATGCGATTGAGTTTTAAGATAAAAGGAAAAAAGAGTGAAGAAGAAAAAGACATGATGCGTACTTGAAGATATACGATCTCTGAAAGCGTGTAACTCTGTTGTTGTTGACACTATTATGTTCAATTATTGACTGAGAATGAGTAGATTAACATCTTAATGCTCATCTATTCTGTCAGATTCATGTTCTAACTTCGTTGCATCGAGATTGTGATAATGTTTTCATGACTTACTCAAAAGTGTAGATAGATTTGAAAATTTGCAATAATTTATCATTGCACATGCAAACTGAGAATGCGAACTGCAAATCTTATTGTCAAAGAACTCTGAGCTCAAGCTGACTATCAAAGATAAATTTAAGGAAAAATTTAATAAATTATCTTCGCACATTATGCAAAGTGAGAATGCGAACTGCGAATATTATTGCTGAAGAACTCTGATTATCAGAGATAAATTTCGAGTGATTTACGATAAATTTATCTTCGCATGTGCAAACTGAGAATGTGAACTGCACATTTTATTGCTGAAGAAATCTGATTACTCAAGATAAATTTCAAGAGATTTATAATAATTTGTCTTCGCATGTGCAAACTGAGAACGCGAACTATGCATTTTATTGCTGTAGAACTCTGAGTCTCACTCGTCACATGATTGAAACTCGATGTACATGATGTTGCAGTTAAATCTAAACATGCAATTTGCTCTTCGTCGCGCTTGATGACTTCGTAGATGAGAATGATGAACGAAGATGTATGAGAAAAATCATGATATCTTTCATCGAGTTCATTTTCATCGTATCATGCTTGATGAAGCTCAGATCATCAAGAATCATCTGTTTCAGAACTTTATAATCTGCAGAGATCTGATGAAAAAGCATCGTTGAATGATTAAAATTGAGTAGAAGAATTCTTCTCATTCTTCAAGTTTCTTTGCGTTTCACGTACAGAAACTGTCAAGATGTTCAAGAAGAATTTCATTGATTCAAGTAAAATACAGAATAAGATGAATAATGTCGTTTATGTGAATGAAGTTGAATCAGCTGAGCTGAGTGCATGCATGCATGCATGCGTGCAGTGTGCAAACGACGTGTTCGTTGCTGATCGAGAAGTACTAGAGAGCGAGAAAAGAAGAAAAGCGAAAAGAGAGTAGTGATGTGAAAGAAACGATGTGTCAAAAGAAGAAAAAAAGAAGAAGAAAAAAGCTTAAATTCATGAAATCATAATCAACATCTCTTTCACTCTCAACTCACAATCTCTCATCGCTGACATCTTTTTATTAGCATTCTCATTCTTCTTGCTCTCATTCATCAGAATAAACGACTTCTTATTCTCTTCGACACTCATTGATTCAAACAGTTGCATTAACTTCATCAAGCTCAGCTGATTCAGCATCTTGACGTCGTCAATGATGATGTCAATGATCTCACGCTTGCTGTTTTGCAGCATCTGCAGTTTCTCATCAACGCTGTTCTTGATGACAAGACGAGTGATGAAGATTTTGAAGAATTGATCAATGCAAAAGACGTGACAGAAGACTTGTTGTTTCACGCTGCTGTTTTATCACAGATCGACGCAGATGATGTGTAAGATCAGTTTCTTGTTGACGTTGTTTTAAACAACATGACAAGTGATGAAGATTTCGAAGAATTGATTGATGCAAAAGACGTGATAGAAGACTTGTTGTTTCACGCTGCTGTTTCATCACAGATCGACGCAGATGACGCGTGAGATCATGATGAGATTGAGCTCGATGTCGTTGCATTTGAGAAAGATGATCATGATTTTCATGATCAAATCGTCGCGAAATGTGATGATGACGTGATCGCGAGCTTTCTGACTTCTTTTGTCGTGATAGTTAACAAAGACTCAGTCACGCTGTTGAAAGAGATGATTCAGCACTTTCATGCTATTTTGCAATTAGCTTGTTCTCAAGTCAGAGAATTCATGACATGATGAAAGTTTACAGCATGTGAAACTGAGTGAAGATGATGATCTTCTTGTTCAACTTCTTCATTAATCACAGCTTAATCTGCATCTGCATCATCATCGTTTTCAAAGATGAAAGAATTGAGTCGTTGAAATTGATTCATTTAAAATCTTGTTCGAAATCTTTGTGAATGCATGAGAAAGTTCTTTCATTATTTTTGACATTCATCTGCAATTCTTTTAACTCGTTGCAAGATCGAGACTCAATGTAAATGCTGTCACAATCTAAACATGCAGTTTGCTCTTTGTCACGCTTGACGACTTCATAGACGAGAGCATTAAGACACTCTCTGCAATAGACATGAAAACAGCTGATTACTCAGAATTCATCTGAAGAATCATGACATTTGTGACAGAGACTTCTATTCTTGAGATCATCGTTAATATTCAAATTCGATTCTCAGTTTATCATTAAGTACACTCTCACACTTGTAGTTCTGTTCTTGAGTTCTGCTTGCATCTTTCTATACTTTGTGACAATGAGACAGTTTACATCTTGCACTTCATGAGAAAATAACTTTGTACACAACGTGTTGAATCAATTCATGAATGATAGTCATTAAATTATGAGCACAGTGGAAAATCTATCAAATCTTTTGATGATTTTCTGTAGATCATCGTTCATCTTAACACTCTGCTTGCGTTTTGAAGCGTTGAAGATCAATCTACTCATGATTGCATCAATTTATCTAAGCTCTCTAACATTGATAGAAATCTCATTTCATTGATGAAATTGCTTGTGATCTTCATTTGAAGAAGTAATCATGCTTGAACGAAGAGTCTGTAAAGCAGACGTCGCAGATGACAATCTCATCATTGAAAATCTTAACAAAGATTGAGCAATGTCTACTGAGAGATCTCTTGACGATCGAGTGTCTCTTTCATGAGTGTCAGTCACTTCTTCTTCGCGAAATCTTCGTTGCTAGAGAGCAAGTTTTCGCTGACAACGTATCAAAGACTTTGCTTTAAAACTGAAATGTTACGAATATTGTTAGTTCAAAAAGTAATAGAACTTTTGCTTGTTAATCATGAAATCTTCTTCACAAGCTTGTATAGCACAGACATGATCTTTGCTATTAATGAAATCAGAGCATCAACGCGTGCTTTCAATTATTCTTTTACTCTTCTTGAATTTTCGTTCTCAAGTTCTGCGTGCATGTAGTCTTTTTCAATCTAGCTATTGCATCTTTTTTCAAGATCTTTCGTGATTGCAGTTTGCAACGTTTGATTGATGATTCAAGCATATTTTCAGATGTTGAAGTAGCGAAGATTGATTCTACTACTTTCAAAGTCAGTGAACGAATTAATATAATCTTTACAATTTTCTAGTTACTGATCTGAAGAAAGTCGATCAATGATGAACTGAAAGTGACAGCAGCTCTTTGCTGTCATTTCTATCAACGCAGTCTGTCAGCATCGCTCATTTTCAATCTCAATTCATCTCATATCTTCACTGTCATAAAGAATTCTATTCTTCATCACATCGTAAATTCTCTTCTCGATCAATAATCTTTTGTACTCTTTAAATTGCATGTTCAGCAGATTGATCTCTTCTTGTCTTTTATTCATAGTTAAGTGAATAGAACTCATCAATGATGTTTGATTATCTGATTTCTTCATCGTCAGCAACGTTGTAGCATTTCACGACATCAACGATAGTTGATCAGCATTGTCATCTCTAATCTCTTCTTGCGACTTTCTTTGACACTGAATGTTTTCATGTGTTCATTCTCGATGTTGTGTTCTTCGTCTTTCGTTGTTGTTCAGTCACTGAGTCATGATCATCAATGTCTTGTGCAGTCAATTCTGTGATATGCTTTCAATCTCTTTGTTGAAGATGACGATAATCTTTGCAGTCATCGTTCAAAGCTTTTTCTTTGTCAGCTCACTATCAAGTTTTATGTCATATATCTTCAAAGATATCATCTTCTTCTTCATTGTCATTACAATCTCACTTCATTTATCATCATCAATCATTAAGTCTTTCTGCATCATCTTTCTGATTCAGTTATGTCGCTGCAATTCATTGTAGAAGATCATTGAAGATCTCGTACTGAACATGTTGATTTTTCTTATGCAACAGAATTGCAGTGAGTTTTGAAGAGTATCAAAGACTTAGAAGAAACACGAATGCAATACAGATGCAATGTTGTCTATGCAACGAAGAATGCGCAGAAATAAAATGCTGTTATTTTAATTTCAAGACAGACTAATGATTTCTATTACACTTGAATTCTATGATTATTACAAAGTATGATCACGAAAGCTGTATTGATAGTTGAAAGACTTGATGATAATAATCTGATGAATACAAAGAGACGTAGCTTTAGTTGTGTTACAGTCACGTCGTAAGTCTTGCGTGAGTTTGATTCTAGTGATCTCTAGAATATCTAGAAAACACATTGCTAATGTAAAAACAGAGTAAGAAATAATAAATTGTCATATTTCTACGACAGTGAAAATATACACATGATGTTATTTTTCTCGCATTTTCGATATTTTCAAAACACAGCATCTTATTACTTATGTCATCATGTCTATGCTTCTGCTGTCAACAATTACTTCTTTTGACTGAAATAATTAACAACGACTCGTTGATAACAGTTAACAGACTATGAAGCAAAAGCACTAAACTAAAGTCTCTCACACAGTCTCTACTATCTGATTATTCTTTCTCATCTTCTCATCATTCATTTCTTTTACTCTACTATCATCATATGTATCATTTTGAAAGATCTGACGTCGCATCTGATGATCTTTAATAAGTCTCTCGACATCGAATTTCGAAGTATAAAATTGATATGCTCACGTCTTCTTTGCAATTTGATCATATCTACTGATTTGAAAAAAGTCTGCTGTTTCATTCAGATCATATAGTTGAGCTTCATCAGTATCATTCAAAACGTACGATGAAGAGTGTAATCTGTCTTTAGAAATTCAATAGTTTCAATCAGAATATCAAGATCAAAATCATTCTCTTTCATGTCTTGAAAACTATCAATCAAGCTCTGTCAATTTTCAAGACTTAGATCGCTATAAAAGAATGCGACGTTTATTTCACGAATCTTAATAAGATACTAGCTCGTTGTTAGTAAAGAAATAGATATACTCGACATTCAACGAGTTGAAAACATCATGCATGATGCAAAACATAGAAATTATGATCGAGAGAATTTAAGTAGACGTATTAATCAGATGATCTTCGCTATGATCAAAGAGAAAAACATTATCAGAATTTTCTTTCTCTGATCATCTTCGATGACTATAGATTTGTTCAATATCTTCATGACTCGCTGTAACTTGCTGCTTGATTCATACAGTTTCTCGATATTATCATCGTAAAAACAGTTATCGACGACTGTCAATCATTTATTACAAACAAGTTCAGTTCAGATAAACATCAAATTGTGCTTTGTCTTTAATTCAACAAGATATGAAAATGTAATATACAGTTTCATCTGTCATGAGATCTGAACAAAGTCGAAGAAAGAGAACACAGATATTGATTTCTTCTTGTTGTCTGATATTCAGTCGTCAACACGTACTCGCAGTTCTTCTTTTACACTTCTTGCAGTCTTGTTCTCGAGTTTCGCGTGCATCTCTTTATACTTCTCGATAATCGAACAGTTTACATCTTGCATCTCATGAGAAGATAGCTTCATGCAGAGAGCGTTGAATCAATTCATTGATGATAGACGTTGAATCATAAGAAGAGTGAGAAGTTTATCAAATTTCTTATGATTTTCTGCAGTTCATCGTTCATCTGTACATCATGCTTACATTTTAATGCGTTGAACATTGATTTGTCTCATGACAGCACTTTCTTTGAATTGCTTAACTTTAGAATGTGTTCATTCTTTCATTCATCAGAGTGCTTCAGAATCTTCACATAGTGATCTAAATCATCTGATGAGATCTCAAAAGATGTGCTCGAATAAATTCACAGTACGAAGTGCATGCAACGTTTGAATGCTCGTAAAATGCTTATGATCTTAGAATCTCTGCTCTTCTTCATGTGAAATTCATCTCTTAGTATTCGATCTCAACATGTTCATGAATCATACAGAGTTACTCTTCTTTTACTTCTGTCGATTTCATTTCAAACATCTCTTTGATTGACAATGACACACTTCACATGTGTCTCGTACGACTTCGATTCAGTCAGCACTACAAGTCGTTTCTGTTCTTTTATGAAAGTTGTCACTGTTGCGTTGATCTCATTCTCATCTGTTTCTATCTTCTTTTGATCTTGAAACAGCAAGTGATCTTCTAAGAGAAGCTTGTTCTTTTCAGAGCGATGACTCACATACAGTTTGATGTCAAGACGTGACACAGATGTCAATGTCTTTGCGAATTCACTCTGTCAATTCGATATCAAGATCGAAGACAGCAGAATCAGAATCAATTCAAGATTTGACTTTAACGTCGTTGTGAAACTGCTCTTCATGCAGAGACAAATCATTGATCATGACTCATCTGATGAATATTTCGTCTTGAAATTCTGAGAAAATTTCTGAGATTCAATGAGCAGATGTTTATCATCGAGCTTCTCATGAAAGAGACTGACTTTCACATGAGCAAGATGAAGTCAACGCTTCATCACTATCAATTCTATGACTTGAATGATCTGTGAATGAAAAAAAGTAAGTATGTTATTCTGTCTGTAGCTTCAAGAAGCAAAGAAGACTTATCTTTCTCATTCTCATCTGATTGCATTGAAATTTTTCGTGTTAAATCGTTCTCTCAACATGAAGTTATCAATATATTCTCAACGCTTGTATGAGTAGTAGAGTTCATATCATATTCTCTACTTGCACATTTCGATCTGCATCTGCATCTTTGTCAATTTTCTTATCGTCGATGTCTGTACAGCTTAGATCGCGTTTTCAAAACTGCGAGACTTTAAGAAATATATTCTCGTTCATTTGAGTGCATGCTTGTTGTTTCTGCAGATCTTTGAATCTATATCATGAAGTTAACATGTTTTACTACATGATTGCTTTGCATTCGCACTTACGTCTGAGTGATATCAATGAAGTTGATGACAAAAGACAGTTTGATGTGCTCTTGATCGTATTTCATCACTTTTCTCATGTTCAAGTCATCATTAATTGTTAAAGAATCTGTTGTCGAAGAAAGTGATTCATTGAGACTGACAGTCTTGACGACGTTGAGAACTTCAAGAGTCACTATCGAAACATTGAGATGAACTTCTCTGCAAAGCTTTCGCTTCTTTGTGATGAGTTGTTCACTCTCATCTTCTGATGAAATCTTGAATGAAGTGAAGTTATCTGTACTCTCAACTGCGCTGCTCAAACACTGCACGAAATTCTCATGTTCACTTCTCTTACGTTTTTCTATAGCTTGAACTCAAAAGATGTAGTAGAATATTCTCTTCTTTGTCATATCTGTCAATGTGACATGAAAGTTGACTGCATTTCTGATCTCAACTTTTTTGAAGTTCTCGACTTCATAGATAATTTTCTTCTTTTCGAAGTTGAACATTGTCTTGCTAATAAGCTGTCTTTGATAGTTATTGAAATTAACGTTCTTCAGAGTGAAATTGCTCTGCTTTTCATTCGCTATGAAAAGCTGTGAATGATGAATCATCTTATTATTCATCGTATCATTCAAAGTCAAGATCATGCGATCAAAGTCAATCATCGTTGATAAAATGAATGATGAAACTAAGCTGAATTGTGCTTGCTTAATCAGATGAGCAGATCTCTCTGTCTTTATGCTCGTTGCTCTATCTCTCTTCTTACTGTTTATTCGTCTCACTCATTTTATAAGACATGCATCTTTTCATGTTACTTGATGATCTTCTATCAGAGAGTGCAAAAGTTCATCATCTATGATGATTGCAATCTTTCTGACTGTCTCTTTCTTGATTTTATTATCAAGTGATGTTTCGAGTAATTTCGCGTTTCTCAGCATTTGTTTAATGCATATCTTCAATGCATCATACTTGTCATCGTTGATAACAAGATCTTGAGTGATCATCATCTTGATTCAATTCGACGAAATCTCATCATAGTTGAAGTCTGCAAGCGTATCTGAAATCAACTTGAATCTTCGTGACATATTGAAAGACTAGCAGATACGCAAATATTGTTGTCAGTTCTGAGAATTTCTAGAAGTCATATGATAGAATGTGAGATGATTACTGTCATGATGTTGAAAAGTGAGATAAAAGTACATGTGACATTTTTCCTATTTTGAATCACTTACAGATTTCACTACACATTGATGACAGATGATGTACACACTGAGCTTTGCAACAGATAGAGTGAGAGTGCTTATTGCAATAATGAATATCAGAAGAACAAAGAATTGTGAGTTGATAAGTTAAAGATGAAGCAAAGATCAACTTTCGTTCTCATGTTGCAAATTATGCTAAGCGAAAGCAAATTTACTCACAACACACTTTGACAACAAATTATCTGTATTCATCTTTTCATCAATCTGAAGAGTACTGCACGTTAGATTCTTTCTATATAAAATGATTTCTAATATTCTACAGAGTTATCAAAGCGCAGAGACTATGACTATGATATACTAGCTGATTGAGCATTTTGTGAAAGCATTTCAAATTTACGATAATTTATCTCAAATCGATGATAATCTAAAGAAATTTGCTTTCAACTCACAAATTTCAAGATAAATATTGAAATGTGCAAAGCATTTCAAATTTACAATAATTTATCTCAAATCAATGATAATCTAGAGAAATTTGCTTTCAACTCACAAATTTCAAGATAAATATTGAAATGTGCAAAGCATTTCAAATTTACAATAATTTATCTCAAATCAATGATAATCTAGAGAAATTTGCTTTCAACTCACAAATTTCAATGTAAATATTGAGATGTGCAAAGCATTTTAAATTTACGATAATTTATCTTAAACTCGCTGTAATTCAGGAAAATTTGCTTTCATCAAAGAGCTTCGAGTAAAAAAGAACAAATTGCTTGATCAGAAGTAAAACAAGAGTTATCGCTTCTACTGCTATATCAGATCTCATGAATTTCTGATCATTCTATTCTTTGTATTGCATGCTATTCTGACATTTTCTAGTTCAACGTACTTGTATTGACAGAGATTCTGATTAGAAATAGTGACAGCGCGATACAATTTGTCAAACGCGTCAATCAGTACTCTTTGTTGTCTTTCTCATTACAATCTACTTCATTGAAATCAGCTTCAAGCATGAAGCGAAACTGTCATGCATGTGAAATGATATTGAGAATCACACAAGATCTGATATATCACTTTAATCACTGCTCGATGCTGCGAAATGATATGCAGTTCTTCGAGAAATATTTAAGAAAAGAGAACTCAGCAATCAATGAGTATACAAACACATGCAAATACTCTCAGACTGATTTATGACATGAAACAATCATGATAAACAATACTGATGTCTTTAACTTCGAGCAAAGTACAGAAGAAAACGTAGAAGCTTCAGACAATCAGAAGCATTTTTGAAATTCAATTGCATGAATATCACTTGATCTTAAAAGATTTATCAATTCATCATGTACTTTCTCATTCATCAAAGTAGACAATTATGATGAGATGAATGATACAAAGAGACGAAGCATCAATGAATCGCTAGAACAATATATCAGACTCATAAAAATCATTTCGAACTACAGTAAACTTGAGCAAGATTCATGATCATCTTTAGATGACAGTCTTCAATCAGAGTGACTTTTCTTTTTGAATGAGAAAGATTTTTCTCTTGCACAGTGATTTCTGAACGCGAAAGTCAGTAGCGAAGATATTAATCAATACTTCAAGATCTCGTTTCAGAAGACTCATCATGCTGATTGTATCTTCAAGAATGCAGATCAATTTAGAAGCATTCTACACAATATATCTCACGAAATATCTGATGATAGTTGATTCGAAACATCTTTGAAGATCTCATCGATGAACTCAGAGATCGAAACAGATATATTCAAGATTCAGTACAGAAACGTGATAAACGTCTTGAAATTTCTCTTGAGACATCGTTCGTTTGCGAGTAATCTGAAATATGCATCAATCAAAGTATACAACGTCAGTGAAAATTGAATGTACACGAAAATGCACATCGATATCTGATGATGAAATACGCAAGCACTGATCTCTGAAGATGACACTATAGTTTCAGTACTGTTAGCTACAGACAAAATCATGTTAACTCAACATCATGAAAATAAATTTGCATGATCTGTATATATTATCGTTGATAATCTGAATTGAGCAACTTGATGAAAGCAAAATAGATCTAGTGTTATACTATTAGAATTTATTTCTTCGACTAAATATGCAAATGAAGATCTGAAATGCAAGTTATATCATTGCTCACTGAAGATAATATTAAAATGTGAGTTTAAACTGTTCAATTGAATGAAGAGTTTTTCTTGTTAACGTTCTCGTTCTTTAGCACTTGAGAAATTAACTAGAAGAGAGTTTCACGTTCGCTGTGTGAATGATTATACTCGACAATGTTTTTCTATCATCGTCGAATTTATAATCGACTATGAGAAGCAGATCATTATTACGAGAATCAAAAATGAAGAGCAGTGCACTATATATCATGTTTCATCGAATTAACGCGATAATCTGCAGACAATCTGAAAAGCTCGAACACATGAAAGTACATTGACTCAAATCAAACATCAAGAAAAGAATTCACGCTTTAAAGCAGATATCAAGCGCGATGTTAAGTGAGTACACTCAGTGCGAAACTTTGTCTGAAAACATGAACTTGTCAATATTCACGTCATCATGATGATTGACATCTTGCATCAGTTATTGAAGAGCACAGTGATGTATCTAATTCAATGACTTGAGATGATCATCAAGAATATAACATCGACGATCAGTCTCAAAAGAAAGTGTGATTCACAGACAATCGCAGACACAACACATGACGTGCAATTGAATCAAAGATTTCGAGTAGTTCTTTCATATTCAGAGTTAAGACGTTTTCACGACTTTCTATTCGTGAAGCAATGAATTGACGTCAAACAAAAGACAATAGTGCATCAGCTTATTGCGATTATTACTTCACTATTGATTAGAAAAGCATCAGATGCGCTGTACTGTGCTTGAGCTCTTATGAACTTCATGATGATGATTCAATATCAATCGCACAATGACGAGTCTCTGCGTTACATGAACAACGCAATATACAGAATTAACGTCTTAAAAGAAGTATTCAAGCAGTTTCAACATGACGAAAACTTTAACTATCTCAAGTTTCATGTGATCTCTCATTATATGAATTTTATTCGAAGATATGAAGATGCAGATGATTTTGACACATCTTACATGAAGATCGCACATAAATTTCTGATCAAAGATTATTATGATCTTACAAACAAGCGAGAGAACTTTCAAATGCAGATACTGCATCACAATACTCGATGAGTCAATATGTTGACAATGAAAGATATCATTCTTCATGATCTAATCACGTTCAGATCAGAGATTGACAAGAGAATGAAAGTCATGATTACAAAGTCTTCTAGAAGTCTTGATTTAATGCAGCTTGAATGAGATTTGTCAGAAATGAATTTGAATCGATGACGAAACTGATCTAGTAATTCTTGATTCTGACGCATCGCTTCTGAAATAGCGAAGACGACACATATTGAGAGTTTCTTGAACGAATTGTCGATTTTTATAAGAGAATCTCGACGCAAGAAATCAGAAATAAAGTCAAACAAGTATCAAATGAATCGAAAAGAAATCGACTTCTTCTGAATAAATGATTACTTCGTTTCTGTTCATGCATCGATTGAATGCTGAAAATGCAAAGATAAAGACTCGACAAACTCTGAAAAGCTTACATTGAAGCGAATTCAATGTGCTTCTGCATGACAGAAACAAATGTTGAATTAAAGACGTGACTACATCTATGTTCAAGAGTATGCTGAGAATGATCAAGAGAATTCTGACATAGTCGAAGCTCTGAATGATAGACTGATGAGACAGTTGCAAATTATAATCACTGTTCGTGATTCGCTTCGTCAAGATGACAATGAAAAATCTGTGCAATACTCGAGAGCTTTAATAGAATTGCTAAAGTTCAAAAACAATAAAGTATTTGATGCTCTACATGATATGATAGAAGTCGAGCAGTGATCGAAGAATACTGTCAAGAAGTCTCGATATCTTGAATGTCGATGATTTTACAATATGAGTACTATATTACGAAGTGCACATCTGATATCAACTGAAAACAAGAAGTTCTTTTACGTGAATAATTACATCAACTGAGATACATTCAACATCTTATACGAAGAGAATTTTCTGAAAAAGAAAGCTTGAAAGACGAACGAGCTTGCGAGCTTAGACAGATGAGAAAAGACGAAATTCACTCGATAATGAAGAAAGTTCAACATTATGTAAGTTGAGATAAATTAGAATAAATTGAGATAAATTGAAGTAGATTGAGATAAATTGAAGAAAATGAATGAAAAGCATATAGTCACGTCGAATGAAGCATATATGAATGATCAGAACATTTCAGTCGATAGCGTCTAATCATGACTATGATGACAGAATATTGAGAACGAACAAGTGACTGAAATTTCACTGTAAATATCTGTAAACAATGAGATTGATTGTGTAGCAGCTAGCGACATACAAGAACTTACATAGTTCAGATGATGAGAAAATCTAAAATTAATTAATCTATTAATCATAGTGTCTGCTCATTCGTTAAACGAAATTTCTACTTACTCTATGCATTCTTCAATGCATCTGACGCATTACACACAACGTCTGTCAGTAGAAGTTCACGACTTGTTGAAGAGAGCTGTAAATTTTCGAGATAGTGTTCTCTTTCTATGTACACTAGCATTCTTTTCTTCTATCGATGTCTTTTCTGTCATCGAAGAAGAATGTTTCAAGTGAATGAAAGCTTCGATTCAATTTTTCAAGCGAAGAATAGATTTGATGATGAGTTTCGCGTAGATGATGATTTCGATGAAATGTCATTTCTTCTCAGTATCAAATGTTCAAATCAAATTATCATATATATTCATCATCAGTTGTTTTGCAGTCTCGTCAATCTTCTGCTCAAAGATTTTTGCATTCTGATCAATCAAAGTCGAAATCTTCAATCGCAGAAGAAGAGACGCGTAATCAATTTGTTTCAATCTATTTCGAAACTGTGCAAACTGATAATCATACATGAGATTGCTGTGAGCACGATCGACTGCTGTGATCGAAACTGATGATAAATAAGACTGTAAACGTTGTAGAAAGACGAGTTCTGCACGATCACTGACAAACATGATGTACGATAATTGAATAACTGTGATGAGAGAAATGAGTGAAGTAAAATTGAAGCTTATTAAGATAAACATCGCGCAGAATCATGAACGCACGATAGCTTGATACAAGTTCTACTCTGTTGAATCAGCTTGTAGCTGATCTAATCAGCTAATAACTGACTGATGATTGATCTATGTTGCTAAATCAGCTAATTGCTGAATTATGAAAAGTGTCTGTTCTAGTAGCTAGCATATGCGTCTCAAGCGCATTAAGATTCAGATGTCGTTGCTCACTAGCTTACAAGCTACTCAAGCTCTTCGTCGAAACGTTGATAAAGATGAAAGACAAAGAGTAAAAGAAAAAAACGAAAGCTCAACTTTTATATACATGAATTAAGCAGAATCAAGACTAGACAGTAGTTTTATTGACTTAAGATTGCAGAAGTTCACGCATATAACTGAGATGATTGAAATAGAATTGCTGAGACTAAATTAAGATAATGATGATTAAATTAATGACTTGATTCATTGATTTGCAAAACAGATTCAATGAATCAAGATTATTTAAAATATCAATGATTTATGTTTTAAATTGAGTTGATGATTTGACATCATGACAGTAGTTTTTCTCTTCAAGACTGAGCTTCTGCAAAATGATGAGAAGAAACAAGATAAAATGAGAAAGAACTGAAAATAAAGATTGAAATGAGACAAGAATTAATATGAATGCATTTTAATGTAATGAAGCACAGATGAAACTGAAATAAATCTGAATCACATCTGAGTCAGATCTGATTAAGATGTTTAAGTCAGATCTTGACAAGATTTGAAAGATGAAATGAAACAAGATGCATTTTAACATGATGATGCACAGAAAATTGAAATACATTTAAGTCACATTTGAGTCAGATTTAAACAAGATGTTTGAGTCAAATTTAGACAAAATCTGAGTCAGATTTGAGTAAGAAAAAGATGAAATGCAGTTTAATATGATGATGCACATCGAAATTAAAATACATTTGAGTCACATTTGAATCAGATTTAAACGAAATATCTGAGTCAGATTTAAACAAGATCTGAGTCAGATTTGAACAAGAAAGAGATGAAATGCAGTTTAATATGATGATGCACAGATGAAACTAAAATACATTTAAATCACATCTGAGTCAGATTTAAACAAGATATCTGAGTCAGATTTAAACAAGATCTGAGTCAGATCAAGATTGAATTGAGATGATGAAGATTGAATTTAAAGTTCTTAATATTGACATTGAAATATCACACATAATAGTATATGTAATTCTTCAACGACAGAGTTGACAAGATGATATTCATTGAATGCTTGCTCACAATTATTCAGAAGATGAAAAGACTCTCAAGTAAAGAAGTAATTTTCTCAATCAACATAATATTTAAGCAAAGATAAATTATAATGTTTATCATGCTTGAAGTTTAGTATGCTGTTTACATATCAGAATCTTTCATCATTCTTGATGATAATAAGTTCTTGAAATTTCTGATGTTAACTTGAAAGAGAATCACTTGTGATATAACTCAGAAGAGTGGCATGAAAGATTGAATGAATCTTCATGAATCTTGAAAGATTTAACTCAATGATTAGAAAATTGTTCTTGAAGACATGCTTGATTTTGAAGAAGTCAATGTTATGATCATCTAACTTAACAGCAAGACAAATAATGCTGAGATTATGAGCATTCAGTCATACTTCATCTTCAACGAAGTATTTAAAACAAGAATGATGAAAGAAATTAACATTGAATTTGTAAATGATTTGAGTTATAAGCATCTTATCACGTAGATGCTCAGTTAGTTTCTTCATTTTCTTGATGAACTCTTTGACATTAATTAACTTGTCTTGAACTTAAAATGTAAGATTTTCAAGCAGAAATTCAGAAAACTTGAAGTCTAAATGTGAGTTTTGACTCAAATTGATCAAGAAGAATGATGCTAAAGTAATTAATGATGATGCATTATTGATGATGAATTCAACTTCAGAAAGTTACTTAGCTCAGTCATTCTACATGTAGTTGATGAAGACTTGAAAATAATGCTTCATGACAGCATTGACTCTCTTAATTTGATTATTGATCTTAAAATGATATGTCGTTGATAACTTAACATCTATATTCAACCGTTTACACATATGCTTTCAAATATCAAAGATGAATTGTATGTTTCAATCAGACATGAAGAACTCAAGTAAATCATGATGTTTTTAAACATGAGCATAGAAGTAGTTGATAACTTCTTCAACTTTCATAAAAGTAATAAGAATTAAATGTTTCATTTTGATAAGATGATCAATAAAGACTAAAACATATTTATATGTGATACTCATGAAGATACTGAACGATAAAAAATCTACATAGTTCATGAAGATATCACATCAACGACGTTTAAAAACTGAAAGAAGATGCAATCATTCTTGAGTTCATTGTTTAAAGAGCTTGAAACGTGTGCACACGTCATAGTTTCATACAAAGCATTGAACATACTTATAAATGTTTAATCATCAATAAACTCAACTGATCAGTTTATAGCTTTTTGCTCTTTCTGAATGATTATTGATGACATTATCATGAATGAGTTGAATGATACAAAGACGTAGTTTATCTGAGTTGAATCTGTACTTTCTTTCTTGAAAGTACAGATGATTCTCATGTTCTTCACACTCAATTAGAGAAATCTTGTTGTGATATCATGCTTCATTGCAAAGCACTTTGATTATCTGAGCTGCGAATTTGTCATTGATTTCGATTTGCTTTCACAATGTCTGAATGAGAATATCAGCAAAATCTTTCATAAGATTCAGAGTGTCTTGATTTAGCTGAGACTTAATATTTTCAACGACGAATTCTTCGATTTTTAGATTCATGAAAACTAAAATTTGCAAAGATGCTGAAATAATTGAAAATAAATGTAACTGAACTGAATCTAAAATGATGATTTGTGATTGAAGCTTCATGATTTTGATGTTGAAGATGTCAAAAGCGAGATTCTTAACTAAACTGATCATCAAGTCAAGTTTTCATATCTACTTTCTGATTCACTTGAGTACTTGATATCAATGTCGTGACTTGACTTGAATACTTGATATCAATCTTGTGATTCAACTCGATATTGATCTCGAGTTAAGTCAGAATTCAAGTTCTTGACTTGACTCGTCAAGCAATCGAAAATTCAGAATTCAACTACTGATAGAAGTTTCTCGAGCAGAATTCATGATACTATTGAATGACATTTTCAGAGCTCATGACTCATGAAGATACTGACTACTACTAATAGAGATTTCCCGAGCAGAATTCATGATACTATTGATAATGCAACAGAGTAATGCAATTGATTAAAGCTTATGCTTGCAATTACTAGACTCGAAAAACCTCTATCAGTAGTAGTGAATATTCTTATGAATCATGATCAATACTCATGAGAAAATCTCTATTAGTAGTAGTTAGTATCTTCATGAATCATGAAAATATGATTGAATTATTGCATTATTCTGTTGCATTATCATTCAACAATTTAGTAGTAGTAAATCATATCTTGACGAGTTGAATTGAGAATTTGAGTCAATACTTGATATCAACATCATAACTTAACTCGAATATTCAATTTCAAAATTCTGACTCGAATTGAATCTTGACGAGTCGAGAACTCGACTCAACCTCGATGATTCAACTCAACGCGATCAGTTTATTCTCAACAATATCAAGATTTAAAACATGAGTTTTCAAAATTGTCTGATGTTGATATTAATGTCAAGAATTAAATGTATTTCTCTCTTTAGAAAAATCTTCTGAGCAACGTGTCAGAGCATTCAACTTATCATCAATCTTGTTGAAATGATAAGCGATGTGATAGTTGAATCTAAACAGAAACTCACTTCAACGAGCTTGATGATGACTCAACTGCTTAGTTGACATGAAATACTCAAGATTTTTGTGATTCGTGATCATCTCAACAAAATAAATAAAGTTTTCAAGCTCTGATTATCATTTCTTGAAAGCGCAAACAATGATCATGAGTTCTTTATCGTAGATTTCATAGTTACACTCGACTGAGTTATGCTTCTTCAAAAAGTAAGCGACTGAATGAAAAATTTCGTTTTCATCATATTAAAAGAGAATGTCTTCAAACACATAGTTTGAAGCATTGATTTCTATTACAATCTTGTGATCTGAATTATAGTGATGAAAAATAATCTTAAAAGTGAAGACTTTCTTAAGAATGTTGAATGCAATCTAACATTTCTGAGATCAGACAAAAAGTACATCTTTTCTGATGAGACGAGTGAGCGAAATAGTTATTTTACTATAGTAATAAATGAATCTTCTATAGAAGTTCGTGAAATCTAGAAAACTTTAAACGTCTTTAACGTTGATCAAGATGAATCAATTGACAATGATGTTTATCTTAGAAGAATTCATCTTGATTTTTTCAATGATGATTATCAATTCTAGATACAAGACTTAAGTGATGTGAAACTCACATTTGATTATATTTGTCTGAAGATCTGCTTCTTGCAGCTTTTGCAGAATGAGCTTGACATAAATCTTGTGCTTAAGTAAATCTGTCATTGAGTTCAAGTTACTTAACTCAACTTAATTTGAGTTTCAAAGTTGAGTTGAGTTGAGAAGAATCAACTTAACTCAATTGAGTTGAGTCAGACTCTTGACTCAACTCAATCAACTTGATGAGTTGACTTAAACTTGATAACATGTTTAGACATTTTACTTATTTGAAATAAGTACTAGTAGAATGAAATTATGAAATTTTAAAATGTGTGTGTATGAATGATCTTTATTTAAATGTCGAAAAGAAATTTATATATATGTAGAAAAATGTCTTCAACTTCTCTATCGTTGATTCAGACTTCAGTCACTGTTTCTAACTAAACTGCTTGAAAAATGCGTAAGCAATTTCATAAAAACAGTAAATTGCAAAATAAATTGCAAAACTATTTACATGAGCTTTCTATTGATGTCTTCTTGTCTTTTTTGCTCAGACAATGCATTCAATTTAGCTTTACTTTTAAATGATAATCTCTTCTTGAAATTAGTCATTTCAAAGCTACGTTTACGTGTTGAAACAGAACTCAACTTCAAAGAAGAAGTTATCTTACGCTGTTCTTTTTTCACTGCTAAAGATGATAACTTAGATTCTTCGTTCAATTTAAAGACTGTAATGAATTTCATCAAATTTCTTTGATTCACAATCTTTTATAATGATTGATCATCTTTCTTCAATCTGTTTCTCTCAGTCAAGTGTGATGTAACTCGATCAAAATGAGCAGACGCTGAAAATTGAGCATTTGAAAGTGAAGTTGTTGTAGATCTTGCTGTATTAAGTAATGTAGACAACATGAGTTCTTCAAAGTTTAAGAATCTAGATTGTGAAGATGTTATAAAAAGATCAACATCAATTGAATCATTATTCTTCAGTTCTGATATTGTTAATTAAATGTTTGATGATGAAAAATATAACATTACTTATCATACTCATTATCATCAACATCATCATCTGATGCATCGCTGATATACTCTAAATCTTCATTAATATTGATGATGAAGATTAAATCTTTGTTCTTTTCTTGTTTCTGTGCATCGAAAGCTCTTTTCTTCTTAATAAGCTTGTGAGAGTGAGACTCAAACTCTGATTTCAACTTCAGAGCATTCACATGCTTAATCATCATGATATTTAATATGATGTTAACAACAAGAAAGCTGCAATGATAAAATAATATGTCTCATTTTAAATTGAAAGTTCATTCAACATCTGTCAAAATAGTTGAAATTGCTAAAATATCTTGAGTCATTCTGCTTAAATTAACAAAGTCTCTGAGATAATTTCTTCAAAACTTAATGAGATCAATGTCTTGAACAATGTTTAAAGCTTATTAGAATTTGATATTTCAAAATATATAATTGCAAAATTGATTGCAAAGTTGATTGCAAAGTTGATTGCAAAATTGATTGCAAAATTGATTGCAAAGAAATTATGAAACAACATTAATTATGCAACGAACGAAATAAAGAGAAGAAAAACTTACTTTGTTTTAAATATTGTTTCGCTTCATTAGTCAAAACAAGTGATAACAAATTGTGATGTTTGCATCAACAAATTTCATCGAGTGTCTAATCACGTAATTAAATGATAAATTAAATGATTTATTATTTTGATCAATCTCTCTTCTTATAAGATCACTTTGACGTGATTAACTGCAGATGCATGTCTAATAGCTTAAATGACATGAATCATCAAAATGACATGAATCATCAAAATAACATGAATCATCAAAATAACATGAATGATCAAAATAACATGAATGATACTTGTCAGAAACTAAGCTAGACTAAAGATACTATTAATATAAAAGACTAATATTATTATTACTTTGATAGAATCTAGATACAAGATAATACATCAAATAATGTATAAAATGAAAGACAAAGAGCAAAAGAAAAGAACGAAAGCTCAACTTTTATATACATGAATTGAGCAGAATCAAGACTAAACAATAGTTTTATTGACTTAAGATTGCAAAAGTTCATGCACATGACTGAGATGATTGAAACAGAATTGCTGAAACTAGATTAAGATGATGATGATTGAACTAATGACTTAATTCATTAAACTGCAAAATAGATTCAATGAATCAAGATTATTTAAAATATTGATGATTTATGTTTTAAATTGAGTTAATGATCTGACATCATGACAGTAATTCTTCTCTTCAAGACTGAGCTTTTGCAAAACAATAAGAAGAAACAAGATGAAATCAGAAAGAATTGAAAATAAAGACTGAAATGAAATAAGAATTGATGTAAATGCATTTTAATGTGATGAAGCATAAATGAGACTAGAATAAATCTAAGTCACATTTGAGTCAAATCTGAGCAAGATGTCTGAAGAGTAAGACGAAATGAGACACATTTTAACGTGATGATGCACAGTGAAATTGAAACACATTTAAGTCACATCTGAGTCAAATTTAAATGAGATGTCTGAGTTAAATTTAGACAAGATCTGAGTCAGATTTGAGTAAAAGAAAAATAAGACAAGACAAGATGCATTTTAATGTGAATGTAATGATGTACAATGAATTAAAACACATCTGAATCACATTTAAGTCAGATTTAAATGAGATGTCTGAGTTAAATCTAGACAAGATCTGAGTCAGATTTGAGTAAGAGAAAGATGAAACATAGTTTAATGTGATGATGTACAAATAAAATTAAAATACATTTGAATCACATCTGAGTCAAATTTAAACAAGATGTTTGAGTCAGATTTAAACAAGATCTGAGTCAGATCTGAGCTGAATTAAAATGATGAAGATTGAACTTAAAGTTTTTGACATTGACATTAAGATATCACACATGACAGTACATGTGATTCTTCAATGACAGAGTTGACGAGATGATATTCATCAAGTGTTTGCTTACAATTATTCAGAAGATAAAAAGATTCTTAAGTAAAGAAGTGATTTTTTCAATCAACATAATACTTGAGCAGAAATGAGTTATAACATCTATCATGCTTGAAGTTTAATATGCTGTTTACATATCAGAATCTTTCGTCATTCTTGATGATAATGAGTTCTCAAGATTTTTGATGTTGACTTGAAAGAAAATCACTTGTGATATGATTCAAAAGAATAACATGAAAGATTAAATGAATCTTTATGAATGCTGAAAGATTTAACTCAATAATCAGAGAATTGTTCTTGAAGACACGCTTGATCTTGAAGAAATCAACATTATGATCATTTAACTTGATAATAAAATGAGTGATGCTGCGATTACAAACATTCAATCAGACTTCATTTTTGATAAAGTATTTAAAACAAGAACGATGAAAGAGATTGACATTGAATTCATAAATGATCTGAGCTATAAGCATCTCATCATGTAGATGCTCAGTTAGTTTCTTCATCTTCTTAATGAACTTTTTGACATTGATTAACTTGTTTCGAGCTTGAGATGTAAGATTTTTAAGCAGAAACTCAGAAAACTTGAAGTTTAGACATGAGTTCTGATTCGAATTAATCAAGAAGAATGATGCTAAAGTGATTAATGATGATGCATTATTGACGATGAATTTGACTTTTGAAAGTCACTTAACTCAGTCATTCTGCATGTAGTTGACGAAGACTCAAAGATAATGCTTCATGACAGCATTGACTTTCTCGATTTGATCATCAATTTCAGAGTGATATATCGTTGATAACTTAATGTTTATCTTCAGCATTTTACACATATGCTTTCAAACATTGAAGATGAATTGTATATCTTGATCAGACATGAAGAACTTAAGTAAATCATGATGTTTTCAAACATGAGCATAGAAGCAATTGATAACTTCTTCAACTTTCATAAAAGTAATGAGAACTAAATGTCTCATTTTGATAAAATGATCAACAAAGATTAGAACATATTTATATGTGATATTCATGAAGATACTGAGCGATAAAGAATTTACATAGTTCATGAAAATATCACGTCAACGACGTTCAAGAACTGAAAGAGAATGCAATCATTCTTGAGTTCATTGTTTAAAGAGCTTGAAACGTGTGCACATGTAATAGTTTTGTACGAAGCGTTGAACACACTTATAAATGTTTGATCATCAGTAAACTTGACTGATCAGTTCATAGCTTTTTGCTCTTTCTGAATGATCATCAACGACATTATCATGAGTGAGCTGAATGATACAAAGACGTAGTTTATTTGAGTTGAGCATGTACTTTCTTTCTTGAAAGTACAGATGATTCTTGTGTTCTTCACACTCAATTAGAGAAATCTTGTTGTGATGTTGTGCTTTATTATGAAGCACTTTGATTATCTGAGCTGCGAATTTATCATTGATTTTAACTTGCTTTCACAATGTCTGAGTGAAAATGTCAGCAAAATTTTCATCAAGATTCAGAATGTTTTAATCTAGCTGAGACTTGATGTTTTCAACATTGAATTCTTTGATTTCTAGATTCATGAGAGCTAGAATTTGCAAGAATGCTGAGATAACTGAGAACAGATGTAACTGAATTGAATCTAAAGCGATGATTTATGACTGAAGCTTCATGACTTTGATGTTGAAGATATTAAGAACAAGATTCTCAACAATATTAAAGTTTAAAACATGAGTTTTCAGAATTGTTTGATGTTGATATTAATATTGAGAATCAAATGTATTCTTCTCTTTAGAGAGATCTTCTGAGTGACATGTCAAAGCATTTAACTTATCATTGATTTTGTTGAAATGATAAGCGATGCGATAGTTGAATCTAGACAGAAACTCACTTCAACGAGCTTGATGATGACTCAATTGCTTAATTGACATGAAATACTCAAGATTTTTGTGATTCATGATCATCTCGACAGAATAAATAAAGTCTTTGAGCTCTGATCATCATTTCTTGAAAGTGCAAACAATGATTATGAGTTCTTTATCGTAGATCTCGTAGTTACACTCAATTGAGTTATGCTTCTTTGAAAAGTAAGCGACTGAATGAAGAATCTCATTCTCATCATATTGAGAAAGAATGTCTTTGAACACATAGTTCAAAGCATTGATTTCTATCACAATCTTGTGATCTGAATTATAATGATGAAGAATAATCTTGAAAGTGAAGACTTTCTTAAGTGTTAGAGATCGGCATAGAGCGAGTCATATGAATGTCATTTAACTAATAGATAAATGCTAAGAAAGAAAAGTATCTACAGAAAAGAACTCGATTCTTATATGTGTGTTTCTCAGCTCTGTGCTAGACTCGATTGAATTGACGTCTTACACATATGATGCAGAGTTTCAATGACATCATCTCTAGCTCGAATGCTCACTAGACTCGATTAGAATGAAATCAAGACGAAGACGAGAAAGAGTAGACGAAGGCTAGAATCGTAACATTACTCTCTCTCTTTGACTATTCATGTTCGCATGAATGTTATTTCTTAGTGCGCTTTTCTCGAATATTTGATATGAAAGTCGTCAACCATCTTTTGAGCGTTCATAAATTCGTCGCCGTCAGCGTTATATCAGTTGAGATCGTTGTCATAGCTCTTTCATTTAACTTGATATTGAAGTCGTCTTCGATATCGTCGAAAGTTCAATATATCGTCGATCTTTCATTCGTTCTCATCGTTTACCACTATTGATTTCAAGAGTTCATTCTTCTGATCAGACAGAAGATCATCGACGGCAGAACGAAGAAGCTCTGAATGAAATACATCATGTATACGCATAGTGTCTGATAGTTTCAATTTATAAAAGAAGTCAACAGAATCTGTGATCTTGAATGAATCGAGCATCTTGTCATCTAGCTTTTTGAAGAGTCTCGCTGTAACGATGTTTCTTTCGTTCAGAAACATCTTTGATTCGATCTTGTAATTGATCTTCTTTCTATGCTTGTTAGCTTGTTTCATCATTCGTTCTCGTGTTTTGATCAGAGCTTCGCGAGCGAAGATCAATGTCTTGTTCATGTGATCAAATATATCTTCGACTCTGATGATCTGCAAGCGCTCGCGAGTTCTTTCATACTCAATGATGTCAGAATCGAAGCTCATACGAGAATGAAAGCTCTTATTCATGAAGAAGAAAGTCAAGAAGATGACTGAAGACAAGATGTTATTGTCGACAAACTCGATCATGAATAGTCACTTGAATCAGTCATTCTGCATGTATGAACAGAAGAAACGAAGATATCTTTCGACGTTCTGATTGACTCGTTCGCTTTGATCGTCGATCTGAGAATGATAGACGATGAACAATCGAAGAAAAATGCTCAGTCGTTTGCAAAGAGACTTTCAGAGAATGAAGATGAACTGAGAATCTCGATCGAACACAATGAAGTTTGATAGATCGTGAGATCGATATACTCATTGAAGCAACATTTCAGCTGTTTTTTCGACTGTGATATCTTCATCATCAGTGATGCAAGAAATATAATGCCTTTCTTTTAACAATCTGCAGATGACAGTCAGAATAGCGTTATAGTCGTACGAATCAGATAGATCAATAATGAAGTTCATGACTATGTTCTGTCATCGCTGTTCAGATATCGATAGAGATTGAAGCAAGTCATTTGATTTATTTCTAGATGTCTTTGAACGTTGACAGATATAGCAGTTCCGAATATATCGCTCTATCGTTTTTCGCATAAATGATCAATAGTAATTTCGTTTTATGATCTTCACAGTTCTAAGAATATCAGAATGATTCATCGATGACTGATCATGTACTTCACGAATCAGATTCATTTGTAGAAGTTCATTGAACGAAACTCATAGCTGATTATCATGATACAAGATTTCATTCTGAATTCGACAATTCTTCAATTTGATATCTTCATATTGTGTCTCATCTCTTGCTATTGCTTCGCGAAGTAGCGTACAATTCTCGTCAATTTCATTAGCCTCAAGAACCTGTTTATAGATTGATTCACTGATGTTCTTCTTTAGATCAGCAATTTTCATTCAATTCGAAGTCAAAATAGTGATTCATTGATAGCGAACGCGCTCATCTTCTGAATCTCTGAGCACGACGTCAGCTTGACGAGTTAATGCATCGATCTTGATGTTCTGTTTGTCAGATCAATACATTATTCTGAAGTTGAAATCAGCGAGCTTCTGAACTCAGCGCATCTGACGTCTGCTCAGCTCTTTATCTTTCATCAATGAGATGAGCGCTTGATGATCGATGAACATCTTGATAGAAATGTCAGTTAGCTTCAGTTCGAATCGTCAGTGTTCAAATGCTCAAATGATGATCAGAAGTTCTTTATCATATATCTCGTAGTTGCATTCAGCAGAAGACATGTTCTTGCTATAGAAGACAATCGAATGTAGTACTTCTTCGTCATCATATTGAGAAAGAACTTCATCGTTGACGTAGTTGAATGAGTCAATTTCGAGAATAGTCTCACGAGTTTGATCAAAGTGACGTAGTATAGAAGTCTCGATCATACGTCTCTTCATATGATCGAAGACGATCTGACAGACTTCATTTCATTCAAATATGATCTTCTTTTGAGTGAGTCGAATTATTGAACGAACAATCTTCGAAAAGTTCTTGATGAAGCGTCGATAGAAATTGCAGAAGTCAATGAAGAACTGCATCTGAGTGAGATTATTGAGTGTAGATCAATCAACGACTGCTTGCATTTTTCGCGAATTCATCTTCAATTCTTCGATTGACATCAAAAGTTCTAGAAAGATGATTTTCTGCACATGAAACTCGCATTTGTTTATGTCTATCTGTAGATCGATCTCTCGTAGTCAATGCAAGATCAATCGTACATGTCATCTGTGTTTCTTCAAAATCTTGCTGTAGATGATAATGTCATCTAGATAGATCTGACAAAACTGATGTAGATATTCAAACAACACGTCGTTCATATAATGTTGATAGAACGTCGATTCGTTTGTTAATTCAAAGAGCATTACATGATATTTGTATAAGTCGAAGAAGATAATAAAAATAGTCAAATCTTCGCTATCTGAATGCATACGTAGTTTGTTGAACGCGACAATGATGTTCAATCGAGTCAGATACTTGCTTTCTTGTATACGAGCGAGAGTCTCGTCTATCAATGACAAAGAATAACGATCTCGTTTGATCAAAGCATTGAGCTTTCTGTAATCGACGCAGAAACGCAGACTTTCGTCTTTCTTTTCAACGAACAAGATGAGCGAGACGTATGATACGAAGCTGAAGAAAATGAACTCTTTGTTTAGATGATTGATCAGATACTTCTTTATCTTCTGAAGTTTGTGATCGAACATCTGGTAAAGTCTGCTTCGAGAAAACATTTCTTCGTCGATCAACTCAATTTTGTGATCGTAGAAACGATGAGATGATAGCTGATCGATCATAGCTCGATCGAACACGTCTAGATAGTCATGATACTCGAAGAAGAGCTTGACTTTGACCTTTTCGAGAATCTTGACGTGTGAAAGCTCATGCAAATTCACTTCTTCGAACTTATTTTCGACTGTAGTTATGAGTCGATCAATTTTCGAGACAATAACAGCAAAAGTCTTCACGTCTGATCGTTTGACTAACATTCTATAAGTCGCAGCCTCTATCATTGCAATGTTCGTTGAACCTGACGTCGATTTAGAAATTTTGACGCTAGTTAAAGTCGCGTCACGCGATTTTAACTGTTCGATTGAACTCTTCTTTTGACTGAAAGAGAGTGATTTCTGACTGAATTGAGGTGTAATCGAAGTGAAAGATCTCTTTAGTATATGAGTAGAAGTCAAGCTCTTCTGTTTCGTGATTGATTTATTGCTTGAGAATAAAGCAATCAACTTCTGACTAGTAGAATTGAAATTCGAAAATCGAAGAAAATCGGTTCGCATATCAATTACTAGATCAATTTTGTTCATTCATGTTTTTTTAAGAATCATTTGATGTTGATCTAATCGAGTGATTAACATAAAAGCGATGTCAATCGTATGATCTTGAACTGTCAGGTTCGAATAGATGACATGAGTAATGAGTTTTTTTGCATAATGATCGTTGAATTCTCGTATTGACTTTGCTTTGATCAAAGTCAGAAACTTGATTTGCAACTGATCACTAACAATCTGCGCGATCACTTCATCAATGAACGAATAGTCAGCAGCTTCGATGTCAATCAATGACTTCAATGAGTAACTAATTTCTTTGCTAGAAAGTACACATTCAATAGTCAAAGATTCAGAAGCAAAAGAATCATCTGACATGCTCGTCGTTGAAGAAATTAACACATCTTTCATCGCGCCTTTGATGAAAGTCACTAGTTTTTTGCCTCGTTATTCTCGAAAGAAGACATTTTCTCATTCTCTTTATCTTTCGAAATGACGATTTCATGTAAACGAAGAATGAAAGCTCGAGATGCAGAGATGTCGATCTTGTTCAGCTGAGAGCAATTCTTGAACAAGTGACTTGAGATCTTGCAGATGTAGCAGATGATTGACGATCTCGCTGACTCAAAGATAGAAAAGATAGTCGACTTAACATAATTGATTATCGAAGTCATCACTGCTGACAAGAGAGTAGTAGCACATTTGTCAGATACGACAGTGACTTTGACGATGACAGTGCGACGTTCGCTGCGAAGCTGATAATTGACTCGTTGTTTACTATTCACATCTTGAAGAAAGATCTTTAGTCGATGAAGCGAAGTGAAATCTTCGAGACAGACTGATAGAGCATTCTGCAAGCGATTATTGATTTTATTCTGAAGATCGTTCATCAGAATGTGATCATCATATTCGAGATAGCTAAATAGCTTTATAAAGTTGAAGTAGAAGACATTGAAGAACTTGTCTGCTTGTCTCAGAGCGTTGTATTCGCGACGACACTTTCGATTCTTATTCACTTCATCGTATATTTCTTTCAGATGTTTGAATAGCTCGTAGATCGAGTAGTATGAACGAGAAGAATCATGATGACGTCGAGCGTAGATGTGCTCAGCAGCGTTATCTTCTAGCCTAAACAACATATAAACAATGCAGATAGTCTCATTATCGAACTGATCGACATTGACAATCAGCTTGTCGTTCATCTTGTTTCTTCAATCTTCTCAAGTCGATTCATCTTCATCAGTAAATATAGAGAGGTTTGAAAATTTGTAGAATCGATGATGTTCATTTTCGAATGAGATGAACTTAGTAGACGTCTCTTGTCGAGTATGATTCTCGATAGAAGCATGCGATTCGATATCTTGTTGAGATAAATAATTCATAGTAGATCGAGACTCAGTAGACTGTCGAGATCGAAGCTGATCAGCTGAACGTTGTTTCTCTTTGAGTTTCAACATTATCTCTTGTAGTCGAGTGTTAGTCTCTTCTAAAGTGTTCATTGTCGTGCGATTGATCTCTAGCTGTTTCAGTCTTCAAATATGTTCAACTTGTAGAATGATTCAGTGCTTGTTGCATTTCAGAGTCATGTCTCGTTGATCTCTTAGCTCGTCTAACATCTTGATGATCTCGTTCGACTGATCAAGAACTCACTGACGTAGTTGTTCTTTGATCTTGATGTTTCATGAGATCGCGACATTCTGAGATTCAGCTGAGACATCGAAAGAAAGAAGAGAAACTCGTCTATTTGCAGTGCTTCTAAGCAGGCGAGTCGTTCGAAATTCGACTGATTCAAAGTCGTGTGTCATGATGAGAAATTGAAGATGAAGATACAGATAGATATGTGAGTGTGTAGTGAGTGATTTGATAAATTTGAGTAAATTTGATGAAAGTAATTCGAAGAATTTCTTGCGAATTTTCTGAATAAACGAAGTAGGTTATTTCGTATCGTCTACACGTCGATAGCAGAGTAGTTGATTAGCATTTATCTACTGTTAGAGATTGACATAGAGCGAGTCATATGAATGTCATTTAACTAATAGATAAATGCTAAGAAAGAAAAGTATCTACAGAAAAGAACTCGATTCTTATATGTATGTTTCTCAGCTCTGTGCTAAACTCGATTGAGTTGACATCTTACACATATGATGCAGAGTTTCAATGACATCACTTCTAGCTCGAATGCTCACTAGACTCGATTAGAATGAAATCAAGATGAAGACGAGAAAGAATAGATGAAGACTAGAATCATAACATTAAGAATGTTGAATGCAATCTGACATTTCTGAAATCAGACAAAGAGTACATCTTTTCTGATGAGACGATTGAGCAAGATAACTATTTGTTACGAGCGTACCAAGGCTGAACAAGGCTGAAGCCCTAATCAATTCGCAGTGAACGCTAGCGAGTTCCCTGCGTAATGATTAGGGCTAACCAGCGAGCTAGTCAAGTTTGGCCCAGATATGGCCCAGATATGGCCCAACACCCTTTTCCTTCCCCAACACCCTTTTCTTTCACCAACACCTTGTTCACCTACATCACATTCTTCCCGTGTCACAAACACATCCCTTTCGGGCCTAGCGCAGCCTCTGAACATTACATAAATAGAAGCTTTTGTACCAACCTTCTTCTGTATTCTTAATATTCAGTTATAGCTACCTCTAAAGATCAAGCACTATCAACCCTGACCTCCATTGGTTGTATCATCTAGGCACGGTCCTGACACTATTTTACTATAATCATAGATAAATCTTTTATAAAAGTTCGCGAAATCTAGAAAACTTTGAACATCTTTAACGTTGATTAAGATGAGTCAGTTGACAATGATGTTTATCTTAGAAAAATTCATCTTGATTTCTTTGATGATAATTATCAATTCTAAATATGAAACTTGAGTGACATGAAACTTGCATTTGATTATATTCATCTGAAGATCTGCTTCTTGCAGCTTTTGCAGAATGAGCTTGACATGAATCTCATGCTTAAGTTCATTGTCAAAATAAATCAAGATGTCATTCAAATAAGCTGTACAAAACTTATTTAAATGTTTGCAAAAAGTATTGTTGATGTACTTCTGAAATGAGACAGACTCATTATATAAATCAAAGAACATAACTAGATACTTGAATAATTTAAATTGAGTGCAAAAGACGATGAAAGCTTCATCTTCTTCTTTGATTTGAAGTCAATTGAACGCAGAGATGATATTCAGCTTGATAAAGATTTTAGTTTAATTTAGATGATTCAGTGTTTCTGAGATCAGAGACAGAGAATATTAATTCTTGACTGTGATAGCGTTCAGATCTTGATAGTTCATGCAGAAGCAAAGTTCTTCTTCGAGTTTCTTGATGAAGAGAACAAAGATGATTGTCTGAGAGCAACTGACTTAAATGAAATCTTTGCTCAGATTTTCATTCAGATAACAATGAAGTTCTAGAATTTCATCACGACTCATGTCATACAAAGCGAAGACTGAGAATTGAGCATCTTCTTTAAGATGTATGACATGATTATGAGCTTGATGCAAAGACAAGATATTGATGTTTTTCTTGAAAAAAATGTTTAAAAACTTGAAATATTTGAATGATAAAATTGTGACTGAATCGACGTTCTTGCTTTGTCAATAAACTTCAAGATTTTCTTGTGTTGTGAATGCAGTCAAATGAAATTTCTTTTTTATTTGATGAAGATTCAAACGATAATTCTTATCATACATACTGTTTTGAGAACGAGATGAAAATTGAGCAAGAGTTGAGCTGTTCTTTGAACAGATAGTCAAAGTCACATGACGCGATTTTGACTTATCAGAATTTAGACTAGAAAACAAGATTAATTCAAGATTCAAAAAGACATTGATTTTCTTTAAAGTGACGCTAAACACTTCAATGTCTTTGACATGAGCAGCATGATCAAAGCTTCGAGCTTTCAACTCAACTATGTCAACTTGTATAAAAAATCGATTGAATTGATCTGCTTGAAAGACAACAGAAGTTCTAAAGAGAAAAGAATTTCAATACTTGATTTTTAATGAGTATTCTTTTTGAATGACTTGAAAAATATAATTAAAAGCTTCTTATTTCAAACGAGAGACAAGACTGAATGAGATTTGTTTTTTGTGAATGAGCTGAATATTAATTGACTTTTCATGAGTGAATGAAGAATTATATTACTTCTTGTGAGCAGACGAAAAACTGAATTACTTCTTGCGAGTGAATTGAGAACTGAATTACTTCTTGTGAGCGAATTGAAAACTGAGTTGCTTCTTGCAAGTGAATTGAAGACTGAATTGCTTCTTATGAATGAACTGAAAACTGAGTTACTTCTTTCAAATGAATGAGAAACTAAATTACTTCTTGCAAGCAAACTGAATGCTGAATTGCTTCTTGTGAGCAATTTGTAGACTGAATTACTTCTTGTGAGCAATCTGTAAACTGAATTACTTCTTGTGAGCAATTCATGAACTGAGTTACTTCTTGTGAGTGAATTGAGAGCAAGACTGAAAGAAAGTTACTTTGTTAACTTCAAGCGAGAAATTTTCTTCTTGTTGATTAAAATCATGAATCTTGATGAGAAATTGACAATAATAATTAAGACAAAAGAAGAAAGACAAAATGAGAATATTGTGTTCAAAATTAACATCAATGACGTAATGATGAAGTCATGATAAACTCATGATGATGAGATACTAACTTAATTCAATGACATAAAAGAATAGTCTTTCGATGTGTTCATTAAGAATCATTGTGATTTCAACGACATGAGTAATATCATCAATTAAAGCGACTTGATCATTAAATTCTTAAAGTCTGCAAGAATGAATTAATTGATGCAAGAAAAGATGATGTTGTTGCGCGAAGAATTTATTCATAAAGACATAAGTGAAGACTTCATTATCAATCAAAGTGAAAGTGAGAACTTTAGATTGAGCTTGACGTAGAATACAAAATACTATCATGTGATTATCTTTGAATGTCAAATTGAATTCAAAGAGTTTCAAGATAAATTTAACAGAAAACTTTTTATATGATTGAAGTGAGAATGAAAAGATTGAAACTAGTAAACAAGATGATATGTATACAAATTTCTAAATGTGACTTAGTTCAGAAACTAAACTTTTCTTGCAAACAGCGAGATTTCTTCATCTATATTGATGATGTTATTGTCATAAACGTTCATGATACACAAAGTGAAAAACTTCTTATTTGAGCATTCTTTAATGATTTTGCTCAAATGTTGCAACTTGCAGTAGTAGCACAGCTTTCACTTGTTGCAGATTTTCTTGATCTTAAAAATGATCAGAATCTTAGTTTGAATGATGACAATGATGAAGCTTAAATTCATTAACTCATTAAAAGACAAGAAAGAGAAAAATGAAGATATTGTCAAAATAACAGTTACAGAAATGATGATTTTTGAACTCAAAAAATTATTAATCAATGCAAAGATGCTCTTGACTTTGATGAATAAAATGATGATGAAGATGAAGTGAGATTAATGATGCTTAAGCTGCTGAAGCTCTTCATTGATATCAAAGAATGTTTGAATTTATTAATGAAAGATGAATGATTGAATTTCATTGAGATTTTGTCAGAAGAAAATGATAAGTTAAGTGAAATAATTGACATTGTGCTTCAGACAATCAATCAATAAGAAATCTTTCATCAAATAATGTTCTTTCTTTTGATAGAAAAGATTGTAATAGTCAACAAAGTTATTCATGTCTTGCTTCAGAATTTCGCGAAAATATAAATGAGCATCTTTTGTCTTGAAAGAATTGTCACAGCAATGATGCAATTTGTGTTGTTAATTTGCAAAGATGAAAATAATACAAAGATCATTGACTTGATATTGACTTATTAAATTGTAAATCTTCTTATTTATGATAAATCATGACTCAACATAAATGATCTTGACTTGATGAAAGAGATAATGATCATTATTCATGTTCATGCGCTGTATCAGACTCTGCTCTCATGCATTCAATTAATCTTTGTTTCTCTCATATTCAGATATGTCAAGAAGCTTCTTGAATCTAAAAGCAATAAAGACAGCAACAGAGTTTGCAAAGAAATGAATGATAACAAGAGATTGATTATTCAAGATTTATGCAATGATCTGAGTTATCATTACAAGAAACTGAAAATTCAATTTTATATAAATTGAAGAATTGAAAATGATGAATGAAGATGAAGTAATGACATCATGTTGTCAAACTTAATTTTGAAGCTTACGCATTGCATGAAAAATCTCAATTGAATTTTTGATCACACTTTGAATAAACTGTTCAACAGCATGCTCATTGTCAATCAAGAAATTGTAAGATGACTTCATTTAAGTGAAAGAATAACTAGATGAGATTTTAATATATGAAAACGTTGCAAAAAGTGTAAATCTTTCATAATGTCAGAAATTAAGCTAAACTAAAGATATTATCAATATAAAAGACTGATATTATTATTACTTTGATAGAATTTAAATACAAAACAATACATCAAATAATGTACAAGATAAAAGACAAAGAATGAAAGAAAAGAATGAAAATTCAACTTTTATATACATGAATTAAGCAAAATCAAGACTAAACAATAGTTTTATTGACTTAAGATTGCAGAAGTTTGCATACATGACTGAGATGATTGAAACAAAATTGTTGAAACTAAATTAAGATGATGATGACTAGATTGATGACTTGATTCATTGAACTGCAAAACAAATTCAATGAATCGAGATTATTTAAAATATCAACGATTTATGTTTTAAATTGAGTTGATGATCTGACATCATGACAAGATTCATCAATAGCTGTAGAATAATTTAAAATTTTAAGATAATTCTTGCATGAAATTTTAGAACATTCTTTCAATGTCAAGATCATTTGAATAAATTGATTTCAGATGTTGAATTGTTTATTTACTTTGATTTTCTTAACTCAAAGTGAATTACTTATCTTTCTTTGAATCTTGTTGATGACACTTTCGTCAATAAACATCTGTAGTCATCATTGTTGAAATTGAGCATTGATATCGAAACTTCACTCAATGTACTGATTATTCTCTCTTAATATTAGAAGAGAAGTATTGCGATGAATTCTATTCATTGCTTCTTGAAGAGTTCATTTCTTTTCGATGAAAATCTTATTAATGTTTCGTGAATCTTAACTTGCAAAGTCATTAGAATGAAGACTACTGAAAGTAGATGAATAAATAATCAAGAAATTAAATTCTTTCTCAATTGAAGATCTTGATAATTCATATGTCTTATCAGAATCAGACATCTTGCAATGTATTTTATTGATAATGCAACAAGATAATGTAAACAACGAGAGAATGATAATGAAGAAATGAGAAATAGTTTTCTTTGTTGCACGTAAATCTTTCAAATATAATGACGCAATAGATTCAAAAATAGTAAATCTTGACATTTGATGTCATTTTCGATTGCTTGACGAGTCGAGTCGAAAACTCAAATTCTGACTCAACTTGAGATCAATATTGAGTCGAGTCATGAGATTGATATCAAGTATTCAAGTCGAGTCACAAGATTGATATCGAGTACTCAAGCGAGTCAGAAAGTAGGTATGAAAACTCGACTTGACGATCAGTCACAGTCGATTAAAGCTATTGATTAACTAAAATTACTGTTCTTTATAAATATCGATATTATTACGGTTTGATTAAGAATATCACTAAACATACATCTTTTTTTACTACATTGACGCTCTCAACTTACTACATAAACGTTTCTCGTTTACTACACATACATTTCTCTCAAATAGGTTTAGCGACTACTCAGTCAGAGTTTGACAGCTTTGAAACAGATGAACATAATACTTAAAGATACTTGATTTCATATGAGCGACTCACTTAAAATTAAGTATCTTTGAGATCGATATGTTTTTCGAAGCTGATTTACATTTGCAACCACATATCAAATTTGAAACACTTCGTAGAAGCCTTCATCGTTTGAAGCTTCCTGCTGATGTTCGAACAGAGGCTCAGTCGAAGCTTCACCCTCTTCACTTTCTCGACCTTCTCGACCTAGCCCTCTATCTCTACCATCGCTTCGCGCCCTACCTTCCTCACCCCTACCTCTATCCCTCGTTTGATATTGAGCGCGTAATCGTGAGCTTCAGCCCATGTATTGGCGGCGGCGATGTGCTCTTCGTGGTTCACATAGAACTCATTCACTGAAGGGGGTGCAAGATTCATGGCGGCGACGAGGTAGGGTGGATGGTGGGTAGAATAGATAAAGTAGTTGGTTGATGAAGAAGAACGTGTGCGCGTTGTTATGATTATTGAGCCGCTAAACCCTAGTTGGGTAGCCGCTAGATCTATCTGGGAAGGTGTATGTGTAGTAAACAAGGGGCGTTTATGTAGTAAGTGAGGGGCGTCAATGTAGTAAAAAGGGGTGTATGTTTAGTGGTACCCTTGATTAAATAAAGGTTTACAAGAAATAAACGAAATTCTTTTGACACCGTTATCATTTTTTTACCGTGAAATACTATTAAAAAATGCCAAGATATACACTTGGCAATTCAGATTTATTAAAAATATCAACGCTTTTTAATTTTAAAATGTAAAACCGAGCGATTCAGACGATTTACTCGCGAGGGCGTTACGTATGCGTTCACGTGTGCAACGTTAAAGACGTGTGCATCATGTGTACATGTACGCTGTGTGTACAACATGTACATTCTGTATATTCTACATGACATCTGTAATAAAATACGGAACGGGATATTTCATCTCTGCGCTTATAATTACAGTTATTTGCGATAACGGTGTCAAAGTAGTAATAAGGAGTGAACGGTTAATTACTCGTAACGGTATATTTATTAAGAACGGTTTAATCGAGTCATCTGCTCTATCGCAGGACTGTTTCGGGGCCGTATTAAATCAAGTTTACCGATCAATTTCATTACGGTGTCACTACGATGTGGTTACGGTAAAGCAATCCCAGCTATTTTCGCTAAGGTACCTACCTACACAGTACGAGTACCTTAGGTAAAGGCGGGGTTGACTAGTAGTTGCAGCGCTAGCCAGAAGAAGTTGTAAGGTAGCTGATATGTCCGCCTTATAATTCAAACCGCGTAAAGTGCAATGGAGTGTTGCTTCACATATCAGTGGACTTGGTATGTGTTGTTGCGGAGATTTGAGCTTGATGCAGCACCTACCTCGAAGTCCAAACTTTCAGGTCGCCCGATTCGTAGAATTGGATGACAGGGTGACTGGCAGATCGGACTGTCGTTTGTGTTTCCAGTATGCACTATACTCCGTAAGGTAAGCTCGACTGGTCGCCTTTTGCCTGCATTAATCTGGTCCACCACCATAAGTGCTGTTCTTCTATTTCTAGCGGACCAAAATTGTAGCTGCCCGATTTTCGTCAGTTATGGTCACATCCGAACACGAAGTCAAGAAAAAGATCAGTCCTGCGGTAGCCGGACGAGATTCTGAATATGTGGCCGGTCGTGATATTGAAAGTCCGATGTCTCCAAAGGTATCGAATTCGTCAAATGTGTCAGCACAACCCGAACAAGAGGAAGAACCGTACCCTGAAGGCGGTCTGCGTGCCTGGCTATCGGTACTGGGCTCCTTGTGTGGCATGATGTGCTGCTTTGGTTTGATGAATACAATTGGAACATTCCAAGCCTACATCAGCCGGAATCAATTGGCGTCCTACAGCCAGGCTGACATAGGCTGGATCTTTGGTTTGTATCTGTTCA
>JAABUH010000369.1_pt1 | contig 67531 bp, 90 predicted proteins | sample 5559121 | NCBI WGS metagenome assembly JAABUH01 (sample SAMN10711871, study PRJNA513364) | rock metagenome | isolation source: Antarctica rocks | place: Antarctica: Victoria Land, Battleship Promontory nord | collected 2015-12-28 | reverse complement strand
TATCAACAGGATCTTCGACACCTGCAGCGATCCCTGGCCACTGAGGACCTACCCAATGCCTGGAAACGACTGGATGACAGGCTTTACACCGAAATCAAACGCCTCCGAGGTGCTGAGGATGGCAGCTTCAATGGCCAGCTCATAGCTCATCTTCCTGCTCGTGTGGGCGGCCTAGGACTACTCAATCACCAAGACATCAGTCCCCACGCCAGAGCGGCATCCCAGGCGGCCTCCAGTGTTCTCGTTTCATCCATCTTTGGTCTGGACAACCCCCAAGCGCAGGACAACCCCCAGAGTCAAAGGGAGCGGTGCCAGACAATGTGGGACGATCAGAGGGACTCCCTGCTTGCCAAACTCGATGACAAAGGCAGGAAAGCAGTGGTAGAAGCGGCCAGCACACTAGGACTTCTGTGGCTATCAGTCATCCCCTTCTTCCAACCCCTGCGCCTATCAGACTATGAGATATCGACAGGACTTCACTCGAGGACTCTCCAGCATGGGTCCAGGATGGTCTGCAACTTCTGTGGCGACCCAAACGAGCTGGGACATGATGAGGTTTGTGGTGGGAGGAACAGATGGACGGTGAGGCGCCATGATGCAGTCAAGAGGGCGCTTGGAGCGGCCCTTGCCTCTGTGGACTCTACAGAGGTCACGATGGAGCCAGGGACGGAAGAGGGACGCAGGAGGAACGACCTACAGGTCAGAGGACGTGCTATGGGCCGACCAGTCGACTATGACATCAAAATCTACTCTTTACTCGACAGGGACGCCCACAAGACGACCACATCAACCAAGGGAAATCCCCTAGGCGACCACATCACATCACGGAGACAACTCAGAGTGTGGTCAAACTTGCGAGGAAGCGTCAGGAAGCGCAGAAACGAGTCTGAGAGCAAAGGAGATAATACAAATACCCTAGTAGCATCACGGACTTCACCTCCAAGGATGGCGATAAGACAGACTGGGTAGGAATGGCGAAGGCTAGCACGAAAAACGGTGCACAAGCGTGTAGACCTGCTTCGACTATCTCGGTCGATGATGCGGTGGCAAGAATTAAAGCGATGGGTGGCGGTCTACCGAAGGATTCTCCCCTCGAGCTTCGCATTTGGGCCCTTCCCCACTTCCACGCCAGCGATGCCATGAACCGTGCAAAGAAAGCACTTTCCACTCTCATTATCCGCGACGGCAAACCTCTCCCACCGACCGATCCCCGTTTCTTCCCCAATGCGACTGATAACTTGTGGTTGCGGGAAGGCGAACCCGGTCTCATCAACAAGCCTGACTACATGCAGAACCAAGTTGTCCTTCGCTTCACCGAGTCTGCTTTCGCATCGGGTCTCGGAACGATGGATAATCTCAACAACCTACAGTCCTCGCTCCTCGATCTTGGCTACGAGACCTATCCCAGCTGTGCTAGCAAGGGCGACAAGCGGAACTGGGGCAATTTTTAGTTCACCCCGATTGATCCTAAGTCCGATACGATTACCAATGACGAGGCGGAAGCTTGGGTCAAACAACAGGTGGAGGTGGATAAGCAGCCCAGTGCTGGCTCCTTCGGTAACTTCGCGGAGAATCGCAAAAGAAACCAGCGCCTGGTTCGTACCGTCAAGTTCGTTCACCCTCCATCCGCTCAGCGCTACGTGGAGATGGCTGCGACCTCCGGTGCTTGGGCTTACAAGAACTACACCGTCACCTACGAGCTCCCCACAAACTTCATCCCAGTCGACAGTCCGGCGATGATCGCAACTACCGGCATTGCCGCTACCGAAAACGCCGTTATCATGAGTGAACTGTTCGGGTACCAGGACAAGTTTAACATTGACCATGGCACCACGGACACTGAAGAACACGTCCTACTCGATGATGGCGATCGATGCTTTGGTGATGTCTTCGCACTCAGCTGCTCGTCCATCGAACTCGCGAAATGGATCTGCGAACAGATCCCCATTGTCGGCACCCAGTACGAGCTAGTCTACGATCTTAACGGACGCAGCCTCATTCCTCGCGGTCAATTCGAGTCCATGCGTGCTAGAGAGGACGATACCAAACAGGAGAACAGGGACCGTCTATCGGCGGAGCACACGCAACTCGCTAAGGAGCAGAATTCAAAGATCGACCGCCTCCGCGAAGATCAGGCAGTCCAGGCCCGTGCTCATACGAAGGAACGTCAGGACGACAAGAAGACCATGGCCCTTATCCTCTTTGCGAACAAGGACGATAACAAAGTGACAAGAAAGATGGGTCGGGCGGAGAACGCCATCCTGAGGTGCGATTTCAACATCCAGAATTGGGAGAATGCTCTACGCGTGGCGAACGACAAGCTCGACGACTTTTGCGACGACGATACAGCGGCCGGTCAGCGCAAAGCCGCTCGCGCCCGTGCGGAGATCGAACATTACCATAGCATCATCAGTAAAGAGCGCGGGAAAATGGACAAGGAAACGAACTGCCTCGAAGCGTATACCGATTACGAGTCCCCGTGGCAGAAGGCGCTAGTCCATCGGCTGGGCGACGAGTTCAACGAATTGGCAAATGGGGCCGCTCTGGACAGTGCTCCTTCTTTTGCGCGCATTACCGAGGCAGAAGAAGGACGAACTAAGAAAGCAAGGATGAACCCACCTGAGTCGGAAGGAGTCCAGCCGATCGACCAGCCCATCGAAGGAGGCGAGCAGGAACCGATTGATGTCGATGCGGGTGACCAACAACACGCTGGTGGCTCCACGGAACCAATGGATCTTGACGTGAGATCTCCCCTTTTGACTGTCGTGCTCAAGATTGATCTCTCGATAGTCCTCCTCGAAGCTGACTCCGAAGCAGTGATACGCGACCCGCCTATCCTTCTCCCCTCCTTCACACACGAGCAGGTATTGAATGGACAATAATGATATGCATGTTGTGGTCCGCATCGCAAAGAAGATGCATCATCCCCTTGCTGATGATGCTCGTCATCATACTGACGCCTTGCGGTGTTAAGGCCATGCCGATATCCACACCGGCCAAACGAGCAGCAGTCAGTCTAAGCAATTCTCACACCCAACTGAAACTCCTAGCGTTAAATTGCAATGGTTTCGGTGTGAACGCGGCAAAGCTGGCAGATGTCTACGCACTAATCATGAGATTAAAGCCACACATAGTTGTCTTGTCCGAGACCAGACAAAAGGAGGGGGAACCCGTCACAGTGCCGACAAACGGCCTTCACCGCCCCACAGACGATATTCGAAGGAAATATCAGGTGCATCACGAAAGTAAGTCAGCTGGGAACGCAAGCACCGGGGTCACAATGCTCATACGCAACGGTGTGAATATAGCCCATCGAGTACCGATACCTCGAGAACAGTACGTCATGGGCAGGATTGCAGCAGTAGACTTGGCATTTCCCGACCTCACCGGTAAGCTGAGGAAGATCAGAATCATTGGCATATACGCACCAACTCAACCAACATCCCCCGGTGACATAAGCAACCTCACAACCTTCTGGTCAGCAGTGACGCGCATGACTCAAGTGAGTCACGATTGGGTAGTAGGCGGAGATTGCAACGCGTTCATACATCGCTGGGAAGCTGAGGGTGGGACGGATCAAACGGCGTATCAAGGCACCATTGACAAGCTTAGGAAAGCATATCTAAGATTCATCGCAGACGCCCATGGTATCGATGTGTGGGATGACCGAATGCGCACACAAGTGAAAGCAGACTGGACCTGTACATCACATCACCATACTGGGGCTAGGAAAATCCTGGACAGATACGTACACTCTACTCGTCTCTCGTGTCGAATGGTCCATACCCATGACGGTATTACGGGTACGAACCATAGACCAGTTGAAGTCCAAATCATCACCGGCGCCCTCATCAACCCGTCCAATACCACCAGAGCATCCCCTCAGAAACGACTGTTGATGCCTAGGAAAGGTCAAGCTAAAGACCAGTACGCGAATATGAACGACTCACTGTCCACATTCATCAAAGGTAACCCTCCCCCAGTACCAAGCCTTCTTCCCTCAGATTCGACCAGGGACTTCGACGCTTTAATAGAATACTGTGACTCGGCCTTCGAATCAGCATGTTCCAAGTCCTTTAAACGCGGAAAACCTACCATCGCAAACCCCGCGCAACAATCAGTCCCTCTGGGCAAAGATAAAGGGTTGGTGGATCGAAAGGACACCTTGGGTAGACTCATCCGTGCTTTCGCAGAAGACAGGCAGGATACGTTCCTCAAAGAGAATGCAAAAGCGCGTAAGGAAATTGAAAGAGTTTACCCCGGTACCCGGGAGCACCAGGTGCGGAAAGACGCAGTTATAGCGAGACTTCGAAAGGAAAAGTCGACCGTCATCACTGCTTTGCGCAAGATCCGATTGGATGGTATAGCTCGAATAGCTGAGGCAAACAAGGCCACGCAGATAAAGACGATCCTACGCGGCGGTAGCATCAAATATCTATTCGACCCCCACCACAACATCGATCCACCTTTTGTCCAGAGGCAAACAAAGTCATCAACGAGGACTGACGTTCCTGTTGCAAGCGACCCAGCCGGGCGATTAGATAACTGGCACAACTACTTTGCCGACCTTCATAGTCCCGTTGATATTCCGGCTGCCCCCAAGCCTTGGATGGACTCTCCCGCATCACGAGCCGCCAAGAAGCTCACGGCGGGCGACTTGAACTTCGTATGGCCTCAAACCCTAACGATGGCGGACCTCAAGGGACATATGAGCAGGGGTAACCAGAGACCTTCACCAGGGCCAGACGGATGGGAGAAATGGGCGCTGAGAAGGTGCAGTGATGATTTTTTGAGCTTGATTCTGGACATCATCAACTATATGATCACCACGAACTACATCCCGGCCCGGATGAAGGAGAACTTCATTCTGCCACTCTATAAAAGGGGAGATGTCACTGATCCACGAAATCACAGGGGGATCATACCAGCCAATTGCATGTACAACATTATGTCTTCCTGGTTCACCTTTCAATTCCAACGCTGGATTTGGAAACGAGGTTTACTGCCTGCTTCACAGATAGCAACGCAGCAAGGGGTACAGGTCGGAGACTTAACGATGTACCTCCAAGAAGTACACCGGGCAGCAGAAATTACAGGTACGACCATATATTGTATGAGAGGCGACCATACGAAAGGGTTCGATAATCTGGCATCCATAGCATACCTCGACATGCTCGAATTTAACGGCATTAATCCGGCGGTGGCAGCATTTGAGAAGGCACGCACGAAAGACCTTACTTTGAGAGTGAAGACAGCCGATGGGATCTGTCCTCAGGTGATTACTACTAACGGTCAAACGAAACAGGGAGATTCACCCAGTCCCATCAAATACACTGGAACGATGGGAATGCGAGCTAGGTGGTTCACACACTGGAGTGTGCTCCCACCAGATGACTCTATACTTTTCGCAACATCCTGGGATGGATTGAAGAGATTAGTGGCGCTGAGTGAGACTTTTCAGGCGGCCTATGGGATTCAAACGGCGTGGGATAGCCCTGATAAGACGGTTTGCTTCACGCTTGGAGCTGCACCACCCGAAACTGCAAACGGTATACCCATCTCCGAAGTTGAGTTTGTGCTAAACCCAATTACATACAAGGTCCCAATCACCGATAAGCCTAGCATCTTACGCACTCAGCTCAACAATCAGCAAGCAACTCGAGATGCTATACTGAGCGTCGTAGATACGTTCCCGATCCCAGCCGATACGCGTTGGCCGCTGGGGGTTTTGCGCAGGTCAGTCAAAGGAATGCTCATGTCTCGCATTCGGCCAAGGTTAGCACTCCAACCCCTGCCCCCTCTCATGGCGGCAGCAGTCGATAGCGCAATAGCTACAAAGGTCTGTACAGCACTCGGCATCCGAAATACTAATAATGCCTTACTAACCCTGCCGGCATCGAACCATGGTTTCGGCTTCCCATCAGTAGAAACCATTAATGGACAGATCGCAATCAACATGGTGCTTCGCGCGCTCAACCATCATTTATCACCGTTTCGAACCATGGCGCGGATTACAATGGCCAATTGGATGTGTCTGAATAACGGGTGTGTTCCTCCAATGGAAGTGACCTTAGTCAGCGAATCAGAACGCTCTGTCCCCGGATATGGAGAGATCGGACCGCAAGGGAGAGGCCGACCACGACGTGAACCTGATGTCCCAATCCCCATGACATGGAAAGCTGCTCACCAGTACATGAAAATGGCTAATGTCCCAGTCATTGAAACAGACCAAAGTTACCTTAGCCGATCAGCCGTTTGCCATTTGATCAAGCGAAGAATGACGCAGAACTGCGACGAATCAACGACAAAAGCAGCCAGTAAATTACTTCTCTTGACACCCGGTAAGGATCACATGTCGCTGAAAGACTGGATTCCGACGCTATCAACACTGACCCAGCCAGCGGGAAGGCAATGGGTGCCGAAGGCAATAAAGTCGGTTTCAAGTGCACGATTCATTCAAGACATGCGACTTCTGGATGTTACGGTCTTTGATTCCAGAGCGAAACGAAAGAGAACTTATAACAACCTATTGCTGTCATCCTTTCGTACTACTTCACCCCCAACAAGTGGAATATGGGCGACAGACGGGAGTAGTATCGAACAGTTTGACCTATGTCGCTCAACTACAGCGGCGATAACAGGTCCATCGTCGGCAATGCTCCAGACAAGTGGACAGTACTCCTCTTCTCTCCACGGAGAACGGTTGGGCTTGATAGCGGCGCTCCTACAATCAGCATTAGAGCCAGGTCAGAGTACTATAATTACAGACCACCTGATATCGGTCCTCGATGCGGAAAGGATTCGCCACCCACAGTATATTGATGACAGCTGGAAAGCTAGGCCGGGCCACGAACTGTATTCATGGCTAAGTCATCCAACAATCAGATGCAGTTATTGAACATGTCAAAGCTCACACAGATGCGACTGACGAACGATCCCTACTGAACGATCGCGTCGACCGCCTAGCAAGACGAGCGCACAGGTCAACACTGACGACGACGCTACCGCCTCTAACTGCGTGGATGCGCGATTTCGTCCCCTTCCTACATGACGTCGGGTTTGCTCAAGACAATTGGATCAAGGATTTCGATGCCAAGATGTTAGAAGTTATATTCGGACGTCAATCTTTCAAGCTCCGAGCCAGACTGGTCGACCCCGTATACATCAATGACCCGACGCCTGATTATTCTATCATCGTTCACCGGCGGGACTGACCGCGAAGTTCCAACTTATCATCCGGTCCGGTATGTTTCAAACGAATTACCTTAAGAGCCGAACCACTCCACACGAATCTCCAGCGTGTGAATTCTGCGGGGCAGAGAAGCAAGATGAATACCATATATTCGTGGAGTGCCCTAGTTTCCAGACTCACCGCAGGGACTCGGTCGCCAAGGCGATCGGCCTGCATTCCGGCGCACTCGCCGGAAGGGATGGTAGGGCGACCTTTAATGCTAACCGATCACTCACCCATCGCAACGATCTTTCCAGACCAGACACAGACAGGATAGTTGAAGGTTTCAAAGCATACTCTCAATCCCTAGTTTACGGGACGATAGTTGACAAGTCTCAGTACTGGCGCGGCATCACCCCCCCAGTCCCACCGCCTCTAACGAGCCTAGAATCCAGTATGGCCCATCATCTCGCCATAACGCTCGCCAGTCGAATAGCTGGAGCATACCTGCGAGAGACAAAGAGGACGGCAGCTGAGAAGGCAGAAAGGAAGAGGAAAAGGGAAGGAATTGAGGAGTACGACGGATTCGAAGAGTACAAGGAGCACGGAGAATAGGGAAGTTATTCGAGGGCGACCTTTGAGTCATCACCCTGAGCTTCCCGGCCCCCGCCGCATCCAAGTGTCCTGAGATGCACCCGTGCCATACTTACCTTGTTCGGACGGATTAGCGACTCTCACCCCGTCGCCCGCCAGGCTTGATTGCCGCCCATTGCACAGCGACTGTATTGTCTCAGGGGGTGATCTGGCTTTGTGCGGCCCAATGGGCTGTTCACGAATTCAATATCTGGCTTTGTCTGGAAGTCCCTTCGGGGACGTCTGGACTACACATTCTTTTTTGGGAATCGATGGGGAAAGAGAGAGGAAGGGATCCGGGCAGAAACGATCGGCGGATCAAGTCGCGCCTCGGCGGAAGCCGATCACGTTTCAGAGGGTTTTTGATCGATTGATTCCCACAATCTCTATGCGAGATTCGTGCATTCGGCCTTTGATGAGCATGTGGGCGGATTGGATTGTCCGGCTGTACCTACTCTTGAAAAGCTTTCATGCGAACGAAGACCGGACACTAATGCTGCGCAGGTCATATGCATCAAACGCCGGTGAAAAACCCATCATACTGTCATTATGCACATTCTTCCCTCATTCCCGCTGTGAGACCCCCGGTCCACCCTCTTGTAACCGATCAAGTAACGCCTGTAACCTGTCCTCTACACTTCTTCCTCCTTGACCAGAGCCTGAGCTGGCAAAGCTTACTCCTCCGGGACTACTGCTGAGCCCTTGCCGTATATGAAGCTGTCTTTTTGGGCTGAATCCTGCCGCAGGTACGGTCGCGCTTGGCTTAGGCGCGAAGATTGGTATTGGTGGCATACGTCGGGGTGAAGGAGCGTCTTCAAACTGCGATTCTGGCGATAGTGTGTCCGGTGTCGATTTCGAGAAGGAGTGAGGCAAGCTTGGGCATTGAGCGGGAGGTGAAGTCGGCAGGATATCGATTCTTCCCCTTGACGCGTGAAGGTCACGAGAAAGGTGATCGATGAGATCGGCGACATCGGCTGACGATGTGTAGTACACCTGCAGCGAGTCAACACCCATATGAACAAGGTACGAAGAAAGGACTTACATTGGTCTCCGGCCGCTTAGTACTTCCAACCGACCGATCTCGATGACGCAGATTCAAATTCTTTATGGAGACCGGATTCGGATCCCATGAACCGCCAAAGACATCCCCATCGCCAGCCTGACCCGTTGAGTCACTTTTGGAAGAATTGTGAGAAGCGTTTCTCGAACGATTAATCGAGCTGGACTTGGGATCTTCTTCCGCCGCAGCGGCTATTCCATCTTGCGATCGAAGAGCATCCACAATTGACCAAACGACTTCGCCATCCTCGTACTCGCTAAAGTGTATAGGTTAGCCACGTTTCGGGTTGTTGCTGAGTGGGAATTCACCAAATCTCCACAGCATGCGTCGAGCCCGTCGTTTGAGCCGATGTCCGTTTCTCCTTTTCACTCGACGGAGACTGCAGAATCTCCAGTCCGCCGCCTTCGTCATCCCTGTATAGGTCGTAAAAAGATCCTCCGCCTGTGGAGCCCGGATCGGACGGTGCCATCGAATGCGCAGAGCTGGTTGATCTCCCAAGTTGCGGATTCGGATGCAGAAAACCCAAGGCTGTCGACTCCTCGGCAGTGTCGGATCGGCCACTCCCAACTGTCCCAGTACTGTGGTTCCGCTTATGCGCCGGCGGACTACCTGACACAAGCTGGTGATCCTCGGGAGTCAGGTTGATTGGCTTCCTCTTGATCGACAATTTGCGTGTGGGCTGTCCAGGACGGGACGCAGACGAGTTTTGGGATTCTGGAGTGCCGCTCGGCTTTCGGCCCGACGGCATTGTCATACTGGGGACAGGCTCGGAGGGTATGAGGAGCGTCCGCCGTACGACCACCTTTCGCGCCACATTCTCGTCTTGGTTAGGAGTAGTCGCAGCAGGTGAAGCATGTTTCTTCCCCCTTGACAAGACACGGAAGAGACCACGTCTGTTCTTGTCGGTTGATGGCATCCGTTCAACTCCAGTGGAACCAGGAGTTGGCGAAGCTTGCGAGACGGAGGAGGAAGTGGGTGCAGTAGACACGTAAGACTTCGATGATGTGCTCGTCGTTGATCGGTTGAGCATTCCCTTATGAGCGAGCATCTCGTTGAGCTGTTCGTCATTCATACCCAACGCTCTACCTGCCTCGACGAACTTCGCCACGGTCGATTGATCCGATGAAGTCGGAGAATGTGGTCCTTCCGGGAGTAAAGCGGAGAGATCGAAGTTGGCGGCTGGCTGCGGGTAAGGGATGCCCCGGGCCGTCTCGACGTGATGAGGTACAGATGGCCATCGAACAGACTTGCCGCTGTTCTCAGCGGTCTCATCGCTTCGCTCACGATGCATCCTGCCCCTAATCTGCTCCAGCCCAGGATCTGATGTGCTTGGTAGAATCGCAGTAGCAGAATGCATCTGCTTATTCGCGTCGGCGGAGTTCGGCGGGAAACGGAAGGCATTGAGGTCCGGCGAATCTGACTCGGCGGTCCGAAGCGCAATGGGCGCTTTCAACTCGTTTTTATTCGCTGCAGCAGAAAGCGAGGCGATTCTTGGCGAGGCGGTTGGTCGGAGAATCTCGCCGGACACCGAGGATCCTTTTCTAAAAGCGAGCGTCCTCCATCTCGCTGAGACCTTGCTCGTTGATCCAGTGGTCTTCTCCAGGGCCCTTGCCATGGCCGGGGTTATCGCATGCTCAGGCGGAGTGAGTGGAGTCGGAGGCAGCTTGGCCGACGACGACATGAGAGTCGGTGTCGAGATGACCATCGGTCCTCGCCTGCTAGGTTTCCGCTCGAGTCGCGACCCCAGTCCTACCGAAGGAGTACGGTTGAGGGCAGCAGTGGCTGCTACTATCCGCGCTTCGAAGTCACGCCGGACTTCTGGATCATCTTCGGGTCGCATCGGACCATGCCGACAAGCAGAGAACTTGCGACTGAGCTGTTCATATAATGGTGTGACGACCGCCTCGTCGTTTCGGTCAGATGGTGTGTCTACATGCTGTTCAGGTGGAGATGGTGCTGCCCTGCGTGACGCGCGATACAACGCTTCTTTCGAATTCGCTGTCGCAGCAGGAGGTGTCAAGACCGAACCGAAGCTAAGCGGCGTAGGGATTGTGGCAGCCTGAGCTACCGGGCTGCCATTTCGCGCTTCCTGGACTAACGATCGCAACGATATATGAAGGGGGCTGGCCACCATCGACGAGATCGGCGGCGATCCCGAAGTCGACATGGAACCTGTCGAAGTCAAAGCTGTGGCTGGTAAGACCAGAGAGTACTGAATCAGATCTTAGCTTGTGCAGCTTGGGTTACGCAAACGTACCGGTACAAGCGGACTCTCATCCGAAGCACCCCGCAAAGCCTCCCTCTCCTGCTTCGCCCGCTCGACAAGCTTCACCTGCAGACCCACCAACTCTTCCTTGGTAACCCCGCTCAATTTCCTCAACATTTGAGCCACCTCTTCGTCGTTATCATTCGGCGTGATCGGACTGTCCGGGCACGAGTCTCCAAACCGGATCTCATCAGACGTAGGCCGTGCAAAGCTGGATCCAAGCGAGTCCTCCGATCTTTGCCTTCTTAGCGTGATAGTCGGCGTTCCTGCTCGTGATGGTCCGGAAGATTCCGCGGAGCTCTCAATTGTCCCCTCTTGCGAGACTGACCGACTCATGGTTTGCGACTGCCTATGACGTCCCGAACCAAGTGTAGATTGAGCTCGCTGGACATCCGATTCGGATTCACGTCGCGAGTCAGCGACGCTGCGGCGGCTCCAAACGGGCTTGATTTCGGGCATGATGAGCTGGAATGGCCTGGAACCGATGTCATGTTCCGGGTCCGACGTCTCGTCGTCCTCTTCGATGGTTTCCGCTGGTGTAGGCGGAAGTACTGAAAAAGGTGAGCTCAGCCTGCGATCGATCAGGTGTTCGCCGAGAACGGAATTGCCCGAGTTACGAACAGCCGACTGGCTAGGAGGCGGAGTTTGTCCGCTCGTACGTGAAGGTCCACCGACACCAAGCTCGAGTTTCGGATTTGCGCTCTGGCTGACGGATTTTGACCTTGCCAATGAGCTGGTTCTTGGAGCGATGGTCACGGGACCTCGCACAGGCGAGGGAGTGGAGTCCGATCTTGACCGATTGATGACCGATGTAGAGGTGGCAACTGATGATGACGATATTGGTCGACTAGCCGAAGAGACTGACTGAGAAGATATCGAGCCCTCCGAGCGATGCGTTGCTCTCACAGGTCTTGGTTGTCCAGGAATATAGCATGGGACAACTGGGATCTGTGATGATGAGGAGGAAGCGGATTGCTTAGGCATGTGTCGCAGTGGCTGAGTTCGGTAGGGAGTCAGGATTGGTCGGGGTGCTACGCCCTCAGGCTCGGCGCTGGTTGAGCGTAGGAGGATGGGCTGAATAGGAGGAGGTGGACTGCTATCTTGAACGTGCGCAAGAAGATTTCGGGATCGAGGAGAAGCTGGGAGCTTCGACGAAGAGTCAGGTTTGTTTGAACTGCTCTCTTCCTCCTCGATGGCTCTCTTCGATGAAGGCGAGCTCAAGAACGGTAGTAGCGATGTTGTCATGGGATGCGAGCTCTTCTCCAGCATCTCTTCCTGCTCATCCAATGCCAGCATACCATTCGACGGTCCCTTCTGCAGCTTTCCCTCGATCTCCTCGAGCGCCATCGAGATCCGCTTCATCTGGGCTTGTGACAAGCCTGCGAGTAGAGACTGTCTCTTCCTCTGTGGCCGACCGCTCGTTGGCTGATAGTCCGCTGAGTCAGGCGTAGGTGGTGGGAGAGATCTCGGCAGAGGAGGCTGCGGAGGAAGATCGAGACTCGACGAGGGAGAGGGCGAGATTGTGCGCGGATTTCTCGAAGCTGGCGAGAAAGCAGCTCTGGCTGAAGAGGTGGGAGTAGCTGTTCCTTCCGATGTCTCTGGGCTGTCTGGTCTGTTCAGCCGGTAGTCATACCAAGCATTCGCCTTTTCTGGCGATAGGGCTGGTAGTGGTGTCGTTCCCTTTGTTGGCGTCCCATTCTCAGATCCGTTCAGATGTCGTCCACTCGCACTCTTCTTCACCTTCCTCATGTAATCTCCATCCCGCATCCCAGAGCTCCCGCTGAAACCGTATGATTTGATCTTCATGCCGTTTCCGTTGACATCGCCGTTGACTCCGAAGGTCTGGAAGGAGGAGAAGGACGCTGAAGTGGGTGGAGGCGATGATGTCCAGTGATTGGGAGGTGGCGAAGATCGATCTGAGGGGGCTAAGACGGAAGGACTTGAGGTCGATCCGGGAAGGGACGTTTCCGAGGTATTGTGCCCGTTCATGTACCGCCCCTCGCCATACCGATTTGGCGAAGCTTGACCCCTCAACTCCGCAAGGACGAGCTCCTCCTCCTCCTCCGTGATGGACGGTCCATCATGTCGAGCCCGCTGAGAAGCTAGCAAGGATCGGAGTGAAGTCTCAGGCACTTGGCTGACGGAAGGAAGGAGGACGGAGAATCTCTGAGACAAGCTGTATACCCCATATCAGCAGGAAGCAACTACAGATATTCCGAAAGATCAAAGCGTACCCTGGCAGTATGAGCGAGTTTCGTACCTCCACATCCAAGCTCGGCGCACTCTCTCCCCAGCCGTTCATGGCTTTCCCCTCGTCTCTGGTCATCGCTTTCTTCTTCGGAGCAGAAGACTCGCCAAACCCGTTCGTCGAAGGAGACTTCCTCAGCACAGCAGGGTGGTGATGATGATGGTCCGCAGCGACACCATTCCTTTTCCTATAAATCGACAATCAGCCAGGTAAGGTGTGTGACGAATTTGGGATGTAGAGATCGAGAGGAATGACTCACTTGAAGAGGCGGTCCATCTCATCCCGCAACCCTCCTCGGTCTCACCGAGATAAGGGTCCGTTCCTCGGCAGCTCGATCACTGAATTCATGCACGTCTCTGCTTGCCAATGGGAACGTCAGGTTGAGTGTCACTTTGTCCACTCGAGGCAGTACAGTCGATGCAGAACAAATTGTTATGTAAGGTGTTGGTACCGGATCGGGGAATGAAAGGATGGGAATGATTGAGCTCGGTCCGTCAATGCGGTGTAAAATCGGCTTTGCACGGTTGCTCACGCGTCGCGTCCACGTTCTGTTTCGTTTCGTCTTGTCTCCCCATGTATGGTGGACACAGCGACTGAGCGCGGCTACTATTGATCTAGAGGAGGTCGAAATCTGTTCCACTCGAATGGATAAGGAGGGACTCAGGAACGACGGGAAATGTCAGGATTTGACGATGGAAGCCTAAAGGAAAATCGAGCTAATTACGATATGATCATTTGTATTGTGGCGTTTGCGAAATAAATAAATTAGGGTTGCGGCACAACAAATTGAGGAGCGCAATGGATTGTAGGGTGTGACGATGATCATGCGAGGTGGCATGGACTCCACTCGTCTGCTCACCGAACCTCCACGACTCGTGTCGAGCGGTCTCTATCTAATGCTTCTTCCAAGATCTTTACCATCGTCCGCACCCGCTCCACAGCTACGTGAAGTACCCCCATGATCTCGCTGACCGCTAGGGGTGTCCCGCCAGCTTTGGACATGACGCATAACTCTCGCTGAGCGTTGAGAGTCAGTGTGAGCGTTCCGGTTGAAAGCAGTTCTTCGAGGTGTGTCGGATCTAGTATAGGTCGAAGGCTAGGACAGGTTACTACGAGCAGGTGAGAGGTGGACGTACGATTCAAAGTAGGCGAAAGTGACGCTGAGAGGGGTGTGATGTATCGCAAGCGGGACTGGTGCTCTCTCATCGAGCGAGTGCTAGGCAGGATCAGCGAAGCCTTATGAGCGATTTTGTAAGCAAGGAAGGACCGAGAGATACCCATCTATAAGTGAGATCGCTCCGAGTGACTCACAAAGATGATCTCGTCCCCTGTCACCTCGACCTCGGGTTTCCGGAAATGCCGCAAAGCTGTCATAGCAGCTAGTGAAGCGCAATCCAGAAGATTGCCAGCATCGGCGAGGAAATGCAGGGTGAGGCGAAATTGCCAAACCTGTACCATGGTATCAGCGTCATCACATAAAAGAAGCAGATTTGAGCTATAGAAAGTGACAGCACGTACCTTCTCTCCTGCGACTATGCACAAAGCCTCTCGATCCACAGCCTCTGTTCCCCGTATACTCTTCTCCAATAGTCTTGTTATCAGGACTTCATCCTCGGATGACCTATCTCTCCACATCAGCAGAAGAAACAAGATTTTGGGAGTGTGAGCGTAGAGGACTCACCGCCCAGCCTCAAACACACTCGAAGCCATCGGACTAATCTCGCTATTAATCAACAAAAACCCTTCGTACGGTCGATCATCCCTCGGCTTCACGACGCTAGCAGTGACCTGAGCCAAAACCCTAAATCAACTTCATCAACCTCCATACCATCTCAATCTTTGACCAAGAAGGGTTGATGACCCACGTCGTCTTTCCCAGATAACACTGACACCATCCTAAAGCTTCGCCAAACTCGAACCGGATCTCTCTCATCTCGAGGGGTAATCGTCCATCGAGTCGTTTCCCTTCAGCGAGGGCTGAGAGGAGGAAGTCACGCTGTATCGAAGGAGGATCGATCTCGCGAGGCATGATGAGTCAAGATAATGGTAAGAATCGCAGGTCGCAAATTGTTGGGTATCGAGACGGGTAAGAGCTTGAGAAGGCAGGAAAGAGGAGCTATCGGAAGTGAATGCTCAACGCTGAGCGTAGAAGCTGAAGTGGCCGAGGAGTCGACGTAGCTTGATACGCTAGATCGAGTCTGAAGTCCAAAAACATGCTGATCGGATGATAGTTCGGTGAAGTGATCCTCAAATTGAGCCGGTCAAGTCCAAGCACAAGGGCGACTTTCCCGACGGAGCTGCTTTCTCCGCACGTGACACTGGCTTTCGTTCAATTGCCTAATAGTGTCCAGGAGAATGCATTATGACAGGTGAGCCCAGGGTGTGTGCGACCAGCGCGTTACCAGCCCTGACCTATCTGTCCTCCATATTTCCCGCCTGGATCCCTATTATCCTGATACCGCAGGTCTCGCTCGTCGTTTTCCCTGTATGGATCTTGGTATTCCCCCTCACCCAGGTCATCGCCTCGATCCCACCTGGGCCCTCCTACTGCGGTGCCCTCGCTTCCGGAGCTCGCGTCCGTCGTTGTTCTCCTCCTTCCGGGCGGCGTGTACCCAAGCGGGGGTTGATTATAGGCGGACGGAGGGTACGGGATATCACCAGCACCGTCAAACGATTGCGCATAATCAAGCAAAGGCGCAGCGTCGGATTGAGCGGGACGATCCAGCCCCCTGCTGTTCCCTCCGCTTTGTTGTCGGCGTGCACGATACGTATCCGAGCGTTCGGGCTGAGCGAGAAGCTGGTCTGTAGACGGATTGTCGAGCGGGAGGTTCACATTTGAGTTGAAAGCGGAAGGACTAGGGGTGTGTGCGGTTAGCAGGTAGCGCCGGTACGCCTCGTCCTCCGATGGTGTGTAAGGCAGTGTCGAATCAATCTCGCTCTTCGTCCCAAGCATATCGGTCGAAGTGACTGATCTCGCATCCCACTCTGCCTGACGCGCCTCATCTCTTGGTCCATCGCGCCCCGGATCATACTCAAGGTTCTCCTGGATGGGTCATCAGCTGTGGTCTCGCTCGCCAGTAATCTGCTCACTTCGCCTACAGCCTTGATCTCCACTCCTTGACCATCGTGCTTCCCGGCAAACCAAGGATACGCGCTTAGTACCTCCCGCGCCAATGCTTCCTGAAATTTGTGTACCATGACGGTGAAGAGCTTGTCTGCCTGCAAAGCCGGGTGCAAGAAGCGCTTCTCCATGTCTGAGTGGTGCGTACGCTTCTCCGACATGTTGTGCATCCGCTCCGCCTCTGCTTCTTGCGCTGTCGGTTCATAGTATCGGAACCTCGCTCCGGCGGTTTTAGAGATGTATATCTTGAAAGCCAGGATGATGAGTACAGGGGGGACACCGGCGATACAGTCGAGCCATCGCGTCCGGATCAAGCCGGTAGCTGAGGAGAGTAAGCTGAAGATAGCGCACATAGCCATTACGCACTGAGGATCATGAGCAGTTGCATAAGAACACAGCATGCCAAAAGTCGATTGACATAGACGTTCCACATCCTACCGCCGCTCTCCGCGCGGGAGATATACACATACAGCAGCTGGTACTTGTACTGAGCGTGCATCAGTCCCCTCAAGACTGGTGAGGGATTGCGCACCACGACAGAGGAGAACCAGAAAACCAAACATGCACCTATGGCTACAAGCGGTGCAAGAGGGGCGTATATCATGCCCACAGCGGCGATGAAGAGCAGATTGACGATGACTGCGCATCGTCAGGATCATCACCGTCAGGAAGAACACGCACCAATAGCATACTCAAAGTAACCAGGCTTTGTCATTTCCCAGATATCTCGCGGTGAATGTGAGAAGATAAAGCGGCGGAAGGAGACCATTGCGAGCTTGAGAAGCTGGATGAGCTCGAAGATGACCAGGAAGCCTCGAAGTCTGAGCGGTATCCACATCATCAGCAATTCGGAATATGCGTGTCGCCAAGGACTTACGGAAGCCAGGTCAACCAATCTGACGGGTGCCAATGTCAACTTCTGATCCACAGCAGAGAGGAGACGCACAGGTGCTTTGCTGAACATAGGTTCCCTGAATTTCTAATGATACATCAGTCCTGACAATGTCTTTCCCTCTCATATTAGGACCGACCATAAGGGATCTTCTGCAGGCCGTTCAGGATCGTCGAAGCCTTCTGATGCTTTCCTACTTGCACGACCACCTCCGCGATGGCTGAGTAAAACACACCGAGTAGGGAAAAAACGATGATGTTGGAGACGATCATGAAGAAGAAGTAGCGAGCGGTCACGGCCCGATCGAGTCTCGAGCGTGTAGGTGCGCCTGTAGGCGATCAGCGGGTCTGGAGGGGAAGCGACAGATCTACCTTGATATTTAGAGATTCTCCGCATGATGATTGGAAAGAGGAAGCCAAAGATGGCAGAGACAATTGATGGAAGCACACCAGATACTATCGAAAACTGATGAGATCAGCGAGCTGCTGGATAGACTTGGATGACTTACCGTCCAGTTACCCCAAGAGCCCGCATCTTTCCACTGATCCAGCCAGTTGACGTATAAGGTTAAACTGCTCAAATTGGCGAGGGTAGACACCACCAGCACCTGCAACCACGTCAGTCTGTACAATTTGCAAGGGGACGACGGACCGGCAGAGTATTGAAAAAGCACACCACACCGATACCGACGAATCCGAAAGTCCGTCTTGATCCGACTTCGGCCGGTTCCTTTGAGATATTCTCCCATACAATATCATGCGGGGTCGGGGCAAGGGCAAGTCTAGCGCCGAAAAGTTCCTTGAGACTGCCTTGATGTGCGCGAGCGATGCGGTGGGCCTCTGAGATTGTCTTGAAAGTCACGAAGCCTGCAGCCAAGGTCAGAAATCGAACAAAAAGGTAGGACAGCCGGTTGACCATAATTCTCCCCCTCGATCCGCGCCGTTAGCTTCCCGCCTTTTCGAGCTCGCCTTTCTTGACGCAACAGGGAGTTGATAGCTTGACGCTTCGTGTCGATCCGATCTCGCAAGAATTTGATCTCATTTGCCAGGTAGTCTATTGCATCCTGATCGACAAAGTGAGCATTCAGATTATCGGGATCACATCCAACCTACCTTCTTCTCGCCACCTATGCCAAGGAAGCCGCCTTTCTTGAGAGTTGGTCGAGTCTTGCCTACATGACCGCCCTTCAGATACTTCACGAGGTGCTCCTCAAGTTTTGCGACCGCCTTGTTGTGATCCTCAACCATGAACGGGAAGCCCTCCAGGCGGCGACCTAAACCGACCGCATCAGCGTCATCAATGATCAGAAAAACGCTACGCACCGATCGACGTGCAGTCGATTTCCGGTCCTGCGCCATGATAAGCTGATATGCTACGCGATCGACGTCACATACCAATCTTTATCCCGTCTACCTTGAGTAGACCCATCAAGGCAAGCAGACCCTCGTCGCTCCTGTAATCCATTCGAACCTGGGTGACCATAAGAGTCCGAGAGTAAATCTTCGACTGGTAGGCCGGAGAGCGAAACCATCGGCTTCGAAGGACGACCATAGCCTGCCAATATCGCCATACTGCGCTTTTTTATTAGAGGAGCTCGACGTGCGGAAAATATGCTAACCGAAAACCATGACTGTGAAGTCTGGTAAAGCAGCATCAGTAAGGTAAGATGCGAGGTTATTTATCACTCACTGATAAGATAGCTGACTCCAAGAGCAGGCCACATCCAACTCCCTTGCACATCTTCGATCGTCAAAAGGCTCAAAGCATTCCTCTTGCTGCTGTCCACGTACTTGAGATTGTAAACGATATTGACGACGAGTAGCGCGACGCCGTACAGGGAGATGACGGAGAAGGTATGCCGGAGCAGTCGGAGGAAGCGGAGGAAGGTGGTTGCATCGAGACCTGAAAGGTGTCATCGTCAGACATATCGTTGGCGAAAGGTTCGGGAGCATTTCAAGGTGGGACCTACCGATGTTGGCAATCATCTGCTCCTCCTTCATGTGTATGACCGGACTGAACCAAGCAAAGAAACCGTTAGAGATGGGAGGTGGTGGTGGCTGATAGTCGGGATCGCTAAGGGGATCGATAGGAGCGGATAGCTGGTATTTGATCTGAAAAGTATTAATGACAAGCTGGGGCAGCCTCCGACGTGATCCCTCGACTCACTTTAGGAGCGTATACCTAAGAGGAACACCATCAGACGCGAACGTGTAGTGTAACGAATGGACACACCTTTTTCTCCCTTGGTCGGAAGAAGGAAAAGGCTAGGACTGTGACAAGCTGCTCTATGAGCTTGGATACACTCTACACACGAGGCAGACGTACCGAAATACCTGTCATCAAGGCTACTTGCGAGCCGAGAGCTTTCACGGACACTTGAGTCAGAGTGTTCTCGTGGGAGGCTACCAGGGACGAGACGGTATTTCCGTCGATTGTCTGCGACATCTTGGGTCAAGGAGCCGTACAGAGTTTCGCAAGCTTGTTTTTTCCTGTATCCAGTACCGTCTACCTTCGCTGACAAGGGAATAAACGGCGGACGTGCCGAAGTCAGTCAAAGATTGGGCAACTGAGCGTGTCGAGGGTGAGATAGGTTTGGAATAGCAAAGACGACGCAGACGTTTGAACGCTGACTTGGCCTCGCCTTCCCCCGGAACCAAACGATGAATCGCGAGAGGACAGACAGTAGCTGACAAGACGCAATGACGCAGCAACCCCCTAAAAGAATGATGGAACCAGAACAAAGAATAGGGTAAGCAAATGGTCCCTGTTTTATCGGGCCTTTGGGGGTGGATAGTTCAGGGTCAAACTCGCCGTGTTTTGGCTTGGCTTCAGGGCAAATCTGAAACGAGTACATCGCTTTTTATGCGGAGGAGGGCTTCCTCCAGATTGCCTTTTACAGTCAAGTAGCTCGCTCGTCTTCCCTGATTCTCGATATGAAGGAGCATCACGAGTACAAATCATTAGTGTAACATCATGATACATCGTTTTATAAGCCGAATCAAAGCCTGGCCTCAAGCTCCACATACGAGTTATCAACCTCCTCCACCGCCTCCAGCTCCCTTCTCAAATCGACATCCACATCATCCGTCATGTCTCCAGGTAGACTAGCCAGCCTAACACCCGTGAAGCTCCTGGTGTAAGATCCTTCAGCGGATCGACGAGGCGTTATCACACCCAACGGAGCTCCACACGGCAGCTTTGAGATCGCACTCTGTAAATCGATGACGTCGTCGAGTTCAGCGAGGAAAGTTAATTGTGCCGTTTAGAGTTGCTCTGGGGTGACCAGCTTTGCGGAGATGAGCGAGCCGAGATTCGGACAAGTGGGCGAGCCGAAACTATGTGATAACATCTCGAGGAAGGTCATCTCTCCTTGTGAATGCACCGTCTTGAGCTAAGGGGGTCGTGTCAGCGCGAAATACGCCCCGATACAGGCAATTTACCGTCACGGAAGAATGGGGTGGAAGGCCGTTCCGAGCCGCATAAGCTCTTTGATGCCCTACTCGAAGCGTCTGGGCGTCCGACGAGTACAATACCTCAACTCACCCTGCGAAGGCTCGGATCCGCGAGAATCCCTAGCTGAATATCGATGAGCGAAGTTATTTCAGAAGAACGTAACGCACCGCAGCGATGAAGATTCCTCGCCCACCCACAGGAAACCATACACTACTAACAACTGATACTGGCCTCGTGAAGTGATCCCTTTACTGAAGACGAAGTACAGGTCGCCGGCTGACACCACATCAGTTTCCTTCAGCAGTCAAGTCAGTGATACTTACCTGTGAATAGTCCGTTGGGGATGATGAGCACTATCGGGTATGACGAGATTCGCAAAGCGATGCAAAGGTAGTCATCTCGCAAGCGGCCGAGCGAGATCGCCGCTTCTCGCCCAAAGAAACGCCGAAGAGACAAGGCTTCGAGGTTGAGGGCGTTGTCGGCTACGAAAGCGGAAGAGGTGCTGCGACCGCGTCGATAGATACTTGTCAGGGTCTGAATCGATGGGTCAGTCGCGATTATCAGAGACGCATTTGGTTCACTCACCGCAATGATGGCGATTGAAGAGAGCAGGCATGTGACGGCTTCCCATAGAATCTGTTTGTCGTCAATAAGTCCCCTGATGTCGGAAAGACACAAGGCTCACAACACCGAAAAGTTGATTCCTAATGCGCTGTTCCCGAGTGGCTGTAAGGACGTCAGCCAAAGGTCTAGATCTTCGTGATCTTGTAACGCTTACCACCCGTGAACCAGCCGTATTTCTGGCATTAGCTGCACGCCCGTAAACAGGCGATTAGGCTCACCACTGCTGAAAATCCACATTGTAGCCGTAATGACCCGTGATAACGTCGAGCATCGGACCACCTAGTCCGCAAAAAAAAATACGGCAAAGTACTCTCCAAGCCTATGGTACATCCAAGTCAGCATATGATCACAAAGATCGGGAATTCCCAAAGACACACGGAGATCGGTGGGGTTGACCGGGAAGCAGATGGTGAGCATGAGGTTGAGGGTGATCATCAGGCAAAGCCAACCACAGCTATCCCTTTCAACATGACACTTGCGCGGGGATCCTTGCACGAGGGGACTCACCAAGACTCGCTAGCAAGGAGGAATCACATCCCCGTCACGCATCCTCTGCTCTTGGTGATCGTCAGCCCATTCTATATTCCACATCAGCTCGATTGTCACGGGGAAGTCGTTGACAAGGGGACCCAAGTCGAAATCTGAGAAAAGAATGATGTAGCTGATCGAGTATATCATCTCGAAGACCATGGTCGCCAGAAGTAGCCGGAACGAGACACGGTTGAGTGCGCCACGAGCCGAACGCACGGAATAGCCGTAGAGCGAAGCGAGGAGGAAGGCTGTGCATAGGAAGAGACAAATACTGGCGGAACATGAGGCGACTCGATTAGCAGTCTGTCGGTTTTCTCACCCATCAATAATGTCAGCTTGCGGTGTGAAGAAAAGACCCACTTTCAGATGTGCCGCCGTGAAAACGAATGCGCCGTCGACAGCCGTCGAATTCATTACCTTGTCGGAGGCATCGCTCATCTCGTCTGCTGGATTGATGTACTGACAGGATGGACCGACCATATATTTCGTCTCGCGTGTTCTTATACGAATATCAATGCATCATTAATTGAGAACGCCATAGCGTTAGACTATCCCTTTGCGGGTGCCATGAAGGACCTCGTGCATGTGAGACGATCCACGGGAAAGGTAAGGTGTTCACGGTTAGGATGAGATCGAATGACAAGTCCGAAGACATGACTTCGGTGGGATGCCCCAATCGGCTCAAGATCGGAATGCGGCGATGTTGAGGGTTTGAAATTCGGACTAGCTCGTCGTCTCGGTAGTCACGAACTTCGCTGGAGATCCGCCAAGATGGCTCATGAGGTACCGTAAAGCTAAAGTTGAGAGACCTTGCCTTCACGGCATATTCGGTTGATCCTCCCGAGACCGACCGCCGCTCTAAAGCTGTATTTCTAGTCCTTTGCTCCGAATCATACGCTTCGAGGGGATGAGAGAGCGAGCGGTGGGGTGGGTGGTTTGAACGAAGGAAGTTAAGGTGTTTCTCCCGGTTGATAGATCAGTAGAGCGATTGGCTCATACTGTATGCATGCTATTTGCAGCGAGCCAATCAATATTCGCGAGACCCGACGACAACAGATAGCGCCCCTCATCCCGCTTCACGGGGAGAATTATTTGACCGAGTCGATCCCTCCGAATCTGACTCTTCTCCTCCAGGCAAAGCCTCAAGTTCCAGAGCTGCCTCCACGTCTACCGGCTTTCCTCCACCACTGCGTCCCTTGTCGAGCCCTGAAAGGGTCAACACGGCTCTTCGCACTACATTCTGACTCGACTCACTCGCGAGTTCCTATTGTTCATGACCCCCTGCGAGCGAGTCATACTGCCCACGCACTCCCCTTGACCTCCGCCGCCGTCCCAGCACCCCTTTTACCGCCTCTGCCATCTTACCGAGAAGGCCCGGCTGATCATTGTCCATTCTATACCGCAGAGGTGACGGTTTTAGTGATGTCGGAAGTGAAGAGCTGATTGATCGACTTCGACCGTTGCCTACGAGCGAAGATGTCTCAGATGCGTCGTCGTCTGCCTCCTCAGCTCCCGAATCATCCTCTTCATCCTCGTCGACCTCTGAGCCTCATGTCAGTCACGGCTTCAATATCTGCATGTCTTACCGTCACCGAAAAGTCTAGTAAGGACGTCAGCGAATGACTTATGCCTCATGTGAACAAACCCACTTGTCCATTTCTTCCAGCGGCACCCCTCTGGTCTCCGGGTATACTGTGCTCTTCTCAGCTGACACCTCGAAAGCAGATTGTTGACCCACAGAAGTACACTGCGAGCCTCGTTAGCGTATTGAGATGGGCAGGTAGATGAACACTGACCAAGGACAAAAGACAGTGCACAGAAGAAAGCATGCATTGGATATAGCCGCCACCCAATGAGTTCCTGAAAGACGGGCGTCGACACGCCGACCCAGTAATTCTAGGCAGGATTAGGGCGTCCATTCGCAGCAACGATCAGACTTACAAAGAGCCAGTTCTAAAACATCATGACGTGAGTAGAGGAAGAAGCTTAGCATATTCCGACATACCGTAGCTGTTGAAATGGAAACGCCCTTCGCGCGGAAAGCCAGGGGCATTATCTCAGGTGGGTACAGCCTACGGCTCCATCAGCAGGAAGCAGATACCACAAAAGCAGACTGACCACGGAATCGGTCCCCAACTCATCCCGAACGCTGCATTGTATATGATGACGCAAACAACCACTTGGTGATCCGTCAGAAGGTAACAATTTACTGCCGCGGTGAAAGACCAACCGGCATTCGGTGTGATGGCTTGGTCGATGTAGATCCACCATCCTGTAGCGGTAAGAGCTATTGACATCGCCACGGCGCCTATCAAGAGGATGGGCCGACGACCAGCGCGGTCGGTGAGGAACCAGCTGACAGGTAGCGTAAGCGAAATTGGGTTATGCCAAATTATACGTACGGAGGGATCGAGGAGGCGATGTAGAACATGGAATTAATACCTGTCATCAAGATAGCATCACGGCCGATCCAGCCGGCCTCTGGATGCAAAATGAGCAACGCTCCGAGAATGATATTGTCACTTACGCTCGAAGACCTGTAAATGACGGAAGAGGATGATCAACGCCACGGGATTGACCAGCGAGAAAGGCAACCACGAACCAAAGCTAGTGTTCCCCAAATTAGCGGAGGGTTACTTGCAGCGAGCCTAGCTTACGAGCATAGTAGGAGATGACTTCGATCCGGATGATCAGCTTGACTTCCACAACGATCCGCGAGCCTCACCGTTGATTCCGTTCTGACAGGATGATCAGCTGCGGAACCCTGGGAACGGCGGGAATAAGACTGACGAGCTGGGCGAAAGCTTGACTGCTCATTGCTATCAGGACCCGTCCCCTATACCGTCGCCAAAGTGCTTTGTACGATCTATCTCCGACGGCACGCTAGATTCACTCAGTCAAGAGACATTCAGTATGTCACGTACATCTGCAAGCACAGCATCTCTGATTTCCTTGTACTCTGCCAACACCTTTTCATCATCCAATGGCTTGCCTTGAAAGTCAGCAATGACTGCAAGACCCTCGACCTCCTGATCGGTGTCCACAAGGTATCTTTTTGCTCGTCAGCTTTCGACGCATCTGGCAAGCTCGACAAACCGAGGCGACTCTGGAGCGACGAAACTCCCAACCGCTAGCAGTACCCCTCCTAGGCATTGGACGAAAAGTGGAAGACGCCATGACCAGTCTGACTGGAAGTATGAACAGCCGTAATCGATCCACTACGAAGACCGTGAGAGTGGTGTCAATCCCCCTAGAAGAGCACGTACGACTGAACATGCGTAGCCGATTATGTTACCGGTGAACTCGACAGAACCAAGCAACCCTCGCTAAGACGCGATAAGCCTGATTGCCGGACATTCTCCAGTAGAAAGGACGACATACGTGATCCGCTGGCGAGATTTCGGACTGTATAGAACATTAGCGCCAAATCCAGTGAAGACGTGGACTTACCTGGTATATTGGCACGATCATGCTCAACATTCCAACCCCGAATCCACTCGTTATCCGGCCCACAAGCATCATGCCATATCCGGAGCAAAGCGTTTGAATCGCACCGCCGACGGTGAAGACCATCGCGCCAGCTCGAAGAGTCATCCGTCGGCCGTATGTGTCTGCGAGAGGAGCAGCAAGGAGTGACGTGACTGCGAAGGATCGATAAGAGGAAGCCAGGAACGCCAAAGAAGGGACAGACCGAAAGCGCCAATCTCTAGCACTGCAACCATGCTGGTTGAGGGTTATTACTGCCCGAGGATTGCTTGCAAAAGGTGGACTCACTTGCCGACCTTTGCTTTCGTAGGTTGATTGACTAAAAATATCTTCATCAATCCTCGTTCAGATAGAAAGCCTTTGCAAGCGAGGGAGCTTACAGTATGCTCTGAACGAGGTAGTGTCTAGGTTAGTAGGTGCTCAAGAATGGTCGAACGAGAAGAGAGCACACTTGAAGTATGGTCCGGTGATGACACCTATCGATAGTCATCAGCAATGTCACAATAATTGACTCACCAGACATGACTCTAAGAGGGGGTAAGAGTTACTGCCAGCGCCGCCAAATAGCAGAAGAAGCCTCAATCTTACCCTTGATCATACCTTTGAATGTCCATTAGTATCAACGATATAAGCGGTGTTGAGTTGAACTCACCCAAACAACCATACCCCTATACTCAGAAACACCGACACACTATACAACAACGACTTCCCGACCAGCTTGTTCTTCGTCTTCCCATGAACAAGCGGGATGGCAGGTTCGAGCGGCATGATGAAGTTGAAGTTTTATCGGATACTGCAGCGGGAGTCGGTGGAGGAGAGTTCCAAGAGTCGGGACCGCAGTTGAGTAGCTGAGTATGTCGACCTCATGTACTGCCAAGATGATCGTCAGGGTCAAGGCTTATAAGAGGGGATCTGCACCAAAAAAAAGGAGGAAACGTCAAAGGGAAGGTGAAACCAATAAGGGGTTGGACCTCCGGAGGCGGAAGCAATTGTTGAAGCGAAGGGGAGTGGCATACATGCTGAATAACTTACTGTTTGTACGGCAATATGGCGGAAAGCAACAAGGGTGGGGGAATGAAGCTGGGAGGTTGATTTGGCCCTCTGTGAAATTTCCCCCCGATTGCACGACCCTTTCAAAGCGGAGACCTCGGTTGACCCAAAATGAGACTGACCGCCTCATACGACCAGGCTTTCCCCTCAAAGCTATATCCGGATGCTATCTTTTGTGGAGCCGGTCATAAGGAGAGACATACATATATGGATGACATGCCGACACGTTACTCCTTATCAATCAACACCCTCATCCTGTGTCCTCCAAGCAGCCCTGCTATACCGGTCCCGATGGGAGCCGTTCTTATTCTCAATCCCTCCAATGAAACCTTCCCACACACCCAGCTCCATGCCATTTTCCCAACCCACCTCATCCTCCCCACCTTCCTCGTCCCTTCGTTCCCTCTCTTCCTTTGGCATCTGAATCACCACCGATACCCTGAGTTCCTCTCCCATTCCTAACTCCCGGTCAATCTCCCGTCCCCTCGCTGGCTGGACTGGATTGGTCCCGGGTGGAGGCGGTTGAGATGGCCTTCGACGGCTGGCGAGAGAGGCTAGGCTGATGATCGGCGATGGGCGCGGACGAGGTCCAGGGCGATCAGATGTTTGGGCGGGCTGCTCAGGAGTTTCCGGTTGAGTTGGAGGGGGAAGTAGGGAATGCAGCATCAAAGGCTACATCCAGCTCATCAGCGTTCTCGTGGTAACCCTATCTAATCCAAGCCTACCTGACTATCTCTCCAGCTTCTGTTCAAGCTCTCCTCCTCCACCTCCGCCTCATACATCTCCGGGATTTTCTCCCACTTCCTCCCTTCGCCTGCTCTACCCAACGCATCCACACCTCCAAACCGATCGAACCCTTCGGGCGTCCACCCCGAAAGCCGTCCCAGACCCCAATAATCATCTTGCATGTTGGGTATGGGTTCACCTCGGGCGATGGCGAGTTGTGTTGCGGTACGATATCGGCGACGCATCCGGAAGGCTCGGAGGGCTAAGCAGGCGGCCATGAAAAGGAGGACGACGAGGACGCCGAGGAACTGCTCGAGTGAAGGAAAGATGAGCAGTCATATCAGCGTCCGGCAATCTCTTCGAAATGAAATTGAAAGCAACGGTGATGATGAGGAACATTATAGCTTCACTCTGATCCCTTCACCCTGAAATGCAGCGAGTGGTATGATACACTCACAACGAAATAGTAGACATTCGCCCCGGTTCCTCCGCTCGCAGGTGTAGCAGTTGCACTGCTCGATGACGAGGCAGACGGAAAGAGGTCGGTATAGGTATTGGTTGGAGTCGTCGAGGACGAAGACGTCGCCGACATTTTGGCCTGCTTCACCGCCTAGATATGGGGGGTCGGGGAGGTGATTGAAAGATAGCTCGACACTGAGTAGAACACGATGATACGTCGACTGGATACCCAGGTGGATGCCCAAGAGCTCATCCGAACTGGCGGACTGCAATATTTGATGTTCCGAAGGAGAAAGGAGGTGAAAAAGATGAGCATCAACATTCGTAACTTATCGCAGGTTTTGCCTCCGTTCCCGCTGAGACACGTTTGAGTTTGCTTCAGGCAAGCCATGCGAACGGGTATGAACAATGCATGAATAATGTAAGAGGTACTACTGTGTATCACCCTACCAGACGGATGCCCTTTTCCTTATGCAGCACAGCTCACTCAAATGCCAGCGTAACCGTCAAGCTGAAGGGCAGTCCCGGAGCCGTTATTACCACATCCGACCCATCCTCCAACAACTCGCCCAGATGTTTCTCGAGGTTCGGCTTGGTCGATTCATGCAGCTGCGGCGGAGCTTGATAGAACAGAGGCGCGCCTGTGGCATATGATAGGGATGGCCGAGCGATCTGGCTGGAATCAAATGAGCCGCGATGTACTGAAAAGACGAAAGATTACGAACAGGTCCTGCCGTCCTTCCAGCCACTCGATGAACTTTTCGAAAGTCCACTCCCGGCCGACTGTCACCGGGATGCTTTCACCGCCACACACGGGACAATTCTTCCGCTTCTCGTATTCGAAGGTATAGGTATAGACGGAGTCATTACCGGTATACTGCACAATTCAGCTGAGAACAGCGGAATTTAAGACCCACCATCATGTAGTTATCCAAGGAGGTGGCACATGCTGTGGCGAGTTTGAAGGCTTCGTTCACGCAAGAGGCTGAAGCCCAGGCGTATCAGCGCAAATCTCTCAGCTTCGTATCGGCTTACCAGCAATGATTGCGTTGGTGCTAGCTATAGCGGGGATGATGTTTTTTACAACTCCTTGCGTCAATGCCCACGATACCCCTTCAATCTTGAACTCGGCGGCCCGTGTCGATGCTTTCTGATACAGCCATTCGATATGGTCCGGATCATCGGTATCAAGCTTTTTCTCTAGGATAAGTGTCAGCCCTGCGAGTAGTATAATAACAATTGTGCACACCTCTGAACACCTTTGGCCATTCGAGAACACTCGCCCATTCGATGCAATGCTCGGGTAGACGTGGTGTGTTGGCGATGGTACAGATGGGAAAGGCGGTTGGAGGAGTGAGCATATCAATCTGGCCACCAAGATCAGACATGTCACCCCGCAGATCTATCCACACACCGAGCACTCATAGCAGGAAGATTGTGTGGGAATTATGACCCTGGATTGGCCTTTGAAGCCTGTTGATTCTCTCTTAGCCTATGGTTGCAACGTTGAGAATTGCCCACCCTCTGTCCCGCCGTCAATCAGGTACTTTATGAAAGTCTCATCTTCCTCGGCCATCTCGACCAAAGTAGCGTTTATCCATCTTCGCGCTGAGATCGAGTCAAGGCCCGCAATGATGATGTGGAATTGCTTGTAGAAGGAGTGAGGGTGATCTTGGATCTTCCCGTGGTAGCTGAGAATCAAACCATCAATCACCAAGTTTTGAGCGAGAAATTGGACTGGCGGGGTAACATTGACCCCAGGCACGCGTTTCATCACGAAAGTTGCGGCAACCATCGCCTTTGACTTGCCTACATCTGCCTCCCTGTTCCAACAATAAGTCAGTGGCCTTTTCCGTTCGACGGGGCAGAAACACCCACCGGAACAAGAACTGCCGGTTCAAGTTGGAGATGTCGATGGTATCCATATCGATGACATGAATGTTGTGAAATCCAGCTGGGATCTATAAGCGATCACGACCTCACGGAGCATGTCGCTCATCCATATGGGAATCACTTACTCAGTGCCAAGTTTGGTAGTATCTCGCATCCTAGACCGCCAGCGCCGATAACCAGTATCTTTGCCTCGGTCCGCAGAAACTCTTTTGCCTACACTGCTTAGCAGGACTCTCCCTACAGGATACCTGAGCTCACTGTCGCCGCTCCCTGATAACCCTCTTCGGTCCATGGGCCTTCCCGGTCCAGTACGCGGTCCACATGCGCATATCTCCCTTCATCCCCAACGTACCGTCCGATGTCACTCGAGGCGCCGTGACCGTTTCCATTCCCGTTTACTATTCCGTTCATTGCCACAGCTCCACTTCCGTTGCTCACCGCTTGCATCGGCAGAATTTGCAGCAGGACTCTCCAGATCGCCCAGCCAACCCTTCCAAAGCCCTCCCCACCCGTTCCATCCTTTCCACCCAGTCGCCGACGACCTTCAGCTGTCGCCGCTCCATCAAAGATTCCCGTTGCTGATCGTGCGTCAACGATATGTGAGACGATAGTTGCGGTGAACTCGGGATGGCCCTGGATGGCGAAGATATGGGCGAGAGGATTTTGAGATGTTGATGAGGGATGATACTTCACCATCGAGTGGCAGGGGTATCGTTCGGTTTTGAGCAGGAGGTGGAAGTCTGGGGGAGGAGCTGGAATGTAGTCTCGATGCTAAGTGCAGAGCGTGAGCAAGCATTACAGAAATGAGCAGGCAGCCGACCATCTGCTCGACATACTAAGTGAAGAATGTTATCAGCATAAAGTCAAAAGCAGAAGAAACTACATACAACCTTGTCCCCGCTTCCTTGGCCCTTCACATCCCCAGTCCACCAGTACCTCCCCTCATCCGTCATCTCATTCCCATAGACGCCAATCTCCCATCCATTCTCCCCTCGCACGCACTGCCCACCCATAGCAAGCGAGATTATCTGCATACCGAAGCACACTCCAAAGATCTTTACGTGTTGAGTGGAAGGCGATGTCGCCAGAATCCGGACGAATTCGATCAAAGGCGGGATAAAAGGAGTATCAGTGTCCTGAGCAGTGTGCTCTGAGGACACTTAGAGTCAGCCATTTGCCTGGTGAACGATGGTGAACGTACTTGAGCCAGTCAGCATCACCGTATCGTACCCGTTCACAGCTCCAGGAAGGAGCCTCTCCTTTTCAGGATACTCCATTTTGTCGACCACATCATATGCGTCAAGGATGGGTTTGGTGTTGGCGGCGATAGCGGCATCGGGATATGACGAGAGAGCGCTGAGTAGCCAATGCCGGTATATCTCAAGGTCTTCAGGAGGATTTCTCATGGTAAGATTTCATCAAGGACAAAAAAGGAGTATGTGCGGGCTTACAGTCGCCAAACTCCGATCTGACAGCCGGAAGCTGAATCGAATGCAGTTAGGAGATGATCTCGGTCCTCGGTCACAGAACTGCTCACTGGTGTGTCGCACAGTAATAGCGCAATCCGAATGCTTCGCTTCGTCATGTTTGAAGCGAGGTGTAGGTCAGTCCACAAGCTCCCATTCGGATCCACAGACTGGAAGCTCTTCTCAGTTGGGCGTGCCTACGAGCACCACTTTCCTCTTCGTATCTGATCACTGGTGGTAGCTATCCGTGATAGAAAGAGATAGGAAAGCTCAAGGTCCGACCCTCCACCGACCTCTGGTAGCGGAATTAAAAGTAGGCGTGATGTACCATACTGTAAGCCTAATTAATCGATTCGAACCGCTAGTTCCCTCTGTTGAAACCCCTCACTGAATTCGTTTCTGTGCTAGACAAAACAACAATGTCGGGCGATAACAACTCCTTGATCCCTCGGACAGGACTGGCACCGAGGCTCATAGAAGGGCCGAAAAGTGGCCAGCGGAGTCTATATCAACAGCAAGTCCTTGACGTACGTTGTCTTCCTCCTTTCTGGTTCATTTACTGACCATCGTTCAGGAGGATACCTATACCGAGGCGTTGTCCAACATCATCACTCGCGACTTCTTCCCCAATCTTCCTCAGATCCACGCGACTAACGCATACCTCGCCGCCTTGACGAATAACGATCCCGAACTGCTATCTGCTTCCATCCGACGATTGGCTGCTTTGGCTCAGGAGAAGGAGGATGGTAAAGCTGCTGCGGGCTCTGGCAGTAAGGATGAGCAAGAAGCGGGACACGCCAGGAGGAGGGAGCTGGAGAACGTTGGTACACCTTATATCTCTATACCGGGTGGAAGGGCGCCGCTGCGGACACCGGTTGGGGCGAGAGGATGGGATACACCGGTGATGCGAAATGGAGAGGGATCGACACGGAGACGACCTGCCAACCAAGCGGAAGACTTCGACGAGCTAGAAGATGAGCTTGAGATTACTCGAGGGCCTTCAAGACCCCAAAAGAAAAGACGTCCAGCTCAACCCATCAACCGGGTTCGGGACGATCTTACGCTCGACGCCTTTCAGCGGAATTACACTTCAGAAGACAACGCATCTTTCGTTCAGATTGTCGATGAGGATAACAAACGGCGGCGAGAAGATCGATGGGGCTGGGCTTGGGAGGCAGAAAAGAAGGCTGAACAACGGAAGATCGAAGGCGAGGAGAAGAGGAAGATGATTCTTGATGCTGCGATCCAAGGAGGCTGGATGATTAACGGGGAAGGGAAGAGATTGATTGGTGATCTAGCGGAAGGAGGAAAAGACAGGGTGGAGGGTGAGGCGTGGAAGGAGGAGAGGAAGATGATCGCAGCATCGAGTCAAGAAGTACACTCTGCCATGGACACATCCGACGACATGAAAGCGGCAACAGGGGACGATGGCGCTCTCATCCAACATACCGCCTCGTCTACGTCGACGGCGCTAGTGACTGCTTCGGTTGCAGCAGACTCGAGAAGCAAGGTCCCGCCTTCTGGCTTGGCAGAATTACCGATACCTTCAGATCATCCGCTCAATAGAGCTTTGGTCAATGCTGGCCTACCAGCTACTGCTCTTGTCTCGATTGAAGACGGTGCGATCGTACCGCTACGTGACGTGACTAGTGGTAGCGGAGAAGGGCGCGGGCGAGGCGATGACGACAAAGAGCGGAGGATTCAGCTCGAGGAAAGTGTCCTCGGAGTTGAGGAGCGAGAGCATATGCCTCTTGGCGGTAGTGGGGCGGATCAATGGGGCTTCAAGGTTGGTTGTGCTTCATCTCATCGACTCAAACTGACGCCATGCAGGCGCGAAACAACTTTTACTTCCCGGCAGACGCGAATACGAATCCATACCCGAAGACACGGAATGTCTCGACGATACCGATGGATGCTGCGAGACAGGCGCCTCCAGCTATATCGCACGCCAATACGCGATTGCCAGATGAGGAGGAGGTCGGAACGGCGATTGGAACGAGATCGGGTAGCAGGCGGGGAAGCAGTCCTGCGAGAAGCTGGGTAGACGCAGCCGTCAAAGGTACCCCTTGTACGTTTCGCGTTATCGATGTATGTCCCATGCTGATGTATCTCAGACCGACCAGGTGGTTCATCGGCTATGCCTACAGTTAACAAATACCCTCTTCTTCCCAATGACCCATCTCCTTCGCCCACAGAATTGCCTTCACTGCTTACTTGGGGAACCCTCTTGGCCACTCCTCGAGCTCTCGATGGTAACGACGACCCGCTCGACCTCTCACACCCCTCGTTCCGCATGCCCGAGAGCAAGCGTCGCGACGAGCTCGGCCGAAAGCTCGCGGACAAAGCGAGTCGATCCATGAATGCTCGAGCTGCAGGTTTCACACCTCGATCATCCACAGCCTTGCAAAACCTGGCCGACAGGACGCAAAGATCTGTCCGAGGGGAGAAGACGCCGGGGAAGATGTTACCGCCAATCAGCACACCACGACGCGAAGGGCTCACACCGGCGGCGAAAAGGTTGTTGGAGAGGAGCGTGGCGCGGAATCCGATCACGCAGTCAAGCAAAGCGGGTCTGGGTATTAGTACAGGTGGAAAGAATAGGGGAGCGGCGATGGAGAAGGGCAGTGGATGGGGTGCAATAGGGAAGGGCGGTTTTGGAGGGAGGGAAGTTGGGGGAATGAGCTGGACACCGAGTCCTGGACATCGGAGGGGTTGAGTATTCATGCTGTTGAGCTTAGCATCATCAATCCAGCATTGCCCCATTCAACTATGACACGAGCTCGCGAAACAATACATTGTGTACCTGTGATACTAGATACGGATCGTATACGAGATTGTGTATATTCGAGACTGACGAGATCGATATGACTACAGCTTCTAGTGTTCGTCGTCTAGCCGCTCATACCTGTCCCGCCTTTAATCTCCTGTGGCTCGATCCCAATCTCCCATCAATCCCACCGAACATCTCATTCCCCTCTCCATACCTTGTCCAAGCCGAAGCCACGCCGCCAGATTTCGTTCGTGGATAGGGGGAGTCAAGATCTGCCTGAACGTACTGCTTCTCTGCTGAGACTATCAAGTCAAGAGAAAGAGATGAGAAGCACGATAAGACCTCTGTCAGCGATGCTTGTTCAAACTGGTAAACGGAGCACCATACCACCATTGTAGCGAACTTTCGGACTTTTCCCAATATCACCCCATGCTCCGTTCTGCTGCGCTTGCTGTTGTGGCTGGGAATGGGATCGTTTCATCTTCGGTGAGCTAATGGTAGTCCCGGTGGTTCCGTTGGTCCCTGTGGTTCCCGTGTAGTATCCGCTCGATGCGTAGTGTCCGCTCGAATTTGGGGCTGTCGCGGAGAAGTATCCTGTCGATGTCGGGGGCGGATTGGGCTGATTGGCCGGGAAGGTGGCGGGGGATTTGGGTGAGCTAAGCGGCTGAGACTGATGCTGCATTCCTGCTGGGAGATGGCCAATGGGTGGACCAGCGAGCTCTGCCGAATCGGATCAGCGGTAGACAGTACAAGGATCTGGCACACTCACCACGACCCTCGAGATAGCCATAGCGTCCCATCCTACCCTGCTTCAACTTTGAAGAATCAAACGGCTGCAGTCCTCCTTCCAGCCCAACGCCACCTACCATGCGATCCGGCGACGTCATCCCCGACGTACCACCTCCCCCCGCCATCATCGGATTCTGCCCGTCCATCCCCATATACGGGTTGTAGGGTGCCTGCATCCCTCCATACCCTCCACCCCCACCAACGTACTGCTGGTAAGGGTTGTACATCGTATTGTTTCTGCTCGACATCCAATGATAAGGAATCATGTGATTGTGATAAGATGAGTGGTCGGAAGGTGTGGGGGAAGGGGAAATACCAAGAGCACGTCAGCTCCGTTACAGACTGTTACGATACGAGAGGAATAGAAGTGTGAAAGAAAGTGGTGATACTATATGATCAGTCAAGCGAGGTGATGCTCCCTTGTCTTTTCGAAAGCAAAGCAGCGCGAGGAAAAGGAGCGATGACAGAGCTTGTGTGAAGTCAAACAATGGAAAGGCAGTATCCGGCCGGAGAGAATTAATGATGACGAACCCCATGCCCGGCATGCCACCCATCATACTCCGCATCGCACCCATCTCGCCCATCCCAGGCATCTCCATAGCACCCATTCCCGCCATGCCCATCCCGCCCATTGCACCCATACCATTCATTCCCATCCCTCTCATCCCGGACATACCCATCATTCCAGGCATACCCATCCCACCCAATCCCATTCCAGGCATTCCTCCTCCCAGCGGAATGCCCATCATGGACATCCCGGCAGTAGGACCCGTAGGTCCAGCACCACCCAGACCGAAGCCGACCCCGCCATATGGCGTGGCCTGTTGCATTGGCTGCTGATAGGCAGACATCTCGTATCCACCTTGACCGCCCCCATGCATCATTTGAAGCTCGGCGGGATGAGGTGGTGGAGATGTTCCGTACATCAAGATGGCGGGAACAGCACGAATGAAACAGCCAAATGAGAGTAACAAGCAAACAGGGTAATCTTGGAGTCGCTCCTTTGCAGGTCCAGCTGATCCCTCACATCCCTGGCCCCCGTCTCGACATAGACGAATGCGGGGTGAAGAGTGGGAAGGACCACTTTAGGAGGGGCTGACAAAGGGGTTCAAATGTCACATGGTCCTTTGACGGATCATGCTCACAGCAAGTGAGGAGCTCCGGAACGAATGCAAGGGAACGGAGAAAAAGAGGAAGAGCATTGAACGGCGGCTTACGGGTCGAAATAGGGTTGGGCACCGAATCCAGTCTGATGTGAGGGGTCGCGATGCGTCTTCCCGGGTAACTCAGCGAAATGCACTTTTCTACGTAAATCACGGATATCAGAAGTCATCACGTATCGCAAAATTCGCTTACGGTCGTTCCGCCTCTGAATCTGGGGACGCATCCTGAGGAACTGGAACTCCTTGCTGATTGAAATATGCGTTTGTACCGCCAGGCATGCCCATCCCGGATCCCCACCAATAGGCAGTCGGGTCCCAATAGCCTTGAGATGCATATTGGTTCGGATCTTGCGGATATCCATTCATGGGATGACCCATTGCACCCATCGCTGAGTTTTGCTGATATGCTCCGTCTGCATTTGGGTCGTAAGTCCCATTCGGGTACATCTGCGCGGGATAGGGGTACTCGTAGAAACCCCATGGATACTGCTGTAAGTCGTCCGCTGCAGTCTGCACAGCCGTGATCGGTGGCGCAGTCTCTGGCCGAAGGTTGGGATCGCCGTATCCCTCCGAATGGGCCAAACCCTCGACAGTACCAGGGCGTGCGATGATCCGGGTTCTCGGCGCCCAGTCCCTTGTCCCGTATCCATCATCTTCTTGAGCGAATCCTCCTTCCCTTTCGTTCTTCTTCTTCAGCCAAGACTCGTACTCCGCTTTCGCCTTCTCGGCCAGAGACGAGTGATAGAGCTGGTTGGAGCTGGCTCGGGTTGTCTCCTCTTCGTCCTTAGGGAGATTGACACCTTGAGAGGGTTCCAGAGGTGAGAAGAGGGGAGCGGGTAACGTCGAGTCTGGTTGATTGCGATGAAACGAATCGGAAGCTCGAGCAGGGTGAAGACGAGGACGGAGTCCGACATGGATAGAGGTTACACCGCTCGGAGCAGCACGGATTGGCATGCGGGGAACCATTGGAGGATATGCTATGATACCGTGAGCCCAGTATGGACGGTCTACACAGACTCACCGATGACCCGCCCAGCGTCACGCCTTGTCCGATCTTCACTCTCCCTTGCGGAGTCCTGCGACAGAACCCATGAGCCTGACCTCTCCCATTCCGCATCCTTCCTCCGCTGTTCCTCCCTTTCCCTCGCCACATCTCGCCCAGTATGTTTCCCTTTGTCAGCCCCGACCTGGCTGGTCGAGTCGCGCCCAACAGATACGCCGAGTCGCAGAGCACCCCTCGCCAGTTCAATTTCCCAGTCCGGAGCCAACGTGTCGTGCGATTCAGCTATAGCGACAGCAGCGTTACCTCGGTCATAACGGTTCTGATGGTAAGCATCATTGGGAGCACCGATCGTAGGCTGCTGCTTCTCGGAGGAACTTCGTAACGGGATTGCGATAGCTCTTTCATTACCGTTGGAGGGGATCTGCTTCTTCTCGGTCACCACCGGGTCTCGCTTCAAGTCCGCTTCAGGCCTCTTTGTCCGCTGATCCCCTTGCGCCACACCACCCGTAGCACCAGCAGTGATCGAGTGAGACCTCGAGGAAGGGCGGTCCCTGCTTCTCGTAATATCCTCAACCGTTGAAGGCGGTGCACGCGGAGAGCGATCGTCGTTTGGTTTGTGAGAGCGATTGGCTTGTTCTCGCGGTACGGCTGCGCTTGACAAGTTTGACGGTTGTTCACGAATGACATGTTCTTGACCCCGTCCTTCAGCTCGCCAACGAGACTGTGCAGTTGGGACGTCTTGTCTGACCGAATCGAGAGATTGAGTTGATCGGGAAGGTCGAAGGGTTCGATGGGATTTGCGAGTGGTAACCTTGTGAGGTAGGGCGCCATCGTTCGCATCAGCCTTTGTAGGTGATGGTGATTTGGCGTGATCCATTCTAGAGAAAGGACCGTTCATATGGACGTCCGCCCTGCTGGGTTGCCTCGAATCCATAAGCCCGAGAGCCGAAAGCCGTGGGCTTTGAGGAATAGTCACAGCGGTCTTGAGCAGAGAGGTCTCTCGCATAGCTGCAGGTTCCGAGGGAGGTGAGAAGCGGCGGGGAGGGAACATGTTGCGGAATGGGTAGAAGCGACATGCTGCGGCAGATGCATTTTGGTGAGTGTAGTCCCTACGACCGCATCCAAGAAATCAGTAGAATGTGTATCAACTGTGTGTGAGTCGATTGTGTACCTGATGCGAAGGGTATCCTTTGAACCTTTTACCAATTCATATTAGTTACGGGTGGACCGGCTCTGAATATGCCAAGAACAATCCACTGCTTGAAGAAAAGCGACGACGTCCTAGCCGGGGAAATTACATCAAGGAGCCCTCGGCTTCGCGGCAAAAGACGGGACTCAATCGTCGGCCCGAATGTTCCCTGGATGATGTTTTTCCGCCCCCCTTGATGTTCTTTTCTCTCTCCCTCCTCCTTGTCCCTCCTCTTGTAATCCGGTATAACTCCACTACTTCTCCCATACTTCCGGGCCGATCGTACTAACGTCATACCCGGTTCTCTGCGGACCAGAAAGGTAGCGCATTCTACAAAATCCTTCAATTAGTATCATCTGACTGAGTGTTTTGATCCAATGTCTGTGCTTAGTATCCTCCTGTACTAAGCTGTAGCCAGACGTTGAACACTCTTCTTTTTATATAGCGATCATGGCCCAGCTAGGCAACAAAGACATCACGTCAGATCACCTCGAGCAATCCGCGGCCCAAGACGAGAAAGGCAAACTCGCTTCCGTGCCCATCGCCGAGCGGATCCAGCAGCAACATGCCGATCTCTACTACGAAGCCCTGGAGAAGTACGGGCACGACGGAAGTATCGATCCAATCGCAGAGAAAAGTCTGAAAAGGTAAGACCCGGACGAATGTGGCAATGTGGCACTCTGCTGACTCCCGGGTCTAGGAAGCTAGATATGCGTATCCTTCCCTTGCTGGGCATCTGTAAAGTCGATCTTGCTCATCCTTCCTCGCTGAAACGTGCCGGTCGCAGGCTACCTGTTCTACTATGTTGATAAGGTGTGCATGGGAACGACAGCGGAGAGAGCAATCTGACCGACCACCTACAGACGACGCTGTCCTACGCGGCGATCTTCGGGATCAGGGATGACTTGAAACTCGTCGGGCAGCAATACTCGTGGCTCTCATCCCTGTTCTACTTCGGGTGGCTAGTCTGGGCGATTCCTTCAAACCTTATCATGCAGCGCAGCCCGCCGGCATACTACCTCGCCATTAACATCTTCATGTGGGGAGCGCTCCTCATGTGTCAAGCGGCGTCAAAGAACTTCTCGACCATCGCGGCCTTACGAGTGTTGTCCGGAGCGTTCGAGGCGATCGCTGATCCAGCCTTTATGTTAATAACCAGCATGTACTACACGCGCGCGGAACAGCCGTCGAGGATATCGTGCTGGTATGCGTTTAACGGTGTTGGGGTGGCAGCAGGGGGTTTGATCGGTAGGTCAGGTCGCTCAACACTGCGTGCGTCACTGAGATTGAACAGGGTACGGAATTGGCCACATCAAAGGGGCAATTGCATCGTGGCGGCACGTTCCTCCCTACTCTGCTTGTCCTCCTCTGCTTATCATACGTTGGACAGCTACGAATTCCTCATAGTAGGAGCATTCTGCTCGGCCTGGGCTATTTTGCTCTTCTTCTTCCTCCCCAACTCTCCCGCAACCTTCCGAGGGTTCACACACGAGGAACGCCTGCTCATGATAGCGAGGATGAGGAAGAACCAGACCGGCGTGGAACATAGGCAGATCAAATGGGATCAGGTCAAGGAGACTTTCACTGATTATAAAACGGTAAGCCCTTCCCGGCTGCTCTGGCCAATGATGACGCCGCATCAGTACATGTTCCTCCTCCTCGGGTTCTTCGCCAATATCCCAAATGGTGGGATATCAAACGTGGGTTCCCTGCTGATTCTTGCACCCAACTTACTCGTGTCTTAGTTCTCGACCTTGGTTATCCAAGGTCTCGGTTTCGACACCTTGAAGACCGCGCTCCTTGGTCTCCCGCAAGGCGCCTTCGTCGTCATTTGGATCGCTGCCGGTGCCCTCATCAACGAGCGCCTTCCGAAGAACAGCAGAACGATCGTCTGTGCCCTGTTTATGACCCCCACGATTGGTGGGTCTTTGGGCTTCCTCCTTGCCAAGAAGGAAGCCTACGTCGGGCGACTGATCTGCTTGTGGGTGGCGAGCGGCGGCATGTCATTCGGCAATGATTGACCATCGAGTTCTTTAGCTACCTTACCGGCTCCTATCAATGCTCTTTCGTCCTTTCGCTCTCCCTTATCACCTCAAACACCGGTGGTCAGACCAAGAAGATGCTGGTATCCGGATTGATCTGGTTTGGAGCATGTATCGGCAATATCGCGGGGTATGTGTCATCATTCGCCTGACATGGCTTTTAGCTGACCGTTGTGTAGCCCATTCTTCTATAAAGCCAATCAAGCACCCAAGTACAACCTCGGAATCGGCTCCCTCCTTGTATCAAACTGTGTCGAATTCGCGCTCTTCTTCGCTTTCCGCTTCGCCTTCATCTGGGAGAACAAGAAGAAGGAGAAGCTCAGGCAGGGCCAGCCAGAGATGAGCGAGGCAGATCTCAACGCAACAGCATTCCAAGATCTAACGGACAAGCAGAACCCGAAGTGAGTGCGATAAACGCAAGAGATGCTTTCGGCTGACGGTCTGGAAGCTTCACATATGTATACTGAGCTCTACATGCCAAGCGAGGGTATACGCGATCAGGCCAGTTAGTGATACGTTCAGTTGGTCGCCTCACGCGTTCGATAAGTATTCTGCAAAAACTGACAGACTGAATTGTCGATCCATGACTGCCATTCATGTGGAATGGTACAGAGTGGAAACGCACCGGTCTTCCCATACATACCGCCAGATAGGGCTTTTCGAAAGTTCCATGAAATAGTGAACGAGGTGAAGACATGATCCAGGCTACTACCCGTCCGTTAGGTCCGATAACTCGAGCATCACGTTCATGTACGCGGCCATCTTCGCTCCGGCCATGCATTCTTACCTATCTCAGGCTGAAGCTGTGGTTAGTTCCGATGGCGAGCGGTTGGCATAGCGGGTGACATAGCGGGTCGCATAGCGGGAGGCATAGCGGTAACAGATCATTGGTAGCAAGTGTCTAATAGCGCGTGGCGAAGCCACTGCTTGACCTGATTGCGCGGAACATTACGCGACCATTGACTTATGGAGATAACGCCGCAATTGTCCGGCTACACGAGCGAGTGCCTTTAATGTCCGCCGCGAATCATATGTCTCACCTCGATAGGGTAGCAGGATGATAGGGTATTAGACAATTCCAGCTGACCCTAACGACTCGCATCGCTCGTTCTATATCTTGCAGTTCACACTGCAGACCGTCTTTATGAGGTAGAAGTCTGCAAAACTCGAAAGAACAACTGGATTCTCCCCATTCAATCGCCCTTGTCGCCTCATTTGCATTTCGACAGTCGACCAGCCCCGCCAAACATGTGCCTAAACGCGTCATTTCATTCGCATTTCTGGGGCAAGATGCGTTTCCCTTCCCCCAACAGCTCGTTACATTCACCACTGCAATCATCGAATCGCTTCTCATTGAATCACCAAACCTCTTCACACCATCGAAACAGCACACACCGCTCTCATTCGCACGACTACGTTCAAACGAACGCGTCTCCTCGCCCATCATGCCATACTGGTGCTGCATGACCGACCCAGAACAAGTGTCTCAACCCCGTCCTCGAATCACCAAATCTTGGTACGCCGATTCCTCCCCTCAGCCCACGTACGTTCAGGCTCGACCACGTCACATGGGCCAGCTGAACCAGACCTATTACGCACCGACTACCACCAGCAACGCGTCGAGCGGGTATCGCAATGCCCTAGAGGAAGCGAAACACGAGTCCATGTTGTCTTACGACATGGAGTATGCATGAAGGCAATATGAGAAGGATCAAATCAGGCAACAGAAGGAGTTGAGGAGGGCGAGGGAGATGGTGGAGAGGGATCGTAAGGAATGGGAGCGCCGAGCGGCCGCAGAGAAAGTCATGTGGGAGAGTAAGCAGGCGGAGAAGGATTTCTAGGAGGATTGAAAAGGAACGAGGGAGGATGGTGAAGGCGGAACAGGAGGGGAAGAAGCTTGCGGAAGACCAAAGACGAGCGGAGATCCACCGAAAGAGGGAAGCAGAGAGAAAGAGGCGAGAAGATGAGAAAGGGCGAAGAGCTGGATCAGGGCGGAGCATACTCAGTTTAAGTGGCATGGATCGAGGAGGGTCGGCTCGTCAGTCGCTGCTTCCAACGCGTCCTCGGGCGGGGGATTTGGGTACGTCGGGGCGGAGTTCCACTAAAAATCGGCGATATGATCGAAGCGAGGGAAAAGATCTTTTGTGAGAGAGTGTAGAACCGTTCTCCTTCTTTCGTACGATGTTGATATCATGCATTTATTTACATTGGAAAGGAAGATGCAAAAGGGGACGCGGTTCTTTTTCGTTCGGCTGTCGCCACGCGACCGGTGTTGCAAGTCCAACGCCAAGCCGCGCTATTCTCGAATCTTTGACGACGCTCAATAATCGAAACTCTTGTGTCCCGTTCAAAGCATCACCCACACTCAATCCGTGAAGTGGGAAGACCTGCGCCAGTGACCGAAGGATACCATCGATAAGCGACTCGGTCCATTCTATTTTAGCTCTCTCACCCCAACCATGTCAACTTCCGCTTCTCCGGCACCAGCAGCCGACTTCTCCTCCTCCAGTAATCCGCTCAAGAAGTTCAAGCTAGTCTTCCTGGGGGAACAGAGCGTGGGAAAGACGAGTCTGATCACGAGATTCGTATGTCAGCTTGGGATAGCCATTCTGTCATCACAATCTGAGATTTGCAGATGTATGATACGTTCGATAACACATATCAGGCGACAATAGGTTTGTCCATTGCTGGATGACCGAATGGTGTCTCACTGATCTTCAGGCATCGACTTCCTCTCGAAGACCATGTACCTCGAGGACCGGACCGTACGGTTACAACTTTGGGATACTGGTACGTCCTGCATTCTATTCAGGATGACGAAGCTGACCATCTAAAGCTGGGTGAGCTGCAACATAGATCTGTCTTTGTTTACTGATCGGAGTGACTGTCTATGCTCTGGATATCAGTCAAGTACGCTACATACCCCCAGCTTCTGGTGCAATCTGACGCCTTTAAACAGGAACGATTCCGCTCCCTCATCCCTTCATACATCCGAGATTCCTCAGTCGCTGTCATCGTTTATGACATCACAAGTATGGAAATCACCAGAAGCGAGACAATACAGAAGCTGATGTTGGTGTGACCTCAGACCGAACATCATTCTTGAACACGACAAAATGGGTTGACGATGTACGTAACGAAAGAGGACAGGATGTCATCATTGTGCTTGTGGGGAACAAGACAGATCTCAACGATAAGCGGTCCGTCGTGTCCAATTCTGACTGTCACAATCTCACCGCCATCTAGGCAAGTTACGCCTGAAGACCTGGATAAGCGGGCGAAAGAGTTGGGAGTGATGTTTATCGAGACCTCAGCCAAAGCGGGACATAACGTCAAGACACTGTTCAAGAAGATCGCGATGGCTTTGCCTGGTGGTAATGCGGAAGCGAAGGATGCAGCAGCGAATCAGAGTACGTCGACGTCAATCTACGGATATCAGGATGTACTGACTGAGTGTAGAGATCGATGTGTCGTCGACAAATGGAGAAGAGGCACCTCAGGCTTCGGGGTGTTCATGCTAGCGATCTTGTTCTCGGATGGATTTTTGCATTTGTCATGACGCTTGACTGGTTTATGCTTGGGATGAGGGGCATCTTACTAGCTCGTCTCAACTTTTGCACCCATTGTTGAGGTGAGCAGTAGGCGAAAGTATGAATTTGGCACGCCTGCCGGAAAGCATAATGATCTTGCGAAAGTCAAGCGCGTCTTAAGCAGTACCTCCAGGCTATACCTCTGCCTGCTCTCTCGACCTCCTTTATAAGACATTCTTCGAGTATTCCTGTAGGTTGTGTTCAAAACCACAAGTGTCGAGGCTCCTGGATTTCGCAACAGAGCTTCCAGTAATCGGGGGACAGGAACACGGAGATGTCCAATCCAGAGGGTTATGCCATAGTGGACGTTGACGAGGACGTGAGTTGGGACTGGGTGAAGCATGGAAGTGAGCTAATGAATTCTTGACTGAACCTTCTCCTACTCCACACCTCTACGGTGTACCATGACGCCTGCCCGATTAGCCTGGAGGTGATATAAGTGGACAAGGTGGTCAAGGCGGGCTAGAATTCAAAAGTGAGTCAGGATGACACCTGCAAGCTAGCGAAGCCAGACGAGAATCAAAGTCCCCCGGGTAACACTGACGCACGGTTCCACAGCGTTCTTGTCGACCAACCTAGCACCAGGCAGGTCAACATCGCCAAGCGGTACAAGGGAAGCCCCGAATATCCCTTTCAGCCCTTTCAACATCGCGTACTACCAGGTCAGTCCCGCTTGATCTTTCCTCGAACACCGCTGGAAGATTGGATGGATGATGCTCGTGATCTGATGCTGATCTCGCCCCCTTAGAGCTACTTCGATGTCGACACGAATACGGTGCTAAGGCGGGTTGGGATGGCGACCGTCCCTAGGGAAGGTTTCATCGCAGACGTCTGCGATGGGCAGGTCGATTTGTACGGTATGTACGCTGCTCCTCAGCCTGGTAAGATGCCCATCCTGCCGTGTGCGTCGCGTTGTACTTCTCCTTCAGGCCCATTCTGGATCCTCACCACCCTCATCCTGACATTATACACCACATCCACCCTTACCTCCTCAATCACTCAGTACATGGCCTCCCCCCTGACTCGCCCGAACTCCAACCTCCCGCTCCTTTCAACCGCAATCACCACAACGTACCTATACGGTCTCCTCGTCCCCGCTCTGCTATGGGGAATTACGAGATGGCTCAGTATCGGCGAATGGGGGATCGCCGAAGCGCTTGGGATATACGGATACGCCATGACTGTGTACATCCCTATCAGTATACTTTGCCTGATACCGGTAGGGATACTACGATGGATCTTGGTCGGAACGGGTGCCGCTAGCTCAGGATATTTCATGTGAGTCAAAGTAGCAAGTAGCACCTATGGTGCAGCTCTTAGCCATGCTGACGACCATTTCTACAGCGTACGGAACATCTATCCCCTACTCGCCTCTGTAGGTCACTGTCGGTCTTTCGAAGCTGCATAAAGCTGCGAGCCAGAGATGTGACTGATGTTGTGCTTTGAATAGGCCGACAATAAGCTGAGCCGACTCCTGATCATTGTCGTCGTCGCCTTGCATGCTGCCATGGCACTGGCCATGAAGGTGCTATTCTTTTCGTGAGCGGATTCCTTATAAAGCGTAAGATCAGCTGATACTCCAACGCAGATACTCCGTCGCTGGCGTGAACGTTGGCCCAGATCCGATAGCGGACCCTTTGCCAACCGCAGGATAGCATCCATGCAATGCGATGCATAATGCTACTCGTACATCCGATGCTGTACAACCATGCTAGAACGGTACATTCTTCATCTCACCCGTCGCGAGGATGTCATCGTCAAAAATCGCTCCGTCGTCAAATGAGTCGCCTTCGTTTACTTGCTCATCGTAACCGTATTGACCGTCTTCCGGCCGCCGTCCTTCCTCCATATCACGCTCAACATCCTCGCGAGCTCGCCATGTTATCGAGTTTGGGAAGTATCCGCCTTTATCCTCAAATGATCCCGGCATACTGCTTCCTCTACTGTGTCCACCGCTCTCGTAGTCTTCCTCAGCCTCACCCAGCTCGTCTGACGTCACTGCTGGGCCAATCAGTGGACTGCTTGGCCTCGAGCTCGGGTCATTAGTCGTCGGTAGCAGCGGTTGCTTCGATGTTCGCCGACCAATGGAGGCGATCTTGCCCAGCATACCGCCACTCAGGCGAGAGGACGTGTCGGAACGGGCCGACAGAGCAGGCGAAGGCGGGGCAAGATCCGGTAAAGGGATATCAGGGATCGATGACCGCCAGAAGTTGAAGTCCGAATACTCAGGCTTGATCTTGGTGCTCACGGGAGGAAAGACTTCATTGATTAGGTCATTCTGGGTATGAGCTGTCAGCCAATAGAAGAGTAAACTGATACCCTCACCAATCCCATGTAGCTTCCCCTGTGCCCAGCCATCTGCAGAAGCTCCGTCTTCACCACGCCAGTCGAGTCGATCGTATAAATCTTGGAAGCCTCGATACCCACACTACGGTAACTCATAGCATCGGTGATTCGATTGCCAAACCCGGCGTAGAAGGCTTCCTTGGCTTGCCCGGCGAATAGTCGCTGGATATCTCGCAGGCAGGCCATCTTGAAGAGCTCAGGCTTACGCATGATCACCTCCCTAGTCGAAGTCAATGGAAGATGTCGGACACCTCATTTAGCTCACCGGTGCAAACTAGCCATCAGTCGATCGGGGCTCATGACGACCGGTCCCTCAGGAAGGCGGTAGTCCCCTTGAATGATGCTTTTCAGGTACTCCCGTGTTGAGTCGGCTTGCCCGATGGCGCGCGACGTGAGGTACATGATCTTGTAACCATTATTGCAGATATCGGTGTAAAGCTTTGCAATACCACCGTGAGTCCAGTCACGTCCAATAGCTGCAAAGACGTGACCTAGCGCATCAGACCTGCAAGTTTGAATCAGCAAATTTGCCGCTCCCTCGGAAGGCTTACTTGGTGATGGTGCCGTCAATATCGGATATCACGATTTGGTCCGCTTCATCCCACAGGAAAATACGGGCGGTGCAAGTCGCTAAACCAGAGTATGAGGATGTCACCGAAAATTGGATAGTGTTCGGGCCAGGCTTGAGATTCAGTTGTTTCTGCGTGGATCAGGCGCTCTCTATTCCGTTGAACCTGCTACATACCAGCTGGTCGGACGACAATCGTAGTGTCTTCGCATATTGCTTTTCAGATGCTATGGGTGGCTTTTCGAGCGAGGGAGTGATTAGCGCCTTGGAGCTGGCCGGTGGTTCCTTCTCCTTCTCGACATCCGGTAGTCCCGATGTAGACTTTCGGCGATCGCCTTCAGCGGGTGGGTGAGAAGCGGTCCCGCTCTGCCCTCTACGCCACCAGCGCGACCAACCATAGCCAGACGCTGGCCGAGGCGGTACGGTCGAGTCAACTCCGATGTCGGTCAAGGGAGGAAGCATCACGCTCGGCGCAATACCGGGTGGTGTGAGGGAGCGACGATACATCGCTAGAGCGTAGAGCAAATGATATCCGGTTGACCAAGTGAGATACCTAAAGTTGTCAGCGTCCTGCAAGTGCCGATCATTTTCGCGTACAGTGAACTATATCGCACAACCAAGCGGGGATCGTCGACTACTTGAGGATCTTCGATAAACTTTTGAAACGAAATACGACTTTTCAAGAAGTTCGTCTCATCACCGCCCTACTAAGCGTCAATTACGTCCCAAAAACAAGCCTAAATCTCACCGATGCTTCTCCGTGAGGAGCAAATCCCTTCTCCCCGCAGAGCGCCAGCTCGAAGGTATGGGATCCCCCTCCTTCCATGTCCAATATGAAGATAAATGGACTATCCTCGATATTCTTCAACTTCCCGGGCGAAGACTCATCGGATCCGCTGTGAGCGTCGGAAACCGCTAGATCTAGCCCGGCAGGCGGCATGCTGTCGGACCGTATGAGTTGCCCATATAGACTAAACGGCTTTGCGGGTGGTCCCGAAAAGCTCCGCTCCATCTCGAAACTTTGCCTGGTACTCTGGACGTCATCGGTCGTGCTCGGCTGATTTGGTATCCGACCCCAGTCCCATGCAAGATCCATCGCCGCTCTTGAGCTGGCGCCTACTCTCAGACTAGTCGAAGTTGAAAACAGTGCGCCGTTTGGTGAGCGTGACAAGGGGGACAACGACGAATGTACTGCTTGTGAGTGAGAAGGAACAGGTATTGATATCATAGGGTCCATGTCATCTTCAGGTTCTCGAGGCGGCTCAGACTGTCCCCGATCACGCCTGCGGCGAGATGGCGACGGGCTGTGCCCAAGAACAGGATCATTTGACTCCAGTGACAACGAAGCGATATCTCGAGGCAGGTCGGGCATGGAGGTGGTTGGGTCGAGCCCATCCTTGCTAGATGAAGAGGACGCTTGTGGAAGGGCCGAATCGGTTGCACGCGCAGCCGGTAGGATCGGTCGAAGTGGTGGTTCTAACGAAAAGGAGCTGGAGTGGATCGACATCAACAAGTCTTGCACGAAGGTGTCTATCAGCGCATCCCCGAGCCGGGGATGCGTCGATTGCTCCTTGTGCTCTTCCACTTGCTCCATTGCCGCCCGCCGTTGCCGAATTATCCCCTCCTCTACCTGAATACTCGTCTTCGCTTTGGCTTGCTGCACCTCGGGGAACTTGCCGTGGCTCTTGTATCCAGCCATATCGAGGACGACGTCTTTGCCATAGACCACATTCGGGCCCTCGCCCTCGCCAGCTTCAATCTTTGGCAGCTTATCCGATCCATCCGGCGCATGTTGTCCCCCAGCTGCTTGTTCGCGCGCCTGGGTGTAGCTAGATAAGGTATCATCTCGAGCAAGATCAGTCGATTCGCCAGGCTGTGCAACCATAGGATTGGGAGGGCCTCGAACTTCCGTCATCGCCGATTGTCCATGAGCCTTCTCGTTCACTTGATGATGGGAAGGGACTGCTTCCCGATTCTCCGCGTTGGATGATGGCGACCGTGATGGTTTCTCGGAAGAAGCGGACTTGCTGGAAGGAGACGACGATGACGAGAGGAAAGGGATCGATGGGAGCATCGAGGTTGCGGTATCGAGCAGGGAAGAGGGCGATACAGCGGAAGCGGACGCAACCGAGCTATCTGTCGGTCCGTTCTGTTGCGTCGACTCGGCCTCTTCGTTTGATAAGGGCTCCTCAGAGGCTGGTGCATTGAGGTCGAGGTAGTCCACATCTCCAAGCCTCGCGTTGCGGTCTCCTAATTTCGCGAATCCGCCATCTTCTCTAGAGTGATCATGCTGGACTTGCTCCTCCGTCTCACCGAATGGTTGCTGTGTGAGGGATGAGATTGCCGACGCACGTTGAGGGATGGATGTTTCGTTCGGTAGAGAAGGTTTCGAGCTTTGAGATTCACTGGAAGTCAAGGGAAGATCCTCTTCCGAAGGGGGAGGTGAAGGAGGTAGCCCGGTTGGCTATTACAAGGATTAGCTCGGATATGCGTCACTGAGATATCACTCACCTCACTTGGCATAACCACTGGACTGGTCAGTAACTCTGCCGGTACCTCCTCATCTGTCTCCAGCACGAAGAATGCCTCCCCCGTCTCGCCAACCTTCATGCTGAAAGGAGCCGTATGAGGGTGTGGTAAATTGTTGGGCAAATGCATCGTCACTCGCTTCTCTCCAGCCCGAAGTACTTGCAGCTTGCCGAAACGGACATGAAACGGGGAGGAAGCGAGAATGACATCGCCGTTGTCGCTGACATGACGGACGACGATGACATCGATCGCTCCAGAAAGGGTAGCGGGGTTGATACCGGAATCTAGGAGGGACAGGCGGAATCAGCTGAGTAATGTGACGAGTAGCGAAACGAAGTGCTATCTGATTGGGGTGTCCCACTCACAGTAGCTGTATGCTTTGGACAAGTATTGCATATTGACAAGCGCGATGTAACTCAGGTTTCACACCGCTTGACAGGCGCCTTTATCGAAAACGGGCAAAAAGGGGCAACCAAGGCAGAAGTCTTTGCAGATCTCCTAGCTGTCAATTTGTCGAAAGCGAGGAACAACGAAGACCAGCGGATAGGAATCGCTGACTATCAAGCAGAGTATGGGTTGCCGCATGCCCGTTCCGGTTGTTGCAGACTAGCTCTTCGACAGCGGCAGAACAACCGTTTCCTTTTGTTCGCTCATGTAAAGGATAATTTGTCGAGCATGTCGATTTTGAGAAAAGGGTATGATGAGCTGGTGTCCATGTAAATCACCAAAAACCCTCGTGAACAAAGGCTGATGTCGACGTCAGCGGTGAGCCGTGGGGGGAAGCAATGTCTCAAAACACGTGCTTCCGAGTGTTTCAGGCACCATCCTCCGGGGAAATTCAGACACTCAACACGCAAGACGCGTCAAAAGACATTGATCTTTTCGCTTCATCGTGCAACGATGTCGATGTTCACAAGCAATCCATAGTACGCTTCATTGGTTTCCGTATCTAACAAAGTCTCAGGCTGAGTTTCTATCGTAGCACCAACAATGCTCAACTATCCTCCCTCGAGCAGGATGTGCTCTGGGAGTATGCAAAGCTGGGAGACAAAATCAAACGGGTGAGCTATCGCTCCAATGCACGATTCGGCCTACCAACCTTCGACTTGCTGCAGATAGCCAACCTCGCCCGCTTGACAGCCGAGTCACCGAATGAACCTTTACTGGCGGAGCTGAGAACACTGGAGAAGAAGATGGGTCTTGTACTGACTCTCGTAAGTCAATCTTTGGGGGTGAGCGACGGGCCAGGATCAGACTGAATCTTCCCAGTTCAAAGCGTCGGTATGGGCCGTCATAGTTGACTCACAAGCCGCAGCCGAAGCCGAGCAAGCACGAGCGATGGAGAGACCAGCACATGCGGAAGGTTCATTCGAGCGAGATCAGGAGCGAGACTGGGGAGAGGAAGGCGATAGTCTGGTAGATGAGCGGTATTGACAATTTTGTGGACAATACGGACTATGACATACCGGAGCTGACGATTGACACGACTCATGATGGACGCCATTGTTCAAAAAGCACTACGGTACGCATCGCCGTGAATCTTGCAGAAATTAGGCTACTGCTGACCTCAAACGCCATGCGTGCGACCCATCTAAAATTTGAATACCTCCTCCGACGCATACCTAAGATCCATGAGCGCTCCCAAGAGCTCTCCTTGTCTTGGGCCGTCTTTTGGTCCAGCAATAGACTTGACCTGTGGTGGGGGACCACATACAAAAGCCATCACCTTGTCGCCTCCGCCTTCCTTCCGAAAGAAGAGTTTGGATATCATGGGGGCGGTAATGCAGTCCGTCTCGCCTGGGACAGACAATGAGTACAGCGTGCTCGTTGTCTCCAACAAGGGAGACAGACCTTTCCAGTTCTTCGAAGCTTTGTCTACAACGTATTTCACTTCTAATCGGTCGTGATTGGCCTTAGCAAGATTATCCCATTCCTTTCGCCGTACTGGGGAGATCAATTCCGTCTTGATGGCTCGCGGTAGAGACTCACAGATGTCATCCTCGGTAACATTCGAGAACACTAGCGTCCACTTCGTCTTGTCATCCTTGATGCCAAGTGAATGGGAGATGAGCTGGTACATCGGGTGATCCCACTTCCTCCAGCGATGCATAGTCCACGATCAAAGGTGTTGGGCTTGTATTCGAACTTCGGGATCGGACCTTTGAAGAGAAGTTGAGCTTTGCCCGGTTCCATAGCCGCGATATAAGGGGTCAATTTGCCATCCTGCTCCCACTCGTTATCATCTGTATTTAAGGTTCCATTCAAACACACCTTGTACTCCTTGATCATCAGTCTGACCGAGCCAGTCTCGTCAGGTGAGGAGATCGGAGTATATGGACTGAGAAAGGCATAAGGCTGGGCCGAAGACACCAGGCTAAACCCACCGGATGACAGGTTTCCCCTTGTCGTCCTTGACTTCGTCATCGCCTTCGGGCGATTTGACCAGCAGAGCACTGGCTGGATGCCCGCCTGTTGCTTTATCCCTAGCTTCCTCAGGAAAGCTACCAAGAGCAGATCAGGTTTACGTAGCGCGGGTCAATGGGATCCGCTGACCTAAACTCATATATCTGAGAGTTCCGCGTATGAGGTTCGACTTTCGTGAGGGTGAAAGGCGTCCAGGTATCTCTAGTGAACACGTCAGAAGCGCAAAAAGGTAGTGTGGTCAAACGAACTTGAGCAGAGCCCCTGTCACGCCAGGATTCTCATTGCCTGCATCGATCTCTGCTGCTAAGCCCTTCACTTTCCTTCAACTTTATCCTTTAGCTCGCCAGGCTTCGTAGAGAGCTCGGATTTGAGGTCTGGGAGCTGAGTCAGCAGTCGCTGATCCTCGAAGCATGGGGAGCTTACACGGATCGCTTCGCAGATAGTAATATCCACCAGCACCTCCCTGTCAAATATCCCAGTCAACAGCGGTAACCAATCAGATCGTAGATAGAATGATATTGGTTCGGCGACTCACTATACCGAGCACACCCAGAACGACCGGCCAGTCTGACAATAAGCAAGGTCAGCAGAAGACTCAGACAAAAGGCAGAGATCGAGCGCACTGGTAGAAGCTCCGCCACTAGATCCTGAAGCATACTCCCTCGCTTGTTGTGAGAATCTGGCCTAGACAATAAACCACCCTCATCAACAATTTCCTTCTGACCTCGGGTAAAGATCCAGACTGACATGAGAGTTCCCTGTAGACGATCGGATAGAGCTGAGGAAACGAGCCGCAAGCATCGCTCCATATAAACGCTGAACTGAAATGAATCGAAAAGATGCTGAAACACCTGGGGCTTCGAGGCAGGGGAGGTTCGACCGAGGAATGCTTATAATGGGGGGGCTACTTAAATAATTCCTCAAGGGCTACATGGTCGTCTCTCTCGCCCGACCTCATCAATAGATCAACCCTACTAACACCATCACTATTGGTTTTCGGTCTGCAGGTCTCTCCACCGGACGCCACCCCTCCTCTTTCTCCTTGCTATCCCCCTCAGCTTCATCCGACTCTTTGAGCTTACTCCACCATTGAGTCTCGTCGCGACCCAAAAGGGTCCGCCTCGATATGGGACCTCGTATGTGACTATGCCTTTGACAACATCCAATGCATCGCTGACTTGAGATATGCTCGTAAAGTATCCCCCAATCAAGTATCCTTCCACATGTCTCCCAAACCGATCAAGCCGAACCTGAATCTGAACCCTTTCTCACCTTTATCACCCGACCTTCCCGATAGCAAACTCGATGACGAACGGGACGGGAACGATGAGGTGAATGGGATTCTCGGCCTATCGCGACAGCGAGGAACAACGGAGGACGAATTGCGAAGGCAGAAGGAGGGCCCTGTGATCTACTATTCCAGAGAGAGGCTGTTGAAGATTGCCAAGAGGTCTCGACCGACGGGTTGGAAGGCTCCAATCGCCATGGGCGGTCTTGAGACTTGGTTTAGGTGAGCCCTACTCGACTCTTGGTCTATCGAGATACTGATGTTATCCTCAGCATGACCTCGCCCACGAAGGCCTTCAATATTCAGCAAATGGATGATCCAGCAATCGCTTCTATCGGGCCATCAGCTGGTGGGATGGGAAAGCGGGGAGGTGGGGTTGGTTTCGGAGAGGGCTTTGGCTACGGTGGTGGTATAGGTGCCGGACGGGGTATGGGAAGGGTGGGACGAAATATTGGGTGCGCCGAGTCCTTTCTTTCGGTTAGTGCCAACCAAGCTGATTTGTTCCTTTAGACTTCGGCGACCACCTGATGGACATTTGGATGGTAATGGTCTACCGCTACCTCCCGAGAATCGAAAAGATGCGTTTGGTGGACAGATGGGGCGCTTCTCCGTTCGCAACCCCGGGGACCGAAACATGAGGCTGGGCGGTGACGACGTGAGTGTTGACATTTTCATTGCTTGCCTCCATCTGATGCCAATCCGCGAGCAGGCGAACAAGGGCAGGGACCCGTCCGAGCGGAAGATTAGGAAGGATGATGGAGAGTGGCGTAGAGCAGGTATGCTGATGCGCAATATCCCTTGGAAGGTATCTGATTTCCTTTGGCAGAGAAAGCATCAGCACCTCCGTACCCTCGAAACGGCGAAAACTCACGCCGTCCTCGGGATGCGTGGAATAATCGCTACGTCACCCGAGAGGAAGAACTTCAGGAGCCAGCTTGGATGAAAGACAATCAATCCGCTCAGACCGGCCTGGAATTTCCCGTCATTGCCGACACAGCGGATCCAGATCGACGCATCCAGTTCGTACCGGGTGTAGACATGATCGCTGCGCATAAGCGGGCGATGAAAGCGCGAGATGCAGGAGGTGGATGGCGAGGTGAAGAAAAACCTCTGGTCTCCTTCTTTGCCGCCGACCCAACCGTTGCCTCTGCTAGTGGGGAAAATGGTATGCCACCAGGCTTGCCGGTAACTACTGTCAAATCGAAGGCCTTCAATGCTGCCGATTATCTTCGTCCCACCAAACAAGTGTCCGATGATGACGCCGAGGTGGACGAACCAAATCAAGAGGGAAACGCCTTTGGAAGTCGTTTCCAGCGGTTCTTTGTTGGACCTGCCACTTCCCCTACACCTCCGGCTGGGCCATCCGCGGCGAATCGATGCAGCACGGCCGTGGAGAAAAAACGACAGCATGACCCTCCTCCTGCACAATCACCTAGCGAAGCCGCATCTCAATCCACCAGCTCGTATCTGGACGTCCAGGACGGTACTAGCGGGACAAAGGTGGACGATCACATGGAGAAGCTCATGGGCTTACTGTCTAATAAGGTGGCTATCCTGAATGCTGCTGTTGAACTTACGTCGTTCGTAGGGTTCTAACCCCGGCGTACGTAAATCGCCTCTCGAAGACGACAGGCATTTCCATTCCCCTCCTCCGCAAGCAAACTACACTCAGACTCTCAAGCAACACCTCCCTGACACACGTATTCGCGATTCACACCGAACGGACAGAGAAGATTCCGCTCATCGTAGAGGACCACCGCAATCTCCATCTCACCACAAGAGCCCGACTTCATCCGCGCAAACATCTGGGATTCCACCCAACGAAGTACCACCTGGCTTACCCTTTGGAGCCAACACACATAACCCGCATCCTTTGATGTACGGCAGAGAATCTGGATTCGGACCTCCTTTGCTGCACGCCAACGCTCTGCTACAGCAATTCCACCATCCCAATAATTCCACGTCCAATGATGACCACGATCGACCGCTACCTCCCGATCCGATGCACCTCCTCGTCCATGCGCAACGCCAGCAGCAGATGATGTCACCCCCATCAGGTCACCAGTCTATGCCAGCAGAGGCATATATCCGAGGTCAGCCGTCCGCTTTCCGACCTCCGCCTTTGATGTATCAGCAACAATCGCGAGGCGAAAGCAGCATGTCACGGCACGACCTTCTTCGCAACCTACAGCAATCTCAACCGCAGGGTTTTATCTCGGCGCAACAGCGACATAGCCAGCCTCCTACCAATAACCCTTACCCTCCACCTCCTCCACCCGGTCTGCAGGGTTTCCTTCCGTCTCAATTTCCTTTCCCCGGCGGCCCAAGGCCACTACCTGGCCTTCATCACGGAGGATCGACATTCCAACCTAGTCCAGGTCCCGGTGACGCCCTCTCCCCGCCACAAGCTATCGCGTATGGTTCCGGTCAACTAGGCGCCGCTCAGCAGGATATGCTTGCCACCCTCTTTGCCGGTTTGGGGCCGAGAACTGGGGCAGGCGGTTGACACAACGATCGAGCGCTACTTCAAGGGGCGCGCGAAGATTTTTGAGTCTCCCTGATATATCATCATGCATCATCAATCATGCCTAAAGCCCTAGATGTCCAGACTTTCCCGATAACCATCATCCTTGCCCAGTATAGCGTTTCCTACCCCAGTTCCGCCACATGATTGCCCACATTTCTTTTTCCGCTTCTCCCCCGGGACCTTCGCCCAAACCGAACGGAAGTCCGATGCCTTCCCCCTCCCTTCCCCGACCATCAATACGACCACCGGATGTCATTACGTCGCAAAGAGCGAAAAGACCGGGCTCGAGCTGACGGCGAACTTCCGATGACAAGCCTGCAAAGGGGTCGCAGGCGGCCCGGACATAAGAGACGAGGATGGCTGGCGCATGTTTTGCGAGCGGGCGGGACATTTTCTGCTGCTTATCGTAGGTATCCGCATTCACAACAGTAGAGATCCGGGCGTTCGACAGAGAAATCAATAGCCGAGCAATCAGTCTGGCTTCTTCTTCCCCTAGACCTTCCTCCGCCTCGCCGATCCAAGGTGGGAAACGGTCCAGCACCCGTGCTGTCGATGCCTTCTTTGGGCCGTCAATAGCGCGAGATCGTTGGAGAAGGGGTATTGCGGCAGTCATGACGCCGACTAAAGCTGGAAGATTGGCGACGACCAGGTCGGCGCGGCGTTGCAAGGCAATGTTCACCACATTGAGCGCCTTCCGAATGATGTCTAGTTTGGTCGTCGGGGATCGAACCTTGTTTCCAGATGGTAACAGGATTCGCGATATACTCTCGAAAATACAGGACATCTCGTTTAATCGCAGGATTCGAGGCTGAAGATGGTCAGTACAGAGTACACGAGGCTAAAAGAAGCTTTACTCTTTTCTCCACAAGGCATTCAAAGACTCGCAAGCCTTGTAGGATGTCGAGGTCGACCATAGCTGGTATCATCTGACTTACAGAGACAACGAGAGGGTGACAGAACCGCCGAACAATTTTCCCGGAGCCTGCTCAGATATATCAGCCAATCAATTATCCTTCGATGGACGCACCGGGTACTGGCAGGTCCACCAAGACTTCAATCGCATGCAGTACTGACGCGATGTTTGGGTGCTTGAGCAATTTCACATTGTGACGAAGGACGTGCAAGGCGGATGTGAACATTGAGAAGTAGGCCTCTGCGGAAGAGCCCCTCAAAATAGTCTTCATGGTCTGCTTCACGGCTACTATTCTGAATCAGCCCCGTCTCTTTTCTGCCGGGAAAATTTGTGCACTGCTTTCGCCTAGAGCCTGGAGAAGCACAAAGGCCGCCATGAGCTTGTGGTCCCCGTAGGTGGTAGATCCAGCATGTATTTCGAGAGCGATGATTTGAAGCAGGACTACCGCTATATCCTGTAGCTCTGGACCTGTGGGAATTGAACCGACTTCGAGTATGTGGGTCAATGTGTCGTGACCGAGAGCTTCGACCGACACTGAAAACAGTCAGCATCTGCGCTGACAGCAGGCCCTACAATTTGGCTCTAGCCACTTCTTGAAAGCCACAGCTACACGCCATGCCTGAAGGATCAGGATGTCCGACGGATCCCAGGACGAACGGGTCGACAACGTTGATACTGCTGGCCGTAAACCCTCCGACAGCGACTTGGAGAGGGCTAGCATTCTGGGTCCAGTCCCCTCGATATACCTGGGACCTGTGAGTCATGTACGGGAAGACTTTACGCTAAGCCTACCTCTCTGGCGAACATCCCTTCATCAAAACGTCACAAAGCAGTAAGGCAGATCGCAACCGTAAATCACTTGAGATCGCTGACTGCGAGCCTTGTTGCGTCTTCTTTAGCCAAGAGCTACATGCGGTGGCCTCGATTGCATCGTCGAGTATGGTACTCAGGACGGTATCGCTCGTCGGTGAGGTATGACATATACGGCTGGAAGATTACCAGGTCAGGCAAAAACCCTTCGCGTGGGCTTCAGCTCACGAGTACACAGGTTCAAGAAGCCCCAGACTGAATCTCATGGTCTCTTCGACTTGACAATCATCGATGCCGACAGTTGCGGAAAGGCTGATCAGCTTCTTCGGATCGCTAGCCTAAGTAAGGTCAGGCTCAGAACCCATTTGTCAAAGCGGCCTCCTGCACACACGAGTGATCCGAAGGTGTCTGTTTCGTTGACTGCTCGATATAGCCATTCACGTATGTTGGTCCGCGATTGACCAGTTGATCGACCATCCAAGAGCAATGCCGCTTCGACGAGCGAAGCTCGTACGTGATGTGGGATGCAAGCAAGGGGACAATAACCGAAGACGGTGAAAAGGTCAAACATTGATGACGCAGATTTCACCATTCGAGCGGTACTTGACGTGTTGCTCACTATATCAACGAATGCAGCTGAGAGTGAATCGAAATCAATCAGGTCCGATAGGGAGCGGAGGGACTTACCTCTCAGTCTTGGCATTTCCCAGATTTCAGACCCCGCCAGAATTCGCCGAACTGAAGCTGTAGGTGCTCTGTGCTGGGGATTCGACAAGTGAGACTCAACCAGGTGGATAATCATGGCGTGCCACAGGGCTCGTTGTTGAGATGGAGTCCCAAGTGCTCTGTCTGTGCACTCAGCGGGCTCGGACGAGATTTATACGACCTACTCGATGACAAACAGACCTCGATCTGCGACGATCTCCCAAGCTGCTGTTAAAGCTCTCAGATCATCTGCCATTTTGCGGCTGCCATCCGTCTCCTCGCCAGTACCTCTCAAAACACTCAAGACGCCATCGATGAATCGTTCGGTCAAGTTTGAGCCTCGCCTGGTCTCCAAAAAATTGGAACAGCTTTGTAGTAGATAGGTGAGCTACGAGGACAATCAACATCCAGAGGTACCTTGTAAAACAGGACTGACCGATTGAAGACGGAGTTCGGGAGTGGCGTTCACATCACTCAAGTATGCTACAATCTCCTCATCTTCCACTTCTCTCAATTCGCTGTGCTGCAAGAGCGAGAGGGTTTGCAAGGCGTCTCCGATACGAAGACAGCTTGAGATGGTGACTTCTCGCGCCCACCGAGAGGTGCCAGGCGGGTCACTGGGATGAGACCCAATTTTACGCTTCTTGAGGCGTGAAGGGCGATCGATGCCGCCGTTGGAGGAAACAGGCGGAACTATGCGGGACCAACAAGTCTTCGCTAAATCGCCTAGCGCCATCTTCGCCTCTTCTCCTGACGACGATGCATTCTCGGCAGCGCGAAGGTACACTTCCAGTAAACGGCTGCGCATAGCTAAGATTGCCGCATTGGTCACTGAGGTATAGGAGGATGCCTCCTGCTTTCCGTATGCTGAAGACAACAAATTCTGCTCGGAAGTCGCCAGCGAAGCCTGAATCTTGCCTGCCATATTCTGAACAGTTGTCGCCCACGACCAGCTCGTCCTGCCTCCGGGATTACTCAACTGGATGGCGGATGTCAGTTCCGCTTGCATCTCTCCACAGGTCATGACTCCTGACGCAATCAGATGAAAGAGCGATTTGGCCGCATCATCCGGCAGAGTAGGCTGAAAAAGCTGTCGTAAGGAGTCATCGATCAAGGAGGAGAAATCGGCTAAGGAATGTGTGAGATGGTGATGGCGAAGAGTCTCATTAATTACTCCTCGAGCCGAATCTCGATCGCGATGAGGCGCCTGTAGTGCTCAATTAACTACATACATTTAGTACGCGAATGAGCAAGCACTCACAGCAATGCACCAGGCTATAACCTCCGGGCCGAGGTTGGTTCTGCCATGGTCCAGCTGTTCCAATATCGTCATCGTCTTCAGAATCCATCCCGCTATCTCTGTCTCGCTGAAGTGTCCACCGCTGCCTGTCAAAGCCATCGTTGCCTTCCTAGCTTGCTCTTCGACCAATTCGCCCCAGGCGACCTCTGTTTCCAGGTAGCCTCCCCATGAGAGTATCACACTCCAGATAGCTTGACGGCAGACCCAAATCTGCATCACTGCTGATGTGAACATGCTAACCTCGAGGTGGTCAATCCATACCAGGATTTGTGATACAGCCATGCGAACGGTGCTGCGCACTTTCTCCGCCACGAAAACGTCGTAGGGGAGCTTGCTAGTGGAGGTTTGGTTGAATAAGTCATAGCGGGAACGGTGCGTGAGGGTTATGAGTTTCTGAAGGAGAGCGGGAAGCAGGTGAAGCTGGGCTGAAGGATCCGATGGGGCCTCGAGGGCTTCGAGAAGTGGCTGTAGGGGGTTCGGGCTCTGTAAGACGGAAGGTGGAAGCAAGAGGGCCACTGCGAGAGGCTGAAGCCGGTTTTGCAGTGAAGGGTGATCGGTATCTGCTCTGGCGTATATCGAAATAGTGGCGTTGAGCGATAGAGCGATCTAAGGTAGAATCAGCCCTATTGTCGCCGTTGACTCACCTTCTTTCCATTCTGCGTCGTATGCAATGCTTCCCTCAACCCATCACATACCACGTCCACCAATATCGCGATATCTTCGTCGACAGCGGGTACCGTGAGTGATTGTGCTGAAGCCAGATAACCAATCATGGAAGTCCACACCACCACCCAGTCTTCGGCCTTGTAGATTCTCGATGGCTCTTTGTACAGCGCGGAAAATGTCCTACCAGCAGGATGCAAAATATTGACTTGGCTGTCGGATTCCCCCGTCAAGGATTCGAAGAAGTTGGAGAACAGAAGTAGAGGTGGTTGAGTGGGCTGTATGCAATCGGATAGAATCTCGAAAAGCAGGTCATGGTAAGCAGGATCTATGAGGGGGTTCGGAGCTGATCTGCGACGACGTTAAGAACAGAGCGAGTTCAGGGATCAAGAAAAGTAATATGCTTACTCAGGCTTTGATCGACTCCAGCAGTCAATGATCCAGTCACGAAGCATCTCAGCTTTCCTTGGAACGTAGATCTCCCTGCTGATCCACAGCTTTTGGGCGATTTCGATTTTGCTCGGCCCGCCATGCTGAGGTGAGTCTAATGGTGCCCTCAGGGCCTTGACAAAAGACGATACGGAACGGAGAGGTTCTGTCCCTGGTGTCATATTTGTCAAGCTGACCAAGCGAGACAAAGGCACAATCGTGATGCAGGTCCAGAAGCTCTCGCAACAACAAATTTCCACGGCCGACAGCACGCGGGTAATCCACGGGAAAATACAGCATGCATTAACTTAATGACTATTGATGACTCCGCCTGTTCGTTGTGAACGTGTCTGTCGAAGTGATCGATTCGGATCGAGTCTAGGGACATCAGGTCACGATCTCGTGACGTATGTCGTGGACTCACCTTCCTGCCCTCCATTGGGGCGACGAAGCCTTCTCGTTGCGCTCGCAGCGTCCTCATCTCCTGCTCCACCCTATCCACCTGCCGTTTCATATCCACCAGACCGCCAGCAGCTACCAGAAGCCGCTCAAAGATCTCGATATTGTTTCGTGTGGGCATGACCAGCTTTTGCGTATTGACGCCGAGCTCAGTGAGAAGCTCGGTGATGCGGATTGCCGCGTTAGGCTTTGGAAGCGGCAATTTGGTTGATCTGAGGTAGACTGGGACATGAAGGGGATGCTTAGCCGCAAGGTGGGAGGTGTTCGGTGCGACTGGCGGAAGTGGGACACGGTAGATGCAATGTGAGGCGTCTGAGGTCAGCACACAATTGCGCCAAAGTACGTACCAAAGGCGGCGGAGTCTTTCTGCTTCTTAGTGAGCGGTACAGCAGGGCTGAGTAGGTCCACATCTTCGGGACGTTTTCGCTTTTTATTCTGAGAGTATATTAGCCACCACCAATCATGTCACCTTACCTTATCTAGACCCAACACTCCTTCACTGTTTGTCTGACACAAGTTGATCAGACCGCTGTCCAAGCCCATGACGGTTCGCATGAGATCGTCTCTATCTGCTCGATACCGCCGTTCGTTCTGCTCCATCCGCTTAATCTCCACGTAGAGAGCCTCTTCTTCGGCGATCTCGGAAGCTGTCAGGTGGAAGAGCTCGGACGCGTACTGCTTGCGCTTGATTTCCCTAGCTTAGGTGTGTTAGGGCCCGAAAGAGAAATGGGACCTACCCTTGTCGAAGGAGTATGACTGAATGAGCTGTTGTTGAGTTTGAGGATCACTGGCCGTACGAGTGCGGATAAGGCGGCGATAGATGGTAAAGTAGCGGTCCTTTATATCCTGATAACATATCAGCCTGGCTTCGGGACCTCGACAATTCACCTCGACCGATCTCTTCTTTGGCGGTTCATCACCCTTGATCCCCATGTAATCATAGCGGTCGGCCGTCACGACGAACCGCAAATCATACTGCCTGAGAAGATCGAAGAGATACGTCGTTTCGTGAGGCGTCCAATCTGGGTCCACAAGCTGCGCATCGTACTCAAACTGGCTAAACTCTATCACGGAGGGACCATGCAGGTTGAACTTGGCAAAGTAATCGACTGCTGTCAGCGATTTGGCAACCTTTGAGACTCACCCGCTGCATTGGGGTCCGCATCAGTGATTCGAGCCCAATGTTGCAATGGGACTGGAACAGCTTCCCTCGCCGCTGGATTGAAACGTGTCCATTCCCTTGAATGATCAGCTCCCCCATTTCCAAGGCTGGTCAACATACCATTTCACCTTCTTTGTCTTGAATTTCGGCCGGTCGCGATATTTGACTGCGGCGACAGACGCTTGCGCCTCGGCCAGTGACGGTGCGTTGTCACCTATCAGGGCATAAAGCTCGCGAGAGATGCCTTCGGGTCGTTTGACGGGATGGAGTGATCTTCGAGGCTGAGCTGCTGGAGATGGACCGGCTTGGGGAAGGTTGAGGATCGAGCGGACATCACTCGATGTCATGATGGCTGCCACAGCAGTCAAGCGATGCTCTGTTGGGAAAGGAGCCAGCAAGGCGGAATCAAATGGATCGGGAACCGTGACTTAGCTGTTTTCACCTTTCTACCTTTCAGCCGTTTGCTTGAGCAAGATGGACGTTAGGCAGGCTACAGTCAGTGATATACATTCTGATACCTCGCTAATGTCAGGTCGATGACCTCCTTGGTATGCAAAATGCCAATCTCCTCAATCTGCCCGAGAATTATACCTTCAAATATTGTAGGCGTTCATTCCCCTCTTCGACTCTGATATTTTCAGATCTTTACCACGCACTCACTTGGCCCGAGCTGTCATACGTCGCCGTGGATCCCCGAGGTAGAATAGTCGGATACATCCTTGCGAAGATGTGGATCTGTCATGCCGCTAAAGGAACGACGTGGAGGATGACTTTACCCGCAGGGATGAAGATCCGAGTGACAATCCCAGTGGTCATGTAACCTCAATCTCTGTACTTCGGCCTTACAGACGATTGGGTCTCGCAAATAAGCTGATGAAGCAAGCGCGTGAGTCATGCTATTATGCTTCAGCTTCGACAGCTCACGAATTCACAGAAGAGGCTATGGTAGCTCACTACAATGCCGCACATATCACCCTTCATGTCCGAAAATCGAATCGAGCAGCCATCTCGCTGTATCGAGACACTCTCGGCTTCGAGGTGCATGGTATGGAAAAAGCATATTGTAAGTGGTCTAAGCTCCGGATGGAACGTGTCTGATGCTTAAGCAGATGCTGATGGAGAAGATGCGTATGGTATGCGACTCGTCCTCAGCCAACGGGAGGCGAGATGAACCTTTAACATGTGATTGGGAATTCAACTCCTCTTGAGATTCGCTTTTCATACGAGGTCTACCGCACGATCGCAAAAGGTTTATGCAAGCAAGAGGAAGCGATGTCTGTACGACTTTTCGTTGCAGTTGCGGCCCATCTGCTTATGACCGAATACCTTATGAGAGGACTATGGCTCTCGAGCAAGGCTTGGGAACGAAGGGGATGTCTGCCGCTACACCTTATTGCGGGCCCATTCGTGCGACGGCCACAGGTATGTATAGAGGCTAAGATCTCTCGAGTTTGAGGTTTAAGGACCACTTCCGATGAGGCAAGTCAAGTAGAATCTCGCTGGGAGTCTCGCAGTCCGAGCAAGATGAAACACGGTCAGGGTTCGCCACGTGATGAAGTTGTGTCACCCGGCAGGTTCGCCTCTGTCTCATTTGAATGAAGCCCTTCCCTAGGTCAGATCACCATCCTCTGCCTCACCTTTTCAGTCACAGGGATCAGCTCGTTGGACTGTGGGCGTATCTCAGGTAAACTCGCTACGTCCGCTTTCACCCGTAGCTCCCACTTTTCTGCGTTCTGACTGCCTGACAGGTGCGAACCTGTCCAGTATTATCTCGACCTCCATGGGCAACCTATGATGACCAGTACACACTCATCCCCGCCTCGGCAGGAGGGGGATACATCGATCTCCTTGTCGTCACCTAGGCCTTCGAAATATCCTCGCATTGATGTGGAAGGGGGAATCACAGACAGTAACTCTACAGCAAATCAGTCGACGAATTTTGGCTTGGTGGAATGGACTGATGGTAAGAGGAGACGCAACTCTTCTTCTCGTTCCACGATTACTGCGCTAGATCGACTGGCAGTTGTGCTTCCTGCACACGTCAGAGCCACATGTGTCGAGGTTGCCGTTGCGAGTAGTGAAGCTGGGAGCAGGCATGCTGCTCAAGAGGACAGCCAAGACGAAGATGTGGACCCAGGTCTGCAAGCTCTTGAGGAGGAGTTGACGTGCGGAATGTGTGCGGGTGTGTTCATAGACGTGAAGTCATCCTCAGCTGCTCTGTGTACTCACTGATCCTTACAGCCTGTGGTGTTGAACGGGTGTGGGCATGCCTTCTGTGGCAGCTGCGTCACACTTTGGATCCGGGTATATTGGACTGACATGAAACAGACATGATCGCGGCTGAAGCTGTAGCAGTCTATGCCTCCCTTCCTACTATCGCTCTCACCCGGGGATCCTAAGCCTCAGCCTATCTGTTGTCCGAGCTGTCGATACTCGCCTATCACCACCGCAGTCCCGTCTCGTCTTGCCAGGACCATGGTAGACGTCCTGCTTCATCGTCGTCCTGAAGTCTCAAGGATCGCCAACGAGAAGTTGCAAGCGGACCGGATTTACTCCGCCACGAAGGACGGTTTAATCAAGGTAGCTTCTCCACATACTCCCGTTTGGATGATGCAATATCGCGCAGTTCCCATCTCCGCCCCCTCCGGCCCGAGTGCCATTGTCCAATCAATTCTGGCGTCCTTGCGATTCATGTTACCCTATCGACGAAGGATCTTGGACATGTCCGATACCTGTACCTTATTCTGTATCCTCAATCGGCTCACTGCTAAGGAAAGTTCCAGGTCGCTCGAGCTGAAATGCCTTCGGAGCGCGGAAGATGCCTGACTGTCGATGGAATGTGCCCTGAGGGTCACCGACTATGCGCGGGATGGTACGAGCACCCTCAATTTACGTACCAGACGCCTCGCTGAACCATTGATAGCGACCAGCTCTCGCCCTGCGAGAGCCCTTTCAGTGCCACCTGCGCCATTTGTGGCGAGGGCTTCTGTGGGAATGTCGATGTGAGTCTCAGTCTCCTCCTTACCTTCTATGGTCTATTGATGATCATCAAGGCTCACTCCTGTCACTGTGTCGGTGCAGAGCAAGCCAAGCCGTCACCTCAATGGATCCCATTGTCGATCGCTGTTGAAGACTGCCCCTCCGAGATGCTTTCTATGGCGTTTCAGTGGGTGTCTCAAGACCAGTCGTTTCAGAAACATTTCCTCACGGTTCTTAGCGAGAACTGGGTCGAGATAAACCATTTGGCACACTACTTATCCGCTCATCCCAATGACCCAAGGCTATCAACCGAGGCAATCTTCCGCGACATCGTCGCTTGGCTCAACACAATGGAATCACTCTCATCTGGTGGAGTTTTCGGTATGATGAGTCGGGCCGAAATCAATCTTCGCTTGAGGAGGGGCATGGTCGATGACCTGCGGAAAGCTTTTATGCCTATCGAGCGTGAATATGCTGTGCACAAAGTGTGTGGCGGTTGCGTTGACGAGCTGTTCTGCGTATGTCTTTCAAAAGATCATGGAGTGTCCGCTAATGAGTGGGATAGTCTGGTATCTTTGAATGGTGGATGAGAGAGGTAGCGAGGAGCGACGTCCAGGATCGACTGCCAGCAGCGATGAAGGAGAGGCCGAACTGCAAGTATGGCAGAAAGTAAGCGAAGGAAGCCTCCTCATTATGGGTGCTGCTGAGACGAGATCGATAGATGCCGCCGACAGGAAGGACGTAACCATGCGAAGAAGTGTGAGCCTTGTCACTGATCATGCCGGCCGTCTGATTCTTCGCGCCAGACAACCATATTTGTGACGCACTTCCACAAGACCAAGCGACGCTCATCGCCCAAGACGACAGCATATCGTCAACCGATCCATCGCTGCATCCGCTTCCGACAAGCATCACACCGAGTTCATCCGATGAGGCAAAAGAACCCAACTTCAAGGCTAGTGACAATGAATCCCAAGACACCCATGATAGGCAAGACTACATTGACGCGGGAGTTCAACACGGACTCATCGAAGGTGGTCGAGAGCTCCAGGTGACGAACAAAGCGACGGAGAGTGTACGAGAGGAGAAGGTCACACTTAGTATGGCTGTGACCTGCTCAACATCATGTGTCAGGGAAAGCCTCTTCGACCATAATATTCAGCAGGATTTAGCCAATATCCATCCGGGTGCGCATTCTCCTCCCATCTCGTTATGCACCGCTGATTTTTGGCTTGAAGGTCGATCAGGTGCAGGGATCTCGACGTCTGTGCAAGTGCAGCCCTTTCATCATACATTTCATCCACCGTCATCTCGATTTTCCCCCGAAGCTTGACACGGCCTCACCGATGCAGGGAAACGCCTCACCTATGCAGGGAAATCCGAGAAATCGAATACCATAGTCAAGCATTCCCATTGTAGACTGAATGATCGTCTTTATGTATCATGATATCAATGACAAACCTCAGTGGCAAAGAGAAAGCCGGACAACATACATGCTGTCGACTCAGATGGTTATTGCTCTTCGAATATGGTGGACTGGCGAATCCTCATCGATGTCCCGGTGCTACTTGACCAGCGGGAATGTCCGAACACTCAGCTCCTTGTTTTGACAAGCGTAGGCTAACTTCGGCGAAGGAGACCTGCGATCGGCAATGGGCAACGGAATAACTCGAGGACACACGAGGGTGTAGCCAAGTGAAGCGCCGGTTGAAGTACTGATGGATACTGGCACCGTGCATATAAATGCACATACTTCCGTCTAAAGGATTTTGGCTTGGTTCTGGAACGATGAATGGTGTGTGAAAGGTACGAGGATTGTGTGAGCCTGCATCTGGTGTGAGAGCAGCTCATGATTTTCAATGAATATCTGTCATGAATATTAACCACTGGTAATGTCGTAAAACAAGATCACTTCCTTCTGCCGCTAAGCAAAAGCCGTCATTGACTGGAGCTATCTGGCTCCCGGCTATGTGGTATATAGGAGTCAAGTCTCCGATATGACAATATCATCGACAAGGAAAAAAAGTGGCGGAAAGAAAGGCAGAACCAAAAACAACAAGTATAACAGCTGTTCACGATACCAAATTGCTCTATGCAATCACCCCAGCAGATATTTCATCTCTCCCTTTGTGGGACTGGAAGCCGAGCCACCAAGGTCGAGCAGAAACTTCGACAATTGCCAAACTAAAAAGTTAATCCGTCGGGCAGCTGCATTTGGCAAACGAAAGTATCTCGATAAAGGAGAAACAATATCCACAAGGTGCCTCTCATCAGTTTGGACTCCCTTCGGACATGTTCCTCTTAATGTCGCCGGCTGTGACTTGAGCACCAGGAGGAGAAACGTTAGGATGACCATACTTAGACTGGCTTGACCTCGAATTATCTGGCATCAAGAATAATCCCATTATCCGCCTCGCTGTCGATAAGTAGTGTGACCCGATCCTGTACCACCTGGCGTTAATTGACTTAACGCCGCTTTTCGGTCGCGTCGCGTCTCAGTTAGCTAGTGCACTCTCGTCTATACTCATAAGATCACTCTTATACCTTTATGATCATATCGATACCTCGATTTAACAGGTTATGAGCCTCGCCTCAGCAGTTTGAAGCGAACGTTTCGTCGCCTTCATTCTGTTTTCCTTATAGCTCGCTTAGCCGGCTCACGCAATCATTTCGTTGATCGCCCTATTCAGCCTCCAATCAACGCGATCATTTCGTCGCCTTCCATCTGTTCAGCTACGCGATCACCTCGTCGCTCGCTACACTCAATCAGCTACGCAATCATCTCGTTGCTAGCTTCACCAATT
>JAABUH010000366.1_pt1 | contig 67631 bp, 89 predicted proteins | sample 5559121 | NCBI WGS metagenome assembly JAABUH01 (sample SAMN10711871, study PRJNA513364) | rock metagenome | isolation source: Antarctica rocks | place: Antarctica: Victoria Land, Battleship Promontory nord | collected 2015-12-28 | reverse complement strand
ACCGCTCAAATACCGCCCAATTACTCGTCCTCGGTCGTAGTCAGATAGTCTGGTACGAGGCATGCATAGGCTAGAAAGGTATGAAGGAGTAATTGAGATGTATAATAGGTAGGGTCAAACCGGAGGTCGAAAAGTCAGAGGAGAGTGATTTGCCACGCTGGCGGGGTCGGCGTTAGCTCCTCCATTCGTGACACCCCTGTAGTAGCAAGATCTTCCACGGCCACCACAATCTTTTTTTATTGTTGCAACGTGATGGGACAGAAGACGACTTCCAAGGGCGGATACGAAAGGCCGCCCAGGAGCGACAGGGACGTCGAAGCCGCAGAACGCCAACCTTCGGATTGACAGCAGGGGCTGATCCAGGACCCCGAGTCCCCCAAAGAATAAGGGGAAAGGAAAGAGCCCAGAGGATGCAACTGGGCCAAGTGGAGGTTCCCCAACCTCGCCAACAAAGACCTCGATGGGAGATTCGGAGCCTCCAGATCCGATGGTAAAATCCGCCTCTGAGATTCCACCCTACTTTTCGAAACGCTCCGGTGATGCGGGAGACTGGGGGAGATGCGTCAGGATTTAAAACACTGGGGGGCGTGGCATCCTCTTTGTTGAATGCAAGTACGATCCCCACCTGACTGCCAATCTGTGATACAGTCGAAGCATCGACCCAGCGAAGGACTACGTGACAATGGAGCGATCTCTGAGTACCCTCCCGCACCAGCAGAAATACTTGCGGCTCTCCACTGAGAGGACGAAAAGAGTTTCGGACGCCTTGAAAAGCCTCGGTCTCGGCAAATACGCACCCCCAAATGCAAATTTGCCTTGCACCGATGAAGCAGTCGCCATGTCGATTGCATTCACGGACGTGCAGAATTTCGACGCTGAAGGACAACTCGACGAGAAAATGGATGTACGGCCGTTGCCGAGGATCTTATCGAAGCTTGACTCCTCAATGCGTTCAACATCGATGGACCGTCGACGAGAGTGGATGTCCACGCACTACTCCGGGCAACCATCAAGCCAAACGGATCCTCTCTGTGCATTCAGCCAAGTCAGGCGGATCAAGTCAAGGTAGTGGTCAGCTTCGGTGCCAGTGACAGCGATTGAGTGATGCTGCGATGGATTTGACGCATGTGTGCGGGGTGGACATGGAGGAGGACCGGTTTTTCAAAACTGATAGATGAGAATGCATGTTTGACATGTGATTTATAACCCGTACTTTGGCTAACGTGTCTCCAGTGCAATAGCGTCCGTCATGATTATACGCGGCGAAGGATAAGGTCATACTGTAAAGCTGAGAAAATGAAGGAGACTGTGACATTCGACCTGGTCGTTCCGTGCTCCTACTGTATGTTACCTTGCAATGTGACTTTGAATCTGGCTAATTCAGTGCGCAGTACAAACACAGTGGCATATCCAGTCGAGCGGAATATCCAGTCAAGCGAGAAGACCGAGTCGACCAGATGATGCCTACATACTTGTGCATCTCTCATGTTCCTGCAAGCTTCTCATCCAGGTAGACTCATATTTGCCACCCAGAGCTACATAAAACATCCCCTCGTCACCCTCTCGTCACTCCCGGATTCGCATGGATGATTTCTCCCGCGAGGTATCCTTCAGCGTCATGAAAGGCTCGAGCCAAAGTAAGAACCAGCGGATGGTGGAGAAGACTTCTTTGGTTCATAGCTTTTTCGAAGCATTCGTATTGGAACGCAGCGTACTCCTACCGTAAAGCCTGCCTCTTACCCAGACAGGATATCGTCTCGGCAACCTGTCATCGTCCGAAGGGTGTTTGTTGTATGTATTCAAGTCGTTACGACACCATTCAATGTGCTTTGTGCAGACATCCCCTGTACAAGGCTTACTGATGCACGGAGCGCCCTACAAGCCCAGGATGAAGCTAAAGAGCTAAACGAGCAAACCTCTGTAAGCCACCAATAGTAAGGCGTATCCTGTCGGCTTGAGGTCGGAGACTCTCTTCTTAATCGCGTTTACCATTGCGAGCCAGTCTTTTGTCGCACAAGCTTATGACTCTTAGGCTTCGTATGCATCCAAAGACAAAGTTCGGGTCGCTAACCGTCCATATCATCGTGCATGGTATTTACAATGACGCCGACTTCGAGAATAACCGGAACGAACCTTAATCTCTTAGCGGTTCCAGGAAGCTGCAAATCACCAAACCAATGGCACCATTCTCAGTCCTCCCAACCTGCATCCCATTTTATCAGCTTCTCTGCTTAGGCCCAAAAATAATACGTAGACCCACCAGGACACCATCATTGTCTACTCCTACTTCAGGATGAGGGAAGCTCGGCAACTCGTCTATCCTCCCGACCTCATGGAACACGCTTCCAACACATCAGCTTCGAGCCCTTCCCTTCTAGCTAAAGCACCCACTCGACAAGATCGCCCGGGTCGATCATCAAGAACCTTAATCCCCTGTATGTCCGATTGCCCAGTCCAGCCGGGTCGCTGGTGTGGCATCAGCTCGAACTCCGAAACGCTATAGGACAAGACTGACAACTCGGCAACACAAGCGCATTGATAAAGGACCTGCTCGTTCCTCCATCCTTCCGCAGCATCAATCTCACCCTGACTTGTACGCGCACGAGTAGCCGCAGAGCTGCGCCCGATCGCTCGAGAAGTATTTCGTTCAGACAAGTCAACATTTCCCAGATCGAGACCTTGATGGCCATAGCTTTGACCGTTTGCAGGTGGGAAAGAAGGTGGTCTCGCGGTCGCGTTCTGACGATGCGGGTCCGAACTCGATCGTGACCCGTTAGAAGTCATCGATCTCGTCGGTGACAGGCCTAGACCATCAAAGACGGGTTTCGTCGGATCCGCACTAAGCTTGGGAAGGCCGAACGAGAGTCGACTACCGGCTTCATCCGACCAGATGAAGGACGAAGGCTGAGAACCTTTCTCTTTGGGTACGCCAGCGCCTTGCGAAGGTGATGTCGGAGTCTTCTTGCTGTTCCCTGGTAAGAGTCCGAAACGCGAGTGGTTGGCGGGCGATACGTTCGGCGGTTGTTGGCTTGAGAGGGTCGAAGCGCGCTGGCGGGTCGGCGCGGGACTGCTGGACCGAGAGCCTTCAGGAGAATGCTCAGAGACCATAGACGCTGAATGACGAAGCGATGGTGCGCGCAAGGGGCTGCCGGAACGACTTGTCGGTCGACTGCCAGGTCGATTGTTGAAGCTCGCTATTCTCGAAGCCATTGCTCGAGCTAATCATGAGCTTGGTTCCCGGATCATGGCGCTCACCTGGTCGGGTGCACTGGAAGTGGTCCATGGCCTCAGCGTACGGACTCCAGCTATCATGCCAAGCCTTGATGATAAGTTTGGCGTCCGATAGAGCCGGCTCTTCCTCCAGGTCGATGACGTCGCTCCCCCTAGATGAAGGCCTTGGATCGCGGACATGCTTGGCTACGAAGACGCCCAACGTATTCCTTACAGCTTCATAATACCTCGCTTGAGCTCTGGCGAAAGAAACCATGGCGATATCAAGGATTCGCATATACCCCTCGAGAAAGGCGGGTAGCTCATGCACCAGCTGCGTGTGAAGCGCTGAAAATTCCCGAGCATTGTCAAAGACCAACTTATCGATGGGGACTGCTGTGTCCCGGAGATTGACGTATTTCGCATAGGAAGGGATCTTGAGATTTCGCTTGACGATGACCTTCCGAGGGTTTATATTTGCTTCGAGCAGCTTGCCGAAGATCGGCATGACATGATCTTTGACCTCGTTGTTCTGCCATCAGCGGTGTTTCGCCTTTCATGACTTACCAGTGTACCCCAAGCTTCAATCACAAGATCTTCCAGTACTATACGGAAAGCAGGCAGTCGCCATTCGATAGCTTCCGGGGAGTCCAGCTGATACACCCTAAACCAAGTCCGCATCAACGCGTCTTCGACCACGAAGATATCCTTCGCCGCTGCCGTCCACAGGATGACTTCCTTGCCGACCTGCCGAACGATCTGCTCGCTCTGCTCAACCCTCGCCACGAGCTCCTTCAAGAGCTCGTCGGAAGAGGAAGTGATGATAGCCGGTGGTCCGAGATCACGGTTCGACGCGCTCGTCGTCATGGAGACTGAGCCATTTGCCTTGTTATTCCTGAACAGCTTGAGACCCATTCCTTTTGAGCTGCTCGGTCGGTCTTTGGCCGGAGCGGGTATCGGCCGTTGTTTCTTTGGCGCGATGACATTGGCTACGACATCCTTCCGTCGCTTCGTATCATCGATCTCCATCGCTACGGATCGAGCCATCTCCGCTGCTGACCGGATAGCGAAGTAATCTGGGTGTACCGGCGTGGTGCAAGCGAGAAGGTCATCGAAGAGCAGTGGGTATTTTGTGATCCGCTGAACCGGCTTGATCAGCATTGAGTCAAGGTTCCATGCTCGAGTTCGGGGTTTGACTATCTCCCAGCAGTCATTGAGATACGCTGCGTGTGCTGGGTCGGACTGAAGCTCGACGAGGCGAACGGACGCGGCACTTTGTCGTACGCAGTAAAAGTGGTACAGCGGTCGAAGCCGGGGTAGCTGAAATGAGCGTCGTCAATCACGGCTTACTCACCAATGAGCTGAAAACATCTCCTAGACGATCGGAACCTCCCTCTCCTTCACGCGGGACGGCACCAGGACCATTGTCATCTTCTCCCAGCGCCCCCTCGAGAGCCGTTGCGAGCTCGTCCGCAGCCGTAGCCAGCTGATCGAGGTTGAGGAACACGTTCTTCGTGTCAACGGAAGACAACGCCTTCCCGACTGGTGCAGCCTTTCCGCCAGATACGAAGGACGCCCTTGAGCCGACTCTTGGAGACGGTTGAGGTGTAGTGCCGAGAGACGAGACGGAAGCCGAAGGAGGGATCGAGCTATACGGATTCTCGCCTGGAGAACCCTTCAACGGGGGGGTCGTAGGCATACCTGCAGACGCCCAAGCTGGGTATAGCGAATCGTGGCCACTACTCCGCTTTGTCTCAGCTGTCTGGTACGTGTATGTCGAGCTACGCCGAGAAGCGTCGCCCGGATATCTGGGACTCGTCGTCGATTCGGTAAGAGAATGCTGTGACATCGGGCGCAGATGGTTGAAGAGGTAAGCATCTCTCACGAGTGCCAAGTCGCTGGCATAAGCTCGCTCTGTGTGGGCGATTTCACGAATGACATGAGTACGCCTCGACAGAGAAGACGTGGAGGGAAATTGGTGGACCATGCTGGGATTTGTTGGTGAGCGCTGGAAGGCTGAAGGGAGGAGTGCCGCAGGGTCGGTCGTCGATCGAAGGGTTTTCGGAACAGGCAGTTCCTCGAGACCGAGTACCCTTACCGCTTTGCTGGCTGTACTACTGGCGTTCATTACAGACATTGAAGGGGATCGAGCGGGTACATTGGCCCCTCTTCCGGAAATTGGAGTAGCAGGGGAGTGTCCGATCGCAGCACTATTCGACCAATCTGATGTCGTTCCTTCTCCAGTATTTGCCGTATTCGTAGTCGTGGCAGTTGCGGGAGATGCGGAAGGCACGTTTGTGGTTCGATTGTCTGGCATTGCAAGACGGGGAAGATCGGACAAGCGCTTTGAGATCATCAGTCCAATTACCGATTGATCACATTGCACTCACCCCGCCGTCAGCGGTCTCATCCGTATCTGCCAGGCTGATCGAATCTCCCGGGCCCCTCGAGTCCCTTCTCCGTCCCCAATCAATAGAACCCAACACAACCCCAGGTCTTTCCGCCTGCCCGTCGTACTGTCCATCCGCCTCAGGCAGTATTTCCTTCTCCCCATTCGTCGCGAAACTCTTCCCGGTACTCGGAGCGGAATCTTGCGAGTACTCCGACCCGACAGTGAGCATCGTGAAGCGAATCTCATCGGCTGCAAGATCTGCTTCAGCCCTCGGGAAAGGGTATGAGCTCGATGGGCTGTCTGCCATGTCCCTTGACGACTCCCTCAGCTCGTCATGAGTCTCCTCTCGTATGGGCCGCTCCGCGGAAGTGGGTGTCCCGATGACAGCCAATGTTGCTGCGCCTGATCCTGAGCGGGCATCTTGAGGTCGACCGGCCTTCAGATCAGAGAAGCTGGATGATCGGCGACTGAGAGACCGTAGCGGGCTTTTAGCAGGTATGGGAGGACTAGGCCGCGGAGGTACAACCGGCGCTTGCCTCGCTGATCTCAACGGGCTAGGCTGATTGGTAGGAGCGGACAGCTGGATCGAAGATGGTGGAGGCGGAGTTTGGATTGTGAGATTGGGCGATTTGCGATCGGGTAGAGGTGAACAGGATACGCTAGGCCGAGAACCGATTCTCGGTGAGCCGCGAGACGACCGATCCGTAGATGCCCAATCAAGACGAGAGGAAACTGACAGTCCCGATTCCTCCATTGCCGGTAGCGACCCATCGCTCCTCCTCGACGCCATAGACGATGCGCTTCCCCGGCTATGCAATGAGGCTTGACTTGCACTCGCAAATATATCGCCTAAAGCTACGGCCTTCGACGCCCGTCTTGGCGGATCGAGCGGAGGCTGATCCTCAAGAGCGGCTATCGAGCTTGTCCGAGGTGAGATATGGGGTGGAGAGCAGAGCGATGCATTACTCCGCCTCTTTGGGATCTCGATGTTGAGAGGAGGATTGTTGAAATATGGATGGACAAACACGCGGGAGTCGTTACTCGCCGACCGGCTTGAGGCGAGGTCTTTGGAGTCGGGTTCGCAATCTTCGGTGAGCGATAGGGCCGAACTTGAAGTGGCACCGGATGAATGCAATCCGTTGACGGTGATAGGAGCGGTTGAAGCAGACGAAGCGGGTGACACAGGCGAAGCGGAGAGGTGATAGGATGCTCGACGACGTCCTTCTGCTCCGGGAATAGCTATGGATTTGATGGATTTTGGAGGGGATACAGATTTGCTAGTATCGCTATGATCGAAGGGCTTTCGTGGCGGGCGCGGAATCCTGCTCGAACCTGCTTTGTCGGGACCAGGTTGATCTGCAGTGACAGAGACTGGTGCAGCGGATGAAGACGACCGCCGAGGGGGTTTATATGCGGGGAAGGATGAGGGCGACGAGTCGGAGGGAACGGTCGTATATGAAGTGCCAGAGTTATACGATGTTGAGCTATTCACCGAGGCCTTCGACGATGGAATTCCATCTTCAGTGTAGGCAGTGGAGACTTTGCGGCCAGTCGGCCGAGGGATAGAGGTAGGGGTGCCGAGAGTTGGGCGAGAAGGACGGCGCGGTCGAAGCATGGCAGATGGAGTCTCGCTACCATTCTGGTGCTCGTTCGAGCCGTCGACAGCTGGCGACCCTCTTCCTCGTCCCGAACCAGTGGAGCTGATCGAATTTCTCCCCTCCCTTCCCACATCCACCTCTTTCCCCGAACCCCTCCTCTCCGCATGGACCGGTCCCGAAGCACTTCTAAACCCCAGCCCGTTCGTCTTTGAGATGCTCTGTTTAGGCGTGGATATGCTCGGTCTGGGTGTGGACAAGTTCCCTCGCAGCGAGGATCCAGAAGCGATTGATCCGGAACGGGATCTGCTCTCAAGGGGATCAAGGGCACCGTTGCCATTCGGCTCATGCTTGAAGCTTGTCGGCGCGGAGACCGATGGTAGATCGACCGCGGGAGAGGTCGGGCTGTAATAAAGGGTTGAAGATGAGGATTCAGAGGATCGGTGGGGGTTGCTCGGACGGGTAGAAGGTGGGATTGCCATTTTGCAAGTCACCGGTTGATGTTGATGGTAGAAGCGGTGCAGCGAGCTCCCCTGCCGGCCGCATATAACGCTCCATCCGCTCTCACTGGCTCCTGAAGTGGTCTACAGGACGTAGTGGGATGGAGGTGTCCAGGTGGACGGTTTTGTCACGGATCTAAGGGTAACACAAGAAGCATTAGCTGAAAGAACTGAATGTCCACTTTGGTTCGGTCTCCGTCCCCACTCGTCAAGACTTACGTAAGGTTCCAGGTCTCGTCCCTCGAGTTGTGTAGTGGATGATCAGATCAGTCGTCGCGTAAGCTCTGGTTGCAAAGCTATCTCTTCGAGCAAAGTAGAAGAAGAGAAGAAAACGCCTTGAGGAAACCGAGTACCAGGAGTCAATAAACTTACGTAAGAGTACGCTTTAGGCGTGTTCCTGGGCTCCTTTCGCCCAACCTTTGTACACATTTCTCTCTCCTTCCTTCCATACGTCTCGGTATGGTGAATGAAACCAAACCTGTCATCTCTCAACCACCTCAAGCTGCTGCAGGTCCTTCAAGATCGAGAAGAACGGTCGTCAGTCGGATCTCACTCTTTCTTACGGACTTTATCGCTGAAGTAACGGTAGATCCCGGAAGAAGATGCGACGAAGTTACAATTTGGCGGTAGATCAAGATCACCCAAAAACAACCTCCCAGTACTGACGAGAGAACCATTTAGACTTCGCTGGAGGGGAAGCACTCACACTGACCGACGTCCACACTCTCCTTATAGCAGCTCGACAAGCTCCTGGCGTACCTCCCGCTCCAGATAACAAGTGGGTTCTCCCCTAACCGTATTTTGCATCGAGAAGTACCGCTTCAAATAGCTGATCGAACCCCTCCTTCAGAGTGTATAAATCCACATTCGAATACGTCACCGACTATCAAAACGCCGATCCAGACGTAATAGAGAGCATGCGAGCGTAAGTCCTCTTTACACTCTCCATTCCCAGCTTGTGCTGACAAGGTGGTTTGAGTAGAGCACTGAACGCACAACCCGGTTTTCTGAATAAGTTCGAAATAGCTCAGATCATGTATCTTCGTCCTGAACGGGTCGAAGTTGCTGTAGCTTTGATACCTAGGTCAGTCTTCCTCTCCCTCCTGAATCCGGGTGAGGATGGCCATTTCGCGACAGGGGACTGACGTGTCATCGTAGTCTTGAGCGGTACGTGCAGGGGAATGAGAGTGAGATGCAATTACAGCAGATGTTGGATGATGTGAGAGGGATGGCACGGTATGGGAATCGGCCATGACGCCGCGCATTGGAGACTGGGGAAGAGTGGAGAACTATGCATCATCAATGGATATCTGGTTTCTAGGTTATCTCTCTCTACCCATGAGGGGTATGAGACCCGGTGAGCGGTTGATGCATATGCTGTACTGTTGATTTGTGATCTATAAGATGCTGCTGAGTTGAAAGTGGCTGGATGTCCCTCTTGACCTTCTATCCCATATATTCCGCTCTCTCTCGCAACACGTACACCCCACCTCCCCATGCAAGATTCAAAATCTAGGCAACCCGATCATCCCACCCTTCTCAACCCACTCTCCCAACTCCTTCGTGACCTTGATCTGACACCCAAGTCGACTTTGCCCATCCCGATACCCAATAGCATAACCTAGCATATCTGATTCCTGATCACTAGCTTCCAACACAAGCGGTGGAGGATCTTTCGAGAGGTAGAGGTGACATGTGGCGCATTCTACACAAGGCATTCCATCAGCTAGGCCTAGGGAAGTTTACAAGAAGACTGACCAAGATTCCCACCACATACCCCTTCGAGCGAAGGTAGGTCATTCGCCTTTCCAATATCCAACAAACTCTTCCCCAATCCCGCTTGAACTTCCTTGATTTCCCCATCGAACGTCCTAAACCTCAACAACACCTTCTCCGCCTTCTTCCCCTTCCCATCAACTATTCCATCTTGTCCACTCCTTATCTTTTCTTCCGTCGACTCCGTCTTACTCGCATCGACACTTTCCCAGACGATCCTTTGCTGCTCTTCGCTCAACCCATACCTTCCTCTCCAATGTTCCCACATAGCTCCACCTCTCGGTCGTCCAGCCAGTACATGCGAGAGTAACGCCGGACAATGTTCCTCGGTAAGGTTACTGAGCATATCCAAACCCGGTACGAGGATCGCGTTGGCCGCATACCTAAACCCACCGATCAGTTCTTCGATCTTCCTCCTTCCTCCTCCTTCAGCCCTTCCACTCTCACTCCCCCTACCTCGCCTCCTCCCCCCCATCCCTTACCGAGCACCAGCCCCCTCCTGCCCCTCTTGCCTTGTCTCGGAATAATCAAGAGTTAAGACGTCGAGAACCCACTTATGTCCACCAACATGACCCACCTGCCTAACCCTCACTCTCCCACCCACACCTCTCCTCTCAATCTCCTTCCGCAAAGCGTGAACGAGAGGTAGACCTCGATCTGAACAACGACAATCCCTACTGCCATGTGTACAAACTAAAATCTCATGTTCCCCATTTCCCGAATCTCTACCTTCATTCGGTCTCACCAGACTTTCCGGGTCGGGGGTATGAGCTAACCCACTCTTCAATTCCGAGGAGGTTATTGTCGATTCGGAGAATGTAGGGAAGGTGAACATTCTTCCATCGGGGTAGAACAACCTCGCAAGGTAAACTTCGTCCTCAGTAAAAGACGTGGAAGATCCGATACCATCGTAAATCGAATTAACAGCTATCCCATCCTCTTTAAGGTCTTTGGAGGTTCTTGACATGAGTGAAGAAGCCAATTCGAGTTTAGGTGGCCACGATGTGGGTGGGATGGGGATATGGAGGAGTAAGAGAGCTCGACGATGTGAGATGGATCGTGGGAAGGGGAGGGGGAATGTTTCATCTGGTTTGATGGGGGATGAAATGGGGGAGGGTGATGAGAGGGATCGTTGGGGGTGGAGACGTGATTGTAGTGCGGAAGGAGCTCTATGCAAGATCCGGCGGGGTCTTAGGATCATCGAGTGGTGAGAGCTCCTGGCTGACGGAGGATCTCATCGAGGAAAGGAAAGTCAATGACGGAAATCGAGCGATGTGAAGGGTGACACAAAGCACGGAGATCCGGGTGGCAGCGTGGCGATCTAGTCTTGGCCACTTCAAGGGTGTATGCAGTAGCCAAGGATTTTCGGCTGGGCATCGTCTGCAGACTCTCAGGGTTGCGAGGACATAGTTGTCACATCAGGCATTTTATTCGCATAACACAGTATCACAGAGAGAAGCATGGTATAATAATTATATTATATCGCTCAAAGGAAATTTTGGTATTGGCATTTCACGGCATCTTCCGCCTTCGCTCACATCGCCTGCTTGCAATTTGGACAGACCCAAACCTCCTGCCTAGCATCCACGCTCATCTCCACAGCACTTCCATACTTCTCCTGCCAATCGACTATCCTACTATGATCGCGCCACTCCGTGATTCGATTACTGTGCCGCGGTTCGTACACGGCCGACGAGATGATGTTACGGGCCGAGAGGACTTTGCGCGCATTGCCCACGATACCAGACCCGGTATTCCCTCTCGTGATGGACGAATCAGCAGCGCGGAGCATGATCACCGGAATCTCCATCGCCGCTTTCGAGCTCGATGGGGTCGGCGGAGACGCTTCGGGTTTGATCGATGGTAACAATCCGACGGGAGGATCCAGGGTCGATGCGCCTGCTGGACTCAGCAGCTCGATCCCAGATGTGCGGAGTGCAGCCAGGAGATCGGGAGAAGCGTTGGTATGGAATTCAGGGTAGAATTCGAGGCAAGCCGTATGATACCACCTACGACAGGCTGAGAACGTGAGCCCAATGGGACAAGGGTCAGAGGAGACATACCGGCTCTAGGACAGTAGATCATCGGATGATTGTCGAGCGGTATCGGTGCATAGGGTTTGTTGCAGAGACACGAAGGTGGATAGTACGGCTGAAGGCATCAATGGCTGCAAGAGGGTCCTATATGATACCGCTCACCGTGAGAACAGGCTTCTCAGGATCCAGCTCAGATTTGCGCGGCCCCGCCTTCGTTCTCTTCTTCCTCCCCGGGATGATCGGTGCAGAAGCCTCTTTAATTTGAAGCTGGATCCCTGATTCAGCAGTGGGACCGGCGACAACGAAAAAATCGCACCTGCGCGACCTCCTCTGGTAATAATTTCCGTATCTCTGCCCGGTAGAATATGTCATCGAGAGATATAGGATCCTGTAACGGATTTGCCTCGTCAAAGAAGACTACCGGTGCAACATCTATCCTCTTCAGCTCCACCCTTGCTGGTTGATAGGCTCACCCTCGACGCAGTGCACCTGAAGTTTGTCGGAAAAATCGGAAAGGAATATCTCATGACCGTGTATCTTCTTCGGACTGACAAGATATTAGCAACAGTCTGAAGGGTAGCAGTGAGGCGACCCTTACATTCTACTACATCCCGACTCTCGCAATTGCTGTATCGTCGTATACATCCACCTCACCAATCTTTTCCCGTCAACTTCGTAAGGCATTCCCCCAAGCGACTCACATGTAGACATTCCTTTCATCCTGCGCACGGATCTCCTGGATCCTTCCAATCCACCAGATATCTCCTTCTTCCGGAGCTCTATCCTCATCACTCTCAGCTCCCGCCAGATGCGACTTCCGCGACTTCCTCCTCGGATTAGTCGTCTCGACCTCTGCGGGGTTGGGTCGAATATATACGCTGATAGCCGGAGTCAGTTCGAACCTCTCCTCCTGATGAGCAGCTGCATACAATTGTTTCAGGCTGAAATGTTGATCATTGCCGGGTACTGTTGATCTGTTTTGAGCGGTCACTCGCTCCTATATCGAATGCTTACGTTTGAACGAGCTGGATTCATTTCCCCCAGATATCAGCTTGAGACGCTTGAAGCACCGGATAAGCGTACCGATATCGCTTCAACAGGTTCCACTTCTCATCGTCACTGCCAAGCAAGGTGAGCTGAGAATCACAATGAGCAGCGAGAACGTACGGAACGTCAAATGTAGGCTCCTCATCCGTCAATTCCTCCTCCACTTTCGAAGGTCCTTCCACCGGCGCCTTGACTCGTTTCCCCATGTTACGACCCATACACAGAGGTACACCTGGCCTCGTAGTCCACGACGAACAGCCAATGCGAGAGCAGCTATAGAAGGAATGAAAAAGACGCGAGGAGAAATGTTGACGAAGGAGGGTTAGGAAGAAGTTCCGTAAGGGGGGGATGCATTAAAGCGTCTTCTCGCACGAATGCGAAGAGGTATTGAGGGACCTGAAAGGATAGTCAGCTCTTGTCATCTCTGACTTTCAGGTCCCTCAATACCTCTTCGCATTCGTGCGAGAAGACGCTGAGCCACCTTGTGGCTTTCGAGTGTCTCCTCGTTCGGTTCGGAGATAAAGTTCAAGGTCTCACTCAAGATGAGCCGACACTTCGCGTTGTCTCGAGTCGCCTGGACGTTGACCGATTCCCTCTCTAAATCACTGCCATGTACTTTGCACGGGACCCGACGGGCTGGTCAGCGCTCTGTCCTTCCTAGAGTTTTAGGAGTGCGATCCGTGCAATCGTTTACCCAAGGCGATCTGAAGCAGCTATTGCCAACGATGATGGATCTAGGGTTACAAAAGGGGGATCGAGGTGAGTTGTGACCTCTGTATCGCTCATGTCGTATGGACTGATGTGCGCACAGTCACGGTTGCGATGTCAGGTGGGGTTGATTCGTCAGTGGCACTCCGTATACTATCCGAAATGGTGTGTGAAATTCCCAAAGATGAAGTCTGGTGCTAAGTCCAGCTTCCCGTCTAGCCACTCGACCTCAACGTGATCTACATGCGAAACTGGGACCCCCTCCTCTCGGAAAACCCATCTTCGGAGAGCTCATCTCGTCCTACGCTCTCCTACTCCTCCGACCCCTCATCATCATCGAAACAGGCTAACACATCCCCCTGCGCATGGCAAACAGACTGGCAAGACGTCCAAGCGGTCACCAAACACATCGGGATACCCCCTGAGAAAGTCCAGCTGGTCGATCTGAGTAAGGAATATTGGGGGAGGGTATTTGAGCCGGCTGTCAGGGTCTGGGAGGAAGGTGGGACGCCGAATCCGGATGTAGCGTGTAACAAGTGGGTGGGGGCGAGTGTCGCATGCCCAGCTGAAGGTAGCTGATCTTGATGCGGTAGGGAGATCAAGTTTGGAGCTTTGATGAGATATCTCCCAAAAGGCCCTCGCGTCTTCCTTGCTACAGGTGTGTCCGACCTTTATCCCTGTTCTCGGGCTGAAGGATGGCTGCCCAGGACATTATGCACGAGTCAAGCGAGTCCCACATGCGATTCGACTATGTCGAGCGAAAGATATGGGGAAAGATCAGACATACTACCTTTCCTCCATCAACGAGCTGCAGCTCAGACGGGTAGGCTACAAGTGAAGGAACATTTATTTTCGACTGATTCCAAGCAGATGATTACACCCCTTGGATATGTCACCAAACCTTGGGTTCGACGATTGGCGGAATATTATGGTCTACCTACCGCTGAGCGGGAAGAGAGCATGGGATTGTGTTTTGTTGGCGAACGAGGGAACTTTGGCGACTTCATCTGTACGTTGCGCTTCTTAGCTTTGTTCGTACGCGAATTGACGCGTTCAGCCCAATACACCTCATCACCACCTCGCCAAGGCTATCTCGTCGACCTTGACGGCAGACGATTAGGCAAGCATAATGGCTTGTGGTACTACACGATCGGTCAAGGAGCGAGATTAGGAGGGATGGAAATACCCCATTTCGTTGCGAAGAAAGGGATAGGGGAAAGTGGGCAGGATATCCTCGTTGTACCTGGATCGTGAGTCAAGCTTGCAAGGATGGAAGAAACGATTCTGACAGATAGCCAGGGATCATCTGAAGCTTCAGTGTACTCGGATACATACGCATGACTTCCACTGGATACATGGTCGAGTACCGAAAGGTATCGTTCCAGGCGGGAAAAAACGAGCCATGGTCCAACTTCGACATCGGATGGAGCCGGTCTCAGGAGTTCTCAGCCATGATTGGGACGGCAAAGGGTTTGTCCCATCTCTCCTCTCAGGCTTGGTTTAGCTGATTGGAGAGTAATTCAGAGTGACGATCGATTTCCTCGAACCGATACATGGTGTAGCTACCGGTCAAGTAGCGGCGATATGGTACCAGAAGTGGTGTGTAGGGAGCGGGGTGATCGAGCAGGCTTGGACGGCGGATGAGGTTCCGATACAGACGTTTAAGCAGATGAAGGGGAGGGCGGGGAAGAAGACTGTTGATGAGGAACAGGAAGTAGAGGAGGATTCAAACCCTGTGGAGGAGAAAGCGGTTATGGCGGGATGAGAGCTTTCGCTACTTCCGGTGTAACCAGCTCACCTACGAACACGGTTCATCAAGCTTCCGGTTCCGCATTCCCCATATTTACAAGACTCTGAACCTTCGATGAGCCTGAGCATTTCACACGAACATGCATAACAAATTGTCGACTGCCAGCCCAAATCTCTCAGATACAGTAAATACCATCATTGTGGAATCGACATCGCTCAAATAGTACAGGATCGGGAGACAATCCGCGTTAGAATTGTGTCCAGTCCTCGTCCTCGCCGACGGGAAGAAGCTCGTTGGAGGTAGAGGTTGTACCGAAATGAGCAGGCAGATCGCGTTTGGGATCCTTGCCAGTCGGATTTTTGCTGGACTGCGATGAGCCCGCTGGACCAACGAGCCGTTCATCCTTCTTTTTCGACGGGTCAGAAGGGGACGCCTGCGTCATCAAGAGGTTCTCCACTTCGCTGAGGATCTTGGAGTAGTCTCCATGACGGCCATTCACCTCGGTGTGAGTGTATCCTTTCTTCCCACGACTTCGAAACGCGCCCAGCCGAGTCACGTATTCCATGTAGTCCACATGGGTGAACTTGAGTTTCGATCCACCTTCAGGGAACGCATCGGTGATCAAGCGCTCCACGAGAGCAGCGCTGAACAGGTTGGAGAGGGTAGGTAGATCTCGATGGGATTTCAGTACCAAGCCTGTCGATCTCCCGAAGCGCTTGACAATGGCATCGAAGTCTTCGGAAGTCTTTTTGTGCGCCGCGTGCAATACCGAATTACCCGAAAGATTCGAAACGAACCTCTTCTCCTCGACGGACAACTCGGAACGCGAGGAATTCGGGTAAAAGTGCAGAGCGGTACCTGCGCCACTTGTCTCGGTATCGGTGGCGACGGTGACGAGACAACACCCTGCTTTAGGATCTTCGAATTTGGGCTCTTGACTGTATAATTCCGAATCTTCCAGGATCGGCAGAGATTTTGGATTGCTCCTGGAGCGTGAACGGCTGCGTCCGGCTGAACGCGAACCATCGGACTTGGTTGGACTTCTTGGCGCCATTGATGCCGGGAAATTTCGTCTTGCTCTGGGTTGGGGGATTTGAGTGAGCGAAGAAAAGTGATCCAGTATTTTGCAATCGGTCAGCAATTGGGCTCGGATGGGGAATGTATATGGGAGAGTGATACCCAGGAAAACCAACCTTATCCATGGCTTACATAACTCTCTCAGCCTTCCGGGGCGGGAGTACGATCCAGCTCGTCTCCATTCATTCGTTCGATTCTCAAAGGACAAGTCAGCTGGACCGCGTTACAAAGAAAGACTTGGAAGAAGTCAAATGAAAGTGGGGATCGGCAAAACCGTCAATGAAAGAAAGGGGAAAGAATAGACCTTCTAATGCGGATCAACACGGACGGATCGAAAGGGCATACACCGACGAAGAGTCAATGAAACTTCGAAAAGATCTCGTTATGAGGAGCGAGCCGAAGTGGATGACGCCGATCGAAATAAAACAAGTGCCCGATTCGCGTCGTGTATTGGGCCATTGAATGGCTGCATATTTCGTTTCTGCTAGATGAACTTCCTCCACACGTTATAGTAGACCACAAAGGAGCAAAAGAAGGAGAAAATGTTTCGGGCTCGATCCAGGATAGATCAAAAGTGGGGGGAATGAAATCCGCATTCAATCCGAGAAACCACTCAGGACCCATAACGAGGGCGGCATGGCCTCCCAATGCCTTTAATTGGATTTCATTCAAGTCTAATAGCTGAGGAAAAAATCGATTCGTGCAATCGGTAGACGAGCGAAGGCGCTGGATTCGACTATGAACGAAAGGACTGAGAGAGCCGTTGGGAGAGCCACGCATCAGCGGTGCAGGCATTGCTGGGGAGTGTTGAGGACTACTAAGAGAATATCACTTCCTCCAGAGCCTCAACGCGCGTCATCGCTTCAAAAACGACTCGACAGCTTGCATTAGATAGGGTCTTTGAACGATTTGAAGGCTTGGGCTTGATATGAAGGCTTGAGCCTGATGGAATCAGAGGAGCTTGCTGAGCAACCAGCCTACGACCTGTCATTAGCAGGTTTACACATCGATGACAGCGGAAGAAAGGTTTCCGCCCGGCCTCAGTGGAACAGTTTGGTGATGCTGAACCCGGACCTAGATGCCGTTCAATGAAGTTTCGTTTAGCGGCGAGCGATAGGTATGGATAGATGCTTGTCATTCGTGGCCGCCAGTACCGAACCCAATGCATGCTCTCATTGCTTACAGGTAACACCTCACCAAACCCTTCCCAGCCTCCGCCCCCATCCCCTTAGCCAAACCATCCACCTGACCCTGTAAACAAAGCATCTCCAACCGACTCGGCTCCTTCGTCCCACCCCTGACCTCCGCAGGTATCGCAGGCAGCTCCGGTAAACCGGTCTTCCTTCTACGGACATTCTCATCCTCACGATCCTTGATCAACCCTTCGTGTCGCGCTTTTTCACGACCGATCTGACGGACGAGGAAGGCTACGTTGTTCGCTTCGTGAGAGTGGAGGGTGAGGGAATCGAGTGTGTCGGAGAGGTAAGACGGGAGGGAGTGGGGTAAGGGATTAGTTAGGGCTGAGAAGGTTGGCGGGAGGGGGACTGAGGGGGAGGTAAGAGAGGGGGATCGGGGTTTTGGGATTGTAGTGAGGGTCGAAAGGAAAGCGGAGAGGATGGAGGGGGAGGTGATGGTGACCGGGAGGCGGGCGAGCATAGTAGCCGCGGTGACGCGGTTCTCGACCAGGCTATGCAGGTTTATGCTTAGTTCTAGGTAAATGGCTTCAGCCCGACTTACGACGCCGTATCCCACTTCCCCTTCTTCGCAGCTTCCCTAGCCCCTTCACTCAACCGATAAGCCCTAACACTCAAATCCCCACCAGCCGCTCTCGACTGATCATGAATCACCAAAACCGACTTCACCCTCCCAACAGCCTTCTCAACAGCCACAAGCAAATCGATCGCAGCACGAGTCACGAATCCGCCATTATGCGTTGAGAGATAGATCCCAACTGGCGAATCTGGTGTCGAGACTTCTCGGAGGTGACCAAGGAGTCGTGAGGAGTATGAAGAGCCTGTCTCCTCATTAGCTTGATCCTTGACTTGTGTCTATGCGTCGCCGCACCAGTAAAACTAGTCTCGCTAGCGGGAAGGGCGAAACAATCCTCAACCTCCATGACACCATCCAGATCTAACCCAAGCAGGACACCAAGGCAGTCCGGATGCGACGAGAGGTTGGTCTGAGGAGGAGCGTTCCGGTCTTGTTGGTATGAAGCTTGAGGTGGTGCAGGGAGGATATCGGTGGAATGTTTCATCATCTTCAAGAACACCTGCAAGCAAACATGTCAACTCGTGGTGATCGCCAGCTTACAAGACCTGTGTGAAAATCCTCCGCGACTGACAAGTGAGTTCAGGTTGATACTCTCCACTTCTCTTGCTCCTTCTACGTCCAAGACCCCCTCCATTCGCTGGGGAACCTTTGTCGTGCTCGGGCCGTTGGTCTGGGCAGCGAGTGGAGGGACAGGACCTACCGGTGCTCGGGGGAGAGATGCGGCAAGGGTCGCTGCCATAGTCGTCATGGTGGGCGGAACCTATTCGAATGACTGAGATTGCAACTGAGAGTACTACTAGGTCTAAACAGTACTGCTGGAAAAGTTGATTATCATAAATCTTTGGGCTTCGGCATTTCCGGCGTTTCCAGCTGGGGGAGAGACACCAACCCGTGACGTGGCAATAGTCTCTTCCACCTCCCCCTTGTTTTCGCTCAATCGGAGAACGATCTTGGGATTGTGACATGGTCAGCTATGCGAATCGTCAATGGTGTCTATTCATCTCTCAATGATGCGCATAATCACTTCCCCGCTTCCACGAAAGCCCTAAACACCTCCAACCTCTCCCCAGCAGTCCACTTCACCTCCCTCTCAGCCGCCACAAAAAGTACATCCCCCTTCCCAACCTTCTCCTCATCCTCACCCTCTCCCCAACTGATCGTCCCTTCCCCCTCAGTCACCACACAAAGACTCGGTCCAGCGATCGCTCGATGTGTGGTCGAAGCGTTCTGCTCAAGCTCAATCTTCAGGACCGAGAACTCATCGATAGGTGGATCGTATAACAATGTACTTCCATCGTCGGTAAACTTGGTAGGTTGGAGAAGCTGTTTCGATCCAAGTCCAGCATCGTACGTGAGCATCGAGATTAGAGTATCGACATCGCGGAGTTTCGGGGTGAGTCCGGCACGGACGACGTTATCGGATGTCGCCATACATTCGATGATATCTGTCTTTTCATCAGCTCACCTATCCAAGTGAAAATCAGGTTATCAACCCACCACCCGAGATATAAGCATGAGGCATATCCGCTCCAAGGAATGCCGCCTCTCCTCGCTTGAATTCCACCACATTCAGGAAGAAAACGCATAGCACCCCAATGTCTCCAGGGTACTGCTCATCAAGCATCATCGTCAACTTCACCAATCCCTTCTCCGCCTCCGCGAGCTCTTCTTCTTTCTTATACCTCTCAACAAGAGTCGATATACTCCGCCTGCCCAGATCTGCTGGAGCGGACATGAGAGCGCCAAAAATCCTCTTCAGGATCTCCTTCTGAGCGTCTGTCGGTGAGGATAACGTCGGTTCGAAGAGGAAGGAATCTGGGGGTCGGGTTGAGGGGAGTGTGAGGGATGTTGCAAGGGAGGAAGTGAGCTCGGGGGGGATCAGGGGATCGAGTTCGGGGACGGTGAGGAGATTGAGGAGGAGTGTTGGGAGAGGGAGGAAGTTGAGGAAGGCAAGGAAGGGGGTGAGGGCGATAGCCATTTCGGGTTTGTGGTTAGGATCTTAGAGGCACGGAGAGCGTCATTTCCATATACTATACTTGACCGAGATTCGTTCCTCACCTTTGTAGACATCTGGGCGCTCTTTGTGTAATCTTTGTGCCAAAGGCTTGTCCGGGTGCGCCTGGATACTAAGTGCTGTTCCGATACTGAGCACCTTGAGCAGGAATGGGAGCGACCCTTGTGCCGAGTCGGGAAAAGCTGTGGTCACAGCATCGCCAATGAGGTAGGAGTTGCTTTTCAGATGATCGGACAAGAGGGCCGAGTCGGTCTTCGACGGGAGAGTGGGGTGGGTACCCATCCATAGCTATATCTCGTCAGTCGTAAACACAGCGATTCAGACCATTTCAACTCGTTACGGCAGCTAAAGGGAGAGATGCATTGCGTCACGCACCTCAGCATAGGTCTTCCCCTCATCAATCTCGAAATCCGGTATACAACCCCTACCAAGCTGAGCAGCGAGCGATGAGGAACCCTTCTTCCCCCAATCATACGACTGGATACCCGGAGCAAGTTTGAGAACCGGTGTACCGCTCATGATGCCGGAGTCGGAGCAGTTGATTGGTGTTTTGGGCAGAAATGATGGAGATGAGGGAAAACAGGATGATCTAGGTTGGGAAAGGCGATTTTGCACGTGGTCAACGTAAGCGACGGGGACCTTTTTCGAGCAACCTTTTTCATCCGCAAGTTATACGCCACGATTCTTGAGGCCTTACCCAATAACAGAATCTCACAACCTAATTGAGGCTTACCTCTGAAGGCTGTACCAAGTACTGTCCCGACCGAGAGGATGTTATTTGCCTGGATATCTTCGCATACCCAGCATTCAATATTGCTCTCCCATCCCCAGCTATTGATCCAAAGCATGGCGACTACCCAAGCGCCGTACACCGACTTTCACTTATCAAAACCACTGCGAATTTCCACGGGACTGAGGCGAGACCGATCCACGCGCTGGATTGCCCAACGACTGCTGAATGAATAATTCCGTGAGCACAGTAGCAATAGAGGAACAACGACTTTCTCGCTAGTGGGTGAACAACTGTGCGGATAATCCAATGTAACGTGACAGACGATCTGTCAAATGCGCTACTGTACACTTCACCATCTCCGACGCTTGTGGCTCAGCCTGTCACATAAGTCCCCGACGGCCCTTCTGGACTCCCTGCTCAGTTCGAGCAAAACAAATTCTCTCCTCTCGCTCTCTTATTCGCGTGTGAATGGATCAGCCGGTCCAAGCCTGACTTCGCGGATAGGCAGTAAAACCTTCCCGGTCGAATACATATCCTTCCTCCAATCCGGCTCTCCTCGTCAGTCACCATTCGGACGATATTGCATTCCCGGAAATGAGCACGTGAAAGTGATAGCGCCTCAATGGCCTTGACCTTTCTTTCCGATGGCCAGATGTTGTATCGAGCGAAAGTCAGTAACAACGTTGATAAAAAAGTTTATGTCGAAGCGCTCTTTGTAGCCTTACCCTTCTAGATGCTGATGGCCAGACCAAGCTCGGAATCCTGAACCAAGATGGGATCCAAGCTTCATCGTAATCTACCTCAACTCAGGTTTCACATCTAGTACCTCCTATCCACACCCGACATATCGACCTGCGGACCAACGGGAACCCCATGCGGCGATCCCGTCTCAAAAGACCTATTCCCCCAACTGATCAGCATCAATCCCCAACACACTCTCTCCATTTTCTCAAAACTCTATACCACTGCTACACCTACTCACCTAGGTATTCCAAGCCTCCTAATCTTCGGTCTCTCAGCATCCTGGACCAACAACTTATCCTCCGCGGCCTCCTTGGTCAACTCGAGATGCCGATCAAGCCTCTCCGTCCAATGTTTCGCATCGGGTATTGCTCTCGCCAGCATCCGAGTGAGAAGCGGTGCGGAAGGGTCAGTCCGGGTTGAGGTGTGTTGTTCTGGAGAGAGGGTTGGGGAGGAGGCGATGGTGGATGATGAGGGGAGATAAGGGTAAGCGAGGGTTGCGAGGGTCAAGAGGATAAGGGTGTTTCGCCAGGCTGGGGTGAAGAAGGCTGGGGTGGAGTGTCAGTGAGGAGTCAGGGTAGCAAGACGAAACAGTGTCAAACGAATGACGAAGTGATTGTCAGATTGGAGACGGCATGGAAGAGCTAAAGGGGGAAAAGGGGCGAAGAACACCCACATTCATGCGTGTTGGCTGAAGTATCATCGGCGGGGTGTTCGTGATGCTCGTCATATTGAGCTCGTCGAGATTGGCTGGTGGACAGTACTCGAACAGGAACTGAGCGAGCGATACGTGTGGAGCGGAGCAGACTCGTTCGTAGAGACATGACAGGCGATGACATATGTAGATCAGATGAAGCTGTATGACTGTGTCACTGTCCGCTCCAAGCGGAAGCATCTCAAGGGAGTCAACGGGGATAAGCGCTATGTGGCACCGTGGCGGTCGGTTTCCCTTTTTTTTGGCAGACCATGGCTATATCCCACACCTATCTCAGTGCATACAAGCGAGAGAGGCGTCAACACCAAGTGAGGTCGCACCAACAAGACATAGTGCGACTACGTCCTTTTCTTTTTTTCGGGTTGTGGGCTTAACATGCAAGTAGGGCTTAAAAGCTCGCTCATCATTCGCGGGAATCAAAACGCGCCGACGCGACTTAATTCTTGCTCCACGCCCCCAGTACCTTTCGACTTTTACTCCACCACCACCATGTTCCTCTTTATTACAGCCACTCCAATCTTGATCTAAACTTGACGAGATTCCACGCGCTGCTTCGCTCCCTTTCTACGCTCTGCACATCACCTCCCCGATAACACACGACAATATCAGTAAGACGGTTCTTTGACGCAATACACGACGCATTTGACCGACTCTATCCCTCAATCCTCCGAATCGTTAAGCTCTTGGATATCGCTTCCGGTCATAATCACCGCCCCACCACCTCACGGCAGACGATGCAGAGTATCAAATGTTTGTCCCGATTGTATCGTATACCGATCACTACAGCTGATACATTCGGATCCAGGCGTTGTCGTTGGGGACGGAGCCGTCGGAAAAGTCTGTCCACCTTTGCGTATTCCTGGTCCATCCATTGACTGCCCGCTTCTCAGACATGTCTCTTGATATCATACACCACCAACGCTTTTCCCGGCGAGTGGGTCCCTCCAAAAATTCTCTCACTCTCATCTCCCTCCTCTATACCCAAACTCCTTAATCTTCGCCTTCCTCTTGCCGGAAAAGTTCGGGCTCGGCGCTGAAGCTCGCTACGCTCGCTCAGATACGTCCCCACCGTCTTCGACAACTACTCCGCCTCAGTCCTCGTCGACGGTCGACCCGTCTCTCTTGGGTTATGGGATACAGCAGGACAAGAGGATTACGAGTGAGTTGGCGGGCGGGCTCTTTTCCCTCTCTCATCCTAGACTCTCACCGCACCGATCAAAGAGTCCTGTGGAACGTTGCTCACTCCGCTGATACTCAACGTAGCCGACTACGACCTCTATCATACCCTCAGACCGATGTTTTCCTCGTTTGTTTCTCTGTCGTCTCACCTCCTAGTTTCGAGAATATCAAAACGGTGCGTCTCGCTTCCGACCTGACCGAAGTCATCGCTTACGTTCAAAACGCAGAAAGTAAGTTCTCGATCGTATCGATCCACCACCTTACCTCCACCTCTGTTCTCCTACCTTGTCAGCCATAGCCCTTGCTCGACCGCCAATACGGAAAGCTGCGGTCCAAGCGGAGGGGTTACCCCGATTGCTCAGGCTTTCCTATTCTTTCGATCGACTGTACATACCACGGTGCCTATCATCGCCTTTGGTGATGTTGTAAGAACAAAGAAGGTCCCATATATCCTTCACAGCTTTCGTCACCGGCCGACCTCTCCCTCCAATACTCCAACGTGTCAAGTTACTGCGCAATTCTATCAAGTTACTGCGCAACTCGCTGACTCAACCCAGTGGATCCCCGAAATCTCCCATCACGCACCTGGCGTCCCCCTAATCCTCGTTGGAACCAAACTCGATCTACGAGAAGATCCTGTCACACTTCAACGGCTGAAGGAGAGACGTTTCGCACCGGTTACTTATGCTATGGGGATGGGGTGTGCGAGGGAGGTTGGGGCTGTGAAGTACCTGGAGGCGAGTTCAAAGACGTGAGTGTGGCGAGGTCCAACTCCATCGTCAGCGGCCAGATGGATGGTTTGAGAGATGAGCGAAGGAGGAGAAGCTTGGACGCAATGCATGTGGAGTGGACACCGACAAAGGCGTCAAAGCGATGGTATGAGAGATGAACGAAGGAGGAGAAGCTTGGACGCAATGCATGTGGAGTGGACACCGACAAAGGCGTCAAGAGCTGGGCAGTCAGGAGAGGAGAGAGGCAGGATTTGGCTGGCTGAGCTGACATACGCCTAGGCAGAAAGGGCTGAAGACCGTGTTCGACGAAGCGATCCGAGCGGTCCTCGCACCTGCAGATCGACAACAAGTCGCCGGGAAGAAGAAGCAGAAGAAGCAGTGTGTGGTTTTGTAGGCGCGGTGGGCGACATGGGTGGCGATCAGCACGAGAAAATCTATGAGCAAAAGGGAGCATACTACCGTTGGCCGGGCGAGACTAGAGGGATCATGGATGTTGGTTCGGAGGAGGAACTGTGCCATCTACATGAGTTTGAATCATATTTACCTACATGTTCTATCTAGTCATATGTCTTGGGTTTCATGCATGGGTGTCGAGCAATGTTAATTCCCTTATGTCCAGTCATCCTCCCTCTTCCCCGAACTCTCGAAGCATTCTGAGGGGATATCTCCCGGCACTCTTCTCTCCACCAGTGGGTGAGTAGGATCATACCGACCCCCCTGACCGCGCTTTCGCTGCGTCCCGTACTCGTTCCGAAGCATCCCTGATCTTCCCTTGCGCATGAGTCGCCGCGCGTGTCATCCCGCCCTGAGAAAGGCATCAACTTCAGCACAACCAACCTTCCTCCCGTCATTCTTCCCCCTTCCGCAGCCAGGAGAGCAACACCAGAGACAGAACATAGGCGGGACCCAGCCAGCGATCCAAACGAAACTCCTCTACGTTGGAATCCTGAAAGAGCTATGTGGAAACCACCCCCGAACTCACCTTCCCAACCCAACCCCTCCTCGTCAACCAACCCACCAACCTCGGCGTCCAAGCAACCGTCAACCCAGCTCTCAGAGGCAACAAAGCAGTCTTATGAATCGCATAAGCCAGCGCAACCTCCGCCCACATCGCTCTACTCCCAAACCCTCCCAAACCTCCTCTTCTCTTAACTCTCTTCTCTTCAACCGTCATCCCCTTCTCCTCTTCTTCAACCTTCCTATCCGCTTCTTCCCTCTCCAAACGGTCATTCTCCTCGAGTCTGGCAGTCTCTTCAGGACCAAGACGGGTTAGACGGTATTGGTATCGGATGGAGGAGAGGAGGGTTTCGAATCGATCTGCTCCGAGAGTGTGAACTATGGCTAGGATGAGGGAGAAATCGAGGAGGGAGAGGATGAAGTAGGTTCCTACTGCGTACCATCCGTAACGTTTTGAGAGAAGTTTGAATCGGGCGTAGGCCGTGGTTGGTTCGGGTTCGGGGGGAGTTTGCGAAGAAGATGAGGCTGAGGAGGAAGACGAGGAGGAGTTGGAAGAGGTAGTAGAGGAAGAGAGGGGAGTTGAGGAAGAGAAGGAGGGGGATGAAGACTTGGCGGATGATGTCGGATCCTGGGAGGATCCGGGCGAAGCTGGGTCGGAAGCGGATGGTTCGGGGAATGGGGAGGGTGTAGGTGGATGAGGGGATGTTTTCGATGCAGCTGGAGCTGGAGCTGGATTCGTCTCGAATGTCCTTCTCGATAAGAAAGGTATTGAAGGTGGAAGGAAACGAAAGGATGAAGTATTTCTCGAGTGATCATGTATCGATCGATATCCAGCCACGAGGGAAGATGGTTGAGTAAATCGAGGTCGGATTGATATGATGGAGTGAGAATGTCCAGCTTGAGCCAAAATTGAGTGTCGAGGACTAGATCTTATCATCCTCGGTAAGAGTGACATCACGATCACCACGGATACCCCATCGGGGGAGGTATAGAAAGTGGTCAGGTCAAGGATACTTTTGAAGAACCGTTAAAGGTTGAGGAAGCTGGGCATTCGATGCCTTGTTCCACGGCGGGGGTTGGGATTTGATTCCGCGAACAGAGAGTGGCCATAGGAGCGATCTTGTAGTGAAGGACGGCCAGGTTCCAACTCAGAAGAGGCCGGATATCCTCCCTCATCTTCCAATGTCCCTCGCCACCGCAAGGGAAAGACACTGAGTGGCTGAAGTTTCGCTATATGTTATGCTGATGCTACCAGTGCCAATACTAACGAAATGCTAACCATATGTCCTAAACCCAAATACTCCCTACTTTCCGACTTTTCAACCCACGACTAACCACAAACAGACCCGCTCCGACCAAGACGGCACAACCCGAGAACATCGATGCCGGTAAGTAGTCTGTCTTATCTCGGATGAGATGAGCGGCGATCGGCACACCTGCTAGTCAGAAGAAGGAGGTAGCGAAGAAGGCCATTCCTATGTATAAGCTGATCACGGTGTTAGCCTTTCGTCTAGCAAGACCAGGGGGTTGGAGAGGAAAGCCAAGCCGAACGAGGGGCTCGAGGGATGAAAAAGTCGAGGGAAGCAAGGCGAGCGAAGGAGAACTCACCCAACTTGGTTCGGAGCTGGTGAGAAACTCGCCGCAGATGGGTTGACAGCAGCGGCATACGCTCCTACCCGTTCCTGAGCCTCAGTAGCTCCGAATCGGTGTGGCGGTGGACTGACCTGACATGATCCCGTATATCGCATCATAAGCTAATATACCGGGTTTTGTCCTCGCCCTTGTCCAGAGGAAGAGCATGATCGACGAGATAAGGGCGAAGACGAGAAGGACGTTCAAGGGTCCGGTACGTTGAGCTATGATGAGAGGTGCGATCCGGCCGAGGATCGACGAACCGTTTGCGATGGCGAGGCTGAAGTCCCATCGAATAAGCGCCCAATGATCGGTATCACACAAGCCAGAGAGACAAAAAGCTTGGTACGAAATATGGCGCATCGAACAAGGGGATGTCAAGTGCATGCGAAGACAAGACACTCACGAGTAGAAAGCGAGACCGGAAGGGAAGCCATGAGCCGTGGCGTAGGTCACACCGAAATTCAGTGGTACATAGCTGATAAAGTCAGCAAACCGGGCAAGACCGAGGTGGGCGACTCACATGGCCATGGAAGCGCAACCGACGCCCAGGACGTAGATCGTATACCCAGTATTCCGGACTGACGGCAATCTGACTCAGCTGGGTCTTGGCGACCATGTGGATTGCTCACAGACAGTCGGATTGAGGATGGCCAACTCCTTCCGAGGTGGATGTACCGTTGAAAGGCAGAAAAAGCTAATGACAACAACAAGCAGGACGATAAACGCCACTAATCCCCACCACAAGTCAGCCAAAGTCCCATATCCCGTACTGCCTGATCAAGAGCGAAGAAGGAAGGTGACGACCCACTCGTCCGTACCGCCCAAGCAAACCCAACTGCCGGGAACAAATACCTCAAAGCCACCGGGAAGACAATACCCCCAACAGCACTCCCCGCAGCTTGACAACCATAAGCCAAAGTCCTCCACCTCGATCTCCCGAAATGATGGCTCAACGTCGATACACTAGGACTGAACATGATTCCCATTCCTAAACCTACTCCCAATCCGTGGGCCAATAAGAACTGGTAGTATTTCGTGGCGAGGGAAGTCATGAAGAGTGAGAAGACGTAGAGACACCCGCCGGTGGCTACGAGAGGTTTGAGGTAACCTGAATCGAAGAGTGGGCCTGAGATACAGCCTAAGAGGGGGCAGAGACAGAGTTGGATGGAACCGATCCAGGAGATTGAGGTTGGTGAGGTTTGAGGGAGGAGGGTGGTCGTGTAGTAGGATTGGAAGACGCCGAACTACGCGAGCGAGCGTCAGTTGGATGGCATTGGGTTGGAGAGACACGGCGCACCGAATTGGTCATCCCGTCTGATCAAGATCAGCATGATGTCAAGATCAATTTCAGGAGATAGACGTACAGCAGATGGAGTTGACCAAGACCGCCTACATGATTTAGCCTTGTCTTTCGCAGAGATCAGAAGTTCTGACACACTCCCAGGAGGTCAAGCCATCCAGCTAAACCAGGATCGACCGACTCCTCCTCATTAAACGAAGGCAGCGCATCCACAGTAGCTTCAGGTGTGATCGGCCCTTCTTCTCCAAGCGGATTGGCATACACATCCTTCTCCTTCTCATCCGCTATTGGGGTTTCGACTTCTTCGATTACCGTCTCATCCCCGTCCGCCTGTGTCACGGTGTCTGGAAACTTTCTCAGCGGATTTATGGGCGACATGGACATCTCGGTGAAAGCGAAGGATGAGAGAAATGATCTTGAACATCTCTCCCTTCGTCAAACTAAAGATGCTATCCGAGCAAGTCGTCGTTAAGATCCGTGATTTTATGAATTGTGTACCCTCTACTCAGCCGGCCCGTCTCGGGCACAGTCCGTGCTTCCGCTACTACTACTAAATAACCATACTGTCACTGAGAAATCTATAGTGAGTAAGAGATGAGAGACGGATTTCGAGATGTAAGGGCCAAAGGGTAGTTTCATGCATATGTCGTGCGGTTCTTGTACTGTCATCACTGATCGTGTTGAAATATCCAACGTCTCCGAATACCCAAATGAACTCACAGGTCCACCTTGATCATCCCAATCCCCTCAGCATACAGCCCCGCAACAACCAACCAACCCTGCTTCCTCCCTCCATTCTCTTTCGGATCAATCCCCACAATCAAAGCCGTACTAGCACTCCTCATCCACCTCCCATCATCTTCAACCAGTACCTTCTTCTCCCATCCGGTTCCATTCTCATTCTCGTTCTTCTTGACAGACCAGACAACCCAAGGATCGATCCCATTCGGGTTCCGACAGTTCCTTCCCAGGTCAACCCCTCTCAGCGCGCCCGCAAGGATATACATCGACGCATCGATTCCTGGTGTGTCATAATGATCGTGGTAGTATGAGGGATTATCGAGTCCGGAATCAAGTTGAATCCGCTCGTCAACTTCAAGTTGACCGAAAGGATCTCCCAAAAGTCGTTGCAACGCACCGCCAGATGCGTCGTTGAGTACTGTCTCTCCCTCCGATCCCCAAGCCAGACCATTGGCATTATGTACTCCATCCAGCGCAGTCTCCACCGTGATCTCGTCCTCGCTTGCGTCAACTCGGAGCACGTCGGTGAAGCTCGTCCATGAGAAGTTGACTACATCCTCAAGTACTCTCAGATGTTTTTGAGGGAATCGATGATCGTTCGATACGAGGAAGCTAGTCGGGCCGAGGGAGATGATATCATTCGGCGTATAGATACAGGGATGAATGACGGTTCGAAGGTGTTTTGCTGAGGGAGGATCCGAATCGAGGTGGTGTAGGAAGATCTCGATTCGAGGGGACGGAAGGCAGGTCGAGGTGTTGAAACATGTTTCAGAAGGTGGGATAATTGACTGCGTGGATGTATAGGTCGTCCGGGTTATCTGGAGCGTGGTACGTTCCGATACCGAGAGTGACAAAGGCGTCTTTCCAACCTATCATATCCAAACGCTCCACCTTCCAGCTCTAGATTATCCACTCGCTCAGCTCCTTTCCACCGGCACAAACACGCAAAATGAAATAGACTCACCTTCCCACAAGCCGCCATCTGTATATAGCCCATCCTCAGGCCTATCCAAATTCCCCCAAGGAGGCCACCAACCCCACCTAGCCGTCCCATTCCCCGAACAAGCCGCATAAACCTTCCCAACCTCTTCCACATATTCGATATCCTCACATTGCTGCATTCCCTTCAGCACGAAAAGCTCACCATCTACAGCGCAGGAAGAAGCTGATCGGAAAGTATGGCGGTAGAGACCGAAGAGGGTTAGTCGGGAGTTAATGAAGATGGCTAGGCGGATCAGTACAGCGAGGAGGATGATGAGGCCGGCTTGAGCTTTCTTCCGCATGGCTGGAGAGGAAAAGGGTTTGATAGGGGAAGGCGTCTGCGTCGGGGATGGCCATCACATTATTGTTCATATAGCAAGAATGTATGGGTTCGGAAATAAAATCCGTAACGGGTTTAAAGGATGAAAGTGATGACGTCATCGCGCAACAACTTCCGATAGGTTCAAGAAGGAAAAGACACATTCTCTTCATCCACCCTCATTAGGGTTGTATAGAAATCGTTGCAAGGAAAGCTATCGTGTTTATACCAGACTCAATCGGAGGGGTTGATCAAACGCTCCCCCAATCACAAAGTATGACTTCCAATGGGACAGCATGCGTCCTTATAACGGAAGTCCTTATAACGGAATAGATTGTTATTTCACAATAACGGGACGATATCCTTTCGTGTTCTGCAAGTGTTCACTCCCTTTCTTTGATTGACTATAGATCAATCTTCAACACCCCAATCGCCTTTGCCGAAAACCCAGTGACGACCAACCAACCCAACTTCCTCCCTCCTTCCAGAGCCGGATCAATAGGCACGATCAAAGCCGTCGTGGGAGTAGTCATCCAAGCACCATCATCCTCCCATATCATCTTCCTCTCCCAACCATCGGAACCACTCTCATTCCTCGATAACCTCCACACCGCTCCGGGAATCTTCGCATCAGGGTCCCGTATCTGATGACCAAGCTCGATACCTCTCGTCAGTCCTGCAAGGATATAGCCCGATGCGTCGTATTTCGATGATGACGCGTAAGGATCGGAGAAGTAGGTAGGGTTATCGAGCGTGTTTGGGAATTGGATACGTTGTTTCATCTTCAGGTCTGGGTAGGGTGAGACGAGCTGAAGCGCTCCTCCAGCAGCCGAGACGAGCATGATCTCCCCTTCTGGTCCGTGACCCAAGCCATTGCTATTATGCAGCCCCGAGATCGCAACTTCGACTTTTTCTCCATCGACTTTGATGACGTTCGTCCAGCTTGTCAGGGAGATATCGATGAAATCCTCGATCGTCCGGAGTATTCCATGATGCCTATAATGATGATCGTTCGTAACGAGGAAGCTTTCGGTCGACAAGGAATAGACATCATTCGGCGTATTGATAAGAAGATGTAATACGGTCTTGATGTGTTTCGCGACGGGTAGTGCAGAAGTCAGGTCGTACAAGAAGATCTCAACTCTTGAGGAAGCGCTGCAATCCTCGGTCAGGTTCGAGGTGAAACAGGTCTCGAGTGGAGGATGGGAGATTGCGTGGATCCAAAGCTCATTTGACTTCGATCGGTCTCGGTAAATATCAATTCCATGTGAGACGAAAGGCGTATCCAAACCTTCGATCGTGATCCGCTCCGTCTTCCATGTCTATCACCAAAACATCAAACTATCAGCTCAATCCTCATAAAACTCCTTCCACTGCGACCGTTATAGTATTACGATCAAGGGGAAGTTTCGGTCGAACCTACCTCCACATCGATCGAATACAAACCGCCATCAACACCCTCCACACCACTCGGCCTATCGAAATTACTCAAAGGCGGGAACCAACCATACCTGACCCCCATATCCCCTTGACAAGCCGTATAGATCTTCCCCAACTCCGGGATGTAAGTCAGATCTTCACAATGTGAAAGACCATCGAGGAGGAAGATCTGGTCGTCTACCGCGAAAGAAGATGCTTTACGGGTTGGGTTACGGAAGGAGCCAAGGACGGAGAGTCGGTGGTATAGGTAGAATCCGACACGGACCGCGATACCGATTATGATGAAGATGAGTGAGATTGTGCGGCCTTTCATCTTTGGGTTTTGGGCTGGGGATCTTGGGGTGAAGGGGAAACTTGCTGTGCGGGAGAAGGGGAAAGGAGAGGATGGGAAAGGGAATGATTGGGTATGATGGTTCTTTTCCATTCGCACAGTTCCGGTAATGTCGGGGCCATCCTGGTCCGTTCGGTTAGTTCAGTACCCGGTTAGTCCTCACGCCAGCTTATTAGATCCCCCCGTCACAGAGACTGTTGATAAGCCTTCGTGCAATGTGATCTCTTCTGACGTGGAGAAACTCCTAAAATACGTTACATAATCCCCGTCTACACAAACAACTTCAATCCTCCCTTAACCTGCCTTGGAACCTTCCTTCCAGGCTTTCATAACCTTCGGACTAATTCATATTCCCAACCAGATCCAAAACACACTCCTCAGATTACCGATCGGGATCCGGCCTCCACGAATCAGTTCCATACCAATTCGTCTTTCCCCGGAACCAATGTGGATCGGTCGGAAGGTGTTATGCCTATTCCTGAAGCACGTGAAGTCGATTTGTTCTCCTTGTATGAGAGGGCCGAGGTGGAGGGCGCTGGCGACATGCGCTGTTCGCATTGCGGTGAGCTGGCTATCGGACGAGGTGTGGGCGCAGTGATATGTGAGGTTACCGGAGTAGAAGGGTAGGTTCTGTCGACTGATTTCGCCCCCCATCCGTGCGAGCCCAGATCGAGAGGTACAATCTTGGCTGTCCGCTCTCTGACGTCGTCCTCAAGCTCGCCGCGAATGAAGATCCGCTGTTGGTTAGTCAATCATACTGCATCTCCAGCTCACGGGTGTGTATTCCAATCGAGACCTTGAGAAGAGGGACAGTCTCGCTCTGATGGACGAGCCACGATCCTTGCGCCTTGCAGGGTACGACAATTCCATCGATGGTAACGTTCAGCGCTCGGGCTACTCGATCGCAAGCTTTGAGCTTGGCACCTCGACATCAGTCCGAGAAAGCGAATCTGAGCCGGACGATACCCGCTGGCTTCCGTTTCCCGAAGGATTAGTATACGTTTGGCTGAACTTCGCTCACGATCTGAAGAAACCGAGCCGTTCTCGCATATACTGTTCAGTATGGAGGATCTCCTCCTTCGGAAGCCAGGGCGCATCGTTCCATTGGTATTCGAGATTATCGAGGAGGAGGGCGTTTGCGCTCGGTTCGGATAGACTGACGGATGGATTCGAGCCGTACTTACCAAGCAAATGCAATGAGCGATTGATTGTCATCAGAAAGGGGGCAAGTTCACATCTGTGACCCGTCTGATATGTTGAGGCAGAACGATCTGATCTCTCGCCTCTGACATACCGGGGATCAAGTGGAGCACAAGACTGTCGCAACCATCAAACCATCACTTGGAGGTCGTTCGGTCAGCCGCTGATTAGCTATGATCTCCACGCATCGCCCTTAAAACGTATCAAGAATGTATCAACCAGCTCGATGCTTCGAGAGAAACTTACCTTGACTTTGTAAGCGAGATGTACACGGGACAAAGCTCGTTTCGATCTGTATTACAGATAAATACGAACCGCTCGTCCCCTTCTTCTGTCATTGTTTACATAAGTGAGTCTGCAAGAACACCTTGAGTGCGAAACAGTGTCGGTTCGGAGGTTCTCATCTCGACGTCCGGAACCGCGCGAGGTCGGAGATAATCTATTCGACCAAGGTATCGTTGTCGATCCTGGGATATCAGATGGAGACGCGCTTCGTAACAACTCATCTCTTAATGTCCAAAAGCACGTTACATTCATACATTCAACAACAACAACAAGATGTGGCGCTCAATAAACCATACAACAGACGAATAGAAATCGCTTCGACTCGGCAGGGGACAGATCAAGCCTTGTAAGGCGGCGGATGGTCATACTTTGGTCCAGAATCTCCTCGTCGCTAGGAGGTTGAGCGGGATATAAAGCCTGCAGTACCTTCTGAAGGATGAGACGTTCGGCCATACGACCTTGGCAGTCGAAGAATTGGATGTGCGGGTTGGCTGGAGAGACTCGTTCGAGCTCGTTGGCGTGGCGATGGTGGTTCGGGCAGCCGTCGCGACCGACTTCAAGGAGGAAGACCATATGCCAAGGATAAGGTGCGGGTGACGAAGGAATCGAAAGGCGTGGGGAAAAGGTTCCGCGTAACGGGAAAGAAGGTGAAGATATCACGATCAGCGTAAAGACAAAAGGCGGATGGAGAAGTATACTCACTCAGAAGAATGGTAACATACGCCCAAGTTTCGCCGAGCACCTCTAACTCCCACTCGTCGATATCGTTCGCCTCACCATCTAGCAGGACAAGCAAAGATAATTTGACCATATCTGACGGTGCTTGCCAACCATAAATCGGATGATAGGTAGCGCAGACAGCTTTCCCATGTTTCTCGAAGTGCAGCTATGAGAAGACGCAATCAGCCGGTCAGTCGACCAACCAGAACGCACATCGCCTTACTGCCTTGACTTTCTGCCATCCAGACATGACTTGCGTACCCGCTCCTACAGAGTACTGGATATCCATCCACCTAGACACCCCATAAGCCGTGTTGTTACGCCAAAATAAGAAAAGGCCCACTTTTGCGGGAAGTTATGGACTTTAGCTTCCCGATATCCCGGCCGTACGAGTTGAACAGTACCGTTCGGATACCGGCTTCTTCGTGCAGTACCTTATATTGATCTCTCGGAGTGGTGTGATGCATAGCTCGGCCAAGGATAGAGTGGAGAACGTCGATGTGTCGCGGTTGTTCGAAGCCGAGTTGAAAGTGGTCGAAGGCCATGGAGCTGGAGACGATTGCGGTTCAGAGAGTTTAAGCCAACGAGGGGTTTGTGATTCGATAGGTCGTGAGAAGCATGATCGGACGATGGAATATCCGATAGGTGCGAAGACATATGAAAAAGATGGAGTGGTCAGCTGTAGCGCGATCATCGGACGACTCACCCGCAGCGACTTACCCGCTCACATCGATCATGATCATTGTGTCTATCGAGAGATGCTTACCTTCTCAACCATCTGCGCCGCCACCAAGGTGCGAACGTCCGAGCTCGAGGAATTCCTTATGCATCGGAGCTGGTGGGACTTGGACCGAGTAGCGTTTGCGACCATTTCGGGTTCGGAAGGTGTCGTATTGTGTAACGATAATCCAAACTCGCGGTGTGATGCAAATCGGAAAACGAAGGTCGAAAGGTGCCAGAGGCATCAATCGTGGACGGTCAACTCGGATAATGATGCGAGGAGCGTCGTAACTATCAGCGCTGGATCATCTGCCGATTGTGATGACTTACCGTACTTGCATATCGCGGATCGATAGCTACAGCCCGGCGCATCCTCGCATTCGCCTTACGCATCTCAGACCAGTCGTTGGGTCGCTACAACATGATCAGCAATATCGACGGACGCAGGAAGTGGAGCTGACCATGTAAGTCTGCTTCGGAACATGTGGATGATACGAGTTATTCAGGACCCAGTATAGCCACTCTGTGAGAACCAGATCAGCTTGAAAGATCGCAAGAAATCGCAAATGGATCAGTGTTGGAAGGCAAATCCGAAGCTCACCCTCGGCTGCATGATCGTTACTGTGAGAAGGGGGTCCTGCACCCAGAGAGGCGAAGCAGGGTTATTAGCCCAGGCCGTAGGAATGGGACAGCAATATCCCGCTCGGAGCGCTTTGAGCCATTTCTACAGAGATAACATTCAGTAAGCATAATGCAGATAGTAATAGACCTGGAGAGGCTATCGACCGGCGTATGAGGAGGATGAGAGAGGGGATGTTGCTTGTTCCCCGATCGAAAAGACCGCCGCACGACCCACCTTCGGATCCTGCTCCCTCAGATGCGCAATCCCCAAAACGTCCTGATACCTCCTCGCAATCTTTAACGTTGTCTCATCTGCCCAAAGCGCCGCCTCTCCGTTCTCGATACCCGCCATGATCAAGGCATTCTTGGCGGATTGTTTCTCAAACTTAGCTTTAGCGTTGCCGTTGCCGTTGGAAGTCGAGATGGAGGACCATTGCCTTTGAAAGATGAGAGGAGACCTGATGTGCGGAGGAAACAAAAGGGACAGATCACCGATGGGTACTTCTTGAATACAAGGGAGCTTCTTCACCCCTCTAAACTTGTGAAGAGTGAGCCTGACGGATTTCAAGTAAGCTTGATGAAACTAGTGAGATGTAAACGAGATGGGAGAGCCTGGTAGGATGCAAAGAGAGATTAATATAGTAGAGTACAAGGAAGCGGTGCCTTCGACCATAATAATTAATAGCTTCCGAATATTGATCGATTTGATTTTTGTTGAGCGAATTTCAGAGGAGAGCCGTCGGTCGAAAGCGACTGGCACGGCTTTTGAAGCTTTTGAGAAGGCGTTGCAAAAACCCTTTCACAATACAAAGAAGAGGATTCAAATCTGAGAATTGTACAGCTCTAGATCGCAAGGGGGGTTCTTCTTCACCTCCATGCAATCCACCGGTCTTGACATTATCAGCGGAAGCGGAGGGTGGTGAGCTGGACAAATCGGAGGTTGGAACAGAGGGGAGATACCGGACGTCACGTCACGGATGTTATGACCAGACATATATATATATATGTAGCTTACGAAGCGCAATATATTCCGATTAATGTCGCTTCTCGCTGATCACATGATACACATCGCGTTCGTCGGACTCGCCACACCACCCCTACCCGTCCGACAAAATCAGCTGGATTGCGATGGTGTGTCATGTACTCACGGAACGTTCAGTGGCGCGGCGGTGAAGAAGAAGCTCCACCTCTTCTCCTTCTCACAAACAGTCGAAAGCCTCTCAAGGTCAAGCAGTTCCGCTATCGGGCAACCGAACCCGCCAAGGATATACTGTCCCCCTATCAATATGACACGGAAAGAGTAGTCAATTAGCCTCACCTCATGCAATTGCCACTCGATGAAAGCTATGATACATGAGCGTATATTTTTCTCAGTCGCCCGTCAAGGTCCGCGCGACTCACGTTGCACCTCGAAACTCGGTGAATCCCCACCGACAGCACTAAAGTGATTCTCCCAGATCCACCTCAACACCCCCATCTCACATTCAACCCCTGCAAACCTGATCGGTCTCCTCTCGGCAACCACCTTCTGAGCTTCCGGATGCATCGTCATGTGAGTCTCGGTATATCCTATTTCCCTTCAATCAATCACCTCCTTCATCCCATCCCCAAGCAGAAGAAAGGAGGGAAAAAGAAGGGAAAACCCACCGACACGGATGAGTAGGATATCACCTGATTTGAACTCCGTCCTTTGATCCTTTCGACACGCCTCGAGGTCTGAGATGGAGATGGGGTGAGTATCTTGTGGATCGTAGGTTAGGCCGTGACGTTGGGCATAGGACCAATAGTCGAGAAGGACTCCACGGCCGGCAATACCTGCTTCCGCCATGACTAGTCCGGATCAATCAATCAGTCCCAATGACGCAAATGAAGGTGGAATGAGCTGGACTGACCTTGGATACCATTTCGAAGGGATTTCCCATCTCGTATCTCCTCGGAAGTCACACCTATACCATTGAGCACCTCTCGATACTTAGTCCCTAGACGCCGGACTCACCATTATAAAACCGCTTCACCGTCTGATTCCCATAATGTCTCAACCCATCCCTGACAAAAACCCAATCAGCTCTGATCCTTCCCCAACTCTCGAGCCAGTAGAACGCGCGCTCTAGAACTCATCGATGAAGGAAAGGTGTGGATGAGGTGGATGAGGTGGATGAGGTGGATGAGGTGGATAAGGTGGATAAGGTAGTACAACGGTTGAGAGCGAATCGACTGACCATTGCGAACCGCTCTGCGTATTGAAATGCAATACATCATCGTTAACCGCCCTAGGTTCTTTGCTGATGATCCGATGTTCGAAGGCTTGCCTACCGAAATTAGGAAAGGCAGGGAGGTTCATCGACCAGCTGAAGCGCACCGACAAGTCAATACCAACATCTCATCATCACTAGAGAGAGACAGAGAGGAGCGGGGAGCATGTAAAAGCTCACTTTATGGGGATACGTTCTCCGACCTGGATCTCTGATCGGGCTTCGAGTATCTTTTCTTTCGTCAAGAAGTTCTACCGGGAAGAAAAGGGATCAGACAAAGGGATCAGATAGGGAAAGTGAGGGTATAGAGGCGTCTGGACTGACTAGAGTACCAAGTTCATCATCCTCTCCCCATACGCCCCATGCTGAGTGAGGTGGATACTCTGGCTTGATCGGAAGGTCATCATACTTGGGTACGGACATCTTTACGTCAAACCTGAGCTAAGCTGGTATTCGACGACGAAAATGACTCAAGAAGTAGCTGATGGTCAACTAGTACTCGAGTACAGCGACATGCTCATTTAAAAAGATCAGGGATCCCAACGGGGAAATCCGGCGACTTCATGACCGGACCGAACGGGCCGTCCAAGGGGGTGGTGAAGACAGGCTGACTGCCCTCTCCCTTGACGTGTAGAGATATAGATGACCTAGCCAAAAAAGACCGAGACGGGAGAATAAAACCTCACTGGCGAAGGATGACGGCTACGCGACGCAGGAGATCCCATCTTACTAACACGGTACGACTCGAGCCCTTTCCTCATCCCCACCCTTCACTTGAGCATCCCAACCCTTTCCTTGGTCACCCCGGCCCTTTACTTGATCTTCACCACCACACCTCCAGCCCCAACCAACGAAGGCATATCCATCGGTCTCCTCTCCAAACCTTTCCTCGTGTAAACACCATGTAAATCACCCATAGCCCTCCTCAAAACCCATTCACTACTCGTGATCTCCTCTTCATCCTCCTCACCTTCCTCCACAGGTTGTTCATCCACCAAACCTCCCTTCAATCGTTTCAGAACCACACTATCCTCCGGCCTCGAAAAGTAAACCAGGGAATTACGAGTGAGTTTCGCTTGGTCTCCAACAGCTGGGACGACTCGATGGACGTTCGATCGGAGAATACCAGCGGAGAATTTCACCATAGCGTCTCCTAGGTTCACCACGCAACTCCCCGGTACAGGCTTGACGTAAACCCATTGATTCGTTTCAGGTGTACGGATCTGTAAACCTCCTAACCAGTTGAATAGTATCGTGATCGATCCGAAATCGGTATGTTCCGCCCGACTAGCTAAATCCTGATTGAATGGCTGAATGGGGTTTTGGGTGAATCGGACGTGATCACCTGATCTGTGATCGATCCGATGGAGGTTGGCTAATGTACCGGTAGGAAGGTGGAGATGGGTGTTGAGTTGGGTTAGGAGGAGATCGATGACGGTTCGACAGTGAACGGTGTAGCTTTCGAGAACGGTCTGATGAGAGAGGATGAGAGGATGACAGGGGAGACGATCGCAGTTCCCTAGGATATCGTCTTTACGCAACTGAACCGACACATGACCGTCAGTCCATGAGTGGAGACTGGAAGGATAAGGAGGTGGTCCTCACGTTATAGCTCTCATTCCTCAACTTGACACCATCCTCATCCTTCAGATCCAACTCCGCGAACCGATAAGCGAAAAACTTATCGATCACACCTCTCCCATACCGATCTTTAACTTCATACGGCAGACTGAAAAATTCGTTCTGCAACTTATTCAATTCCTCCGCTTCTCGAACGATATCTTCTCCAAGTGACGAATCGTTGAGGTCGAGGTAGAAGAAACCGAGTTCTTTGGCTGCTGTGAACAGTGCATCTGATTCCGAGGGGGAGTCCGATTCGAGGGCGGAGAGGTTGAGTGTGATCAAAGGTGCTGTTGGGATGTTGTCGGAGAATGGTGGGAGGGTGTGATGTGAACTGAGGTGGGACATGGCGACTGTGTACTATCGGGTCTGAGTTGGGTAAGAATTGTTGAGGAAAAGGCTCGAAGGTTGTGGAACGGTTCTCATTAAGTTAGCTCGTCAGAGGTCAAGTGACAGGATTCGGTACCGGGCCGGAACCGCCGGGTGGAGTGGAACCGGGACGCCATGCCTTAACGAGCCTTATTTTGTCAGTCCGCAGGTGTACAGTAGGGACTTCTGTCTCTTATTCGGTAAAAAAAAGAAGCTAGTCCAGTCCAGACTGAGGCCGCCAAGATGAGCCTGGATGCGAGGGATCGACAGTAAGATCGAATCGTTAGAATCGAATCAACAGCATACGTCAAAATCATTACGTCATCACGGCCACCAGCTCGGGCATCGTCCACCGCAGCTATTTGCCCGAGATGATCACTCTTTTTGTCCTGCTCGCAAACCCCTCGTCTCAAAACACCTCTCTAACTCGCTCTCTCTCATCCCATCCCCACCTCAGCAATCTGCGCAGAGTGTGATCAGCCAAGATGCCACCCAAAGCAGCTCAATCCCTCGAATCAATCTCCTTAGTCGGGAAGGCCGAGACCGCGGTGATAGTAGGCGCGACGACCGGTATCGGAGCAGCCATCGCTAAACTCTATGCAAAACTCGGTTGTAGGAGGATCATCATATTCGGTAGGAATCAAGCTCGAGCGGAGGAAGTCATGACTGCTATGAGGAATCTTGCGCCTGAAGAGGGGGATGTTGGGGTTGAGTTTGTTAAAGGGGATTTATCGTAGGTCTTTTCGGGTTTTCGCTCTCCTGGGGATATAATGTGTCAGAGGAGATATGCTGATGGGGTTGTAGGAACGTCAGAGGTATGAGGGGTGCTGTTGAGGCCATTGAGAAGGTTGCGGGGAAGGAGGGGATCAATTACCTCGTATGTCGCTTCTTCTCCCTTCAACTGGTATCAACTGTTGACTGTTGACCCGTAACCCAGGTGATGTGCCAGAACGGTGTCCCAACAGGCGTCATCACCGAGAACGAAGACGGGTAAGTCCACACCCTAAGTAAGCGCACGAGCCTACCACGTCGCCATCGCTCCGCTAACGTCGCTCACGCTCCATTTCAGGGTATCCGACGGCTTCGCCCTCCAAGCAGTATCCCGCTTCGCCCTAGCCTACCTCCTCACCAACCGGAAGATCCTCGCTTCAAACGCCGTGGTCCTCTCCGTAGCCAACCCAGGAGGTGATCTCGAGGGACTCGCCGTCGACGATCTCTCGTTGAAAGGTCGGACTGGGAAGTATAAGCAGACTTTGTTTATGGATCAATCGAAGAGGGATAGCTGCGTTCTGGATGCGGTGAATGAGGTGGGTTATCTGTTCCGTGGGAGTTGAATCACGCTGACGAGGACAATAGGAGCTGAACGCTCGATACCCCCAATATCGGTACTTTCACTGTCATCCCGGTAAGTTGTGCTTGACAAGGTGTCCGCTGTAACAGCTGATTCGATCCAGGCCTCGTCAAATCCGAACTCTTCACTCTCGATGCCTTCCCCATCCCGATGCGATGGGCCGTCGCAGCAGGCCTCCGTACATTCGCTCAGACCACCACGGCTTACGCGCCTATCCCAGTCTACGTGGGTGGCCCCACCTCACCCTACATGTATTGACTTCAAACCCTGACTTCCCGTTCCCTTTAGATCGCGGTCAGCCCCGACGCGGAGAAACAACTTGGAAAGGGGAAGTACTTCGATCAGAACCTGAAACCGCTCGTTCCGGGAGCTTGGGCGAGGGATAAGAAGAATCGAGAGGCGGTTTGGGAGAAGTTGAGGGAGATGATTGGGGAGCATTGATCGGATTTTGATGGCTTTCGAATGTAGTCCGTGATGTAGTGTTCATGTCTGCTACTTGAGCGTTTTGACTTGATGGTCTTGACGATGAGACTCGAAGGTCATCCACACTTTGAGCATATTGTTCCTTTGTTTGTTTTCTGTTTCTCGGCCATGTTGATAACGCCTGACTTGTAGGAGATTCGCTACTTCTTGAGTACTGGACGACGAGATATTCAGAGCTTAGTTGTGCCTCTCATGCTGCAAGCCGAACACGTCGAATGAGTACCAATGATTGTCAAATATCTTGAGAGCAGAACCCATGTTGAGCTGCTTGTTGCAGGGTGTCTCGGCCATCTCGGCCATCGATTTCCCCTTGACAAAAAGCAGAATCTCCTCACATTGGATTCTTCTTCTTCACATTTGTTGATTCCCGCCCTGAAGATCGAGCCAGCGAGATCAACTACTCCGCCATGTCCAAATACCCTCACGAAGCATTCACCATCCAAGGTGGATGCCTCTGCTCCGCCATCCGATACACACTCTCCTACCCTTCTCAACCTAACCGTCCAATCGTGCTCCCTTCCTCGAAATCCAACGGTCAAGGCGATATCCGACTCCCCCAATCAGCTGTCTGTTTCTGTAACGATTGTCGACGATCATCCAGTGGTTTGGTCTTGTTCGCCATCATGGCTCCGTTCCATCAGACGAGTTTCTCACTCTTGCACAAACGGTCAGCCTCAGACTCATCTCCAGCTTCCGATCCACTTCCAGGTTCGAGTTCGGTTTCGTGCTCGAAGGGGAGGATGGAGTTCGTTGCGAACGAACATTTCCCACCGAAGGTACAGCTTTCCATAGGTCATACCTCGAACTTTCAAGATACCTACTTGACGACCTATCAATCTTCCGAGAAAGCGTTACGTGCTTTCTGCTCCGTGAGTCGAGAGTCCAATCCGGTTTCAGACCAAAATACGGATACCTTCTTCGGAATTCGAAAAATCGGGTGTAGTGTACTGAGATCGGATGGTTTATTCCTAGCGATGCGGTACACCTTTCTCATACATCTACACCAAACCTCTTCCCCCCGGAGCGACATCGGGAGGAATGGATTTCTACCTCGGTACGGTGGATCGGTCAGATCTGGAAGAGAAGATCGGGGGTTTGGATCGGTTTGTACATACTGATCTTGGGATTGGATGGGTGAAAAAGTTGTTTGTGAGGGAGGAGGAGGAGAAGGAGAAGGGGAAGGTTCCTTGGCATCCTGGGACGAATATGGCGGATTTCGAATGAATCGTTAAGGTGGAATGGGTATGTCACGTCATGGGAACAGGTATGTTACGGTAGGATGGGTAATGTCACCGTATATACGTTATCGTATGACATGATATGGCCTTCTTTTCCTCAAGGAGCATTTTTACTCCCTGGCGTCTGACCTGATGATGGACTTGTAACGATACTCAAAATACCACGACGAACGGATGAATGGTACTGAGGACGATACTCAAAAACGCCGAAGGGGTGAATGGTCGAATCGACGTTCCGATAGTTCTTACGACCTTCGGATAGTATGTACGATGACGACGAGCTATGCACCGTCATAAGCGAACCCTTCAACACTTTTCTCAAAAGGCACAGGCCGATGTTGGAACTTGTGTATGACCATGAACGTCAGGCTTCAAGGGGGTCTCCCCGACTCTATGTTCTGTTCAACGCGATTCCCACGGGTTCAGGATAGGCCAGATGATTCCCCAAACGTCGTGAACAACGTCGAGGTGCATGAAAAGCAGAGGCCGCAAAGTTTGAGATTGACTGAGAACAAAGCATGTGTTGGAATCAGCCAAAGTCTGTATGGCTGCGTTGAGATGACCACTTTGACAGTACTTAAGAACAGCGAAGCAGTTGAAATCACCCTCCGCCGCCCAGGAGATGCGTTGGACGGTAGGAGCGAGCTTAGAGCAGTGAGGATCAAAAGGAAGGGTTTTATTATGTGCATTTTACCAACACCTGGTTACGAAAATCCTAAAGTCGAGCCTGTAGTCGAGTGGGCTGTTACGAAAAGCTTTAAATCTTTCCAGAGTCCTGACCCTCTCCTCCGCCTCTCAGTAGATATACGGAAGGAGCTTATAAGCGACCACCTCAGTGTACGCCTGCGAAAGAAACCTCCACCGGGCTTAGTTACCAGCGCTCCCACCACGGAGAACGACTCACCTCCCATTGCTCGCCGTACTTTCAAGCCATGTAACCCTCGATCTCCAGAACGACTGTCCATACGAAATGATTGACCTGGAAGTCTAGCATCGCGAAGGCGGTGTAAGGTGAACCTGTGGCTAGGGCGATCCCGAGACTTCGGTAGATGATGAAGCAGACGTGTTTCGGATGACGGCACACGTTCAAGCCGGCTAAGGAAAATCAGTCAGTCGTAAATCTCACCCTCAGCATGAGAAGGTGGAAAGCGACGTGTCACGATCAAGAGGGTTCTCATGCGTGGTCCGACCACTTTATATTTTTGGAGGTTTGAGAATGACAAACAATCCACCCCGACCCCACCTTGATCAAACACCTTTCCCCTTGTTCCCCGGGTCAGACTTCCAACACCTCTTCCTCCAATCCATCCAACTCTCCCCAACCGAAGAGACCACGATCCGAACCAAGGATAAGTACTGCGGCCAACCCGGAACCAGTCAAGATTGCCAGCCTCTCGAGACTCGACCTAGGTGTCGGATCCTTGATGGAAGCATGTGGTGCGTAAACCCTTCTTCGTACAGAGGATTTTTTCGGACTTGACTAGTAACCTAGCTGCGTTTCGGTGGTGGGATACTGAGATGAGGAGACCTACACGGAGTTATAGATCGGTTTTGTGCGAGCGTTGACGTCATTTCGTGCTCGAGGCGTGTGAATTAATGATGGTCTCCCTCTGATAACCTTGGCATGGCGAAATTCACCCCGCTGTACGTACCGAGAGCGAAGGGCTCGGGTCAAATGCCTTGGAAAAGATGCAAGTCGATCATAGAGTCGACAGGTACTCGAAAACAATTTTTTTCACCGAGATATAGCCCAGCCAGAGAAATAGCCCTAGCCCATTACAATAACCGTCGTCAATTCGAATCAAAACCTGCTTGACCACTTTTCATCCCAAGCTTTGATTTGCTCCTCTTTCTGCTCGGCCGTCCAATGCAACCCGCCCCAAGGTGCTGTTTCCCTCAACGTAAGCTCGGCCAACAACCTCGTCCCCCACATCGACTAGATGGCAAGAAAGAACGTACAAAGCTGATGAACGAAATCATTCCCCAAGTAATCGTAGCTCCCCTTTGGACAATCGACATAATCGGCCGGGAACTGGACGTTCCACTTGAAAGACTCGATGACGGGTTTGAGCTCCATCGGGATTCTTAGGCGGTTGGTGTTTCCGATCCATTTGGGGGAATAGGCCATTGTGAGGCATGGTCGAGCGACTTTGGTGTGGTTGGGCATCTGGACGGGTAACCGGGATTGTCAACCTCTGGGTTGATACCGAGTGATGGTGGTTGGAATGGGCTTACACCAGCGTGCCAGAGTTTTGGATCACGGAGGACAAGGGAACCTTTCTTGATTTCGGGACGAATTGGTGGACGGATTTTGCGTCGAGCTTCGACCACCTCCGGTCGAATTTTGTGTACTTCCATCGCTACATCATAGTCCTATCAGCCTGGATGTTTGATGTTCAGAATCTATAGTTTGACTAACGAGCATTCCGGTGATCGGCAATACTCGTATTCCGATGCGAACCAAGCCACCACTCGGTCGAACCGTTCTCAAGGTTGGTATCGACGGTATAGATCGAGATGGTAAGAGCGAATGGAGCGTGCGGGTGGCGCCATTCGAGGTCAGCGTGGACGTCTTGACGGAGATCGGAGACTAAGGCGGTGTTCCCGTTCAAATAGATGAGCTTGGGATGAGGGCCGAGGATTGATTCCAGGACATCTCCGGCGAAAGAGTTGGCGTAGATGTCCTGGATTGCGTGTCAGCTCCTACATTCGAGATCGATCGAGGAATTGATGGATGACTCACCTCAAACATGAGCTCTTGGCGTAATGGCGGTACTTGCGAAACGCTATATTTATATCAGACCGGAAAATACCACCTGCTAAAAGTATACTCACTTCCCCGGCGAGCTGAACAGATCATTAGCTCATAAAGTTGACCACGCTGCCAGCGGTTCAGAACGGCTCACTTGAAATGCGTCCCCGCTCGAGATACCAAATCGTCGACATCCTTAACCATTCGATCATTCAGGGTATCCAGATGCTCCGAGTCGATCGCATCTTCGAAGACGATCATACCATCTTCGTGAATGGCAATGACAGCTGTCTGGAGATGTTGGAGTGTGAGATGACCAGATTCTTTCTCTTTAGGAGTGATACGGATGGCGATGGGGTTACTATGAACTCCTTCGTTAGCTGTCGTTACTGCCAAAAGTAACTCGGGCAGGACGGACTCAAGTTCGATAGCCATAACGATGCCCTGTTGCCGAACAAGGTATCTCAGTGAGGTGGAACAGTAGTCAAGCGCTCAGAAACTGGCCCAGAAGGGGAAGCGGAAGGGTTTTCTGGGCGTTTCCATTAGTTCAGTAGGGCGAGTATGGGAGGACATCAGTTGATTGTGCTGTCCGGGCCGGAAAACCGCTAGCGTCTCGCTGATTTCCGCACGGTAGCTCCGTGACCAGTGATCTGCGGATCTGGTCGGCTGAAGCTGACGTGTCATAAGTCATCTTTGTTGGGGATCCGCTTAAAATAGGCTCAGACATCCACCGCAAGGCTAATCTTGAGAAGAAAAGGTAAAGCATCCGGGCCGGACCGCCGATCCAGTCGGTTTTTGCCGCTTCGTTGTTACCCCTCTTCTTCGGCCTACGTCGTCCGGCCCGCAGGACCGAAAGCGGTCCGGGATCGCCTGCTTTCTTTTAAGCGTCTACATATTACCCCAGTCCGATCGTAACTTTCAATGCATCAACCTTTTCCCCACCAGCTACTTACCCTCTCAATTGTCATCCTACCGCCACCATGTCGATCACTCAAACCGAGACCGAGACCCAGATTCAAACTTCGAACCCCTCCCTCACTCTCCGACCCCAAACGATCGAATGCATCCCCCTCCACCCAACCTTCGGCGCTGAGATCAACGGCATCGAGTTCTCCAAACCCATCCCGGAATCCACGATGGACGAGATTCGTTCCGCACTGGGTCAATACGGTCTCCTCGTCTTCCGTAACACCGGTATGACGGATGAGGAATATGTGTCATGGGGTGAACGGTTCGGTGAGATCGCCGAGACACCTCAATCCCGTCGTTTCCCAGCGAAGCATTTGGGTGATCCGAGTAACTTGTACCTCGATGGGAGTATAGTTCAAGCTGGGGAACTGAGGTGGTTCATGGCGAAAGAGACTGCCTTGTTTCACGTTGATACGAGTTACGATGCGAGGCGAGTCAGGTTGACTTCCATCATCGCCCGACAACTTCCGCCCAAGGGGACTGGTGGAGCAACGGAATTCGGTGATACGAGGACGGCTTATGATGATCTGGACGAGGAGACGAAGCAGTTACTCGAAGGGAAAGTAGGGGTTCATTCGCATTTCCATTCAAGGAGGGTCGCTTTACCAAACTTCCCTACCTTCGCCGCCCTCGATCCGTGGGAATACCCCATGTCGAAACATTACATCGTTCAGACCCATCGAGGATCGGGTAGGAAAGTACTTTACATCGCGAGTCATCTCCATCATATCGAAGGTATGGACGAAGAAGAATCAACCGCTTTGATCCTCAAGTTACGAAAGATGGTGGAAAGGGAGAAATACGTTCAAAAGGTATATTACGATCAACCTGGCGATGTCGTCCTCTGGGATAACACCGCGGTGGTTCATCGAGCTGGGGGGAATGAAGGTGAAGGTTGGGCTGGGAAACATGTCAGGGATCTCAGGAAATGGATGGTTTTTGATAATTCCCCAGAGGAATGGGGATTGAACGATAAGTCGACAAAGAAATTCTTGGCAGGTCCGGTGATTCAGGCGAAGCATGATGAGATTTACGGGAAAGAGGGGAAGGTTTACGATTTCGATGAGGACTAGGGATCAGAGGTATGTTGAAGCCATTGATCCATAGGTCCGTTTGCAGCTGATTCGACATGCCAGGATCGAGATAGGCTTTGATGGGGAATTATGTATAGCTTTGCATCCTTACTTATACCAACGGGTGATTGTCGTGGAAAGCATATTAGAAGGGACAGAGGAGAAGTGAACGGCTTTCATCTCGTCATTGAGACTTGAATCTTCCTCTCTCGCTCGTCTTCATGACCTCAACCAAATGATCCGGGACATACTCCCGATAAGTCGGTCTCAAACCATAAACCCTGGCCAGCTTCTCAATCAACCAAAGAACTGCCACGGTCGCCGGACGTCGTAAAAAGACGAAGTGGGTAGGGAGGATGACAGGGTAGTTATCGTATTGTCCAAAGAGGAGGAAGAGGTTGAGTATCTCTGGTAAAGAGGGGGATGCTCCAGACTGGACGCGAGGGGAATCGGTGAAGATGCTCAGGATGGTTCGGAAGGTGATTTCTTTGGTACCGTCGTCGGCTGATAGGTAAGTTAACGACGGACGATTCAACCATGTGGTGTCATGTGTCCGAAGGGGAATAGGGAGGCGCGGAGGTAGCGGGAGAAGGGGAGTTTACGGAACAAAGGAATGAACATGCTTACGATCAGTCCGTTCCCATACGATCACTTCATCTTCAGGACGATTCGAATCCGCAGGTCGATACTGATGAAGCGTGAAAGGCTTAATCACGATATCTCCATCTTCCGGTCCGACTTCTCTGATCTCCTTGTCGAGCCATACCAGTAATCGACCTCGTTCAACCCTGACATACTCGGTATGTCTCTCGTGCCAGTGCATCCCTGTCGCTCGTCGTCTAAAGGGGGGTGTCTTATCAGCTAGTGTTTCAGGACCAGATGTAGGTGGAATCGTCGTGCTTACATTCCAGCTTTATAGTGGATCTTCACACAGTACGGAGGTTGAGAAGATGGAAGGGATGGGCCAGAATAGAAAGTAAGGGATGCACCGAGTCCGGAGTCGATTGTCCGTTGAGTTTTGGTGAGGTTACGTTGAGATGGTGGAGAAAAGAAGGACCAGAATCGATTGGACGGTGTACTGGCTTTCATTTGACCAAGTTTCGACGAGACTTGCTGGTGAGAAGAGCGATTGCAGGCACTAAGAAATCAATCCTGCATACAGGCTGCTCGAGCTTCGCCGTGAGCCCGAAAGTGTGCGATAAAACCTCTCAATTGCTCTCTTCCTCCTCGCATGGATCATCGATGTTATTCATAATAAGTCGATTGGATCGAACAGAGTCTTTCGCTGGTTCAGTCAAGCTGTCATATGCGAAAGCTTGAAGTCTGACGTTTTCTAAAGATCTTCCGAGGGGTACCTTCACCTCTAGGTCGTGGCTGCAATACCGGAGAAGCTGTTCAGCATCCATTCTGGAGTATCGTAGCAACATGAGACTTCCTGGATACTTGGTGTAATACACATGAAGGTTGGACCGGAAGATCACACCCTCCATCATCACAATGCTTGCCTAGGACTGCTCAACGCCGTTATCTCGTGGGGAGCTAATCGCAGCTACAGCTATACCCCTCGAACACCATCGCCTTCGCTACCCCTTGATCCACCCCTTCCACTCCTCCATCACATCACCTGTCTTCCCTATCGTCGCAAACTCCCTCAAACTCTCCGTATGAACCCCATGAACAGTCTCCGCATCAAACGAACTCTTTCCATCCTTCTTCCAAGCCGCCGTAGCATCCTCCACAAAGACAACTTCCCCATCCTTCCCAACTATCTTGAAGTTAGATGCCATCCTCGTCGTCGTACTAACACAATGGTCCGTCGTCAATCCCACGATGTATACTTTCCCACTTCCTCCATCTTCGCCGAAATGTTCCCGGAGGAGAGATTCGAGGTTCGTCCCGATAAAAGCAGAATTGACGTTCTTGGTAATCACCAACTCGCCCGGTTCAGGCTTGGCGAAATCTTGGAAAGCGAATCCTGGAGAGGAAGGATGGAGTGGTGCAGAGGGGTTGAGAGAGGCATGGGCGATGTTGATAAGTTTATGCTTCGATGGGTTGGAAGTGATGAGGGATCGATAGGACCTGAGGAGTGAGGCGGCGTTACGTTCGAAGGTGGGGTTGGAGCGGGATGGTCCCCAATGGGTGTAGTCTAGGAAGGCTTTCTGGACGTCGACGATGATGAACGCGGTTTTGGGTGTCTCTGGCATGCTGTTCGGGGTGACGCTGGACGCTTGTTTCGATTTGAGTGAGTGAATGAACTCGTACAGTACGAGTACTATTGAGACGCTGCTACTGGGTGGGAGGTCGTCGAAAATACGATCTATCTCGTTTGGGAGTCATCCTCACGGAGAGAATGCTTGCTGCCCAGCTGAAAGACGGCGTCGAGATGAGTAATCGTCGGGATCGGCTTTGACGATCCACACGTGGCGCCAAAGAGTATGTATCCCCCGATGAGACCCCGAAGTCATTTCCGGGATCTCCGTTGTCGACTCGATTGCTTTTGCTTCCAGACAAGCCGGGACTGTCGGGGCTTGAGACGGTTGTAGCTTGGCGTGATCTACGGAAACTAGAACGAAACGTGAGGTAGCGATGATTATGGAGTCCCGGCTTTTGGTCGACTTGAATGGGGGAGGGTGACTAACCTCTCCATTTTGCATTCGAACCGGTGGTCCATCCGCCTCCCCCGTTGAACACGCTCTCCCGCGATGCGGGTACCATTCACGCCAAACGCGTTCTCCCGCTGAACAGCTACCGCGACGTCCACCTCATTTACATGTCGGATGAAATGCGAATGGATCGCAGATATCCCTGATCTTCTCTTCCGCTTTTGTTCTTCCCTTGGATCTATCCCGTATCACGAAGATAGAAGACGTTTACAATCCGTCACCGTCGTCTGAGAGCTTGACCTCTTCCAACACAACGATCATCAACCCACCACTCCATCCTCATACTCACCTTCAAACCCTTCAACCCACCACGACCTACACCCTCCCCTTCCGTCGCTCGCGTCGATACTCCACACCCTTTACTCAAATCCTCTAGTAAGAATACCTTGGCCCGGGAACTGCTTCCTCGCCGTACATAATCGACTGGCTGCCCGACCATCCCGAAGACCCAAATCGGGATGAGTGGTACAAATGGTCGATGATCGCTATCGCCAGTATGTTGACGATGGCGGTGGCGTTGAGTAGTTCAGCTTATAGTGGTGGAATCGATGATCTCCAGAGGGGATTTGGGGCGAGTTTGGAGGTTTTGACTTCGGGTGAGTTTGAGCTTTCACTTCTCACTTCTCACGGGACCTGTGAAATGTTACGAGTACCGAAGCTGACCTTTGTTCGGATAGGGATCAGTCTATTTGTCGGCGGTTTGTGCTTTTGGACCGCTGTGAGTGTCATTTGTAGTCACCAACCATCATCCCTTATTGACTCATGGTCCAATGATGACGCCTTGAACCCATTGCCGATGATGACCCCCTTACTCCCCTCGGACTTTGCCTGACCGACCGCCTACAGATTCTGGGCTCCGCTTTCCGAAGTCCACGGCCGCCGAGTAGTATACATCATCTCTTACACCTTCCTCACCCTATGGATCGCCGTCACAGCAGCAAGTCAGGACCTCCCGTCCATCTTCGTCTTCCGTTGCCTCTCCGGTCTCTTTGGCTCGAGTCCATGTGTGAATGCAGGCGGTACGGTTAGTAGCTCGCTTTAAACATCCCCCCTCTCTCCCCGGCCTTCAAGCGTAAGAGAGCTGATCTGTAAAGATCTCCGACGTGCTCGATACCAACAAACGAGGACTCGGGATAGCCATCTTCGCCACAGCACCCTTCTTCGGTCCTGCACTTGGTCCAATCTCGAGTGATTTCCTAGGTCTCAAAGCAGGGTGGCGTTGGATCGAAGCGTTTCTCGCGATCTTTTGCGGGTCAATCCTCATCATCATCATCATCGTCTTCTCATTCGAGACATACGCCCCGCCCCGACTCTCCTTCGTCGAAGAGCAATTCTCCTCTCCAAAGCCACCGGAAAGACCTATCGATATCGAATCGACGCTGAGCGACCATTCGAGTCTATACATTGTTTAAAAAAGCTTTGATCCGACCTTGGGTTTTCCCTACTCTTCGAACCGATGGTACTCCTCCTCACGATTTACATTGCGATCATCTACGGGACACTTTACCTGAATTTCAGCGCTTACCCGATAATCTGCCAACGTCTTCGAGGTTGAAACCCAGGTATCGGTGGTCTGACTTTGTTGGAGTGATGATCGGTGTCCTAGTCTCAATCCTCCTCTCGGTGGTATACATCAATCTGAGTTACGTCAAAACAGCTAAAAAGAAAGGCGGTCGAGCCGATCCTGAAGATCGATTCGCCCCCTTGTATATGGGGAGGTATACTCGTCGTAATAGGTCTCGCAGGGTTCACAGCAACCGATTCACCGGACGTCCATTGGGATCGCACCGATCATCTTCGGAGCTCCTTTCGGTTGTGGTGTCTAGGTGGTGTTCCTGCCGGTTTTGGGATATCTGGTCGATAGTTATACGGTTTATGCTGCTTCCGTTCTGGCTGCAAATTCGGTGCTTCGTTCTTTGGCTGGAGCTGCTTTCCCATTGTAACTTATCTCCTCTACCTCGATAATCTATCAGCCGACTGACACACTTCCCAATCTCAGATTCACGACGTAGATGTGGAAGGGAGAGGAGAAACACCTCGATGTGAAGTAAAGCTCATCCCGGGTACAGGTACGACAGCCTACATAGGTACACACTGGGCCGCCGCGATCCCAGAAGCCATCCTAGCCGCCTTCCTAGCCTCGATCATAGCTTTCATCTGACGTTCCGCATCCGCCGCGTACTTGCATCTTGCTCGGATCGATGCGCCGTACTTGTAGAAGGAGACAGTGAAATGGAATACAGGTGAGTGCTAGGAAGCCTAAGAAGGAGGGAGTGAATGAGGAGAAGGAGGTGGCTGGGAAAGGGCACAATGTGAGGTCTGAGAAGGGAGAGAGGAGCTCTGAGGAGGGGTCGGGTCAGGAGGGATGGGGTGGGGAGAGACTGGATCTCGGTCACTCGTCGGGTTCGGAGGGGGTTGAAGAGAAAAGCCGTCTACAGCCATCGACGGCACCTACACCCGGCAGAACGAACGCTTTGAAAACGGGTCGAGACTGGAGAATTGACGTGAGTGAAAGGGAACCAGTTAATACCTGATCACTCGTCAATCATTCTTACCTGACGAGTATAGGGTACGACAGCGAGATTCGGAATGGATAGCCCGGTCGAGGGGGACCTCGCGCTCGAAAAGCCGGTAACCTAAAGCTTGTATCACGGAACACCAATCATATTCGACGGCAGCGGGAATTACTAAGGCTTCAAAAAGAAGTATCTTTATTATGGAGGTTGTATTTCATCACGCAAATGAATGATCTTCCCTCAACGAGGAGATTGCAAGTAGGCTCTCCATTTGACATGCGATCATTAGCCTATCAAGTTAGGCGCCTCAAGAATTCGGAACTAGGCGCACTATCACTGCAATAAAGGGAGCCGATCTTTCTTTCCCCGTCCTTTCTGCTTCATCAAAATCATCAACCATGCCCGACGCAGCCTCCGTCAATCGCTCATTGAGCACCATCCGAACCGAACTCGAATTCCTGCGCGATTCCGGCGTCCTCTCCCCACCTCAATTCCAATCCATCATGGCTCAACTTCCGGTAAGACGATCTCCTGATCTCCTGTTTTAACCCAATCCACTCATGGATCATTAGCCTTTCCATGACTTTGGTTATGTAAATTATCGAGAAATACATGCGCTGATGAATGTGATCAGCATGACGGCAAGACATCGCAATATGTCGATCCCCGATATTCCGGCCAAAACATGAGTTCTCAACCTCCACCTTTCGCTCAGATCGCTCAGGACGCTCAGAACCCACAAAACCCGGCGAACCCACAGCACCCACAGGTAAGCTCAGTTCTTCTCCCTCTCCTCGCGTCCACAACACAAGCCTTGTCATGTTGGGGTCATAGGACCGAGAGCTGAAGGATACACTAGCACCACCAATGGGCTCAAGGGATGGGTGCCAAGTTCGGGAACGCCGTCATGTGGGGTGCAGGGGCGACATTCGGTGGGGATATGGTGAATGACATGTTGAAGAAGTTCTGAAGTAGGTTACAACCGAACGCTAGGCAAGGTGTTGAGAGGCTGAGAATTTCCGGGGAGCTTAGATGACGATGCATGCTATTCTCCCCTACTGCATATCATCCTTGGGGTTCATACCCGACAATTGTACTGATTCTGCTGGACACAGACAACCGAACACTCGTTTTACATTACACACCTTCGCGACCTCCTTTAAATCCTTGCCCTCCCAGCTCGGCGAGATGACCCTCTTCCATCACCTGCTCATGTCCCTCACCCTAAGTCCCATCAACCTACCTCGTTGATGATCTTAGCCCGTGTATACCGTTCAACCCTCTGTCCTCAATCTCTTTCCCGATCGTCATTACTTCGGAATCCATATCCGCATCCGCAACGCGTCATTCCCGTTCCGTTCCCATTCCCCCTTATTACCTCACGATACAAAAGGCAAAGAGAACCAATATGTAGAAGCCTCCCCATCTGTCTAAGATTAATACCGTATTTACTTTCCTATCTCGGACCACCTGTTCTTACTACGATGAGCTCCTCGTCCAAGACTCCCACGACCGTGGAGAACAACGCGGTGAACAACTTTAATGGAGGTACACCTTCGACGAAAGACCTCGTCCCGGCTATCGTCTTTTCCGTTGCAGTGAGTAGTGTTCCCACTGGCAAACGAGAATTTGCCAAACGAGGTCTGATACTAATCTTTGAATCGGTAGCTCTTTCTCACCCTCCCGTTATTGCTATGGCGAATTTTAGGCCCCAAACACCGTTCCCGAATTCTCATCAACAGTGTCATGTTCTTCCTCACCCCGGCTGTCATCCCTCATACTCCGAGGTTACATGTCGAGGAAAGGTTATGACGAGGGAACTCTCAGTACGTCCTCGTTACTGTGATCCTTTCTCGACGACTCCTTCCAAAGCTAATACACCCTGTCGTTAGTCGCCGAACTCATCCTTATTTCCATCGGATACCTCTTCCTCGTCAATGCCCTCATCGATCTCTGGCAGAAACACGTCGAATCGAGAGATGAAGGTGGATCGGGAAGGTTTGGAACACGATGTGGGAGGAACAGCATCATGAGAAAGTGAGATGGGCCAAGATGGTCGCACGGCATGGTGAGTCCTAGATCGCATCCACACTGTCTCTGAGTCATCTGACAGCTTGTGCTCAACGTAGGTTCTTGCGGGGTCTGCTACTCGCCTCTTTGGCTACAGCAATCGCCGCTGGCGCGATTCTGAGCAAGAAATTGACAATGAACGAGGAGACGAAAATCATTCAGGATCTGATCAAAGCGAGCTACATCCTCTCCCTTGGTAGGTCTACACCAATTCAAAAGCTTGAGCGAACTGATATAGACCGTAGTTTCGACCGCCCTGACAGTGTTGATCAACCTTGTCAACCACGCGTCGAACCATCGCTCGATTAAAAGGACGATGTTGATATCTGCTTACTCGGTGCCATTGCTGGTTGTCGGTGTGTACAGAGTGGTGAGTCGCCCAGCCCAGCTTATCTCCATCCCGGCGAACCTGGGCTGACGATCACTTTCGCTACAGGTCGAATCGTTCAAAGGGTACCGCACGACGACACGCAAGCTCGCCGCTTTCTGGGCAGCCATGATCCTCTTCGAGTTGTGAGTATTGCTCCAATATAGATCTCGGTCTGGAATCTGATGCAGTTGTAGCATCGCCTACTCTATGCGTCTGGCCATCTCTATCCTGCAGTGGTTCAAGAATCACGCCAACAAGGGGCGAGACGACGAGGAGAAGATCCGATCGAATGAATCGTCGACCGGATCGAACGGGTCAACCGGATCGCCCAGATCGAGTCAAACGAACGGGTTGAGTTGGACGAACGGAAGGAAGTGGGGCGAACTATTAAACTGACATGTGGTTGGGGAGCAAAGATCAACCTATTGCTAGCATTCACGGGACCTGTAGCCAAAATATCTCTGTATCGATGATTTCCTTATATGGATTGTAGTGTGTCTGACTGTCGTCACGCTTGTTTTCTTTCACAACTAAGCAACGAGGAATATGACGCAAAGATTCCAGCAGAAAATTTAAGAGCCCCGTTCCTGAGAGCCATAATCGGTTACCGCTCATCCGCATCGAAAAAAACCACCACGATCACCTTCGTCATCCTCAATACCCGTTCAAGTACCCAATCGCTGTAGGGTTGAAACTCACCCCGCCTTTACGAGAAAGTGATACACGAGCTAAAGAAGAAAATTAGGACGACCACCGAAGATCAACCACGCTCTGCCAGCTTCCCTCGATCAACATGAGCATCTCCCTCTCCTCCCTAACACTCTCAACACCCTACACCCCACTCTTCTACACCATCCTCAAATTCTATCACCTCTTCCCTCTCCATTCACCGGCCACGCTCTTCCTCCTGGACGCCCCATGGGGCCGATTCGCTTACCCTGAACAGAGAAATCGGGAAGGGGAAGGGGCGGTCGCTGATTTGGATGGGAATTGGGCTTGGGCCGCTATGGAGGTTGTTTCGGTGAGTTAAAGGGAGGGGGGGGGCCCGGGGAGGGTTAATGTTAATCACAACTCATGCTGAAAGAGAGCTTTGTCTAATAGCCGATCACTTTCGTCTTGACCATCCTACGACAGGTTGATCCCTCTTCTCTGACAACGGGAACGAAGATCGCTGGAGTAGGTGCTTCCTCATCCCAACATTGCATGGGACTAGAAGACTGACAACATTGATTACGTTTCGTCGCTCTAGGCCCTCTACCTCACCCACTACATCACCCGATCCATCATCTCCCCTTTAATCCTCGCTCCCAAACGTAATCCCCAACATATCTGGGTCACCCTCTCATCCGTCTTCTTCAATCTCATGAACGGGTACGTTATTGGGTCATTCTTGGCGAATGACCCTGTCGCCGAGGGAGGACATGAGAATTGGACATTCTGGTCGAGGGTCGCTGGTTGGGCGTTGGGTTTTATCGGAAATGGTACGTTCTTATTCAGCTTTGTCTTGGGTTAACTTCGTATCTTTCCCAAACGATGTGGACGTGGTTTCAGGAAAACTGATGAATGCGCGTAACTGTAGTGTACCACGACGAGATCCTACATGACCTCCGCGATCGATCCCTCTTGTTCCACTACCTCCCTTTCCTAAGATCGCGACACGATATCGACCCTTCAATCTCCATGGCGAAACAGGACTCATCCATCTCAAAGGACAAGATCGACTCGGCGAGTCGTGAGGGTGTCAAGGAGAAAGAACATGCCGGGGCTAGGGTGGATGATGGCAGAGGTCGGTATAAGATACCAAAAGGAGGGTTGTTTTACTGGGTCACGCAGCCGAATTACCTTTGCGAGTGGTGAGTGCACCATGTCACGAGGGAGAAAGTCAGACGAGGTTTGTTAACTGAGGAGTCACTTTTGACAGGTTCGAATGGACCTGTTTTGCATCACTCATCTCTCCAAACCCCTTCCTCCCAAACCCTTCAGGAACAATCATAAACACCCTCACCAAAGTCGCCAATTATAACCCTTTAACACAACAGCTTATCTACCTCATGTCCCGTCTACCGTTCCCTTCCTGCATCCTCTCTCCACTTTGGATGTTCCTTGTCGCGTTGTTGACGGCGATGGTCCCGAGGGCGATCAGGGCGGAGGGTTGGTATAGGGAAAGGTTTGGTGAGGTATGGATGAAGTCTGGGAGACCGGGTGGGAGGTGGTCATGTCTGCCTGGATTGGGTGTAATCGAGGAGCAAATAGTTACCGCTAAGAGCGATTGGGGTTTACGATATAATGCGACCATGTAAGATTCTAACATACGTGATGCTTTTCCAATCGTTCTCCCGAGCTCGGCCATGTCCTGGATATGTCCGGGTTATCAAGGCAGCTGGATCGAGAGCCTGTTGTCCCATTGGTACCTCGCGTTGGGTCCTTCCTAGCACGAGCATACCCAGGATCCGTCGACGCCCGCTCAATCTCTAGACCGGTATGGTAAGTTTGTGGCGCCTCCGCTCCGGAATACACTGTATGTATGCTCGCTACATTTGTTGGTAGGATCTGCTGGACTCCTCTCTCGAAGGGGTGAACTATCGTCCGTCCAGCGGTGTGCATGATTTACGATAATACTTGATCATGTCCCTCACGAATGTGCTCTATACAACCAGTTCCTAAAAAAAAAAAAACCTCTCCCTTGCCATCTCGCCTCCCACACCTCCTTCCGGAAAAAGCCGCCCGCTCAGAAAATCTTCGCCATGATTTTGTCTTTGACATTGGGTGGAGGCCCATGGTCTTTGATGTGCTGGTAGTAGTCGGTCAAGGTATCGAAGAATTCTAGATCGGTCGACAGATCGACCTCTGTACTCCTGTGGAACGGTGTCTTGCCAAAGATCTTGAACCCGAAGCCAATCCCGCCGGCCAAGGCGATCTTTCATTCTGATCAGCAACGCAAGACTCGTACCTTTAGACAGGACCCTACTACTCACAATACCGTAATTGAATATAAATGTTGCTACGCTCCAATTACCGCTCAGAAAGACGGCGTAACCCTGTATCCAGATGAAGATACCTGCCCACAGAAGGGCCCAATACGCGGCGTAAGGTTGCAATCGGGACGTGACCGGAAGGAATCCCGTCCTCTGGATTCCCTGGGCTTTCATTGCGGCATCGAAGCGGATATAAGTGATGGCCATGACCACCCAGTTACTGGGAGCGGGAGATCATCAGTGGATATCACTTTACGGGTATGAGAGGAGTACTCACAACATCGTAGCAGCCGTACAGAAGCTGGACGGGACGTCAGATTTGTCAGCTCTGGCGACATCGAGCGGGGGACTTCGACTCACTTGAGAATCCAATTGAGGACTTTTTTCGAGGTCGAACCCAGAGCGAGGTAGGCGAGGCAGGAGAGAACGATCACGACGATGACCGCCAGATATGGGACTCCACTGCAGCGTTTCAGCGGGGTGATTCATGCGACTTGAGCCAAAGTCAGGATACTAACTCACCGCTTGTTTGTTCGACGGAGGAAGCCTGGTGCTTTGCGATCGAGAGCAAGTGCGTGGAGACTCCTCGAGGCGTTGAAGGTGTACGCATTACCAGCCGAGACAATCGTCGTGAGCAAGGCGGCAGTGACGATCGAGGGTAAAACCGGAATGCCCAAGCGCTGCATGGAGATCACACTGCGGATTTCAGTTATCACCAGATAAACTCAACTCACTATGGGGATCCACCGGCGTAGGTCTTGCTCCCTCCGGTCAAACTAAAAGTGCTGTCAGACTACCTTGCGACCGAAAAGGTGAATGACTCACGTCTTGTCGTTGTAAGGAATGAGTATACCGACACAAAGAGCACCTCCGATAAAAAAGAATAATAATCGAGCGATGATCGTCTTGAACGCTCGGGGTACCGTCTTCCTCGGATCTTTAGCCTCACCCGCTATCATCGAGATGTATTCCGGACCACCCATGCAGAAGCCGGCGACATTGACGGCGTTGAGGAAGGATTCTAGGCGGGTCGAGGCGTTTGTACCGGCCCAGGGACCAGGATCCTTCCAATATCGAAAGCCGTACTTGCTGGAAGAGGAGCTGTCAGGAGGACTCCCTGATCAAAGCAGGTCTCACCTACTCATGAAGAGGATTGCCTCCGACCATCGTGATGAACGTGTAGATGATGAGCCCAGAGGCTAACAGTATCTTACCGAGGGCGAGCCAGACTAAAACGATCATGAGATCGGAGCGATGACCACGGACACGCAACTCACATTCAGCCTCACCAAACAGGTCTGCTCGATAGACATTGATCGCGAGATACAACAGTAGCGAGACGCTGATGAGTATCGCCGGCGACTGATCGTATCCCCAATAATTGACCAAGGTATTGATGACCGTGGCTTCGAAAACGACGTAGGAAGTCTGTGCGAACTGGTCCCATCTTTATGAAACGGTGTGGCCCCAAATCAGATGAAGCAGACTCACAAAATGGTTATAACCTACTGCGACCCCCAGAGCGGGATCGACCATACGTCCAGCTAGTCGGATGAAAGATCAGTCGAGGGGGAGGAGGGTAACAATCTCTAGCTCTTGGATGAAAAGTGTCACTTTCAATCCGTTCGGGCGGTTCGTATACTTACGGCACTGGGCTACACAATATACAACCGAAGCCCAAAATACGAAAGCTTCAAAACCTTGTTCAGCAATTAAACAAATCGATCGTCAAGTCACTTACCTAGCAACAAGCAGAGAGGACCGGACAATACGCCGTCACCAATGGCGACAAACAGGGCCGCACCGATGGATCCAGCGATCGAGGTGAGCTGGATCTGCCTCGCATTGAGCCGTCTATGGTTGGCGGAACCAAGGATCCTGGCTTGCAACGATTCATTGCTAGAATCCAATACGTCGGGGCTACCGGCCTCTACGACATTGGTGAGAGTGTCCTTCTTGTCGTCAAGTTCGTCAGTTGATATCTCGGTCATCGCGAAAGCGTTGCTCGAAAGATTTGAAATGAGAGGGGAGGAGCGAGTACTTTGACATATCAGGAAACGAGTTGTCCGGGGGTCGAAAGCTATATGTCGAATGTCTTTGCACTCCCGATATAGCGGGATGACTCCGAGATAGTGAAGATGACTCCGGGATCCGAAGATAAGGATGCGGAAAAGAGTCGGAGTCGAGATACTCTGTTGTGCGGCTGGAAGGAGGAAGGCCGAAGGAGTGTCATGTGAACGAATACCCATCGGAATCCCCCAGTTTTGTGAAGAAGAAATGGGACTCGGAGTCGATCGCAGCGAGATTGAACTACGACTTGACTCCGGCTCTGGACTTTAGTCCAACCGCCATAATAGGCGGCCTGATCCCGACTCGGGGCGTTATACTTTTATCGATACACTCCAGACCCAACAAAGAAGAAGTCTTCCCCATCGAAGCTCCAATATGGCTCCATCACTCGTCACTTTCGCTGCGTCTGAACCTCTCGATAAGATCAACGAAATCATAGCTAGAGATGGCGGTGTGATCGTCTCCAATCTCCTCTCCTCGAACCTTCTTGACGAGCTCATGCGAGCGATCGAGCCCCATTTCAAGACGCGAAGTAACTACGAGTCCCACTCGACGCACGCTGAGCTCGGCGAGGACTTCTTTCCGGAGGGGTCGCTTCGTGTATATGCTCTGTTGGCGAAGATACCGGATACGTTGATGAAAATCATGCGACTTCCCGTCTGGCAAGGTGTCATGAGTAGATTCCTGGAGTGAGTGAACCGCACATGAAGACGTCTGGTATTGACCAAAAAGAACAGTGACGAATACTTCTCCTACACTGGGGAGAAGTTCCTCCCCCAGAAGAGCGGATATATACTAGCATCTACTGCTGCTTTACGCTTGGTCCCGGGAGCGAAACCACAACCCCTTCATCGCGTCAGCTCTCCTCATCTCTTAATGATCCCATGACTAACAATACCTGTTAGGATCAAATCGCTTATCAGACTCGTCCTGACCCTACGAACCCCCTATTCACACCTATGTTGGGCTGCCTCATCGCCGGATCCAGATCGACCAAGAAGAACGGTGCCACAGCTGTCATCCCTGGCAGTCATCTATGGCCTCACGATCGGATCCCCAGAACGACGGAATGCACATATGCCGAGATGGAACCAGGTTCGGCCTTGTTCACCCTCGGATCGACTTATCATGGAGCTGGTGAGAACAAAAGCGATCCTTCGGACCCCGAAGCGCTGCGAACCCTCTTCGCGGTCTTCGGTCAGCGGGATTACTTCCGGCAGGACCAAGAAGAAATCCTCTCGACGCCGATCGAGATTGCGCGTCGTCTGCCTGATGACATCCTCAAGATTGCTGGTTATTGTGAGTTGCGATAAAGCAAAAACTTGAGGCTAAATTCAGCGCGCAGACAAGGCGGTTGGTGGCGTGGGTTATGTCGAAGACCACCAGAACCCGGTAGACTTCCTACATCCTCAGCCCAATGGGTTGGGTGCATTCACCGCTCCCGCTGCTCGCAAGGTGGCTCTGTAGATTAGTAGTCTAGCCGTGATGCATCGTGACATTCTCTCGTCCCATTACCAACCATACCCCAACCAATAAGTTACGTAAGCTTACATCCCCCTCACCAAGTTCAGCCGATTTCAGAATTAACTTATGCTATTATTTTTCGACACACGTCGCAACTTCCTTTTGTATCGCGCTAAAATGTACACTACTGCTTGTGACAAGTGCCGAAGCCAGCGCATGAAGTGAGTCGATGGTCACCAGAGCGTTCATGCGAGAAGAGCTAGCTCATTAGTCAGGTGCATCCGCCCTTCCCGCGGTCAAGATGAAAGTGAGACTTGCGAGCGTTGTCTTGCTACACACAACGAGTGCATCACCAAGCGAAGAGTTGTAGGAAGGAAGCCTGGAGTGAAGAACTTCAAACGAAGAGCGCCTACAGCTTCATTCAACGATCAAACCATTCACCTTGGCAGTCCGGTCTCAGACCTTGACCATCTCCCAAACCCGCTTCAAGTACTGGCTTCGGAAGCGGTCAGGCGGCGGGACACGCCAAAGTGAGTCGACCACCCTTTGACTAAGCCTGTGTCCAAGCAGAATGATTTTGATTAGGGTTAACCAACATGCGACCGCATTCGAGAGCTCGTCCCGGCAACGAAACAGTGATACCATCCTGAATCACTTCTCCGATTGGACCCAGAAAGTGCACCCCATCGCCGGTCGGGAAGCCTTGTTGCAACGACTGGAAGCTCTATTGTCAACAGAGCGACAAGAAAATATGGTCGAGGTCGAGGAATTTTCAGTGTTCAATGGGCGAATCGATGTAAGCCGTTCCTACGGGATCGCAAAGATATAGCTCACCGCCCTTGACAGATGGCACGACCCGATGCATCTCCAGAGTATGATGTGATCTCCTTGCAGATAATTTCGCTTACCGAAGCGCAACACCTCTTTGATTCGTATGTACAATCCACACGTGTAATCCTCATCGTGCTGAGCCATCTTTTCCTCTCAGCTTCATGGAGCTGATCACCAGGAGCCATGTATCTTGATCCACGAATCTATACTCTCGCCAGCGTCCGGTCGAGAAGCTCATTCCTCCTCGCCGTCATCCTCTCTGTCGCCAGTACCTACACCTCACTTAGCCCTGATGCTCGACTTCATCGCCAGCTTGTGGCGCATGCTGCCCGACTCGAAGCGAACATCAGGAATAATCACTACAAGTCAATCGAGGTCGTACAAGCACTCTTACTCCTCGCTAGCTGGACAGAGGTCCCTTCTACCCTCTGCCGCGATAAGTCGTGGCTGTACATCTCGCATGCCATCGCTCTAGCCGTCGAACTCAGGTTAGATTCGCCAGTACCGTATTGCGTGCAGACGGACCCGATGTACGACCAAGCGAACCACGATGTTCTCGTACGTAACGGTCATCGGACTTGTTTTCTCATGTTCATACATGATCGCGTACGTAGAGCGTATATTCGAGTCAGAGAGCAATTGAGCTGATATCTGCTGCAGAACACGGCAATGGTAGCTGGCCGCTACCCAATCTATCCCGAATCTAGTCTTTTCTCGATGGCTTCGCTTGGTATATGGGGTAAACATCCAGTAAGATCAACACTCTCTCTGTGAGGGATGATTGATCGGTACAGCGAGCGTATCGATATGATGCACCGATCTGCGCATCAGTGTCTCTGCGAAAGCTTGTAGTACGTACTTGTATGTCCCATCTTCGCAGTCCACTGCCTAATGGGAGCAGACCGAGGTTCATCTTAAGATCGGCATCCAGCGGTCTTCCAACTTTTCCACCGATCTCGATCTCATTAACCAGTCCATGGTGGAGTGGCGTACTGAGTGGGCGGAAGTTATCTCAAGTGAGAAAGTCCAAGGTCGAGATTGAAATCTGGGCCTGCTGATGTTCCCCTCAGGTACTTTGGAATACGACATCATCGCTCGCTTCTCCACCTTTGTCCTTGCTCTGACTCTGATGAAGAAGAGACGATTCGCTGGTGGCACCGAGCACGAAGCCAGGCAAGCTTGCGAGACAATCGCTTTTGAAGTGGTCTGCGCTTCCATCACGCATTACAAGTCCTGGATAGGTCTGCTCAACTCCGCCACTTTCGAGTGAGTAACATATCCACATCCAAGCCTGGTACTAATATCCTTAGCACAAGTATGGTAGCCTTCTGTGCGATCTACATCATTCAATCCATCAACCAATCGACCTCGGACTACCTATCCGACTGGTCTCTTTTCCGATTGGCTACTTTACAAGAGCGAGTAGCTGAGCTGGAACGACAGGCAGTGATCAGGCAAACGATTGGTGCCGAGGATAGCATGAGTGTAGTCGACGCGATGGCCCGCCAGATCTCCCGCGGAATCCGCTTGATCATCAACAGGAAGCACACTCGACTACCTCCACCCCTTCCGACAGGTATCATCGAAGGACCGGACCCATTTGGCGCTACGATGCCTTCCACGAGCTATCAGGACCCTTTCGAGATACCACAGGGAGCACATTTCGACGGTTTGTTTTCCGATATCTCGATACCAACCTTACCCGAATGGAGCCTTGAGAGCCTCTTACCGGAGATGACGTTCTTATGGGATACGAATCATCTGCAAGATCCCGTGGATATGCAGATGTTCGACTTTTCACAGTCAGTATCCCTCAATCATCAAGCTAATTGGATATCGCTGAATGTGGACCTCTCAGGACTGGCGCATAAGCAGAACATCAATGTGAACAGCAAGGCTCGATGCGTAATAAGTTGTCATTCTTTCGTTCAGGACTGATCAACTCATTACATCAAAGGGAAAACTGAGCCCCGTGCAATTGCATGATCTACATTACCACATGATGCGATGAGTGTCCTCGATATGCTAGCTGTACTTCCTCACCGTTGCCGAGCTTGGTGACTATCGTCTATTCAGCTTGAAACAAATCACCATGAACAAGTACAGCATGACGTGCTAAGAGTTAAGCGATAACCCCAAACTCTCACCTTCACGTCCGCACGATTAGCTCAGCAGTGTAAGTTGTCTCTTCTTCGTGGCAGTCCAATGAATGAAACTGAAGTGGCGTACAGAGGAAACTCAGTCAACTGTTCAGTCTCGTTGTCTTGATTCTGCACGGCCATTGATGCCAGTTCAGGTAGTATATAGCTTCTTCGTCATCGTGATCATGTCAAACCTCACTCACGGAATTCAGATCGAAAGGCTGCCTCAAGATCGTGGTCAGAGAACTTTTGGCGATGAATGCAAAACCAAGGCCCGGTAAGGTTTCTGTAAAGGTACCGCGCAGCCAGCCGTCCCAACTTTGTCGGTCTCGGGCTTTGCACCAAGTAAATAAAACGGGTTGATTTGGGTAAAGTGTAGGAGCAGGGCAAGGTAGACATGGCGACACGGTCAAAATCCCCAATCTAAAGCCTATGTCACATTCTCGCGACCCACCATCTTAGATGGTCTTCCTGGCTTTAGGCTTCTCTTCTTCGCAGGGCCGTGCTTGTTGCGGGGTGCATGGGGCGTTTTCGGTATCTCAGCTGGCCTGCCTCGGTATCTCAGCCGAACTGCCAACATGACCCTCGCAGTGTTAAGGCCGGCAGATTCCTCAAGGGGGTGTGGTCTTCCAGGCGAGTGCATCACTCAGAGGCCGATCACTCATACATAACTTTGAAACCTGCCATGTATCACATTTTTGGTTCGCAGCCTGACTTATCAACAGAAAAGTATCAACAGAAAAGAATCACTGCGGAGACCTACCAAATAAGCTACTGTCCTCGCCCGCTCGCATTTGCCACTCCTGGTTCACCGCCATTTTCAGAAAGGATATCACCTTGGAGGTGAAGGTGGCCGAGCGGTCGCTACCAAGATCGATCGTGTGGAACTTCCTCGGTGGGATGCGACGGTTGAAGAGCTCATCCATCTCGTCCACGTTTCTGCCTTTCGTCTCAGGGATGAAAAAGTAAGCCCAGATGCTGCCAATAGACCCCGACGCCCCCGAATATCCATCCGACCTTGCCCTGGAGGTTGGCCTCCTTGGGATTGATGAGGTACGGAAGGAAGACCTGGGTTATCCCGCCGAAAGTCTGGTTCATGCACACACCCCAGGCTACCGTGTTGGAACGCAACTTGGCCGATGAGATTTCGGCGTAGATGGCGTATGCGACCGGTCCGATGCCGGCTTGGTAGATCAGCATGTAAAGCATCGTGAAGGAATACCGTCTGGAATCAAAATCAGCATGCTGAGAGAGGTAAGTGTTTTCCACCGTGCGAACGTCTCCCTCACGTGTATTGCGGAGATAGTCGACATATGGATAAGATTGTCCTTGTCCCCCTTCGATCTGAGGACTACAGCTTGGACGTTAAGCTGGCAGATGCGTTCGACGTGGCGAACAAACATGAGGCCTTGATCACGCTGTCATTCATTGCGCAGTCTTTGATACAGATTACCATTCTCGATTGCTATAAATGCAGTGACATTGAAAGGGAAAGGTACCAGATGAGCAATGGAAAGGGTGGACTGAATCAACCGCTCACCGAAGGACCGGATCTACATCACACACTCCCTTTCTAACCAACCCCACAGCCTGTTCCCCAGCTCCTCGTCACTAGCCTCCTTACGCGCCGGGACCGATACCCTTGCCCACGGGACAAGGTACGCGCCGTTGAGTTGGTCGGCTTCGGGGGATGTGCCGGCATACAGTTCTGCCGAGAGCCGCTTCAGTCAATAATAACGAGTGGTGATTTTGGTAGCAACGTACGAGTGATGGCGCCGCCCAGCTTCGCATCGTAGCATAAACTTTTCAACCATACCGACGACCCAGCTCGTGATTCTCCATTCATCCGAGTGAATGAACCGGGTCAGCCCCGTCCTGATATCTGTATCCCCAAGCATCGTCAGCGCAAGCAACCCCAAAGTCGACGGAAGAGAGACACACTGCCTGGGTTGACGGATATGCTTGTGATCCCAGCGCCGTAACGTCTCTGTACCTCTTTGGCGAGTACAACCATCGCCAACTTGCTCTTGATGTGTTCATTCATGACCAACTGGGCAAGGTCTATCAGCCAAGCCAATCACTCACCTGACCGTAAAGAGGCTGCCTATACATCCCATTCCCCGACTTACCATTCCCATCCACCTTGAGACTGTCGAAATCCACTCCTCCTCTGGGAGCAGTGTTTAACCCGAACGAACTTGTCCAGACCACCCTCGCTTTCTCTCCGGACTGATCAAAAGCATTCTCGAGAGATGGTCGTAACGATTGGAGAAGGAGGAAATGGCCCATGACGTTCGTATGCCAGATCAATTCGTATCCATCATTCGAGGTCGATCCGTAGGGTGGGTAAGCGATACCTGCCGAGCAGAAAAGGAGATGGATCGTGGGCTCGAGCGAGAGTAGGTGTTTCGCTGCGGCTTTGGTGGAAGAGATCGAGCTCAAATCACAAGGGATAAATTTGGGTTCCGTGTATTCGCTCGCACTGGTGGACATCGATGACAATCGATCGAGACATTGCTTGAAAGCGGTCTCTGATCGGCCGAGGATGTACACTTTACCCGAGTGTTCCACCAAAGCTTTCTGCGAGTCATACGTGAGAATGAGCATGACGGTGTGGGGCACTGGGTCGCCACTCACTGTAGTCTCAAAACCTATACCGCCATACCCTCCCGTCACGACGCAGACTTTACCCTGGAGATCAGGGATATCCTTGGCTGTCCATTGAGGTGAAGGCGGGAAGTTTTCGGACCACGAAGAAGGAGCAGACTGTTGGGGAACGGCAGACATAGTGTCGGGCTGTACGCGTGGTAAATATGGTTATGATCAGACTGCTGAGTCTTACGGAACAAGGGGCATTCAAATCTGATTTGTTGACCTGCAGTATTCCGATGCGTTCTCCCACCCTTTAAGCGGAATAAGAGAGGTCCTCGAGCTTCGAAAATACTGCAATAATACTGCTGCAATACCTTTGCAAGAAGTCAATCCCGAACAAAAAGGTCACGGTCTTCTAGTGTATAGTTACAGTTCCCGTTCCCGTTCCCAGTTCATCGCACCGGCCTGTTATTTCGTTCCGCATAATAATGTTGGCAACTATCAATTTGGCAGCCTTGGCTGCCTTTGGCCTTGGTCTCGCCAACGCTTCTCCGATCACTAAGCGGGTCCCGTCCTTCACCGTCAATGACACCCAGATTCTTCAGTAT
>JAABUH010000364.1_pt1 | contig 67661 bp, 69 predicted proteins | sample 5559121 | NCBI WGS metagenome assembly JAABUH01 (sample SAMN10711871, study PRJNA513364) | rock metagenome | isolation source: Antarctica rocks | place: Antarctica: Victoria Land, Battleship Promontory nord | collected 2015-12-28 | reverse complement strand
ATCACAGTGATCTCCCCGATAATGGGTGCTCCGTCCCGGAAAGGTTCTATGCATGCCCCCCAGCTCGAGCCCTCGTGCGCCCCAGCATCGGCGGCGGGTGCGCCGCTCGCATTCGCGCGTGTGGGTGGCGCTCGGGCGCGTGGTGGCGGTGGTGGCGTCCTTCGCGGTGGTGGCCTCGACGGGCGTGGCCTGGGCGACGCTGCGCGACCTGACGCAGGGCATCACCACGTCCAATGCCCTTACCGGTGCCCCGACCGGAACATCGCGATCCAAGGACGGCTCGGTCAATATCTTGCTGGTCGGCCTGGACTCACGGAAGGACCAGACTGGCAACGATCTGCCCCCGGCGATTCTCGATCAGCTACACGCCGGTGACGGCAGCGAGGGCGGCTACAACACCAACACGCTCATCGTCATGCACATCCCGAACGACGGCAGCACCGTGTCCGCGTTTTCCATCCCCCGCGATGACTACGTCCCCGTGCGCGACATCCCGAACAACGACCACGTCAAGATCAAAGAAGCGTACGGACTGAAAAAGGCCGCCACCGAAGATGCGATGAGCAAGCAGGGCGTCACGGATCGGAAGACCCTGGAAAACGCGGGGCGGGAAGCCGGTCGGACGGAGACCGTGCAGACGGTGCAGGACTTCCTCGGCATCTCGATCGACCACTTCGCCGAGGTGAACCTGGCCGGCTTCTACGACATGGCCTCCGCGCTGGACGGCGTCGAAGTGTGCCTCAACCATCCGGTGCAGGACAGTTACTCGGGGGCGGACTTCCCCGCGGGGCACCAGACCCTCAACGCCGCGCAGGCGCTGGCCTTCGTCCGCCAACGCCACGGGCTGACCAACGGCGACCTGGACCGCACCCACCGCCAGCAGGCGTTCCTCGCCTCCGTCACGCACAAGCTCAGCAGTGCGGGAACCTTCACCAACATCGGCAAGCTCCAGGGCCTGCTCGACGTCGCCAAGCGCGACGTGGTCATCTCGGCAGGCTGGGACATCAGCACGTTCATCCAACAGGCCACCAACCTCACGGGCGGCAACGTGCAGTTTGCGACGCTGCCGATCGAGCGCTACGGCACAAAGGACGGTCAGGACGTCAATATCGTGGACCTCGCCAAGGTCCAGAAGGAGGTACGCGTGGCGTTCGGCCTGGAGCCGGCTGCGCCGCCGACCCCGGCGGCGGCGCCTGCACTCACCTCCACCGTCGATGTGCTCGACGGCGACGGGCGGCCGGGGCTGGCGACCGGGGTCTCGGAGGCGTTGGTGGGGGCTGGCCTTCGGGCGGGGACCATCGGCGGCAGCACCGCGGTCACCACTGCAGTGAGCTACGGGCCGGGCGCGCAGCTCGACGCGGCGGCTATCGCCTCGTTGTTGGGCGGCGTGGTGGCTGCACCGGATCCCGCGCTGCCTGCCGACCGGGTGAGCGTGGTGCTCGGCAAGGAATTCGTCCCCGCCGCGGACCTGGCGCAGCGTGCCGCGGCGCTGAAGAACCCGCCGCCTGCCGCAGCGACCACGACGACCGACCCGGCTGGCCCGCAAGGTCTGCCGGTCGACGGCAGCGGCATCCCGTGTGTCGACTGAGAATCTGCGGGGCTAGGGCGCCTCGCTGCGCAGCCGGTACCCGATGCCGCGCACGGTCTCGATGCTGCTGTGCTCGATCCTGGTGCGACCGAGCGGCGCGTCCAACTTGCGCCGAAGATAGCCGACGTAGACCTCGACCACGTTGTCATCGCCCTCGTAGTGCGCATCCCACACCCCGCGCAGAATCTCCGCCTTGGTCATCGCACTGTCCTTGTGCCGCAACAGGAACTCCAGCAGTCCGTATTCGCGGGGGGTGAGCGCCAGCTCGTCGCCGGCCACTGTGACGCGTCGCCGTGCGGGATCCAGCGCCAGCTCGCCTGCGGTGAGGACGGCAGGCCGTGCGGGCGCACCCCGCCGCTGCAGCGCGCGCAGGCGGGCGATCAGCACGATGAAGGAGAACGGCTTGGTGAGGTAGTCGTCTGCCCCCAGGTCGAACGCATCCGCCTGGTCGTACTCGCCGTCCTTGGCGGTGAGCATCAACACCGGCGTCCACACCTCGCGCCGCCGCAGCTGGCGGAGCACGTCATAGCCGTTGAGTCCGGGCAGCATGATGTCCAGCAGGATCACGTCGAAGGCGCCATAAGTGCCACGGTGCAGGCCTTCCGGCCCGGTCGGCGAGACCTCCACCACGAAGCCCTCGGCGAGTAGGCCGCGGCGCACCATCTCGGCCAGCCGGGATTCGTCCTCCACCACCAGGACCCTCATGGTGCGGCACCTTTCGACGTCTGGTGGGTACATCCACCGGCATTCAGGCTACGGGCGGGCGGGGGGTGCGGCGGTCAGCACCCTGCAGCAAGTGTCAGTGCGACGAGCACTCCGGTGAGCACCTTGTGCCGCGCGAGTATCGGCGCCACAGCCGCGCGGATCGCTCCTCAGCGGACGTTCAGCGAGCGTGGTGCACGCTGGTGGCAGTCGAGCCGAGCGTAAAGGGTTTACAGAAATGGGCAGCAAAGCGAACACGCGTGGCCGGGGTGCAGGTGGGCGCGGCGATCAGGATGGCGCCCGCAGTCGCCACCCTCACCACCGTGCTTGCCGTGCTGTGGGCGGTTACCCCATCGGTTGGGGATGCGGAGACCCGCATCGCGACCCGCCTGGCCGCCCATGGCGCCCAAGACCCCGGGGCGCTGCCGGTACCGAACCCGGTCGGGGTGGCGCTCATCGCCACCGAGGACGCCCGCTTCCGCGACAACCCGGGCATCTCCTCGGCCGGGGTGACCCGCTTCGCCCTCAGCCCGGTGATCGGCGACCAAGGAAGTGCCACCCTGGAACAACAGCTGGCGAAGGTGCTCTACACCCCGGAACGCCAAGACTTCACGGCCCGCGTCGAGGACGGGACCCTCGCGTTGAAGCTCGACGCGCACTACACCAAGGACCAGATCCTGGAGATGTACCTCTCGGCCGTGTACTTCGGTCATGGTTTCTACGGTCTGCCCGCCGCAGCCCGTGGTTACTTCGCCACTGCCCGGCGGACCTGAGCTGGGCGCAGGCCAGCATGCTCGCCGGGCTGGTGCAGGCACCCTCGGCGTATGACCCCTACGCTCACCTGGACTTGGCCCGCCGACGCCAGCGCCACGTGCTGGACCAGCTGGTGGCCACCGGCACGCTGACCGCGAGCCAGGCCGACGCTGCCTTCGTGGCACCGTTGCGACTCGCCGGGTGATGACCACGCCCGCAGCCATACGGCAATCGCTGCGACGCGGCCCCGGCTCACGTCCGGTCGAGCAGTCGGCGGATCTCAGCGTTGACCCGCGGTGCGTCCTCCACTGTGGACATGTGTCCGACACCGGGCAGCTCGATCAGCTCGTCGAGGTGCCCGTCGTGCTCGAGTGCCTCGGCGAGCCGACGAGCGTGTCCGGGTGGGGTGAGCCGATCGGCGCTGCCCACCAGCACCGTGGTCGGCACCCGCAGATGAGTCAGCGAGTCGCGGAGGTTCAGCCGGGACAGCGCCGAGCCCCATTTGCCGCGGGCCCGCGCCCGGCAACCGAGCACGATCTCCTGGCAGAACGCGACCTGCGCCGGCGATGCCTGTGGTGACAGGGCCACGTACTGCACGCCGCGGTAGGCGAGCGGGGATGGCCTGCCCAATGGGGTCGGCATGCCCAGGGCGCTGCGGCCGACCAGCTCGACCGCGCGCGGCCACCGGGTGGGCAGGCGCACAACGAGCGACTCCGCGAGCAGACCATCGACTCCCGTGCTGGCCAGCAGCGCGGCACCGGCCCGGGTGGCGACCTCCTCCGGGTAGCGCCCGGCCCAGGCCACGATGCTCATCGCACCCATGCTGTGTCCGACCAGCACTGCCTGCTGCCCCGGCTCCAGCGTGGCGTCGAGGACAGCTGACAGGTCGTCGGCGAGTACGTCGGGGCCGTACTTCCCCCGGCTGTTGGCACTGGCCCCGTGGCCGCGCTGGTCGTAGGTGATCACTCGATAGTCGGCGCCCAGGGCGCGCACCTGCGGGTTCCAGTACCGCGTCGAGCACGTCCAGCCATGCGAGAACACCACGGCGGGGGCGTCTTTGGGGCCATGCAGTTGCACGTTGAGCCGCGTCCCGTCGGCGGAGCCCACCCAGCGCTGCTCACCGGGCACGTCGGGATCGGTCAACGACGGTGCGACGGGGTCCGCTCGTACCGCGGCGGCGTCGGCTCGGGCCGTGGAGAGCCACAGCGCGCCGGTGAGCGCACCGCCCGCGGTGGCGGCCACGGCCAACGTCTTGCCCATCGTGTGCGTCCCATCGTTGCTGTGCTGGCGTGCGATCCTCGGCCACAGTACCGACCTGTCACCATTGAACGTGACACTCTATGTGGACACCGTTCGGGTGCGGCACTAGTCTCGCCCGGACGCCGGCTGCACTCCGCAGCGTGTCGACGACGAGGGAGACCACCCCATGCTCGGTGATGTCACAGGTATCGGCCAGCTGAAGACCTCGATCGAAGACATGAAGGACTCGCTGGCCCACACCAACGAACTGCTGGAAGCGGTGCTGACGGAGCTCCGCCAACTCAACGGCGAGCGAATGGTCGCCGTGGTGGACCAGCTGCAGACCATGAACCAGCAACTGGTGAAGGGTTCCCCGCTAGCGGCGGTTTAGCGCCCTTTGGACGTGCGGCCCGCGCGGGTCTCCGTCAGCCGGGTTGTTGCCCGATCGAACGCAAGGGACATCGCGTCGCTCATGGCCCGGCCGAAGGTCGCGTCGACGGCTTGCGCCGCGTGCGGGCGCAGGTGGTGGATCAACGCGGCGATCTCGCTGATCTGCTCTGTGGACGGCAGTGGGCCATCGTCCGCGGGTAGCACGTGGGCGTAGACCAGCTCGACGAAGCGATTGGCCACGATTGCCATGTCGGTCTGCAGCGCCTCGGCGATGTCCAGCACCGAGGAGATCGGAATGCCCGCCGCAACCAGGTCCTTGCCCGCGGCGAGCAGGCGCGGACTGTTCACCATGAAGGACGCGCCCGCCCGGGTGAGCAGGCCGATCTCGGACCCCCGCTTGAGCACCGCCTTGCTGGTCTGTTTGCCGAACATGCGGCGCAGTTCGGCGAGTGACATCTTCACCGGCCGCTCGTCGGTCCACGGCTGGGCAATTTCTTCCTCGAGACCGAGAAGATCCTCCACCCGCCAGCCCTGCTGCACGGCCAGTAAGAGCTCGGCGATGGTGGCAAAGGTGTAGCCCCGGTCGAGCAGGCGGCCGATCAGCCGCAACCGACCCAGATGCGACTCGGAGTACCAGCCCGTGCGACCCTGCTTGCGGGGTGCAGGCAGCAGCCCGCGGTCCTGATATACCCGCACATTGCGCACTGTCGTCCCGGCGAGTCGGGCCAGCTCGTCGATGCGGTACTCGGTCACCAGGCGACTATATCGCCCGGCAGGGCCGGTTCATGGCCTAGGAATCGCTCTCGCCCCCGGCGTCGGATCGGATAGGTTTCCTGTTGTGGAGCCACCAGCAAGCAGCCCGCCCAGCGCAGCGGCTCGCTTTGTGCTGGGTATTCGGGGCGTGGACCGTCACCCGAGAACCGTGAGCCTGCTGCAGCGCTTCCGACGGGCGATGCCCGGCGACCCCGGTTTCGGCGATCCGCTCTCCGTGGCCGGTGCGGACGGAGCGTCCACCGTGGCGCGCATCGCCGATCGGCTCTTCGACGAGCAACCGCGGGCGTCGAGGGAAGCCGGGTTGGGGGTGCTGCAGCTGTGGCAGTCGCTGGCCGAACGGGCCGGCCGCGGGCGCGGGGAGCGCGAGGTGACCTTGCTGTTCACCGATCTCGTTGGCTTCTCCTCGTGGGCGCTGCGTGCCGGTGACGAGCAGGCCCTGCAGCTGCTACGCGAGGTCGCGGCGGCGGTGGAACCGCCGATGCTCGCCCGCCGGGGCCGCGTGGTCAAGCGGCTCGGTGACGGCGTGATGGCCGTCTTTCCCACGCCGCAGCTGGCCTTCGACGCCGCAGTCGCTGCGCGGGAGCAGCTGGCTACGGTGCCGACCGATGGTTATCGCCTACGGCTGCGGGCGGGGGTGCACACCGGACATCCGCGCGCCATCGGTGGCGACTACCTCGGAGTGGACGTGAACGTGGCGGCACGTCTGGTGGAGAAGGCATCGGCGAACGAGATCCTGGTGTCGGAGCCGACGCTGGCCGGGCTGGACACCGAGCGCATCTCGTCGCGAACCAAGAAGACGTTCCGCTGGACTCGGGTCAAGGGCGTCCCCGGGGATCTCCGGGTGTACGTGGCGGAGCCGCGCGGTTGACCCGGTGGCGGAGCCGCGCGGTTGGCCCGCAACGACCGTATGGTGCATCTCGACCGAGGAGCCGTCACCGAAGGGTTATGCGCATGACGCGAACGATGACCGTGTCCGACACCGTGATGATCGCCACCGACCCGACGACGGCCTACGCACACGTCAGTGATCCGACCCGGATGGGGCAGTCGAGCCCGGAGAACTTGGGCGCCACCGTGGCCGACGCCCGGGACGGCGCCTACGTCGGCATGGTCTTCGACGGTCGCAACAAGCGCGGAGCCGTGCGATGGACCACGCGGTGCGAGGTGACCGCGGCGGAGCCCGGTGAGCGCTTTGCCTTTCGGGTCGGCGCTATCGGTCTCCGTACACCGCGGATCCCAGGACCGATTGCCACCTGGGAGTACCGGTTCGAGCAGGTTGACGGTGGAGCTCGGGTGACCGAGACGTGGACGGACGATCGTCGACGCTGGCCGGATGGCCTGGCCCGCGTCTTCGACACCGTGGTGACCAGAGGCCAGACGTTTGCCGACTTTCAGCGCGGGAACATCCGCAGCACCCTCGGCAGGCTCAAGGCGGTGTTGGAGTCTGCACCCGAGAGAACCGAAGGCGCGGTCTAGCGGGTTTTCGCCGGGCTCTGCGTGCCCTGGGCTGCTACCGCGAGGGGTGAACGGCGACGCGGGACATCGCCTGCGTGACGGAGTCGACCACGAACCACGCCGTGAACCCGTGGGGGTCGTCGCGGGTGTGCATGCTCAGTTGCGCACCGGGCAGGATCGGCGTGAGGTACTCGATGGTGGTCCGGTGCGGCTGAGCGAGCAGCGCCGGGCGCGTGGCGAGCTGGTCCTCGATCGCCGCGAGGTACACCGCATTGTTGGCGTGGTGGGAGGGATCGAAGTCGCTGCTACGCAAAGGAAACGGCACACCTGAGCCGGCGGGTGGCTCGTCGGGCAGCCACCGTCGCCAGCGGAGTCGGTGGTTGTCGGTGCTGCCGCCGATGCTCTCGGTGAACTCGGCGCCCAGCCGGGCCGGGCGCCCGGTCTGCGGACTGAAGTTGATCCAGAAGCCCTCGGTCTCGATCAGGCCGCCGCACGCGCTCTGTAGCTGAACCCGCTCAGTGCACCAGCTGCTGGACAGGCCCGAGCACCACCTGCGCAGGGTCAGCGAGTCGGGCCAGCCGGTCGGCCGCAGGACGTCGATGACCGTCCGGCGCACGATCCACACCGGATGCGTGCTGCGCGCGCCACCGTCGTCGAGGTCGTCGTTGCCCAGGTCCTGCAGGTAGCGGCCGATACCGTCCAGGCGCAGCCGGCCGTGCACGTCCACATCTCCCACCCGCACCGGCCACGAGTTCGTGAAGACGCGTCCCTGCGCAGGCAACGGGGCCAGCGGCTGGTTCATGATCATCGCGCGGAACCGTAGCGCACCTGGCTCAGGCTCACCTCGTTGCCACGGCCGATCAGCTTCTTTCCCACCGCGCCCCGCGCCTCATGGCTGTTCGCTACCCCCCACGTGCGCCCCCGCGGCCCGGCCGTTGTGTTCAGGCTTACCGTGCCGTACGCCATTGCGCCACTAAGACTGGCGGCATGGGCCGAGCGCTTGGGTAGTCGCCGACCATCACGGATCAGCGCGCAGCGCACTGAGCGGTGTCGTGGGGTCGATGGTGACCCCGAGGTCGCGCAGGTTGCCGTCGAGCACCTGCCAGATCGACGTGGTGAGAAAGCCGGCGAGCTGCTCGGCAGTCAGCTTGTGACGGGGACTGTTCAGCCACCGGTTGACGCTGGCGTCGACCAGCCCGACCAGGCCGAAGGCCACCGACTCGGCGAGCCCGGTGTCCCGGTCAAGCTCCCGTAGCACCGTCTCGAGCATCTTGGTGAGTTGAACGGCGATCGCGGTTCTGGTGCCGGTGACCACCCGTGAGCCGACGATGCGGCGTTTGGCCGAACCGGTACCGAGGAACTGGTGCAACCGAGGGGACTGCACGATCCAGTGGAGGTAGGTATCGACGGCGCGGGTGATTGCTTGTTCAACGGTGCCCTGCGGGGTGAGCGCCGGTGCAAGGTCGGCCATGAGGCGGTCGATGATGCGGGCCCGGATCTGTTCGTCCAGGTCACCGCGGTCCGCGAAGATGCGGTAGACGGCGGAGCGGGGGACGTCGGCGCGCGCGGCGATCTGCTGCACTCCGACGTCCGAGCCTTCCGCGGCGATCGCGGCAATCGCGGCCTCGAGCACCCGTTCCTTGCGCTCGACCTTGTGGTCGACCCAGCGGGTGGTGCGCCCGTCCGCCTCGGGGACAGCGGTTTCTGGGTCAGCGGTGCGCTCGGCCGGGGGTGCCATCCGGTAGACGATAGCCACCGACGGCAGCGACCCCGGCGTTGACCGGACACTGTGTCTCACCTATCTTAGTCGGACACGGTGTCCGCAACACATTCCTGGGAGTGGTCAATGGCTAGCAAGGTGTACGTCGTCGGCGTCGGGATGACGAAGTTCGAGAAGCCCGGTGCCCGGGAGTGGGACTACCCGGACATGGCGCGGGAGTCGGGCACCAAGGCACTGGAAGACGCGGGGATCGACTACCGGGAGGTGCAGCAGGCCTACGTCGGCTACGTCTACGGCGAGTCCACGTCCGGGCAGCGCGCCGTGTACGAGCTGGGCATGACCGGCATCCCGGTGGTCAACGTGAACAACAACTGTTCCACCGGGTCGACGGCACTGTTCCTGGCCGCCCAGGCGGTGCGCGGCGGCACCGTGGACTGCGCGCTGGCGCTGGGCTTCGAGAAGATGCAGCCGGGTTCGCTCGGCTCCACCTACGACGACCGCGAACAGCCGATGATGCGGCACCTGCTGGCGCTGGCCGAGCTGCAGGAGTTCGCGATGCCGCCCGCGCCCTACATGTTCGGTGCGGCCGGCAACGAGCACATGGAGCGCTACGGCACCACGGCCGAGCAGTTCGCCAAGATCGGCGTGAAGAACCACCGCCACTCGGTGAACAACCCCTACGCCCAGTTCCAGGTCGAGTACTCGCTCGAGGAAGTGCTCGCGGCCAAGACGATCTACGGCCCGGTGACCAAGCTGCAGTGCTCGCCCACCTCGGACGGTTCCGGCGCTGCGATCATCGCCAGCGAAGCGTTCGTCGAGAAGCACGGGCTCGCCGCTCAGGCGGTCGAGATCGTCGGCCAGGCGATGGTCACCGACCTGGAGAGCACCTTCGCTGACAAGAGCGCGATCAGCCTGGTCGGCGCGGACATGACGCGCACCGCCGCCCGCCAGGTCTACGAGCAGGCCGGCATCTCCGCCGAGGACATTGATGTCATCGAGCTGCACGACTGCTTCTCCACCAACGAGCTGCTCACCTACGAGGCGCTCGGGCTGTGCCCCGAGGGTGACGGCGGCAAGCTCATCGACAACGACGAGACCGCCTTCGGCGGCCGCTGGGTGGTCAACCCCTCCGGTGGACTCATCTCCAAGGGCCACCCACTGGGCGCCACCGGCCTCGCACAGTGCAGCGAGCTCACCTGGCAGCTGCGCGGCACCGCCGACAAGCGTCAGGTCGACGGCGCGACGATCGCCCTACAGCACAACATCGGGCTCGGCGGCGCGGTGGTCATCACCGCCTACCGCCCGGCCAACCGCTAGTTGAACGCCGAGATCGTCCACATTGGCGCTCCCGATGCCCTCGGAGCAGCAATCTGGACAGTTTCGGCAGCATTTCTTAACCCCACCACCACCAGGAGTTTTCGTCATGGCATCTGTTTCTGTTTCCGCCCCGCTGCCCACCGAGCCCGGCAAGACCTGGGACGCGCTGGCTGACCTTCCGCACTGGGAGGACTGGCTCAGCATCCACCAGGCGTGGAAGGGTGAGCTGCCCACCGATGTTGCTGTCGGCGCCCGGATGACCGAGGTCGTCTCCGTGATGGGGATGGCCAACAAGATCGACTGGACCGTCACCGAGCTCGACGCCCCGCACATGGTGAAGATCGCCGGTGCCGGAATGGCCGGGGTCACCATCGAGTTCACCCTGTCGGTGCAGGCCGAGGGCACCGGCTCGCAGGCCACCATCGACGCCAGCTTCACCGGCGCGATGATCGTCGGACCGATCGGCAAGGCCGTGGCCAAGAACGCCAAGGGTGATCTGGAGAAGTCCCTGGCCAAGTTTGCCGAGCTGCACAGCTGATGACGGCCTCCACCGTCACCTTTGACGCGTCCGGTCTCGGCGAGTGGACCGACGACCAGGTCTTCGAGGTGACCGCGGAACGCATCGCGGCCTACGCGGCGGCCACCAACGACCCGATCGAGCGGCACCGCCAGGGGGAGATCGCCCCGCCGGTGTTCGCGGTGGTGCCGGTGTTCATGTCCATGGCCCCCGCGGCGCTGGCGGTGGCCCCGGTGGAGCTGCTGATGAAGCTGGTGCACGGCGAGCAGGACTTCCACTTCCACCGGCCGATCTACCCCGGTGACACCCTGGTGGCCCGCGCCAAGCCGATCGGCTTCGAGGGCATGTCCAACGGCTCCACGGTCACCATCTACGTGGAGACCCGCACCGACGCCGGCGAGCTGGTCAACGAGCAGTGGATGACGGCGTTCTTCCGCAAGGTCGACGCCGGCGCCGGTGTCGGCGAGTCCGCACCCGTGCACAAGCTGGACGAGACGGTGCGCCGGCTAGCACCGGCGGCGCAGGTGTGTCAGCACATCGACGCCGACCAGACCTTTCGGTACTCACCGGCCTCCGGGGATCCGATGCCGATCCACCTCGACGAGGAGATCGCCCGGATGTCCGGGCTGCCCGGCATCATTAACCACGGGCTGTCCACCATGGCCTTCACCTCCTGGGCCGCGCTCACCGAGCTGGCCGATGGCCGGGTCGAGCGGCTGCGACGCCTCGCCGTGCGCTTCGCCAAGCCGGTGCTGCCCGAGCAGGACATCACCACGCGCTTCTGGCCGGCCGGTGCCAGCACTGATGGCACAGCCAGGACCGACGGGGCGACGGCCTACGCCTACGAGACCGCCGTCGGAGACGACCTCGTCATCAAGGACGGCCTCGCCGTCATCGCAGACAACTGAAGGAGCACCACGTGGGAAGCCTCGATGGACGCGTCGCCATCATCACCGGTGCAGGCCGGGGTATCGGCCGTGAGCACGCACTTCTATTCGCCCGCGAGGGGGCCAGTGTGCTCGTCAACGACCTCGGTGGCGCCAATGACGGCACCGGGGCCGACGCCGGTCCCGCGCAACAGGTGGTCGAGGAGATCACCGTCGCCGGTGGTAAGGCAGTGGCCAACACCGACAACGTCGCCACCTGGGACGGGGCTGCAGCCCTGGTAAACCAGGCGGTCGGTGAGTTCGGCCGACTCGACGTGTTGGTGAACAACGCCGGCATCCTGCGGGACGCGTTCATCGCCGGGATGGATGAGAGCCAGTGGGACTCGGTGATCGCCGTGCACCTCAAGGGCCACGCCGCCACCCTGCACCACGCCGCCGCGTACTGGAAAGCCCAAAGCAAGGCGGGTGAGCCGGTGAACGGCGCCGTCATCAACACCGCCTCGGCCTCGGGCACGTTCATGCCCAACGCCGGGCAGGCCAACTACGGCGCTGCGAAGGCGGGGATCGCCGCGTTGACGCTGGTGGCCGCCGGTGAGCTGGAGCGCTACGGGGTCCGGGTCAACGCCATCGCGCCCATCGCCCGCACCCGGCTCACCCTGGCTACGCCCGGGATGGGTGCCCTGTTCGCGGCGGAGGTTCCCGAGGGTGAGTTCGATGCCTTCAGTCCGGCCAACATCTCGCCGCTCGTCGCCTACCTTGCGTCGGAGAAGTGCCCGCTGAACGGCATGGTCTACGCCGTGCAGGGCGGCGGGATCTCCGAGCTCGCGGGCTGGCACGACGTGGCCACCATCGAGAGTGACGGCCCCTGGACCATCGACGACCTGAGCAACCGGCTCTGAGAGGCATTCAGCATGGCACGCAACGCTTATGAGCTCGGGCTCGGGCTGACCGAAGAGCACACCGCGCTCGCCGACTCGGTGCGGTCCTTCGCCGAGCGGACCATCACCACCGAGGCGGTCCGCGTCCGGATCGACGCACCCGAGGAGAAGTTCCCCGCCTTCTGGCCGGCGTTGGTCGGTCAGGATCTCCTCGGCCTGCACGTCCCGGAGGAGCAGGGCGGTGCCGGAGCCGGTCTGCTGACCCTGGCGGCGGCGTTGGAAGCCCTGGGTCGCACTGTCGCACCGGGGCCGTTCGTGCCCACCGTGCTCGCCTCGGCGTTGCTGGCCGCCGCCGACTCGAAGGTCGGTATCGAGGTTTTGCCCGGCCTGCTCGACGGTTCCCGGACGGCGGCGGTGGCGCTGGGGGAACCACTGGAAGCGACAGCGGACAATCCCACACTGGAGGCGGCGGTCGACGGTTCCGGCTACACCCTCACCGGGGTGCTCGACGCCGTGCTGGGCGCTGAGCACGCCGACGTGCTGCTGCTGCCCGTCCGCATCGGCACCGACGTCCGCTGGGTGGTCCTGGAAGCAGACCAGCTCACCGTCAGCAGGCAGGACAGCATCGACCTGCTGCGCGGCTCGGCCCGCGTCGAAGCGGCGGCGGTGTCCTTCGGCACCGATCGGGTGCTGGAAAACCTCAGCCCCCGCCGCGTCCGTTCCATCGCCGCCGTGGTGCTCGGCGCCGAGGCCGTCGGTGTCATGTCCTGGTGCGTGTCCACCGCCGCGGAGTACGCCAAGCTGCGCGTGCAGTTCGGCCGTCCCATCGGGCAGTTCCAGGGGGTCAAGCACAAATGCGCAGGCATGGGGATCGCGCTGGAGCAGGCCCGAGCCGTGCTCTGGGATGCGGCCAGCGCCCTGGACGGCGGCGACGACACCGCCGACTTCGCGGCCGAGATCGCCGCCGCGATCGTGCCCGATGCGGTGGTCACCACCGCGCAGGACTGCATCCAGGTGCACGGCGGTATCGGCTTCACCTGGGAGCACGACGCGCACCTGTACTACCGGCGGGCACTGGCCCTGCGCGGTGTGCTCGGCACCCGGGAGGAACGGATGGACCGGGTCGCGGAGCAGACCCTGGCCGGGGTGACCCGCGCGCAGGTGCTGGAGCTGCCGCCCGAGGCAGAGACCATTCGCGCCCAGATTCGCACCGACCTCGCCGCCCTCGTCGGCCTGGACGAGGACGAGCAGCTGATCCGGCTCGGCGACGAGGGTTGGGTACAGCCGCACCTGCCCCAACCGTACGGCCGCGGCGCCGCCCCGTTGGAACAGATCGTCATCGCCCAGGAGATCAAGAAGGCCGGCATCGCCATGCCACAACTGCTGATGGGCGGCTGGGCCGTGCAGGCGGTCGTCGCCCACGGCAGTGAGCAGCAGAAGCAGGACCTCGCCGTTCCCACGCTGCGGGGTGACCTGGTGTGGTGCCAGCTGTTCAGTGAACCCGGTGCCGGCTCCGATCTGGCATCGATCTCCACCAAGGCCGAGAAGGTCGAGGGCGGCTGGAGGGTCAGCGGACAGAAGATTTGGACCACGGTGGCGCAGTTCTCCGACTGGGCGATGCTCATCGCCCGGACCGACCCGACCAAGCCCAAGCACGAGGGCATCACCTACTTCGTGCTGGACATGACCAGCCCCGGCGTCACCGTCCGGCCACTGCGGGAGATGACCGGCTCGGCGTTGTTCAACGAGGTGTTCCTGGACGAGGTGTTCATCCCGGACGCCAACGTCGTCGGCGAGGTCAACGACGGCTGGCACGTCGCCCGCACCACGCTGGCCGGGGAACGGGTGGCGCTGAGCCAGAAGATGCAGGCCTACGCCACCGACACCGACCTGCTGCACTTCGTGGCCGGCCGTGAGCTGAGCCCCGTGGGTCGCTACCAGCTCGGGGAGCTGATCGCGGAGAGCCAAGCCGTCGACCTGATCGGGTCCCGGGTGGTGCTCAAGCAGCTCTCCGGCGCCGACGTGTCCACCACCTCCAGCGTCGGCAAGGTGCTGGCCATGCGGATGGGGCAGCAGATCGCCGAGTTCGTCGTCGCGCAGCTCGACGTCGCCGGCACCGTGGCAATTCCGGGGCAGCCCAGCGACAAGGCGATGGAGCAGCTTATCGCCGGCCGGGCCACCACCATCTACGGCGGCACCACCGAGGTGCAGCTCAACGTCATCGGTGAACGGATGCTGGGACTGCCGAGGGATGCCCGTGCGTGAAAAGGTGTCGCCGGCGAGCCGAAATCACGCACAAGCCGCAGGCCCCCTGGCGGGCGTCCGCGTGGTGGAGCTCGCCAGCCTGGCCCCGGCTCCGTTCGGGTGCATGGTGCTGGCCGACCTCGGCGCCGACGTGATCCGGGTCGAGCGCTCCGGGTCCGGTGGCGGCGGGTTGGCGGTCCCCTCGGGAGTGCTGGACCGCGGTCAGCGCTCGATGGAAGCCAACCTGAAGGACCCGGCCGGAGTCGAGGCGGTGTTGCGCCTGGTGGATACCGCGGACGTGCTCGTCGAGGGGTTCCGGCCGGGGGTCACCGAGCGCCTTGGCCTCGGGCCGGCTGAGTGCCTGGCGCGTAACCCGCGGCTGGTCTACGGGCGGATGACCGGCTGGGGCCAGGACGGCCCGCTGGCCCAGGCCGCCGGGCACGACATCAACTACATCGCCGTGGCCGGGGCGTTGGAACCGATCGGGCGGCCCGACCAGCCACCGGTCCCGCCACTGAACCTGCTGGGCGACTTCGGTGGCGGCGGCTTCCTGCTCGTCATCGGCATCCTCGCCGCGCTGCAGGAGCGCACCGTCTCCGGGCAGGGTCAGGTGGTCGACGCGGCCATGGTCGACGGTTCCGCCCTGCTCACCGCGTTCATGCACGGAATGCACTCGGGTGGGCTGTGGAACGACGAGCGCGGCACCAACCTGTTCGACGGCACCGCGGCGTTCTACGACACCTACGAGTGCGCCGACGGTCGTTATGTCGCGGTGGGCTGCGTCGAGGCGCAGTTCTACACCGAGATGATCACCCGGCTCGGGCTCACCGGCGAGGACCTGCCCGCGCAGTACGACCTGGACGCGGCCGAGGCACTGAAATCCCGCCTCGGCGGGGTATTCAAGTCACGCACCCGCGACGAGTGGGCGGCGGTGTTCGACGGCTCGGACGCCTGCGTGTCGCCGGTACTCACCCCGTGGGAGGCCCACGAGCACCCGCACAACGCCGCCCGCGGCACCTTCGTCGACGTCGGTGGCATCCGCCAGCCCGCCCCCGCACCGCGGTTCAGTCGCAGCACCGTCCCCACCCCGCAACCAGCGCCCCGGACCGGCGCGCACACCGAGGCTCTGCTGGGTGAAATCGGCTATTCCGCGGCGGAGATCACCGACCTCCGCGCTGCCGGCGCCGTCGGCTGACGCGCCATGAACGAGCGCAGCGACGTAGGGATACCGGCCATGAGCAAACCTGCCTTGCACGAGGTCTCCTCCGGCGCGGGGGACGACCTGGTCGTCCTGCTGCACGGCTTCTCCGACAACGCCGATACCTGGAACAAGGTCGCGCCCACGCTTGCCGAGGATGCCCGGTTGCTGGCCGTTGACCTGCCGGGGTTCGGCCGTTCGGCGGCGTCGGGCGACACACCGTTGTTCGATGGCTACGTCCGCGTAGTGGTCGACCTTCTCCAGCGCCACCGTGGACCGGGTTCGGTCAGCATCGTGGGCAACTCCCTTGGTGCGGTGGTGGCCCTGCTGGTGGCGACCGAACGCCCTGAGCTCGTCGACCGGGTAGTGCTGGCAGACATGCCCGGCCTTACCGGCATTCCGCGACTGTGGCGGCTGGCGTTGTCCCCGCCAGTCGAATGCGCATTGACTCCGGTGCTGCGGCTGTTGCCCGCGCCGGTCGCCCGCACCGGGTTCGGCTTCTGCTATGCCCTGGCGGCTGCGGGGCTGCATCCGCTGGACGGGGCGACGCGTTCCGCCTTCACCGCGCACTACGCGGACCGATCGAGGCTGCTCGGCCTGTTCACGACCGGTCGGGATGTCCTCGCCGAACTGGACCGCACGCCGGTGGCCTCGCTCGTCCGGGACCTGACCGTGCCATCGTTACTGGTGTGGGGCCGCAACGACACCCTCACTCCGGCCCGTTCGGCGCGGGTACTGGAGCGCAACCTGCACACCGAGGTTGGCTTCATCGCGCACTGCAGCCACTGCCCGCAGCTGGACCGCCCGCACGAGTTCTTGGCCGTCGTCCAGCCCTTCCTGCGCCGCATGCTGCTGAGCACCCAACGAGGAGAACAATGACCGTCACGTTGCCCGGGCAGGTAGTTGCCATCAGCCAGAAAGCCGAGGGCACCCCATGATCGAGTGGTCGGCAACCGATCTGCTCATCCGCGACAGCATCCGCGAGTTCATCGACAAGGAGATACGACCGAACATCGATGCGCTGGAGAGCGGGGAGATGACGCCGTATCCCATCATCCGGAAGCTCTTCAGCTCCTTCGGTGTCGACGTGATGGCCACCGAAGCCGTCAATGTGCTGCTCGAAAAGCAGGGGGCGAAGGACGCGGCGCGCGAAGCCGGTGAGCCGCTGACAACCAGCCGCACGGAGGAGCCTGGGGGTTCCCCGCTCGGCGGTCAGGAGAGCCTGGGTCTGATCGCGATCAAGGAGCTGGCAGGGGTGAGTTTGGGGCTGGTGGCCTCGGTCGGGGTCAGCCTTGGATTGGGCGCGGCGACCATCCTCTCCCGCGGCACGCTGGCGCAGAAGAAGCGTTGGCTGCCCGAGTTGGTGACCTTCGAGAAGGTTGCGGCGTGGGCGATCACCGAACCGGACTCCGGTTCCGACGCCTTCGGCGGGATGAAGACCTACGTCAAGCGGGACGGTGCGGATTACCTGCTCAACGGGCAGAAGACCTTCATCACCAACGGCCCGAACGCCGACACGCTGATCGTCTACGCCAAGCTCGACGAGGGTGACGGCGCCGAGAAACGCGACCGCAAGGTGCTGGCTTTTGTGCTGGACTCCGGGATGGCGGGGCTGACCCAGTCGCCGGCGTTCAAGAAGATGGGGATGAACTCCTCGCCGACCGGGGAGTTGTTCTTCGACAACGTCCGGCTCGGCCCGGACCGATTACTGGGGGAGACCGAGAACCACGCCAGTGGTGACGGCCGGGAAAGCGCCCGCTCGAACTTTGCGGCCGAGCGCATGGGGGTGGCTGCGCTGTCGCTCGGGATCATCGAGGAGTGTTTGCGGCTGTGCACCGATTACGCGCAGACCCGCACGCTGTGGGGGCAGGAGATCGGGCGGTACCAGTTGATTCAGCTGAAGCTGGCGCAGATGGAGATCGCCCGGCTCAACGTGCAGAACATGGTCTTTCGTGCGGTGGAATTGGCGCGCGCGAGGAAGATGCCCGACATCGCCGAGGCCTCGGCCATGAAGTTGTATTCCTCGCAGGCGGCGACCGAGGTGGCCATGGAGGCGGTGCAGCTGTTCGGCGGTAACGGCTACATGCGGGAGTACCGGGTGGAGCAGCTCGCCCGCGACGCCAAGTCGCTGATGATCTACGCGGGCAGCAACGAAATTCAGGTCACCCACATCGCCAAGGGACTGCTGGCTCGATGAAGCCCGCCACGCCGCGGACGCCGCTGTGTCGCCGTAGACTTGCCTGGCTACGGACAGGCGGATCGGTGCGCTCGAGTTCGTTCCTTACCCCAAGAGCGTGTTGGCCAGCCGCCCGCAGGTGGGGCGCGAGCCCTGGCCGGGGAAAATCCTCGGGTAGCGGGACCTACTTCGAGCCGACGGGGAGGAGGAGGTGCGGATGGCCAACGATTCCTGCTATGGGCTCTCGGTCACCGTCTGGACCGGGGACCGTGGTCGCGGTGAGCAGCTTGCTCGACGCCTTGAAGTGGGCGCGGTCAACATCAACGACCCCTACGCGAACCTGTTCTCCGGGACGCTGCCCCACGGGGGCTGGTAGGAATCTGGCATCGGCGCCCGCTTCGGCGGTGCGCAGGGCATCCGCAAGTACACCCGCCAACAGGCCATCACGGCGCCCCGCGTTCCCACGATGAAACGCGAACCCATGTGGTACCCCTACATCCTCGCGCGAACCAGATTGGTCGCCGGAGCCATGCGGGCGGTCGTCGCGCGTGACAATCGACGCCGCCTCACCCGTCGCCAACATCACGGTTGAGCACGCTAGGTTCAGGATATCCCCGGCGGCTCGCCTCGGGGCCCGTTGCGCAGGCTTGGAGCGATTACCCATGACTGAACTCACCAACACCGTCGGACCGCTGCTGCGGAGCACCACCAAGCGGGCGACGAATTTGGCCCGAAGCCTGCAGGTGATGCACCGCGCCGGGTTGATCCCGCTGCCCAGGGTGGACCATGCGCTGCAGGCAGTGCTCGCGGTGCGCCAGTACGGGCCGTTCGCCGGCGCCACGAGACACGCCGCACAGCAGGACAAGCATGCCGTCGCGTTGATCGATGAGCGGGGACCGATCACCTTCGCCGAGCTCGACGCGCAGTCCAACGCCCTGGCCCGGGCGTGGACCGAGGCCGGGCACGGCGACGGCACCGCCATCGCGGCGCTGTGCCGCGACCACCGCGGTCTGGTGCTAGCGATGCTGGCCGCGGGCAAGACCGGCGCGCGGCTGGTCATGATGAACACCGGCTTCGCCAAACCCCAACTCGCCGACGTCGCCGAACGCGAGGGGGTGCGCGCCTTGGTCTATGACAGCGAGTTCACCGGCCTGCTTGAGGCAATCGCGCCCGACGTGCCCCGCTACCTGGCCTGGGTGGACGACGAACACGACGTGGACCCCGGCATTCCGCAACTGGACGCGCTGATTGCGGCGCACTCGACCGCCGACGTGCCGGCACCAGCCAAGCCCGGCGGGTTTGTGTTGCTGACCAGCGGCACCACCGGTACCCCAAAAGGCGCGCCGCGGGACAGCATGTCGGTGTTCGCCACCGCACAGTTCGTAGACCGCATCCCGTTGCGCGCCGGTGGGGTGACCTACATGGCCGCGCCGATCTTTCATGGCACCGGGCTGTCGCAGTTCGTGCTGTCCTTCGCGCTGGGTTGCACGGTGGTGATGAACCGGCGGTTCAACCCGGAGAAGACACTGCAAGGCATCGCCGAGCACCACGCCGATGTGCTGATCGTGGTGCCGACGATGCTGGCGCGGATCATCGACCTGGGCCCGGAGGTGCTGGCCCGCTATGACACCTCGTCGCTGCGGATCCTGTTCGCCGCCGGGTCGTCGCTGTCCCCGGACTTGTGCCGGCGCACCGCCGAGGCCTTCGGTGACGTGCTGTACAACCTGTACGGCTCCACCGAGGTGGCGGTGGCCACGGTCGCCACACCCGAGGAGCTCCGTCGCGCCCCGGGCACGGCCGGTCGCGCTCCGGTCACCTGCCAGGTCGCCTTGTTCGACGCTGACAACAAGCGGGTCACCGAGCCAGAGATGATCGGGCGGATCTTCGTCTCCAGTGGACTGAGCTTCGGCGGCTACACCGACGGGCGGAACAAGGAGAGCATCGACGGGATGCTCTCCAGTGGCGACATGGGCCACTTCGACGAAGACGGGCTGCTGTTCATCGACGGGCGGGATGACGACATGATCGTCTCCGGCGGGGAGAACGTGTACCCGCTGGAGGTAGAGAACCTGCTGGCCGATCGGGACGACGTGCAGGATGCGGCGGTCGTCGGCGTGCCGGACGACGACTTCGGGCACCGGCTGCGGGCCTGCATCGTCTCCGCGCCGGGCGCGGCTCAGGACGTGGACGAGATCAAGACCTACGTGAAAGACCACCTGGCGCGTTACAAGGCGCCTCGGGATGTCGTCTTCCTCGACGAGCTACCCCGCAACGCCACCGGCAAGCTGCTGCGCAAGAAGTTGGTGGAGATGACGGATTAGCGCAGGCCTTTCAGCAAGCGGACGGCCGTCCTTGGTGAACGCGGAGGTGCGCTGCAACCGGAAGCGCAGCACGGTCTCGATCACGTATTCGTTCTTGGTGGCGGGAAGTACCCCAGCACATCGACCAGGGCGTTGCCTTCAGCCGACTTCGCGAGGGCGGGCAGCTCGGCCGGCACCGCACCGGCATAGCTCCCCGACAAGACCAACTCGGGTGCGTAGGTGCCTTGCAGTTCTGCGGCCGCCGCGGAGGCGCCGCCCCTTGGGACCGAACATTGCAGTCCCAGCGACGTCCCGCCTTCCACGCCGCCCAGAACGGTTGGAACAGCTCAGCGAGCAGCTTCTGCGACAACCGGCATGACCCACGGATCGGCCTTCGAATGGCGGTGCGGGCGGACTGACCGTCACAGCGATAGGCTGAGTGGGATGTTTTCGATGCTTGGCGTGCGGTGTCTGCCTGAGGCGCGAACGGTCTGATGACTCGTCCTGGGGACCAGGCGGTGGCCAGGTTCCCGGTGAGGATGACGGGTCCGCAGCGGGGTGCGTTGGCGAGCTTGTCGCTCGCGCAGTTCACCACCACCCTCGAGTTCACCATCGTGTTCATTGCCCTGCCCAGCCTCGGGCGCGACCTCGGATTGGCGCCTGCGCTGCTGGCCTGGGTGGCGGGCACCTACGCGGTGGCGTTCGGGGGGTTTCTGGTCCTCGGCGGGCGGCTCGCGGACCGGTTTGGCGCGCGCCGCCTGTTTCTCGTCGCCGCGACCGCCTTTACCGTGGGCAGTGTTCTCGGCGCGGTGGCGGCTACTGGCCCGGTCCTGCTCGGTGCGCGGGGCCTGCAGGGAGTTGCCGCGGCTCTGTTGCAACCCGCGATCCTGGGGTTGATGCAGGCGGTGTTCCCCGACGAGCCAGTGCGGGGCCGCGCGTGGGGAGTGTGGGCCGGTGTCGGCGCGGCCGGGCTGGGGATCGGCGCCCTGCTCGGCGCACTGCTCACCGCCCTGTCCTGGCGGTGGACCTTCGCGATCAACGTGCCGTTGCTGGCAGTCTGCACCGTGGGCGCTCTGGCCTGGATCCGCACTGACCCCGCGCCGGCGAGTCCGGTACGGATCCCGGTCACCTCGGCCGCACTGGGCACCGGCACCGCGCTGAGCGCGGCCCTCGCACTGACGCTGGCCGGTGAGGTCGGGTGGATCTCCCCGGCTTCCTGGGCCGCTCTCGCGGTCGCCGTAGTACTGGCGCTCGGGTTCGGGCGTCATGAGCGCGGCGCCGCCCGGGCCCTGATCGACCCGGCGCTGCGCAAGGTTGCCAGCCTGTGGCTCGGTGCTGGGGTGACCGCGCTGTACATGGCCAGCGTCGGCTCGGCCTACTACCTGCTCACCCTGTTGTTGCAGGACCAGTGGGGATACACCGCGCTGCGCGCGGGTCTGGGGTTCCTCCCGCTCGCTGTGCTGGTGATCCTCGGTAGTGCCTGCGCCCCGGCGCTGATCCGCCGCCTGGGGCCGGGGCCCGTGCTCGGGGCGGGGTTCGGTTGCGCCGCTGCCGGACTGGGTTGGATCGCTGTCACGCTCAACTCCGGGTCCTACCCGCTGGTGTTGGTCGGGCTGCTGCTCAGCGGACTCGGCAACGGGATGGTGTTCACCGCGATGTTCGACCTCGGGACCCGCGACGTACCCCCCGCCCTACACGGCACGGCCGGGGGAATCCTCGTGACCGCCCAGTACCTGACCAGCACGCTCGCGCTCGCCCTGGCTGCGCTGCTGCTCGGCTGCCGTGCCACGTAGGGCACAAACAGCACGACCGCCAGAGCAAGGCCACCGATGCCGGCCACCACCGCGGGCAGGATCGGAGAGTGCACAGGCTCCACTACACCGTATGCGCCGTGGCGGTGCCCGAGCAGTAGCCGTTTCGGGGCGGCGGGTGTGTCTAGAGCACGTGCGCGCGGCGCAACAGCATCTTGGACGGTCCGCCGACGAGGTCGGCGCTGTCCAGGAACTCCATGGTCTTGGCGGCACCCTCGCGGAGCTTGGTGTGGTAGTGCTCGTTCGTCCTGGCTGCGGCCAGGGCGCGCTTGGTGTCCAACCCCGCGGCGGCATAGACCTTCGGGTTCACCAGGCTGGTGGCGATCGCATAGGCCGTGCCGGCCAGCACTACGCGGGCGAGTTCCCGCTCCGCCTTGTTCAGGTCCGGGGCGCGGCGATGGGTCTCCTCGCGGGCGAATCGGATGTGCCGGGCCTCCTCCAGCACGTGGATCTTGCTCACCGTCCGCGTGACCGGCTGGACCCGTTCGTCCTTCATGAAGTCGCGCTGCATCACATCGAGAATTTCCTCGGCGAACACAGTGCCGCCGTAGGACACCGCACCGCTGGCGGTGGCGGCGAAACCCTTGCCAAGAGCAAGCATGACGCGGTTCGGACGGTAGGAGGGGCAGCCGAACTTGTCAGCGGCCCGGGCGAACATCACCGAATGCCGACACTCGTCGGCGATTTCGGTGAGCGCGAACTGGAAGTGTGGTTGGGCGGCGTCCTGGCCGTACATGTCCCGCACCAGCATCTGCATCAGGATCATCTCGAACCAGATCCCCGTGCCGCTGATGCTGGCGGCCTCATGACTGGTGAGGGCGATCTGCTGCTCCAGGCTCATCTCGTCCCACAGCGCGGTGCCGTACAGCGTCGACCACTCCGGGGTCATGCCGTACAGGTGTGTGGGCGTCTCCGCGTCCCAGTCGACCTCGACGTTGGGGTCGTAGGACTTCTTCGCCGAGGACGCGAGCAGGCGGGTGGCCAGCTGCTGCCGGTCGGTCACCTTCGGTGCGCGCCGCCCGGTCTCGGTGCTCGTCCTGCCTTCGGTGGTCGTCATCGTGGCTCCCTGAGAGTTCGTTGTTGCCCTGGTCCGGAACTTGACACCAGACTATCGTCTCAACGTACATTGACACAATAGGTACCCGTTATTCGATGACACATCAAACATTGGGGAGATTCGATGACTGCGACCACCGACCCGTCTGTGCCCGTCGCAACCGGCAACGAGGCGACGCACGTCCGACTGGTGGTGGTGGGCGCCGGACTCGCCGGGATCGCTGCTGCCGTCAAGCTGGAGTAGGCGGGGATCACCGACTATGTGGTGTTGGAGAAGGCAGATCGGGTGGGCGGGACCTGGCGTGAGAACACTTACCCGGGATGTGGCTGCGACATCCCCGCTCCGGCGTACTCCTTCTCGTTCAACTCGAAGCCGCAGTGGCGCACGAACTTCGCGCTGCCCCGGCGATTCCCGGAATCGAGAGATTCCAGGGCGAGGTGTTCCACTCCGCGCGATGGGACCACGAGCTGGCCACGCTGCGGGCGGCGCTCACCCCGGGATTTCACCCTCGGCAGCGAACGCCTGTTGTTGTCCAACACCTACCTGCTCGCACTGAGCAAGCCGAACGTCGAGCTCATTCCGCACGCGCTGGTGGCGGTGGACGAGCACGATTCCTCGCGGCCGACAGCACCCGCCGCGAGGTTGACGTGATCATCTCCGGCACGGGGTTCGACGTCAGCCACCCCCGATCGCCAGCAAGATCCGGTGCTGCGACGGGCAGTTGTTGTCCGAGAAGTGGGCGGCGAGCCCCGCGGCGTACCTGGCTACCACCGTGCCCGATGTGCCCAACGCGTATGTGCTCCTAGGCCCAAACATTTTGGTGTACAAATCTTTCCTGGCGCTGGCGGAGGCCCAGCTCGACTACGCAGTCGATGCGCTGGTGACTACTGAGCGGGCGGGTATCGAGGTGATCGAGATCCGCGACGAGCCGTTCCGCATCTTCAATGAGGAGGTGCAGGCCGGGCTGGCGCCGACGGTGCTCGACAACGGCGGGTGCAGTAGCTACTACCTCAACGCCCGCCGGAAAAATTGTGCCGCGTGGCCGTTTTCGACGGGCTCGCTTCGCCGTCGGCTGTCCCGCTTCGGTCTCCAGAACTACCACGCAGTGCCTGCTGCGGACTCGCTGACATTCCGGCAGTCGCCACCTCCGCATAACTCGGCGCATGGCAGACCGGTGCTCATGCGGCGGTGTGGTGTTGGCGGTGTTGTGCTGGTCTGGGTTCTCGGAGCGGGTCCATCCATTGGGGTGGGTGGAACCAGGGGTGGCCGTCGTCGCCGATGTGGATGTCCCACCCGTCGTGGTGGATGACGCGGTGATGGTGTCCACAAAGGAGTACCAGGTTGGCTAAATCGGTGGGGCCGCCGTTGATCCAGTGCCGAATGTGGTGGGCTTGGGTCCACGCGGGGGGACGGTGACAGCCGGGGAAGGCGCATCCGTGGTCGCGGGCGATCAACGCCCGCCGTTGGTGCGCGGAAACGAGGCGTTGGCTGCGACCCAGCTTCAGCGGCACCCCCTCGCCGTCGATGAGGATGGCGGTGAGTGCGCAGTCACACGCGATGCGTCGGGCGCTGGCCGCGGAGATCGGTCCGATCCAGGGCATCCATCCCGGTGCCACCGGGTCAGCACCGAACATGGCGCGGTAGGCGCCGCGGTCAGCGTCGGGGCGGGGGGCGCTGGGGCGGGGGGCGGTGTCTGCGGTGGGTGCTTCGTCGGGGGTGGTGTCATTCTCGTTGTCCTCACCGGTGGCGGCGAGGTCTTCGTCGCGGATGAGTAGCGACAGGTGGGGGCGTTCGTAGCCTTCGACGGGGCTGTGACCACTGTTGAGGTAGCGGCGCAGCAGTTCGGTAAACGCCTCCGCCCGTCGTAACGCCGCCGGGCGGGTGTCGCGGGTGCCGTCGGCGGCGGGTTTCAGTTGGGACAGTCCGGATAGGGCGGTGTGCAGCATTTCCATGGTCTCGGCATCCAGGTCGGCCTTCACTATCCCACGCCCGCCCAGGGTGGTGGCGGCGAACAACTCATTCAGGGCGGTGTTCTCCGCTTCGGGCAGGCTGTGCTCGGCGGGTTCGAGCAGGTGCCGCAACGCCGCGGCCCGCCGGGCCAACTCCACCGGATTCTCCGTCGCCGCCGCCTGCAACAGGTAGGTCTCGCACTCGGGCAATGCTTCGGGAGGTACCCCGTCGGGCAGGTGGGCGAAAAACCCGACGATCACCTTGGCGTGGGCGAGACTGATCGCCCCGGAGTCCACCGCCGCCGCAGTGCCCGGCCACTCGGCCAACGCTGTGCCGAGGTGCACGATCAGGGTGGCCGCCCCTGGCGCCATCCGCGTCACTCCGGACAACCACGATGCCGTCGACCCCGCACCCAGGGTTTTCGCCGTACCGCGGGCTTCCAGGTCTACCACCAACCGCACCCGCAAGGCTTCCAGATCGGTGATCCGCTGACACACCGCCCGGGTTGTGGTCACCAGCTCGGGCTCAGACAGCCGCCACACCTGAACCCCGCAGGGGTCAGAGAACGCAACGCCTGGATCCATAACTCGAACGATAGTGCGAGTCGATGTCCACGTCAAGCATCAGTTTTCGAACACTGCTCGGCTTGCGAGCGAAGATGCAGCGATGGGGGTGATGCACAACCGCGGTGTCGGCTCCGCACTCGCCGAAGGTGTAAGCGGTGTACTCAGGGTCGGCGCGTGCCGGAAATGGTGGCCCGGACGGGCGATGTTGCTGCTCGTCGGACCGCCGAGCAGCAACGCGTTGCGGGAACTGCATCGTCTCCAACCGCCAGGGGGAACCGGCGGACCGTTCGATTCGTCGCCCGGGCATTCGAGCTCAAGCATCCCGGCGGGGCTTTGCGGGCACGCGACGGCCGCGCGGCACGCTCGCCAGCGTTGATATGGACCACTGATGCGCGGCGGCGCCACGGTGGTCAACTACCGTCGTGGGCAACTCCCTTCGCCGAAAGAAGCGTGCAATGCCTTCCGCACAGACCGATGATCGCGAGTTCGACCTGATCCTCTACGGGGCGACGGGCTTCGTCGGCAAGCTCCTCGCCCGATACCTTGCGTCAGCGGCGCCGGCGGGAACGCGCATCGCGCTGGCCGGCCGCGACCATGCTCGGGTGGAGGCGGTGCGGGCCGAGTTGCCCGACTCGGCACAGTCGTGGGGAGTCGTCCGCGCCGACGCGGCCGACCCGGCCAGCCTGCGCCACATGGCCGAACGGACGCGGGTGGTGCTCACGACGGTCGGCCCGTACGCCGAGTTCGGCCTGCCGCTCGTGCTGGCCTGCGCCGACGCGGGCACCGACTACGCCGACCTTACCGGAGAGCCGCTGTTCATCCGGGACAGCATCGAAGCCGCTCACGAACGCGCCGTCGCGAGCTCCGCCAGGATCGTGCACTCCTGCGGATTTGACTCCGTACCGTCTGACCTGAGTGTCTACCTGACCTATCGGCAAGCACTGCAGGACGGGACGGGCGAGCTGACGAGCTCGACCCTGATAGCCACGCTGAAAGGCGGCATGAGCGGTGGAACCATCGCGTCGGGGCGCGGACAGATGAAGGCGATCGCCAAAGACAAGACGTTGCAAGGGGCCGTCGATGATCCCTACGCGTTCAGCGCTGATCGCTCGCTGGAGTCGGATCTCGGTGATCAGTCCGATGCGGTGCTTGCCCGCGCGTCGAGCATCGACCCCACGCTGAGCGGGTGGGTCACCAGCTTCGTCATGGCGCCGCACAACACCAGGATCGTCCGGCGGAGCAACTCACTGCTCGGCTGGGCCTACGGCAAGGACTTCCGCTACCGCGAGGTGATGAGTACCGGGCGCTCGGCGGTCGCGCCCGTGCTCGCGACCGGAATCGCCGGTGCCTTGTGGGCGCAGAAGGTCCTCGGGCCATTGGTCCACAAGGGTCCCGCGTCGGCCGTCCTCGATCGCATCGTCCCGAAAGCGGGAACCGGACCGAGCGAGGCAGCGCGCAATCAGGGCTTCTTCTCGATGCGGACCATCACCCGGACATCGGGTGGCGCCACCTACCGGACTACCTTCGCCGCGGACGGCGATCCGGGTTACAAGGCCACCGCGGTGATCCTCGGCGAAGTGGGCCTGTGCCTGGCCCTGGACCGAGACAGGCTGTCGACCATGGCCGGGGTGCTCACGCCAGCGCCGGTGCTGGCCGAGCCCCTGGCCGAGCGGTTGCGTGCTGCCGGCATGACCATCACGGTCGAGCGAGCCTAAAACTACCACCCGACTCGCCGATCTTCTGACGCGCAGAGCGGGTGCGCATGGGTTAGGTTCCGCTTATCAGTGGGACACACCGTGCCTGCTGCCTACCTAAGGAGTGCCATGATCACCCTCGGCGTCATTCTTCTGCTCATCGGCATATTTGTCAGCAGCGTGAAGTTTCTCATCTATATCGGGATCATCCTGCTCATCATCGGTATCGTGCTGTTCGCGCTGGGCGCGATGGGTAGGGCCGTAGGTGGTCGCAAGCATTACTTCTGACCGATCCGTAAGGTGCGCCGGTGCTGGTAGCCGCTGAGTCCCCTGAGCAAGGAGCGCCATGATCGTCCTCGGCACCATCCTCATGATCGCTGGATTCTTCTTGTTTCCCCCGCTCGTCGGGATCGGGGCAGTCGTGTTCGTCATCGGCCTGGTGCTGTTCGCGCTGGGGAACTCCGGACGTGCTGTGGGTGGTCGCAAGCACTACTACTGACGACACGCCGCGGCTCAGGTAGCACTGTGGCCCCCGCCCGTACTCGGGTGGGGGCCCCAGTGGACGGTGACACTCAGCTCTTGAAGACGTCCTTGACCTTCTCGCCGGCCTGCTTCAGGTTGCCTTTGGCCTGGTCGCCCTTGCCCTCGTTCTCAAGGCTCTGGTCGTCGGTGGCCTTGCCTGCGCCCTCCTTGGCCTTGCCGCCCATCTCCTCAGCCTTGTTCTGCGCCTTGTCTGCCAGCCCCATGTCGGATCTCCTCTGTGATGTCGGTAGTCTGCGTGGTGGATGAAGTGGGTCCCACCGTAATCACTCGCGCCGTTTCGCGCTACGCGTCACTTCCGCTCGCTGACTCCATCGCGAGTCATCGTCAGGTCCCCGCAGCTGATCTGCCTGCCGGACTGCGCCGCGGCCGGGTTCCCCGACGCGGAAACGCTGTCGGTCGCTCCGTTACGTGCTGCGGTCCCGTCCAGCACGATCTGGGTCCGCTGCACGTCCAGCGGCTGACCGGTGTCGTCGACGTGCACGTTCAAGCCGACGAGGCTGCTTCCCGAGGTGCCAGCCACCTGCGAGCAGCCCACCCCGGTGCCGGTGCCGCGCAGGCCGAGGTCGAATTCGTAGTGCTGGCCTTCCGGATTGGTGACGGGGAACAGTCCGCAGTTTTTGACCGCCAGCAGCTCGACGGTACGTCCGTCGCTGGCCAGCGCGGTGATGGTGCCCTTGCCGTCGGTGTTCGCCACCAGGACCGAACGGGGTCCGCCCCCGGCCAGTTCTATCGGGATGCTGAACGTCGCGCCGGAGGCGGTGGTAATGCCGAAGTTCGTCCCACCTTTGATCCACCCGACGTCCGGCCGTCCATCACCGTCCACGTCGATGATCGGCTTGCTGCTCGCCCCGGTCGGAATTCCCGAGCCGGCGGGTGCACAACCCACGGCCGTCGGGGATGCTGTGGTCGTCGGTGCCGGGGTGACCACCGATGTGTCGGTGCTGGGGGCCACGCTGGGAGACGACGGTGGTGCCGAGCTGCTGTTCGTCGCCGAAGGCAGCGGGGGCGGCGGCGCCGCGGCAGTCGGGCTCGAGGAGCAAGCGCCGAGCAAAACTGTGCCGAGCACCGCAAGGGGTACTGCAGCGGTACGAGGTCTCATCGGTTGTCTCCCATCCGTACTGCGATCTACTGGGACTGAACGGGGTGGTACGGGCCGCTGAATCATTTTCATCCGTGCCGAGCTGACGAGACGTGTTCTCCTTAGTAGGTAAGACATCGGCACACTCGACTTAGGAGACTACGACCATGGCCGAAACGAAGGATTCCCCCGAGGGCGCCAGCAGCACGCAGGTGGCATCCCGCGAGTCGTCACCCTTAACGACCTCCACCGGCAAGACCACGATTGCCGACACGGTGGTGTCCAAGATCGCGGGTATTGCCACCCGCGAGGTGAACGGGGTGCACGCCGTCGGTGGTGGTGCCTCCCGCGCGGTCGGCGCACTCCGCGAGCGCATCCCCGGCGCGCGCGTCAACCACTCCCAGGGTGTGGCGGTCGAGGTCGGTGAGCGGCAGGCGGCCGTGGACATCGACATCGTGGCCGAGTACGGGGTGGCCATCGCCGAGCTCGCCGCGGGCATCCGCCGCAACGTCATCGCCGCGGTGGAGCGGATGACCGGCCTGCAGGTCACCGAGGTCAACATCGACGTCCACGACGTGTTCCTCAACGATGGCGGCGAGGACGACAGCGCCGAGCCCAGCCCCACGCGCGTGCAATGACCATTCCCGCAGCGACAACTCCCGCAGCGCCCACTCCCGCAGCGCCCACTCCCGCAGCGACAACTCGCGCAGCGACAACTCGCGCAGCGCCCACTCCTGCTGCCGCCGAACCAGACCCGGCTGACGTTCTCGCGGCGGCAGTGCTGGCCGTCGATGGTGTCGCTGGGCTGCACGGCGGCATGTTCGGTGAGGTGGGCACCTACCTTCCGGGACGCCGCGTGGCCGGTGTGGCGCTGCACGACGCGGGCGCCGAGGTACACATCGCCGTGCGTTTCGGCGTGGACGTCCAGATAGTCGCCACTGCGGTACGGGCGGCGGCAGCTCCGCTGGTGGGCGGCCCGGTGGACGTCGTCATCGAGGACGTCGAGCTCGCTGTTCTCGCCCTGCCTGCTGCGGAACCCTCACGTACCCCCTGAGCACTTTGGAGTAGAGCATGAACGTCACCAATACCGGACTCTTCGCAGGCCTGCTGCTCGGCGTCGCTGCGGCGGCCGGGGGTTGGGTCGGGTTCCTTGTCGCGTTGCTGCTGGCCATCGTCGGGGCGGCGTTGGGGGCGCACTACGACGGGAAGCTCGACCTGGGTGAGCTGATGCGCGGGCGTAATCGTGGCTGAACACCGGGTGGCGGACCCCACTGATGAAGACGACGAGCCCGGCGCCCGTGGTTCGCTGACCGTGCACGACCGGGCCGTGAGCCGGGTGGCAGAGTATGCGGCAGTCGACACCGACGGCGTCGTCCGCCAGTCCAGCGGTCTCGGGCGCATGATGGGCCGCGACCTGCCACGGGTGGACAGCAACGTCAGCGGTGGGCGCGTCCGAGTCAAAGTTGCCATCGCCACTGCATGGCCCCGCTCGGTACCCGCGGTGAGCGCGGCGGTGCGTGCCGGGGTGGCCGAGCAGCTACAGGCCTCCACCGGGCTGATTGTGGACCGGGTAGACGTCGTCGTCGACGAGGTCGTGCGTCAGTCGTCTGCCGACTTGCCCAGGGCGCTGCGATGACCGCGGCGTCCGGCCACGAAGCGAGCGACGGCAAGCCTGACGCCGGCGGCCCGCAGGCTCGTCCACCCGTTGCTGCGCCCGCCGCCGCGCCGGTGGGTTTACTCATTGCACTGGTCCTCATTGCCGCCGGGGCGGTGGCAATTCGGGAGATGTTGCTCGGCGCGCACGCGTTCAGCGGACCGGAGTGGGTGGCGAACACCGCAACCTGGGTGGAAAACCTGCGTCCTGCGGTGTGGCTGATTCCCGCCGGCATCGTCGCGGTCCTTGTCGGACTGTGGTGGGTGTGGGCCGCGCTCAAGCCTCGGCGGCGCACCGAGCTGAAGGTGGCAGGGGAGGACGGCGTGTGGATGCGCCGCAGCGATATCTCTCGGGTGGCGCACGCCTGCGCGGACAGCGTCGCCGGCACCACCACTGCCTCAGCGCGCACCGGCCGCAGGCGCGTCACTGTCGCGATCACCACCACGGAGGCAGAGGCGGAGGCGACGCGTAGCGCGGTCACCGACGCTGTGACCGAGCGGCTTGCGCCCCTGGAGCGCACGTTCACAGTCAAGGTGAAGACCAAGACCAGCCATGACGGGGGCGCGCGATGAGTCGGACACTGGCCGCACTGGATCGCCTGGTGGCACTGGTCCTCGGAGTGGCACTGATCGCGCTGGGGCTTGCCGCCATAGCCTGGCAGATCGGGACGGTGTCCTGGACGCCGCGCGAGCAGGTCGGCCCGGGCACGAGGACGGCCACCGCGCAGGACTGGTGGCCATGGGCGACCGGCGCGGGTGGCGTGATCCTGATCCTGCTCGGTCTGTGGTGGCTGGCGGCGCACATCCCCCGGCGCAAGCTGGGCCAGGTGCGGCTGCCGGGCAGTGGTGCCGCAGGCATCCTGCGGGCGGACACCACTGCGGTCGCCGGTGCCGCGGCCGAGTCGCTGGCCGCGGCGGACGGCGTGCGATCCGCCAGCGGGCGCTCGTTCACCGACCGTGGGCGCCCCACGATCGCGCTCACTGCCACTGTCGACCCGATGGCCGACCTTGCCGTGGTGCGCGATGGGGCCGCCCGGGTACGCGGCGAGATCACGCAGGCCCTGGACGGTGCCGAGCTGGCCATGCGCATCCACTTGCACGTCGGCAAGACCTGAGCGCCACGACAGGTGCATCCTGGAGCCCGTGCACGCACTGGCGCTCGGGTCCGACCTGCCTGCGCTGACTCCTGTGCGGGTGCTCACCTCCTGGACCCCGAACCCACCGCTGCTACTCACGGTCCTGGTGTTGGGTGCGTTGTACCTGGGCGGCATCTCGGCGCTGCGCCGTCGCGGGACCAGCTGGCCACGCACCCGGACGTGGTGTTTCGTGGGAGGTGGACTGGGGTCGCTCGCCCTGGTGGGGTTTTCGATGGTGGCGGTGTACGCCGACACCCTGTTCTGGGCGCGTGCCCTGCAGAACCTCATCCTGGTGATGCTGACCCCGATGTTTCTTGCCCTGGGGGCGCCGTTGTCCTTGCTCCGCGAGCTGCTGTCCGCCCCTGCGCGGGCCAGGGCCGCGGTCGTGCTGCACAGCCGCCTCGCCAGGGCGCTCACCTTTCCGCCCGTGGTGACCTTGGTGCTGGTGATACCGCCCCTGGTGCTCTACCTCAGCCCGCTCTACGAGCAGACCCTGCGCGATCAGCTGGTCAGTGGACTCGCCGGCTTCTGCCTGGTGCTTGGCGGGTTCGTCTACTATTGGTCGCGACTGCGGGTCGACCCGGTTCCGCGGCCGGGCTCCTACCTGGTGACCATGTGGATCACCCTGGTCGAGGTGTTGGTGGACGCGATCCTCGGCCTGACGCTGTGGCTGGGCCCGGTCATCGCCACCGCCTACTACCTGGGGATGGGCCGCCACTGGGGTCCCGACTTGCGGACCGATCAGGACATCGGCGCGGGCATCCTGTGGATCGGTGGCGACATCATCGGTCTGCCCTTCCTGGCGACGGTCATCGCCCGGATGACCAAGGAGGACGAGCACCGGGCGGTGGAGATCGACGCCGAGCTCGACGCCATCGACGCGATTGAGGCCGAGCAGCTCCCCGTTACAGATGCGGCTGCACCGCGGTTGTGGTGGGAGGAGCATCCCGAGCTCGCCGCGCGGACCCGCCGGAAAAACTGATCCCGTCGGCGGCGTTGATCCGCTGCTGGATCACCGCCGTGGTGTAAAGATGGCCGTCGTGGTGCAAGAATGGGCCGTGTAGCCCGTCGCCAACCGTCTGAGCAACGCTGCGTGATGAGGAAACAGTGACGGACCCACTCGCCGCCGCCGAGGCCGAAGCAGTCCAGATCAGCACTAAAGCGCAGCCACTGGGCGCGCTCGGGGACAAGTTCAGTCGGCGGTCGCCCTTCTACGTGGGGATGGCCGCCGCCGCCGGGGTGGCGCTGACCTACGCCGTGGTGCAGGCGCTGGCCGACGCCCGTCAGGCGCTGACCCTGGTGGGGGTCGCGTTGTTTCTCGCCGTCGGGCTCGACCCGGTGGTGTCCTGGTTGGTGCGGCATCGGTTCCCGCGCTGGGCAGCGGTCACCACGGTCTTCCTCGTCACCACGGCAGCGGTGGTGGTGCTGTTCGCCATCGCCATTCCGCCGCTGGCCCAGCAGGCCGCACAGCTCGTCTCCCAGGCGCCGGACTACCTGCGTGAGGCGCAGGACCATTCGTCGACGCTGGGGCGGCTGAACGACCGCTTTCACCTGCAGCAGCAGCTCACCGACGCCGTCAACGGCTCCACCGTGCTCGAGCACCTGGTCAGCGCGGTCACGCTGATCTTCGACGAGGTGACCAAGCTGGTGCTGGTCGCGGTGCTGACGGTGTTCTTCCTGGCCGACATGCCCAAGATCAGAGCCAACCTGTACCGGCTGGTCCCCGGAACACGGCGGCCCCGCGCCATTCTCATCGGCGACCAGATCTTCGCCAAGGTGGGTGCGTACGTGCTGGGCAACGTGGTCATCTCGGTGATCGCGGCGATCGGCACCTTCCTGTGGCTCGAGGTGTTCGGCGTGCCCTATCCGCTACTGCTAGCCATCTTTGTGGCGGTGTTCGACCTGATCCCCGTGGTCGGGTCCACCGTCGCAGGCGTGGTGGTAGCGGCGGTGGCGTTGACGGTGTCGCTGCCGGCGAGCTTGGCCACGGTCGCCTTCTTCATCGTCTACCGCTTGATCGAGGACTACTTGCTGGTACCGCGCATCATCGGTCGCGCCGTGCATGTTCCCGCGGTGGTGACGGTGGTGGCGGTACTGGTCGGCGGCGCCGTGCTGGGCATCATCGGGGCGCTGGTGGCCATCCCGATCGCTGCCGCCGTGCAGCTCCTTGTCCAGGAGTTGCTCTATCCCCGCCTCGACGAATTCTGAGCAGCCACCTCACGGTGCTGCTGCCGGCGCTCCGTTCTCCAGCCGGGACAGCTGGATGACGGCGACGCCCAGCACCAGCAGCAGGGCGCCGAGCCCGAAACCCTGGGCCAAGTGGTGGCGAATCTGCTCGTCGTAGACCACTACCCCAAGCGCGATGCTGGCCAGTGGGTCCACAGTGGAGATCGCGGGCAGGCTGGCCGCCAGCGGGCCCGCCTGAAACGCCAGCTGGTTGAGGAGCAGCCCGCCTGCGCCGGTGACGATCACCGCGTACAGCTGCCAGCTGGTGAACAGGGGAATCGGACCGTGCAGCGCAATGTCGGTCAGCGACTTCAACAGGGCGGCGGTCGCCGCGTAGATCGCGCCGACCGCGATGCCCAGCAGCGCCGCCGAGCGGCCCCCGTGCCGAAAACGACGGCCGAGCAGCACGCAGGTGCCCGCCAGTACGACCCCGGCGATCGCAGCCGCCACCGCAGGCCCCCGGTCTGCGGTCTCCGGGTGTACCGGTTGGTGCGCAGTGCCCGCCAGCAGCAGAAAACCCGCCAACGACAGCGTGAGCAACAAGCCCCAGCCGAGCTCGCGGCTGCTGGGCAGCTGGGTGCCCCGTCGCAGGATCAGCGCGAACAGCAACCCGCTGATGAGTAGCGGCTGCACCACGCCGAGCGCCCCGAAGTGCAGCGCCAGGATCTGCAGGGTCAGCCCCAGCACATCGGCCACGACCCCGCCCAGCCACAGCGGGTGTGCCAGCGTCGCCCGAACGAAACGCCCCACCGATCGGGGGCTGAGGTCCTGAGCATCGGGTACCTGACCTGCGCTCACGTGCTTCAGCGACGACGAGGTCGCGAAGGCCAAGGCAGCGCCCAAGCTCAGCACCAGGACCGCCAAACCGTGGGTCACTGCTGGTGGCCTCCCTGCAGCGGCGGTGCGGTGCGGGCCTCGGTGCTCATAAGGCCCCTATTGTGACCCACCACCGATGGCGTCGCCGTTCTGCCACACTGGACGCCATGGATCGTCGGCCGACCATGGTGGCGCTGGTTGCGGGCGCAGTGCTGGTCTCGGCCTGCGGCGCCGCCGGGCACGCCGCGCCATCCTCGACCATCACCAGGCTCGACGTGGCCCGAGGAGCGAGCGCGCAACTGGGTCAGCAGACCCACGAGCCTGCGCCGACCATCGACTGCGCGAACGACCTACCCGATGCCGCCGGGGCCACCGAGCAGTGCGCGGAAACCGACTTCACCCGCGGACAGCGCCATTCCGTCACCGTGCGCATCGACCGGCTCGACGGAACCACGCCGCACTACAGCGTCGTCGTCGGTGATGCACCATTGCCGCCCCCGGAGAACTAGCGTGTGGTGACCGCCCCCGTGCCGGCATCCCAGAACAGGGAGCCACCCTCGAAGTCGCTCTGCCTGCCTCCGGCCACCGCGCGCTCGTCCGAGATCGGGTATCCGAGCGAGCCGGTCTCCCAGCCCTGTGCCGCCCAGGTGTCGCGGATGGCGCCCTGCACGGTGTGCGCTCCGGTGCTGGCCGTCCAGTAGATGGAGCCGCCCTGCAGGTGGTTGTACCGACCGGTGCCGTCCGGGGTGGTCCGCTCGTCGGTCACCGGATAGCCGAGGACGCCGGTCTCCCACTGGTACTGCGCCCACTTGGCCATGATCGCCCCGTGGATCGACTGCGCACCGGTCTGCGGAGTCCAGTAAATCGAGCCGTCCTCGAAGTCGCTGTAGCGTCCCAGCCGGTCGGGCGTCTGGCGCTCGTCGCTGACCGGGTACCCGTGCGGGCCCGTCTCCCAGTCCAGCTGTCCCCACTTGTCGTCGATGGCGCCGTGCACCTCGTGCGCCCCCGTGCTCGGCGACCAGTAGAGCGCCCCGCCGTTCGCGAAGTTGTTGTAGCGTCCCACGCCGTCCGCGCTGGGCGACTCGTCGGTGGTGGGGAGGCCCAGGCTCGACGCGGGACCACCGATGGCGAGGTAGTGCGCCAGGACCGCGCCGTGCACCTCGTGCGCCCCGGTGGCCGGCGACCAGTAGACGCGCCCGCCGGTGAAGTTCTGCGCCCGACCACCGGGCACCGCGTACTCCGACCCGTTGACCTGACCGAGGTCGGAGTCGGCGCCGCCGAGGCCGGTGTAGTGCGCGAGAATCGCCGACGGGGGCGCAGTAATTGCCGCGGATGCACCGTTGGCCAACGCGGACAACGCCGCGGAGTCGCCGGAGAACGTGGAGATGTCCACGCCGGTGCTCACCCCGGAGATGGACCCGCGGTCGGTGAACTGCCAGAAGGCCCAGCTTTTCCAGCCGCCGACGAGCGGGGTGTTGGGAGCGGAGCCGCCGTTGTAGTCGGCGATCCACAGCGGGTACTGGGTGAAACCGGTGTTGTTTGCCATGGCGCTGCGCCAGAAGTACGGATAGGTGTAGATGATCGCCTTGCGTCCGGTGAGCGCGGTGACGGTGTCCAGCCAGCTGTGCACCCAGGTGACCAGTTCTACTGGCGACAATCCGCCGGTCTCCTCGAGGTCGAGGGTGGGGGCGAGGTCGCCGCTGGCGCGCATGGTGCCCGCGACGGAGACGAAATAGCGAGCCTGCTCGGCGGCCGAGTAGGACGACCCGTCCGGTTTGGCGTAGTGGTAGCTGCCCCGCACCATCGCGTTGGCCTTGATGGCCTGCCAGTCCGAGGTGAAGGAGGGGTTGACGTACCCGGTGCCCTCGGTGGACTTGACGAAGGCGAAGTTACGCCCGGAGTTCTTGACCTTGCTCCAGTCGATGCTCGCCCCGTAGGGGTGCTGGTGGCTGGAGACGTCCGGTCCGGTGATGTCGGCGGCCGCGGCGCCCGCGGCAGCCAGCAGCAGGAGCGCGGCGATCACCGTCGCGATGGTGGCACGCGGACGGCGACGCGCCGAGGCAAACGAAATGGGCATGCGGTGAGACTAGAGGTACTAATGTGATTATGGGGAATCTTGTGATTCCTGGGGCTCGTTCGGCAGCAACTCGTACCGCGGGTTGTTGATGACCTCCTTGCCCTCCTTCTGCACCACCCGGCCGTGCATGCGCATGCGTGTGCCCGGGCTGATACCGCGAATGTGCCTGCGGCCGTAGAACACTGCCGTGATTGCGCCGCTGTCGTCGACCACCTCGCAGGCGAAGACCGGTTCGTCGTCCAGCGAGGCGACCTGCACCGAGCGCACGGTGCCCTCGACGCTGCACGGTTGGCCGGGAGCAGAACGGGCCGCTGCACTCGCACCCTCGGCGGTTTTGGCTGTGCGGGGATCCGCGGTAGTCGGTGCGGGTTGGGAAGCACGAGGCACCATCTCGCCGTGCAGTCGCGCCGTGGTGTCGAAGGGAATGATCGTGGCCGCCGCCGACGGCAACCGGCTGATGAACCGTGCGATGTAGTCGGCTGTGTTGTCGTGCAGCAGGCGGCCGAGTATGTGCGAGTAGCTGCGGCGCGGTAGCAGCACCGTCACCTGCGTCTGATCCTCGGTGGCCCGGCTGACCAGCTGCATCGCGGTGTGGCCGAGCCTGCGCTCGGGGCAGTCCACCAGTTCCAACGGCACTCGCGCGTGCGCGGCTTCCCACTCGGCCTGCAGCCGCTCGGCCCGCGCACTGTCCAGTACGAAGTGGACCGCCCTGAGTTGGCCCGGACGAAGGCTGCGTCCGTAGCGGAACGCCTCTACTGTCGCCAGGTCCAAGGAGTCGACGAAGATCAGCACGGTGTGGTGGGCGTACACGGTCGTGTCGTCGACCTTGCTCGGGTCGAGCTGGCGCAGAGCTGCGGCCTCGTCGCGGTACTCCTTGTTCAGCCGAATCAACGCGAACACCATGACCGGGAACAGGATCACCACCGCCCAGGCGCCCTCGGTGAACTTCGCGATGGCGAAGATCAGCACCACGATCAGTGAGGTGATCCCCGCTGCGAGGTTGATCGCCACGTTGCGCCGCCACGCCCCCTCCCGCAGCTTCTGGTAGTACCGCGCCATGCCGAGGCCGGCCATGGTGAAGCCGGTGAAGACGCCGATTGCGTAGAAGGGCACCAGCGCCGTCACCTGGGCGCGGGTGACCAGCAGCAGCAGCACCGCGATGACGGTCAGCACGATGATGGCGTTGGAGAACACCAGCCGGTGCCCGCGTCTACGGAGCTGTCGGGGCAGAAACGCGTCCTCGGCCACGAAGCTGGCCAGGAACGGGAAGCCGTTGAAGCTGGTGTTCGCGCCGGTGTAGAGGATCAGCGCCGTCGCGGTCTGCACCACGATGAAGAGCACCTTGCCCAGTAGGCCATCACCGAAGACCAGTTTGGCCTCCTGGCTGATCACCGAGGGAAAACCGGCGGTGTAGGGCACGGCGTGGGTGAGGTAGGCCAACAGGGACACGCCCGCGACGAGGAAGCCGAGGACGCAGGCCATGATCACCAGCGCTCGACGGGCGTTGGCTCCCTGCGGCTTCTGGAAGGCGCTGACCCCGTTGCTGATCGCCTCCAGCCCGGTAAGCGAGCTGCCGCCGTTGGCGAACGCGCGCAGCAACACGAGCACCGTGGCGCCCATGACGAACCCGTCCGCGTGGCCGATCGGGACGGCGCCGACCAGCTGGGTGGTGTCGATCTGTGGCAGGGAGTGCAGCAGCGCCTTGATGATGCCCACGGTGATCACCGCCCCCATGATGAGCGCGAAGAAGTAGGTGGGGAAGGCGAACACCTTGCCCGCTTCCTTGATGCCCCGCAGATTGCCGTAGGCCAACAGCAGCACCACGCCAATGGTGATCTCCATGGTGTATGGACCGATGGCGGGAATGGCCGAGGCTACGGCGACGGTGCCTGCCGCGGCCTGGACGGCCACCGTCACCACGTAGTCGATGAGCAGGGCCACCGCGGCGATCTGGGCGACCTTCGGCCCGAAGTTTTCCCTGGCCACCACGTAGGATCCGCCGGCGCGGCTGTAGACCATCACCACCTGGCGGTAGGACAGCGTCAGCAGAATCAGGATGCCCAGGATGATCCCGGTGATGGGCAGCACCAGGGTGAATGCGCCGAGCGCGGCGTAGGGCAGCAGCTCCACCAGGATCTGCTCGGTGCCGTAGGCCGAGGACGAAATGCAGTCCGGTGCCAGCACGCCCAACGCGACGGTCTTGGTGAGCCGCTCGTCACCGAGCTGGTCGTTGGTCAGGGCCGGTCCGAGCAGACGTCGCTTGAGCCGATAGCTCAGCGGCTCGCGCAGCCGTGTCTCGGGTCCAGGCGAGGCGAGGTCCAGACCCGAGTCTGCCTCGGACGGTTCGAGAGACGTCAGCGGTGCTGCCTGCTCGGTCATGATGCTCCTGCACTGTGCGTGAAAAAGGCCCGCGGGTGAACTCTATTCACGCACGAGGCGTTAGCCCTCTTCCTCGGGGTGGAAGCTGACGTCGACCTGCTCGAAGCCCTTGCTGCGTTGCGCCTCCGCCTGTGTGGAATACGCTCGCCGGTCGCCGGCGGTGAGGTCGACGTTGTCGGTGAACGGGGTGAGCAACGCGCGGGGGTAGAGCGCGTCTACGCGCACCACGTTGGACTCGACGCAGAAGACAAGCGCGACGGAGGCAAGGTATAGGAAGGCGACGAGGCCGAGGACCACCGCGAACACGCCGTTGATGGCGCTGGCCCGGGTCACGACGCGGCCCACCAGGGTGGCACCGAACATCTGCAGCAGCTGCAGGGCGACCGCGGCTCCCAGTGCACCAGGTGCCACGTCGCGCACGGTGACCGGGCGGGCGCAGGCCAGCCGGAACGCCATGATGAAGGACACGGTGTACAAAGCCACGGTGCCGACGAAAACCAAGGTGCCCAACCCGGGGCCGTCGATGCCGAACTCGTGCGCGTAGCGGCCGAGTACAGAAAGGACGGTGATTCCCAGCACCGCCAGGCCGACTGTGCCCATGAGCAGCAGGCTCCGCCCGCGGGCGGCGAGCGGATTGGGGCGACTGTTCCGCGGCACCCGCCACGCGCTGTTCATGGCGTGCTGGGTGGCTTGGCCCACCCCCGATGCCCCGTAGAGGGAGCCGAGCACACCGATGGTCAGCGCGACCGGGCCACCGCCGCTGCGTTCGGGATGCTTGAGCTGGTCACCGATCACGGGAAGCTGGCCTACCGCGGAGTCCAGCACCTGTTCCTGCAACTGGTGGTCACCGGTCAGCACGTAGCCGAGAATGGTGGCCAGCAGGAAGAGCAGCGGGAACAGTGAGATGAAGGCGTAGTAGGCGATGAGCGCAGCCAGGTAGTTGCCCTGGTCGTCGAAGAACTTGTAGAACACGGCCAGGGGATACCCCGCCGCGGGATGACGCTGCTGGAAGGCGTCCAGTCGTTCTGTGACGCTCATCGGCCGTGCGTCAGACCTGGACGCCGTCGACGGTCGTGGTGATGCCCTCGCCGAGGAAGCAACGGAGCCCGGCCGCGGCGCGCACCTCGTCGTTTGGCTCGGGGTAGCCGAAGCAGACGTCGTCCAAACCTTCGCCACCCCAGTAGTGCGCGGTGCCCTTGTAGGGGCAGACGGTGGTGGTCTCACTGTTGGTCAGCAGCTCGGTGCGGATGTCGGACTCGGGGAGGTAGTACCGCGTCGGCAGGCCGGTCTCGAACACTGCGAGCGGGGCGTGGCTGTCCGCGAGCACCACATCGCCCGCCGTGACCACGACGTGGCGTGAGGACGGGCGTACGTCGACCCGGTGGAAGGGATCGGTGGGGTGGCCGTACACCTGCTGGTCCTCCTCGAACCATTCCTGCAGCGCGTCCATCCGCACGGAGCACAGCCCGGCGAGGGCGGCGGCGCCGGGCAGCGGGTCTGCGTAGAACCAGACGGCGTCTTTGACCAGGGTGGCGCCGACGCGGAGATCGTAGTAGCTGGCGTCGCCCTTGAACGGGCAGTGCGTCTGGGTGTCGTTGCGCTCGAGCACGCCGATGGCGAAGTCGTCCACCGGCAGGTACCAGACGGGCAACAGCCCGGTCTCGTGCAGCATCAGCGCCTGGTCGGTGTCCAGCACGGTGGTGCCATTCAGCGTGCCGTGGATGCGCCGCGGTGCGGGGTGTGCGTAGAGCGCGTGCGCGGGCAGGGCCGACCAGATGTCCCCGTTGAGCCGGCCTTGGGGTGGACGGGCAAGCGGGCCGATACCGAGGGTCAACGACATGCGCCGAGCCTAGTGCGGGGGCTGCAATGCTGCGCACACAATGGAGCGGGGGATCAGGACTGCTGTCCGGCCTCGATCTCCAGGGTCACGGTGATCTTCTCGCCGACGACGACGCCGCCACCTTCCAGCGGCATGCTGATGTCGATGCCGAAGTCGCTCCGGTTGAGCACCGTGCGAGCCTCGAACCCGGCGACCGGACCGTGGCCCATGCCGGGGTTCACGCCGTTGAACTCAAGCTCCAGCTCGACGGTCTTGGTGACGCCGTGCAGGCTGAGCTCGCCCTCGAGCACGAGATCCGAGCCCGACGAACGAAGCGCGGTCGAGCGGAACGTCATGGTCGGGAACTTCTCCACCTCGAGGAAGTCCGCGGAGCGGATGTGTCCGTCGCGCTGGGCGTTGCCGGTATCAAAAGAATCGAGCACGATCTCGGCGGTCGCGACCGGATCGCCGCTCGCGGGGACCTCGATGGCGCCGGTAAAGGTTCTGAACGAGCCGCGAACCTTGCTGACCATGAGGTGGCGGACGCTGAAGGACACCTGGGAGTGCGCAGGGTCGATGGTCCAGGTTCCGGTGGGCAGCCCGGCGAGCGTGGATGTAGCGGTGGTCATGACGGTTCCTCCTGAGGGACGGTTGAAGATTCAATCGTCACAACATCGCGGGTGTCAAGCTTATTCCTACAGCGCGGACCAGCAATGCGCCGAGCGTGACAGCATCACTGCCCAGCACCCGCAAACATCGTAGGAGCAACGACATGTGGCAGCTGACGGTGGATCTGGGCGCGTGCCGAACGGTGGCTTCGCTCGCCCAGGACGGTGCGTTCGCGCAGCTTGTGCAGATCGACGGCGCGAGCGCCGTGCCCTCTGCGGTCTACCTGGAGCAGGACGGGCGTCTGCTGGTCGGGCTGGAGGCGCGGCGACGGGCGGAGCACGATCCCGCCCGCTACGAGCCATCACCGACGTTGCGCATTGCGGAGACCAATCTGTTGCTCGGCGAGCACCTGGTTCCCGTCGTCGACGCGATGGCTGCCGTGCTGGGGCATATCGCCGGTGAGATACAGCAACGCCTGGGTGCCCCTCCCGAGCAGGTGCTGCTGACCACGCCCGCGTACTGGGAGCCCGCGCAGGCCCATTCGTTGCTGCAGGCGGCGACGACGGTGTGGGGGCACGGGGTGCAGCTCCTGAGCGGCACCCAGGCCGCGGGGGATTACTGTGCAGCGCACTCGGTGATGCCGCCCGGACGCCCGTTTGCCGTGTACGACCTCGGCGCCGGCGGGGTGGGCTGCGCGGTGCTGGTCGCCGGTCCGCATGGCGTCACCACACTGGCGTCTAAGGGTGCATCGGGCGTGGGGGGCCATGCCGCCGATGCGGCGCTGATGGACCAGGTGGCGCAGCAGGTCTCGGGTCGCGCCCCGCAGGCCTGGCAGGCGCTGCAGCAGCCGGATGACCTGTCGGCTCGACGTGTCACGTTCACCATGGAACATAACGTGGCGCGGGCCAGGGAACGGCTGTCCAGCAGCAGGATCGCGGCGCTGGCGCTGCCCGATCCCTTCGGCTCGGTGCAGCTGACGCGCAACGAATTGCGAGAACTGCTGCGCCCGCAACTGGAGCACACCGTGGCGGTGCTGGCCAGCACGGTCGCCGACGCGCAGGTGGCTCCCGGGCAGCTCGCCGGGGTGTTCCTGCTCGGGGGAGCGTCCCGGACGCCCTCGGTCGCGGAGCTGGTCGGCGCACGCTTCCCCGTGTTGGGGATCATTGACGACGCGGCCACGGTGCTCGGCGCTGCTTACCCGTCGGCGCCCACAGCCACAGAGCTTGCGCAGTCGCCCATGGCGCCTCCTGCCGCGGTGTTGCCCGCGGCCACCTGGCGGCCGTATTCCGCCCCGCCGGGTGGTCCCTCGTTCGCCAGCGCCGATCCCTTCGCCCAGCCCGCAGGCAAAGGGGGCAAGCAATCGAAGGCACCGCTGGTGATCGCCGCGGCCGTTGCGGTTCTGGTGCTGGCGCTGGTCGCCGGCATCGCGGTCGTCGTGTTGAAGTCCAGGTCCTCGCCCACCGACGTGACGGCTGAGCCCACGACTGCAGTGCCGACGGTGGCGCCGTCCCGATCACGCCGGGCGCAGGCATCGAGCGCCCCGGTGCCGGCCACGCCACCAGCGCCTACCGCGCCATCAGCGCCTACCTCGGTGCCGCCGCCGCCGCCGGTAGTGGCCGGGTGGCAGACGGTCGCCGTGCCAAACCGCGGCGCCGCCTACGATGTGCCGCCGAACTGGAAGGTGTCCTCCCAGACCACGATCGGAGGTTACGAGACCAAGTCGGGTCCGCCCCTGGTTGGTAGGGGTCTGGCGAACTTCGGGGATGGCTTCTGCGACAAGTATCAGTCCAAGGCGCTGTCGGTGATGACGAACTCCGACCAGTCCGACCCCGCAGTGGGCGCGCGGGAGCTAGCCACCAAGTGGGCCACCGCGGCGTTCTCCAGCGACCGGACGGGGGCGGTTCCGCCGCTGCAGATCGGGCCACCCCAGCCGCTGCCTGCGATGGCGGGCAAGAGCGGCATGCTCGTGGAAGTGACTGCGCCGCTGGAAAAGCCGCAGGGCTGCTCTACGCCGTCGGCGTCCATGTACTCCTTTGCCTTGCCCAGCTCCGGCGGCGGCACGGTCGGGCTCATGATCTACGTCGGGCATGGCGTCCCGGATGAGGTCAGCGCCGCCGTCGTGCGACAAATCGCGAGCAGCGTACGGCCGCTCTGATGCGACTCAGGCGGTCGCGAGCCGACGATCCCAGCGCTGCTCGACCTTCCCGAAGCGCCAGACCAGCAGGGCAACCGCCCAGGTGACGATGAACAGCGCCACCACCACGTAGCCCATCAGGTTCAGGTTGAGTCCGCCGATGGTGGCCAACGGGCCCGAGGTGATCTCCAGCTTGTCCACCAGGATGGAGATGAGCTCCTGACCGCCGATGAGCAGCGCCACCGCCACGGACAGTCCGGTGATGACTAGGTTGTAATACACCTTGCGGACCGGTTTGGAGAAGGCCCAGCCGTAGGCGAAGTTCATGAACGAGCCGTCGATGGAGTCCAGCAGCGACATCCCCGCCGCGAACAGGATGGGCAGCACGAGCACGGCGTACCAGGGCAGCCCGGATGCGGCGGCGCCGCCGGCGATGACCAGTAGGCCCACCTCGGTGACCGTGTCGAAGCCCAGCCCGAACAGCAACCCCACCGGGTACATGTGCCCGGGCTTGCGCACCAGCTTCATCACCGGGCGCAGCAATCGGTTCATCAGACCGCGGTTGTCCAGGTGCGCCTCCAGGGTGGCCTCGTCGTACTCTCCGGCGCGCATCTTCCGGAACACCCCCACGATGCCGACGAGCACCACGAGGTTCAGCAACCCGATGAGCAGCAAGAACGTGCCGGAGATCGCGGTGCCGAACAGTCCGGTCGTTTTTTGCAGCGCCGACTGGTCGTCGGTGAGTGCGCCGGCGAGTGCGCGAACGCCGAACGACAGCAGCGCCACCATGATGAACACCACGCTGGAGTGGCCGAGCGAGAACCAGAAGCCGACCGACATCGGTCGTTTGCCGTCGTTCATAAGCTTGCGGGTGGTGTTGTCGATGGCTGCGATGTGGTCGGCGTCAAAGGCGTGCCGCAGGCCGAGGGTGTACGCGGTGACGCCGAGGCCGATACCGAAGATCTCTCCACCCACCTGGTAGTTCTCCGGCGCGATCACGGCGATCAGCAACCCCCAGCCGAGCACGTGCAGGCCGACGACGACGGCGAGCATGCCTGCCGCGCTCCGTCGCTCTTGCGGGCTCAGCCCGGCTAGCGCGCGACGAATCCGTCCGGGTGTTGCCTGGCCGTGACCCACTGCCGTCTGAGTTGCCACATCGATCTCCTCGCTGTCCTGCGCGCCGTGCGGCAAGACGCTACGCGCGCCAGACGGGCAGGTGCAACAAATGTGCAACAACGATCACTCGTCGTAAAAGCTGGGAAACGGCGTGTCGGCGATCGTCGCCCACGGGCCCAGCGGCCGTCGTCGTCCCGAACTGACCGCGATAGCTCGGCTAAACCGGTTGTCGATGCCCGGCGTGACCGGCCTCATCCGGGTTATCGGGGTCGTCGTCCATATCAAAGTTGGTCGACCGGAACAGCACCGCGAACACCAGCCATCCCGCCGCCGCCAGCAGCGGAAAGGTGATCAGCCGAAAGATGATGACGGCGGGCAACGCCGCCCCAGCAGCGAGACCGGAGGCCACCAGAGTCGCCGTCAGGGTGCCGTCGACGACGCCGAGTCCGCCGGGCAGCAACGGCACCGTGGCGACCACCTTGCCTGCGGTGAAGGCAATGAGCAGGCCGCCGATGCTGGGGTGCGCGCCCGCGGCCAGGCAGGCAAACCCCAGGCAGGCGACATCGGCGATCCAATTGAACGAGGCCCACCAGCTGGCCAGCGCAAGGTCTCGCTTGCGCAGCTGCACCGCCTCCAGTTGCTCGAGAATCTCCTCGATCCGCTCCATCCCGGTCTCGGCCGGGTGCCCACGTGCGGCATTGACCCAGCGGAGCACGTGCCCGGCACTGGTGAGCAATAGTCCGGGACGGGTGACGACGAAACGCACTCCGACGAGCAGGGCCGCGGTGGCACCGATGGCGATGGCCAGACCGGCGTAGTTGGTCCGGGAGCCAACGAGGATGCCCCCCACGACGCCTATCAGGGCCAGCCCGCCGGTGGCCAGCACGCCGCTCATGGCCAGCTGCCACGAGGCGACGACTCGGCTCGCGCCCCATCTGCGGGTCTGGCGGAAGGTGAAGGTGGTGGAGAACAGCGGACCGCCGGGCAGGCTGACGCTCATCGCGTTGGCGGCGTAGACCACGGCGGTGGAGTCGATTTGGCGCACGGGGACGGCAGCCGCTGTGAGCAGGGTGCGTTGCAGGCGGCCGAAGGCGCTCATCGACACGACCTGCGCGGCGATGGCGGCGCCGACCCACCACCAGCTGACGTCGCCAAGGCGCTGCATGGCGATGCGCAGGGACGGCGCGAGAAGCACCACCTCCACGGCGAGCACGGCGACCAGGATGGTGCCTGCGACCCACCGGAACACCTGCACGTGGCGACGGCGGGCCTCCTTGCGGGAGGGCTCACCACTGCCGGACACCCATGGAGGGTAGCGATCTTCGCGCAGCTGGGGGCGTACGCGGTGGTGTGGGCAGCCTCATGTCCGGCTAGCCATGTGTGCGCGCTGGCGCCTTCGGCCTTCGACGCTTCCCGGTTGCGCAACTTGCACGAGGGTCGGTGGGGCGCTGTACGGCAACTTCCCCGGGCACAACCGCTACCCTGCGGTCTGACAACGCGACAGGTAGGAGTGCAGTGGACGAGCTGATCGGTGTGATCGGCGGCAGCGGGTTCTACGAGTTTTTCGACGACCCGCGCACCGTCACACCCGACACCCCCTACGGCGCGCCCAGCGGCCCGATCACCATCGGCGAGGTGGCCGGACGCGAGGTGGCGTTTCTGCCGAGGCACGGGGTGCACCACGAGTATCCGCCGCACAAGGTCAACCACCGGGCGAACCTGTGGGCGCTGCGCAGCGTGGGCGTCCGCCAGGTGTTCGCGCCGTGCGCGGTCGGCAGCCTGCGGCCGACGCTCGGCCCGGGCACGGTGGTGATCCCCGATCAGCTGGTCGATCGCACCTCGGGACGTCCGCAGACCTTCTTTGACACCGGCGGGGTACACGTGGAGTTCGCGGACCCTTACTGTCCCGCGCTGCGGCAGGCCGCGCTCCAGCCTGGCACCGAGGACGGCGGCGTCATGGTGGTGGTGGAAGGCCCGCGATTCTCCACCCGTGCGGAGAGTCAGTGGTTTGCCGCGCAGGGTTGGAGTCTGGTGAACATGACCGGGCACCCCGAGGCGGTGCTGGCCCGCGAGCTGGAGGTCTGTTACGCAGCAATAGCATTGGTGACCGACTTGGACGCGGGCATCGACGCGGGTTCGGGGGTGCGCGCGGTCGACGTGTTCGCCGAGTTCGCCCGCAACATCGGGCCGTTGAAGGACCTGGTGCGCGTAGCTATCGCAGCAGCGCCGACCGAGCGGGACTGCGCCTGCGCGCAGGTGCACGACGGTGTCCAACTGCCGATCACCCTGCCCTGAGCTGGCGTTACGCCCCGGTTTCGATCCTATTCCCGCCACCGTGCCGACAGTGGCGTTTCCCACTGAGCCGTGCATCCGCGCCGGCGCAGCACCTAGCGTCGGGGGTAGTAGTCGAGATCACCGGCGAACGAGCCACTTTCCTACCGAAAGGAACCGATCCCCGTGTCCAACCACGACACCAGCAAGCTCATCACCCAGCTGCGCACCCTGTTGCAGCTCACTCAGACCGAGGCCCAGATCGCTCAGGCCCGCCAGGCGCAGGCCCGCACCGACGCTGTGCGCCGCGAACTCGCCCAAAACGAGCGCAACGCGCGCGACCGCAGCAAGCGGATCGCCACCACGCTGCGGGACCTCGGCGGTGTGCCCGACGTCGTCTCTCCGCTGATCGGCCGCCTTACCGCGTTGGTGAAGACGGTCATCGAGCAGGCCGAGCCCCTGGACGGGGCGTTGCTGGAGGACCTGGCCCTGGAGCACCAGCTCTTCGACCGGGCGCGCTACCTGAAGGTGCTTGCGACCACCGCAGACAACACCAAGGTGCGCCGCCTCGCGGAACGGCTGGAGACGGCCCACGGGGCCACCATCGACTGGCTCAGCACGGTATTGGCCGAGGAGGCGCTCGGCGGTCCCACGGCGTTGCGCGCCACCCCGTTCCAGGCCGTTGCCGGCACCGCCAGCCGCATCGTGAACGCGCCTGCGCGCTGGTCCGCAGACGGGGTCAACCGCGCGGTGGCCACCGTGAAGCAGAGCCGCGGCCGGGCCGAGGACGCCGCCGATGAGGTGGCCGAGAAGGCCGCCCAGCTCATGGACGCGACCAAGCAGACCATCGCCGCAGGCGGCAAGGCCGGACTGGCGCAGGCCGAGCAGGCCGCCCGTCGTGATGGCGCCGAGGACACCGCCAAGGGTGTGCACGAGGTCCGGGTGGCCACCGGCTCGGTCGACGCCTCGGAGCTGCCGATCAAGAACTACGACAAGCTGAGCATCGGTGACGCGGTGACCGCGGTGAAGAAGCTGGACCAGCCGGCGGACCTCCGGACGATCATCAGCTACGAAGAGGCCACCAAGAACCGCACCGGTGTGGTCTCGGCGACGCAGACCAGGCTGGCCGGTATCGCGAAGGAAGTTGCCGGCATCAGCTGAGCACAGCCAGTTCGCACCCGCATCGGCCGGGCCTCCGCAGGAGGCCCGGCCGAAGCGCTGTTCAGCGGGGGCACCCGGAGCGGAACCTGTCGACCTAGCACGGTCCTTACAACGAGTAGGCGCGGCCGAGGCTGCAGTCAGCGCCCGGCGTGGTCGTACATGGCGCGCAGGTCGCTGTACTGACGTTGCGCGTCCCGATCGCCGGGCAGCATGCCGGCCAGCGGCGCCGCGGGGCGGAACTGTTCGAGCCGGAAGCGCGCGACACCGCGGCGGTGCACGAGCCGTAGGAGCGCGGCGAGGGCGAGGATGACGATGAGGGCGACGATGAGTGGAGTCATGGCAGTAACTCTCCGCTCGTCAAATTGCAGACAACAGTGGCGGTACTGACGTGCATCGACCATATTCCGCCAGTATGCTGGAGGGATGCTTCGTACGGTGGCCGCGCTGTTGATCGATGACCTCGCCATGTTCGAGTTCGGTGTGGTGTGCGAGGTCTTCGGCATCGACCGCACCGAGGAGGGCGTGCCGCCGTTCGAGTTCCGGGTCTGCGGGGCCGAGGCAGGCGTGGCGTTGTCGAGCAGTGTTGGCGCGCAGGTGATCCCGCCGTACGGCTTGGACGGTCTCGATGATGCGGACCTGGTCGCTGTGCCCGCGGCGCGCACCCGTGCGGAGTACCCACCGGAGGTCATCCACGCGCTGCGGCGTGCGGCCGAGCGCGGCGCGATTCTGCTCAGTGTCTGCTCGGGAGCGTTCATCCTGGGCGCGGCGGGCCTGCTCGACGGACGCAAGTGCACCACCCACTGGCGGCACGTGGACGAGCTGCAGCAGCGCTTCCCGGCGGCCGTCATCGACCCGGATGTGCTGTTCGTGGACGACGGCGCGCTGATCACCAGTGCGGGTACGGCGGCGGGCATCGATGCGTGCTTGCATCTGGTCCGTCGGGAGCTGGGTAGTGCGGCAGCCAACACGATCGCGCGGCGAATGGTGGTGCCCCCGCAGCGCGACGGCGGCCAACGTCAGTACATCGAGCGACCGATACCGCAGTGCAGCAGCGACGGGCTCGGTGATGTCCTCGCCTACCTGGTGGCCAACCTCGACGCGGCGCACACCGTCGCCGAGCTGGCCGCACGCGCCCACATGTCGACCCGGAGCTTCGCCAGACGTTTCGCCGCGGAGACCGGCACGACACCGGTGCAATGGCTCGCCTCCCAGCGCGTCCTGCATGCCCAGCGTCTGCTCGAGGACACCGCCCTGGACGTCGAGCAGGTCGCCCGCCGCTGCGGATTTGCCACCGCCGCCCTGTTGCGCCACCACTTTCGCCGCGCCCTCGGCGTCAGTCCCAGCGACTACCGGCGGACCTTCTGCTCATCGCCGGCCTGACCAGGAGACCGAGATCGCCCAGATGAGGGTGATCGAGACGCCCGTCGGCCCGATTTGGGCGATCTCGTCGGCGGCGGGGCTGGGCCGGGTAGCTCCGACTAACCTCTGCTGCATGCGGATACTGCTCACCGGTGCAGCTGGATTCATCGGCGGCCACATCTGGACAGCCCTGAACGACGCCGGCCATGACGTGGTGCCGGTGGACGCGATGTTGCCGCTGGCGCACGGGCAGGGGGCAGCGACCCCAGCGGGTGTGCGTCGCCTGGACGTTCGGGACGCCGATGCGCTTGCCGAAGCACTGCAGGACGTCGACGTGGTGTGCCACCAAGCGGCCATGGTCGGCGCCGGAGTCGACGCTGCCGATGCACCGAAGTTTGCCACGCACAACGACTTCGGTACGGCGGTACTGCTGGCGGCGATGGCCGGGGCGCGGTGCACACGGCTCGTGCTCGCCTCCTCGATGGTGGTCTACGGGTCCGGCCGCTACGTGTGCCCGCAGCACGGCGACGTCGAACCGGAGCCCCGGCGGCGCGAAGATCTCGACGCAGGAATCTTCGACAGCGCCTGCCCGCACTGTGCCCGGCGGGTGGACTGGGCTTTGGTGGACGAGGACGCACCCTTGCGCCCGCGTAGCACCTATGCGGCCAGCAAGCTGGCGCAGGAGAACTACGCGCTGGCCTGGACCCTGGCCACCGGCGGCTCGGTGACCGCCTTGCGCTACCACAACGTCTACGGCGAGCACATGCCGCGGGACACCCCGTACTCCGGTGTGGCCGCGATCTTCCGTTCCTCGCTGGAGGCCGGCCAGGCCCCGCGGGTGTTCGAGGACGGTGGCCAGGTCCGCGACTTCGTGCACGTCTGCGATGTCGCGCAGGCCAACCGCCTGGCGGTGGAAGCCGGGCTGCCGGGGTTCCAGGCGTTCAACGTCTGCTCCGGCACCCCGGTGACCATCGGCGAGGTGGCCGCGACCTTGGCCCGGGCACACGGCGGTCCGGACCCGGTGACCACCGGGCAATACCGCTCCGGTGACGTCCGCCATGTGGTGGCCGATCCGGCGCGGGCGGCGGAGGTGCTGGGTTTTCGGGCCGCAGTGGCACCCGAGCAGGGCATCGGCGAGTTTGCCCACGCCCCGTTACGGAGTAGCTGAACCAAGTGTGCTGCCCGATCACGCGCAGCGGACCGCGCTGTGACGGCCGGCTGACGCTCAGGCCGGGGTGCTGACGACGGTGCTCGGCGCCTGCGGGACGGTATCGAGGCCGGCGAAGGCCTGCTCCAGGATCGCCAGCCCCTCCGCCAACAGATGCTCCGGCATCACCAGCGGCGGCAGGAACCGCAGCACATTGCCGTACGTCCCGCAGGTGAGCACCACCAGTCCCTCCGCGAGACACGCCTTTGCCACGGCGGCGGTCACCTCCGGGTCCGGCGTCGACGTCCCTGGTCGGACCAGCTCGATCGCCACCATCGCGCCCCGCCCGCGCACATCGCCGATGGTGGGGAAGCGGCTCTGCATGTTCCGCAACCGGGGGAGCATGACGGCGCCGATCCGACCGGCGGCGGCGGCGAGGTCTAGCTCCTCAATGGTCGTGATGGCGCCGAGCGCGGCGGCGCACACCACAGGGTTACCGCCGTAGGTGCCCCCGAGTCCGCCGACGTGCGCGCTGTCCATGATCTCGGCCCGCCCGGTTACTGCGGAGAGCGGTCACCCGCCGGCGATGGCCTTTGCCGTCGCGATGAGGTCCGGGACGATGCCTTCGTGCTCGCAGGCGAACCAGGCCCCGGTGCGGCCGAAGCCGGTCTGCACCTCGTCCGCGACGAAGACGATGCCGTTGGACCGGCAGTACTCGACGATCCGCGGCAGGAATCCTGCACCGGGAACGATGAACCCGCCCTCACCTTGAATGGGACTCCTGCGGCAGGTGTGGACCGCCCGCGCCATCGTGCGGTTGCGTGCTGGGCTCGGTCATGTTCGCCCTCTCGCGGTAGACGACACGGAAGCGAGCCGCCCCCGGAGATCGAAGTGGTCAAGAACTAGCCACGGCCCCGCATCGCCCGCGTGAAACGTGCACCATCGGAGTGCCGTAGACCAGACTGTGCAGGTGCGGACCTCAGCGCGGAGCTTCCGGTTCGGCGGCGAGGAGATCGTGCAGCTCACGAACCGCCGACGGGAGCGCTTCGGCGAATGCGGACAGCTGCTCGGAGATCGCGCGCGGGGCGCTGAGGAAGAGGTCGAAACGGTCGGGGAGCAACGCGTAACCAATGCCGATGCAGGTTGCGCCGGTCGACCCGAAGCCCCAGTACCGCACGTGCGGGGAAGGCACGGCACTGGTGCTGAGGTAGTCCCGGCGCATGATCAGCCAGCCCGGTGACTCGTACAGGGCGAGCGGCTCGGTCGCGCACAACTCCGTCCCGCGGCGCTGCTGCAGCAGCTGCAGTTCCCACAGGTGCTGCTCGGGCGTCTGTCCCGCCTGACACTGTTTCGCCCGCTGGACGTGGATGTCGGCGGCGGCCCGCAACGCTGTCCTGCGGATTTGCTCGTCCGCTGTTGGGTCATCCATCACCGCCACGAAGCGCACCACCTCGGGGGTGACGACGCGCATGGCCTCGGTGCGTCCGTGCCGGAAGCTGCGGGTGGCGATCGACTCGTAAGTCGCGCCGAGGCGTCCCCGGGCGCGCTGGTGGGCGAGCTGGAACGCCATCTGCGCGAACGCATCGGGGGACATCGCCAGCTGTTTTGCGTGCGCGCTGGTGAAGTTCTCGATCGACAAGGTGGTGGTCGCGGCGTCCGCCGTGTAGGCGGCGAAGGAGGCGGCCGCGGCATCGATGTCAGCCTGCAGTGCGGCGTCGAGCACGAACTCGATACGCCCATACGCAGGCGCTCCGGAGACGGCTCCGGAGTGCGACGGCGAGTCCAGGATCGCGTCGATGAGACTGACGATGGTGGTGCCGTCCAGCTTGCAGTGCTCGCCGTTGAGCCCCGCCGTGCCGTCGGGAAAGACGATGAGGGAGAACGACTTGTCGTACCACCGGTTGCCGCCTTGGCCGTGCAGCAGCTGATCGCATGCCTGCAACGGGTTCTGCACGGCAGTGTCTTCCAGGCACAGGCAGAACAGCGCGGTCTCCACCGCATCGAGCATCGCGGCGTTGCCCGGATGGCCGTCGAGTAGCGCCTGCCGGCTCGCGGCCCACTCCGCGCGGGCCATCGTGGTGAGGTGTCCGACCGAAGTGCCTGGTGGTGCCGGGCTTGCGCCGGCCGTCATGACCGCGCGCAGCCCCGCGACGAGCTCGTCGGTGGTGTACGGGCTCCCGTCGGGGGCGATGGCGTCCAGCCGGAACATGTTGCCGTGGAGGAGGACCACGACATGCCGTGCCTGGGATGGCCCCGGCCAGTCCGCGCTGTAGGGGGTGCGGGCGCTGTCCTGTGTCAGACCCGGAATCCGGGTGGCGGAGAACAGGTATTTGTTCTGCTCCATGGACACCGGCAGACCTCGCTGGGCTACTGGCGGTAGGTGCTGCTCGTCGATCAGCAGCTTGTAGGCGACGGCGGCCGCGACGAGCTCGGCTGCCCGGTCGACCTGCCCCAGCGGTGAGTCCTCGAACAGGAAGAAAAAGTTCGCGTTAAGTGCGATGCGGTCGCGGCGACCGAGGTAGCGGTACGGCCAGAAGGTGTCCAGCCAGCTGTGCACGCCCTCCTCCGCGTCGTAACGCTCGAGCGCGAATTGCAGGGTGCGGGCGGGGCTGTCGCGGTGGAGGAACGACGCGACGGTGGCCTCGGTCGTCGCCAGCTCTTCGGCGGTGAGCAGCGGCGCGCACCAGTCGAGGAACCGGGCGCAGCTGTCCTCCAGCTCGGGCAGCGGTACCCGCGGCAACCGGTCGTCATTCGCGAAGGTCAGTTCGTTGTCGGCCATGCCCTAGTCCATCAGCTGGTCGACCCGCACGCCGGCACCAGCGGCGGCCAGGTGCTCCGGCGTGACGCGGCCGAAGAGCTGCTGGGTGCGTTCGGGTGTTCCGATGACGCCGGGACGCTCGCTGTAGGCAAAGATCGCTGAGTGCCGCGGCGTCGGACCCTCCACGGGGCTCACCCGGTGCAGGGAGTAGCGGCCCTGGAACAGCTGCAGGTCGCCCGGGTGCAGCGGGAGGCGGTGCACCAGGTGAGCACCGCGCCCGTCGAGCACCGCACGGACGTCGTCGAGGTTCTCCGCCCGTGCCGACCTGATGTTAGGGCAGTACTCGAACACCCCGCCGCTCTGCGACGCCTGGGTGAGCATGCTGACCGTGAACTCGTTGGTGTCGAAGTGCCACGGGTGCGAGTGGCCCGGGGTCACGACGTTGAGGCACAAGCCGGACAGCGGATCGGCCAGCGCATGCAACCGGGGCAGGTCGAAACAGCTGGTGATGAACAGCTGAAAGAGCGGGTCGGTGTAGAGACGGTGGATGATGCAGGTATCCGGGATCGCGTCCCGAGCGACGAAGGCGTTACCGCGCTCGACCGTGGCGTGCGCCGGATGGTCCTCGGGCAGCGACGGATTGGGCGCGGTGTTGTAGACGTTGACCGTCTCGACGTCGTAGTAGGCGCGATCGGCGAGGTCGGCGCACTCGTGTTGCAGCTTGGACTGCCGGTTCGCCGACACGAAGTCGGGCAGCACGCTGCAACCAACGGTCTGCAGCTCATGGCGGACGCGGGAAACCACCTCGTGCCAGCCGCGACTGGTCGGAGCCGACACGGGGTAGTGCGCCGTATCCACCAGCTGTTCGATCACATGAGCCTGCGATGCGCTCATCGGTATCTCCTCTGGGTGCGGAACTGACCACAATCTTGCGCGCCTGAGGAGGGGACCGCTTGACGTAACTACCGCTGTGCGTGAGTTGGGCCCACCGGCGAACCCTTTTCGCGCACAGGCCGGCGGCACGTCACGGTGCCGAGCGCGCACGGCTTGCCGGACGCGCCGCGGGTGGTCACCTGAGCGACGCTGACCGACCGTCCGCGGTGCACGACCTCAGCAGTGAACGTCACCTCGGCGCTCATCACGGCGGGGCGCAGGTAGTTCATCCGTACCGAGGTCGTCACCGGGTCCGTCATCACCGCGGCGACGGCATGGCGCCCGGCGAGCTCGGTACCGGCGATGAGTACGCCACCGTGCGCCATGCCCAGCGGGTTGGTCAGCTCATCCGACGGCGCCAGCGCTAGGCCGGCGTCCGTCCACCGCGCCCCGAGGACGTCGAACAGGGTGTGCTTGTCAGCTGGCGATTCCAGCGGCCAGTCGTCGTCGTTCTCCGGAATGCGCACACCATCGGGCAGCGGGATGTAGCGGCACCAGGTGCTCGCCACCGCGACGAGCCGATCGGTGTCATCGAGCACCCGGCACTCGGCGAAGCCGCCGTCCGCATCCTGGTGCAGCAGCTGCGACTCCGCGCGCAGCTCACGGGTGTCCCACGGTGGTGGCACCAGCACATCCAGTGACAGCTCCGTGGTGACCGAAGCCCGACCCGCGGGACGGCTCATAAAGATACGGTGGCCGACGGCGTCGTCGACGAGCACACCGACGGCGCCCGCGGCGGTGTTCCCCGCCGAATCATCCATCCACGTGCCCATCCGCATCCGCGTGGTGCCGTGCTCACCCTCATGCCGGGGAGGGCCGACACGGAAGAGCGACTCGGGGGTCTGCGTCCGGACGACGGCAGCGCTGTTGGCGGACATGTTGCCTAGCCTAACGGTGCTGCTCGCCGTGCCCGCTAACGCTTTAAGCTACTTGGGTTGCATGCGGACGCCGCCGTCCACGCGGACGACCTCGGCGTTCATGTACGAGTTGGTGAGTAGCTCCAGCACCATGGACGCCAGCTCGTCGGAGCTGCCTAGGCGCTTGGGAAAGAGCACGTCGCGCTTGAGCTTGTCCTTAAACGCCTCCGAGCCCTCGCCTTCACCGTAGATGGGCGTGTCGATGAGCCCCGGCGCCACGCAGTTCACCCGCACGCCAATCGCGGCGAGGTCGCGGGCCACCGGAAGGGTCATGCCGACGATGCCGCCCTTGGAGGAGGAGTACGCCGCCTGGCCGATCTGACCGTCGAAGGCCGCGACGGAGGCGAGGGTCACGATGGCCCCGCGGGAACCGGAGTCGTCCACCGGCTCGGTGCGGCCCATCGCGGTCGCCGCGAGGCGCACGCAGTTGAAGGTGCCGATCAGGTTGATCTTGAGCACCTTGGTGTACAGCTCGAGGTCGTGCGCGGAGGCGAACAGGCCGTCCTTGCCCACCGTGCGGGTGGCCCAACCGACACCGGCCGCGGCGACGAGGGTCCGCAGCGGCCCCAACGCCTCGGCGGCCTGCACCGCCGCGATGACCTGGTCCGGCTCGGCGACGTCGGCGCGCACGTAGGTGCCACCGATGGACTCGGCCACAGCCTTGCCTTTGTCGTCCTGCAGGTCGAGGATGACCACCTTGGCGCCACGCGCGGCGAGCTGCCGGGCGCTGGCTTCCCCGAGCCCGGAGGCGCCACCGGTGACGATGGACGATGTTGCAGTCAAGTCAAGCACTGTCGGTACTCCTGAGGGTTGAAGGTAGGACCATCACACCAGTTGCGAGCTGTGGCCTGCCCAGTACGGGTCGCGCAGGCGGCGCTTGTAGAGCTTGCCGCTGGGGTCACGGGGGAAGTCGTCGAGGAAGTCGATGGAACGTGGTGTCTTGAACTTCGGTAGCCTATCGCGGCAGAACTCGAGCAGCTCCGCTTCCAGCGCGGGCCCGGCGGTCGCCCCGTCCGCAGGTTGGACCGTGGCCTTGATCTCCTCGCCCCGGTCGTCGTCGGGGATCCCGAAGACGGCGCAGTCGCCGACGGCGGGGTGCTGCAGCAGCACCGACTCGATTTCCGCGGGGTAGATGTTCACCCCGCCCACGATGATCATGTCCAGCACGCGGTCGCGAAGGAACAGGTTGCCCTGCTCGTCGAGCTCGCCGGCGTCGCCGACGGTGAAGAAGCCGTCCTCGCTCCAGCTGCGGCGGGTCTTCTCCGGGTCCCCGTGGTATTCGAAGGTCCGGCCGTTCATCTGCATCCATACGGTGCCCACGGCGCCCGGCGGGAGTTCTGCCCCGGACTCGTCCAGGATCTTGATGATGCTGCCCGGCCACGGCTTGCCGACGGTGCCCGGCGCGGCCAGCCAGTCCTGCGGGGTGGCGGTGGTGCCGCCGCCCTCGGTGGCCGCGTAGTACTCCCACAGCACCGGTCCCCACCAGTCCATCATCTTCGCCTTGGTGGGCACGGGACACGGCGCGGCGGAGTGGATGACGTGCCGCAACGTGGACGTGTCGTAGCGGGCGCGGACATCTTCGGGTAGCTGTAGCAGGCGATGGAACATGGTCGGCACCATCTGCGTGGTGGTGACGCGGTAATGCTCGATGCGCTCCAGGGTTCCTTCCGGCGTCCAGCGGTCCATCAGCACCAGCGTGTGTCCAGAGTGCAAGGCGCACTGGGCAAACTGGCAGACGGCGGTGTGGTAGAGCGGGGCCACCGTGAGGTGCACGTTGTCCGCGAACGCCTCGATGCCGAACAGCAGGTGCAGGAAGGTGCCCAACTCCGCAGCGGTGTCGGCGTCGAGGTCAGGCAGTGGGCGCTGCACCCCTTTCGGCCTGCCCGTGGTGCCGGAGGTGTAGTTCATCAGACCGCCGGGTTTGCGATCAGCTGGCGGCGTATTGGGCTGTCCCGCCTTGAGCTCGGTGTACGGCCGGAAGCCGTCGACGTCGCCAACCGCGAACAGGGCGGCCAGATCGAGCGCCTTTGCGGCCTTGCCGGCCTCGGTGGCAAAGCGTTCGTGCGAGATCAGCGCCTTGGCGCTGCAGTCCTGGGTGATGTAGGCGATGTCCTCCGCGAGCAGGTGGTGGTTGATGGGCACGACGTACCAACCGGCCTGTTGTGCGGCCAACAGCACCTCGATGAAGACGCCGCTGTTGGGCAGCACCGTCGCCACCACGTCGCCGGGCCGCAGGCCCAGCGCCCGCAACCCGTGCACCACCTGGTTGCAGGCGGCGTGCAGCTCGCCTGCGGTGTGCTCCGTCCCGTCGGCCTCCACCAGGGCGACGCGCTCGGGATCGGCGGCAGCAATGGTCCAAAAGCCGAGCTCGGCCACCGGGCGGTCTCCTCAGGAGGTGTAGCGGACGGGGAGCGACTTGATGCCGTTGATGAACATCGACCGCAGCGGACGGGGAGCGCCCTGGCGAGTGATGTCCGGCAGCCGCTCGGCGATGATTTCGAACATGATGCGAATCTCCGCGCGGGCGAGATTGGCGCCGAGGCAGAAGTGTGGACCACCACCGCCGAACGCGACGTGCTCGTTGTTGCTGCGCGTGACGTCGAAGGTGTCGGCCTCGGGGAGGTCGTTGGAGTCGCGGTTCGCGGCGGTGTAGAACAGGGCAACGCGCTCGCCTTTGCTGATCTGCTGCCCGCCGAGCACGGTGTCGCGCATGGCGGTGCGCTGAAACTGCATCACCGGGGTGGCCCAGCGGATGATCTCCTCGGCGGCGGAATCCAGCGGACGCTCGGCCTTGAACAGCTCCCACTGCTCGGGGTGGTCAAAAAATGCCTGCATGCCGTGGGTGATGGCGTTGCGGGTGGTCTCGTTCCCGGCGACCGCGAGCAGCAGGAAGAACACGTCGAACTGCTCGTCGGTCAGGGTGCCGCCCTCGAACTCGGCGCTGAGCAGCCGGGAGATGATGTCCTCCCGCGGGTTGGCGCGGTGCTCGGCGGCCAGTTCGTTGGCGTACAGGTACATCTCGACCGAGGCGATGGCGCCGTCTTCGGGCGAGGTTTGGAACTCGGGGTCGTCGAATCCGATGAGCCGGTTGGAGAGGTCGAAGATCTTCGCGCGGTCCGCACCGGGGATGCCCATCAGCTCGCACAGCGCGAGCAGCGGCATCTCGGCGGCCACGTCCTTGACGAAGTCGCCCTCGCCCTTGGCCAGCGCCGCGTCCACGATCTGGTGGGCGAACTCGCGCAGGCGCGGCTCCAGCGCGCGGATGGTGCGGGGAGTGAACGCGCGCTGCACGATGTTGCGCAGGTGGCTGTGCTCGGGCGGGTCCATGTTGAGCAGCAGCATCCGCATCACCTGCAGCTGGGTCTCGGTCTGCTCGTGGCTGTCCGCACTGAGGATCGAGCCGCGTTCATGCGAGGAGAACAGGTCCGGCTGTCGTGAGACCTCCTCGATGTCCGCGCGCGTGGTCACCGCCCAAAAGCCGTCGCTGGCCGCACCCGTCGCCGGATGCCAGGAGACGGGCGCTTCCTCGCGGATGGTGGCGAACTCGGCCAACGGGGGACCGTCGGCAAAGGTGTCCGGGTCGACCAGGTCGACGTCCACCGGGCAGCGACGGCGGGTGGATGCTTGCTCTGAGGCTGTCATCGGACGATCCTCCTTCGTCGAGTGCGCTGCGTCACGCAACGCGTTCCAAGGTAGCCAGCGGCTAGGATGCGGTCAAGAACACGTTCTAGTTTTGGGAGGTCCACGGATGGTTCAGTCGCTTCAGGTCATTGTCGATCCGACGTGCATCATCTCGGGCTACTGCCGCCGGAGCGCCCCGGAGGTGTTCGTCGCCGGCGCGGAGGGCAAGACGGTGGTGACGGGCAACCCGGTGACCGACAGCGAGGACGTGCGGGAGGCGATGGAGAGCTGCCCGGTGGAGGCCATCTCCGCGACGGACGCCGCTACCGGCGCGCAGGTGTTTCCCTGAGCGATCGCTAGGCTCGCCCGGTGAGTGTCAAAGCCGCTGTGGTCGACGAGCTTCGCCCCATCATGCACGGCCTGTTGGGTGAGGACTTCCCGCTGCGGCTGCGCGCCTGGGACGGCTCCGAGGCCGGTCCGGTCGACTCGCCGGCGACGCTGGTGCTGCGCACGCCGCGGGCGTTGCGCCGGTTCCTGTGGAGCCCGGACGAGCTGGGCCTGGGCCGCGCGTACGTCAGCGGCGACATCGACATCGAGGGTGACCTCTACGCCGCGTTGTCGCTGCCGGATCTACTCAGCAGCGAGGACCGTCCAGACCTCACGCTGGACTGGCACCAGCGCGCTGCCGCGGTACGGACAGCGTTGCGGCTGAGAGCAATCGGGCCGAACCCAGCCGCACCTCCGGAGGAGTCGCGGCTGCGGGGACGGCTGCATGCGCTCCGCCGTGACGCGGACGCCATCGCCCACCACTACGACGTGGGCAACGACTTCTACCGTCTGGTGCTGGGCGAGACCATGACCTACTCCTGCGCGTACTGGTCGGAGCCGCACTGCACGCTCGATGAGGCCCAAGAGGCCAAGTACGCGTTGATCGCGCGCAAGCTCGGGCTGCACGAGGGCATGCGGCTGCTCGACGTCGGCTGCGGCTGGGGCGGGATGGTGCTGCACGCCGCGCGCGAGCACGGGGTGCACGCCGTGGGCGTCACCATCTCCACCGCCCAGGCAGTGCGTGCCCGGCAGCGGGTCGCCGAGGCGGAGTTGTCACATTTGGTGGAGATCCGCCTGCAGGACTACCGCGAAGTCAGCGACGGGCCGTACGACGCGATCTCCAGCATCGGCATGGCTGAGCACGTGGGCCAGGCTCAACTGCAGGTGTATGCCGCGCAGATGTTTGACCTGCTCAAGCCGGGTGGACGGCTGCTCAACCACGCCATTTCCCGTCGACCGGGCCCGGTGATGGACCCCAAGCGCAGCTTCCTCGTCCGCTACGTGTTCCCCGACGGTGAGCTGCACCCACTGGCGACCACGGTGGACACCCTCGAGATGGCCGGGCTGGAGGTGCGCGACGTGGAGTCGCTGCGCGAGCACTACGCGCGCACCTGTCGGTCCTGGGTGCAGCGCCTCGATGAGAACTGGGACGAGGCGGTGGCCCTGTCCACCCCGGGGCGGGCGCGGGTGTGGCGGCTGTACCTGGCGGCCTCGGCGCTGGCTTTCGAGCAGCTGCGGACGGGGCTGAACCAGGTGCTGGCGGTGCGACCGGACTCGGAGCTGGGCAGTGGTTTGCCGGCCACCCGCGCAGAGTGGCTGGGTTAGTGCCTGCCGAGGCCGGCGGACAGCAGGCCGCGGAACGATCGCCGCGTCACCCGACCGGACGCAAGCCCCACTTCTACCAGGTCGTCGAACACCTGCTGGTTGCGTGCTGCCGCATGAATTCCCAGGGTGACCAGCGCCGGGGCGGACGACAACCGGGCGACCGCGGCAGTGTGGCGTTGATGGCTGCCGAGGCGGGCACGGACCGTCGCGCGGTACTGCGCCCCTGCTGCCGCCGTCCCGGTGGTCGCCGCGGTGCGCCCGGCGAGCATTCCGGTGACCACGGCGTCGTAGATGCCTTCTCCGGTCATTGGATTCACCAAGCTTGCGGCGTCGCCGGCCAACAGGATGCGACCGTCGGGGTGTGGCCAGCGCCACGAGGAGAGTGGTAGATGATGGCCCTTCCAATCGGAGCCGTCGTCGGTCGAACCGGGCAGCAGCTCCTCGAGTCGCTGCATCAGCGCAGCGCGCGAGGGTGCAGGACGTCGCCGGGTGAGCAGCTCGCCGTAACCGACGTTGGAGTAGCCGTCGCCCCGGTCGAACGACCATGCGTAGGACGGCTGGCGCCCGGGCCCGTACGAGATAACCTGCAGCCCAACTCGCTTCGCGGGGGTTGGGACGTAACCGCGCAACGCCAACGCCCGCCGCCGCGCAGGTGGCAGGCCGGCGGCGGTGCGCACCATGGAATGCGTCCCGTCGGCGCCGATGACCACTGCCGCGGTCAGCGCGTCGTCGATGAGCACCCCATCCGCTCCTGGCTCGACCGAGCGCACCCGTCGCCGCTGCAGGATCGCTCCCGCGCTGACGGCGGCCTCGACCAGGCGGGCGTCGAACACCTGGCGCGGTATCACCCACGTCGGCCGCCTCAGCTCTCGCTCCACCTGGGCTTGGCCGAGGCTCAAGGTCAAGCGGCGCACGGGGTTCCAGTCGTCGAACAGGCCGGTGACGCCAAGGTCGGTGAGCACGTCGAACACGTGCGGGGTGATGCCGTCGCCGCAGGTCTTGTCGCGAGGGAACTCGGCCCGGTCGAGTAACACCACCCGGAGCCCCGGCCGTGCCCGCAGCGCCGCCAAGGCAGCCACCGACCCGGCCGGGCCGGCACCCACAATGGCCACGTCGTATTGCGCTGTCATCGGGATGACGCTACCGGCGTTCACGCCCGGTAGAAGTCCGAGCGATCGCGCCCGGGTCGAAACCCAGCGGCGGTCACCACTTCCACCGCGAGGTCGAACCGCTGGCCGACGGCCCACGGCACGTGCGCGTCACTGCCGAAGGTCACCGCGCGGCCCCCTTCTTGGTGCCACCAGCGCACCAGCTCGACCGAGGCAAGCGGGCTGCGGGTGTTGATCTCCAGCGCCCGCCCCGACGCCGCCAACGCAGCGAACACGGCCCGGTACTCCTGTTCGAAGTCGCTCTCGGCGTAGGGCTCGGCCGAGCCAGGCCAGTGCCGGCGAGGGTAGTCACAGTGGGCCAGCACATCGAACACGTTGCTGCCCATGATCATGCCCAACAGATCGGCGAAGTACTCGCGCATTACCGCGTGCGGCGCTTCTACCTTCAACACCCGGTTGACGCCGACCAGCTCCTCCTCGCGGATCACCGAGTGCAGCGAGCCCAGCACCCGCTCGAACCGTCCCTGCGCCAGCACGTCGGCGACGCTGCCCGCGAACAGGTGCGGCTCGCCCGTCTCGATGCCCGCACGTACGCGCAGGGTTGGGAACTCCTCGCGGCAGTGTTCGATGCTCGCCAAGTAGCCGGACACGTCCAGCGGCTGGTACATCCGGGGGGCACGGGGGCGCCGGCCGGGTACCAGCGGGTTGTCGTCCGGCGCCCAGCTGGTGAAGTCGACGTGTTCGGTGAAGGACACCGCGGGAATGCCGCGCTCCACCGCACGGGTGCAGGCGGCGCGCATCGAGGCGTGCGGCCCGGTGTCCCAGGAGAACTCCGAGTGCACATGCTCATCGGCGGGGCTGCGCCCCTGTGCGTGAAAAGGTAGGGGCGGAGGGCCTTTATCACGCACAGGGCGTCAGCCCTGGTTCTGCACCAGCTTGAAGACGGAGCCGGTGGGGTCGGCTATCGTGCCGAGCCGGCCGAACGGGGTGTCCTCAGCGGGGTGCACGATGGTTCCGCCGAGCTCGACGGCCTGCGCTACCGCAGCGTCCGTGTCGTCGACTACGAAGTAGATGCTCCAGCCCGCGGGGAACTGCTCGGCGGGGAAACCGGAGACGTCCATGATTCCGGCCAGCTGGCCCTCGCCCGCACCGAGCGTCGTGTAGCGGAACTGGTCGGTGTCGCTGGCCACATGGGTGTCCCAGCCGAACACGTCGCGATAGAACTGGACGGTGGCGGCGTAGTCGCGGGTGTGCAGCTCGAACCACCCGGGGGCGCCGGGTTCGGCCAGCACCCCGAACCCCTGGTGGGTGTCCGGCTGCCAGGCGGCGATCCCGGCGTGCCCGGCATCGGTGAACACCGCCATGGTGCCCTTGTCCATCACTTGTATCGGCGGAACCAGTACGGCGCCCCCGTGCGTGCTGACGGCCTGCGCGGTGGCTGCCGCGTCCGACACGGCCAGGTACACCGACCACGCGTCTTGCATCCCTGAGGTGCCGTCGTTGCGCATGCAGCCGGCGACCATTCGGCCGTCCTTGTGGAAGTTGATGTAGCCGCCGTATTCCTCACCGGCGTGCTCGGCCGTCCAGCCGAACAGCTGCCCGTAGAAGGCTTCGGCCTTGTCCGTGTCGGCGGAGAACAGCTCGATCCAACTGGGGGCGCCATGGGGGGCAGAGTCGCGGTACGGCATCGGTATCTCCTTGGTGGTGGGTTATCTGCGCGGTAGACGCACCAGTGCCGGGTAAATCATCGCTTGTGCGCGGGGTCAACGACGGAGGCGATGAATTCCCCAACCTGGTGGTAGACGTTCCGGCTTTCCTGAGTCCACGGCAGCAGGAACGGGAAGACGTGAAACATGTCTGCGACCTCATGAGCCTCGCAACGGATGCCGGCATCATCGAGTCGTTCGTGGAACGCGCGGATGGCATCACGAAAGATCTCGTCCTCGCCGTAGGCGAGGAACGTCGGCGGCCAGAGCGACAAGTCCTGGTGAAGCAGCGACACGGCAGGGTCCCGAGGATCGAACCCATGCAGGTAGGGATTCGTGGGTACATTCCACGGAAGCACGTCCAGTGCTGCATTCTCGCTGACCAAAGGTTCGTTCGGTACCCCCGACCGAGAAGCCATGACCACGGTCGTCGACTGTACCGGGGCGGCAGTAACCGGACCGGCAACGGCGGACCCTCGGCGTCCAAGCCTCAGACACCCTGCAGCACGCCGAGGAACGCGCCCAGTGCCTGTAGGCCCGGCGTCGACGTCGGGGTGATGCGGCGCAGCAGCGGTGAGTGCACCAGGTACGCGGTGTGCATCGCTCGGGAGATCGCCACGTTGAGCCGGTTGCGCGAGAGCAGGAACTCCACGCCGCGCGGCAGGTCCTCGCCGCTGGACGTGGTCATGCTGATGATCACGACTGCGGCCTCGCGGCCCTGGAACTTGTCCACTGTCCCCACCTGGACCTCGTCGAACCCGGCGGCTTGCAGGGCACGGCGCAGCGCGGTTACCTGACGGTTGAAGGGAGCCACGACGAGCACGTCGGCCTGCTCCAGTGGGCGCGGCACAGCATCGACGTCTGTCCACTTGCGACTCAACGCGTCCTGCATCAGAGCTACGACGGCGGTGACCTCTTCGTCACTGCGGGTGCGGTTGTCGTGGTGGTCAACGGGCACGAGCACGAGGCCGGGTGCGATCCCGTCCAGGGTGCGCTGCAGGCACTGCTCGTGCGAATGCAGCTGGCCTTCGTACTGCAGAGCGGACACTGGGGCACACACTTCCGGGCGCATCCGCCAGGTGGTGTCGAGCAGGTACCCGTGCGTGGCCGGGATCAGGGCATGTTCGCCAAGTACATACCCCAGCGCGGATACGTCCACCGGCTCGGGGTGCTGGCCCTGGCTGACCTGCGGCAGCTGCTGTGGATCACCAAGGAGCAGGATGCGCCGGGCGGCGGAGCCGGTCACCACGGCATCGGGCAGGCTGAACTGGCCGGCCTCGTCCACCACCATGAGGTCCAGCTGGTGCTCGCGGACGGCGGGACGGGCGAAGGTCCACGCGGTACCGCCGACGACGTAGCCACCCTTCTGCTCGGCCATCCAGTCACTGAGCTTCTTCGGGGTTTGCCACGGGGCATTATCGTCGCGCGGTTCTTTGGCCACCGTCGCCCCCAGGGCCACCACCGGGCGTAGCAGATTTTCCACCGTGGTGTGCCCCTGCGCGGTGACCCCGATCCGCCAGCCGCGCTCGGCCAGCGCGGCGATGACGCGGCTGCCGACATAGGTCTTGCCGGTGCCGGGAGGGCCCTGGACGGCGAGCACGCCGTGGTCGAGCGCGGCGACCGCAGCGGTGATGTCGGCGAGCCGGTCATCGGTTCGCGGCATGGCCGAGGCCGGACTCTGGCGGGTGAGCAGCCGAAACCACGCCGCAGCCGGTGGACCGTCGGCCAGCAACCCCTCGCCGAGGCCACAGAGGGCTGCTTCCAACGACTTGGCCGACGGCGGCGCCGCTGGAGTGAGCGCCAACGGCAGCTGCGGCCAGCCATCGCTACCCGTCGGCGCCCGCTCGACCAGGGTCACCCGGCCGTCCGCCGCATCAACGCTAACCACCCCGGTGTGGGTCGCACGCTCCGAGTCGGCGCTGGACTCCAGCTCGTCGGGCAGCGGCGGACCGTAGACGATGAACGCGCCGTTCTTCGTCACCGCGCGGACGTCCTCGGCGGTGGTGGTGGTGGACGCATCCACGGTGCGGGAGAAAGTCCGCTTTGGCTTCACCTTGGCCCAACCGCTGCCGGTGGGGTGCTCGAGCACCACCACGCAGTCATCGTTGACCAGGTCTTCCACCGGCTGACGGAGCCGATCGAAGTGCTCCCACCAGAAGGTTTTCTGGTTGCGCTGGTGGTACCCGAGCGCAGCGGCGAGCAGCGCGGTCGCCTGCTGTCCGGCGGTGCGGCCGATGGCGGGGACCCCTGCGCGCAGACGCTCCGCCAGCTCTTCCGTAGCGGGCGTCTTGTGCTCGACCGGAACATCGGCGGTCACGGTGCGCGTTGGCGCGCTGGTGCGCAGCGACAGCAGCCAGTGGTGCAGGCGATGGGTGCTCACGCAGTCGTACTTGTTGTAGTCACGAATCGCTTCGAGCAACCGATCAGCCTCGGCGCCATCGCCTGCCTCGCGACAGGCCACCACCTTCTCGTACTCCACAATGGAGTCACCGGCGTTGGTCACCTCGCCGTCGCGCAGCTGCTCCCCCATGTACAGCGGCTCGAGCTTCTTGATCGAGTAGCTCTCGGTGGACACGCGCACTGAGCGACGCACCGCGGCGTACAGGTCGACCAGACGTCCCTCACGCAGCAACTGGTCCACCTCGTCCTCCCTGGTGGCGTGCCGCGCAGCCAACGTGGTCAGCGCGGTGCGTTCGTAGGGCGCGTAGTGGTAGATGTGCATGCCCGGATGGGACCTGGCCGCCGCGGTGAAGGTGTCCACCACCTGCTCGAACGCACGCTTCTCCGCGGCTCGGCTGTGCGCCCAGAAGGCGGTGAACACCTCGGATGTGTCAGTGATGCCGTGCAGGTATTCCAGCCCGGCTCCGCTCTCGGCGAAGGGGTCGCCCTCGATGTCGTAGTACAAATCGCCCGCACTCGGCGCGGGCAAGAGATCGAGCCCGGCCGGGTCGAACACTTCGTGCAGCGGCGGCCCCCCTGCTCCGGCGACCTGCAGGGCCGACTGGGCGCGTAGGCGCACCCACGTGTCGACGCCCATGCTCGGTGGGCGCGACGCATCGTCCGCCACGGCGAGTGCGTCCACAGTGGACATTCCGGCGGTTCGCAGCCGCGCGATCTGGTCGCCACGGATCCCGGCGACGAGGCTGAGGTCGCGGGCCTCGCGGCGCCCAGCGGCGCAGTGGGTGTCCCAGCGACAGGTCCCGCAGGAGGGACGGGCCTCGCTCCACAGTGGTTGCGGCGCAAAGGGTTCAGCGTGCAGCCCGGGCAGCACCCGCTCGCGGTACTCCCGGGCCAACGGCAGCACATCCGCGGCAGGCACCTCCTCCCGATGGTTGTCACCGAGCCACAGGTGAACCAGTTGCGGCGTGGGTCGACCGCTGCGTACCAGCGCGTCGGCGTAGCAGGCGAGCTGCAGCAGTGCGGTGGGCTTGGCGTGCCGCGCGAGCTTGGTATCCACCGGCTCGTACCGCCCCAGTGGTTCCCCGGTATCGAGGTCAACGCCGAGCAGGAAGTCGGCGTAGCCGAGGAAGCCGTCCACCAGCAGCACCGCCTGATAGATCACGGACGCGCCGGCGTCCATCGCGGCCTGGGTGGCTTCAGCGGCGTTGAGCAGGGCGCCGTCGTCATGGCCCGGGGTGTCGATGGTGACGACGTCGAAACGTCCGCGCAGCTCCTCGAGGACTGCGTGCTCGTGCCGCAGGCCGTGCGATTTGACCAGGTCCAGGGTGCCATCGTCGCCCTGTGGCGGCCGCTTGACCAGGCCGTGCGCGGCCGCGTGCTCCAGCGCAAACCGATGCTCGCACTCGAGCACCGCCAGCACGTCGCGTGGCGAGTACAACCACGTCTGCCCGAACTGCCGCATGCCATCCTCCCCAGTCGCTTCGAGGGTAGCGGCGAGCTCCGACAAGTTTGGGTGAAAGGAGCTCAGAAGCTTGAGCAGGCGCTGGGATCGCGATGCAACGGCGGTAGCTCGGCACCGCCGCCGGCGAGGGTGATCTCCACGCCCACATCGGTGACTCGGACCGCGGTCGGCGTCAGGCCCAGCGGGAAGGTCGACAGGTTCCCGCTGAGCAGGTTGACCACCTGCTGCACCGGGCTGGTGGGCAGGCCGAGACCGAACACCCTGACGTCGACCGTCTCGATGACGATGCGGCCGGCCTGGACTATAGGCCGCAAGGTGGTGGTGCCGAGGCCACCAAGGAACTGCACCCGCAGAGTGCCGCC
>JAABUH010000363.1_pt1 | contig 67687 bp, 70 predicted proteins | sample 5559121 | NCBI WGS metagenome assembly JAABUH01 (sample SAMN10711871, study PRJNA513364) | rock metagenome | isolation source: Antarctica rocks | place: Antarctica: Victoria Land, Battleship Promontory nord | collected 2015-12-28 | reverse complement strand
TCCATCGCAAAGACTGACTTGGGACAAAACATAGATGTCAACTGGGAAGCGATAATCGCTCGAACGACCAGATTTGGCACATTGTCGATGAACAGTTTCATCGAAACCTAAAGTTGGAAATTATTAGGAAAGCATCAACAGCATGAATTCGACCTTGTTACCTTGTAGAATGCCTTCATTGCATTGTATGTGGATTCGGCAGCAACGAGGTCCATATTAGCTTCAGGCTTCTGTTGCAGCGTGGCCACAAGAGACGGAATGTCATCTTCTGTTATTTCGCTTCGATGTGCAAATGCTTTTTTAAGCACATTGGTGGTCTCGGTCTCAGATTGCTTTCGTTGAAGTGCGTTGTACATATCTGTGAAGTAGTGATTTCTTGTTTCAGGGTGCTCTTTGTGAATTGAAATCAACTCATCGAGTTTAATATAAGTCAAATTCAGCTTATTATCCAGGATGGGATCGAGTAGGTACCGTAGTAAGGCATCGCTAACTGTGGCGTCTGTTAAATACTGCAATGCTTGCTCCACGAAACTCTTAGTGGTGTCCCAGACGTCGTTGATGTACCGGCGCGCCAAGCCTTCCCAAGGCTCACTGTACTCGCGGAAGATTTCACCAACTAATAATGGATTTGGGAAGCCCGGCAACTAACCAAGCATCTAATTAGTGCATATTGGGTATCCAAAATGGAAAGGAGTTTATACTTCACGTTCACGACTCATTCTCAACAACTTGCGCACTTCTTCAATTGCCTGCCCCCGGGTCCGGCAACCTTTCTTACGGCTTGCACTCTGTACGATCTCCCATCGTGTTCCTTTCGTCCGGATTTTTTCTTCGAAATCCCTTCCCAAGTTGGCGATCATAGCTGAAAGACGTCTATCAAACAGAGACCGGTCTGCAAAAAAGTCATGCTCGTAGTCGCCTTTGATCGCAGCGTCGCAGAGTTTCTGGAAATCGTCGCTCAGATCAACTAGAAAATTCTTCTGATCATCGAGAGTTATACGGGCAGGACCTAGCTTTTCCAGCCCCCGGTGACAGCTCGATATGCCAGATTCGATATCTTCGATCAACTGTGGAAGCTCGGCTTTGATTTGACCAAAGAGGACCATGCTGAGTCGTTGGCGTAGATGTTCGATACCAAGATTTGTGGCCGAGAGGGACCGAAAATTGCTCTCGGCGAAAAATTGCTTCTCGATTGCATCTCGGTCTTGGGCCCCGCTGCTCGCCCCAGTGTCCGGATTCCTGACTACATGTCAACCCAGATGGAATTCAACTTGCTCGTTCCTGGCAAGACTCAAAAAGATCTTCTCGCCATCAGTGTCATTTCCAAGCTGATCTGGCTTGGTAATGACACCTAGAGTTCGTAGACCTTGAGGATCAACCTCTCTAGCCCGTTTGAGAATCTAGAAAGCAGATCATGTTAGATATGGCTAGGGAGATAAAATTAGGAATCGTACAATTTGGTTTGGGAAGTCATTTTTAGCTGAGATCACTGCTAAGATAATACTCCTTGGATTTGCCATATATTTGGCAACCAGGCTCGTAACTAGATTTACATCATGCTCGGTTTGATGCTTGTTATGTGAATGTATCAAGCCAGGAAGATCAACAATGGTTAGCTGTGGCTGTTTCGGTCCTGAGATTTCGATTCGTAGAATATCTTCGGAGAAAGCGTTTTCACCAACAGACAAAAGACTCATGGCATCTTTAGCCTGCTCAAAGAGCGTCACAAAGCCATTGTAGGAAGATACTTCGTTCCGAAACAGCCGAAGGCGGTCTTGGTCGGCCGACGATCTACTCTTCCCTGGCACCTATACAGTACAACAAAGGTTAAAAATATGGTTTTTTGATGGGGCCCCAAACATACCAGAGAAACTGTGATTTCAGAGTCTGAAGCCCTACGTAAGATGACTTCTGTCGCGAATCGTGTGCAGAGATTATCTTTCCTCGGGAACGAGACCCCAGAGATTGCTTCAAGCAGAGAGCTCTTGCCGCTTGATTGGTCTCCACAGACGATCAGCTGAGGTAGAGCTGTGAATTCACTCAAGCCTTCCGCACGAAGAGAGTCAACCAGATCTAGAAGCTGAATTTGTTCAGCTGTCCGAAGACTCTCCATAGAGTGCAATTCTTGGATAGAAGACATTGCGGGACTGATTACTGATACTAGGTGAATCGCTCGATAGATCTCATGTACAGTGTGGGGATGATTCGGGGGTCAACATAGATATGCTTGTTCACAGCTCAGATGTGGGAACATATGATAATGAGTCAAGCGTACATGACTGGAGATTTTGAACGAATCGTTAGGTGTTCTGAATTGTGGGTTTCTGTATACAAGACGCGTTGCGGGCACTTTGCCTTGTCATTGGATAGGCAATTTGTGCTCATTCATTTGTCGATCATAAACGCTTTTGTTATGCTCGGTGAGGACAGCTGACATCTTTTCGACGATATGCATAATCAAACGCGACGCTTTACTGGACTCGTTCGGCTGTTTATCCATGACTGCGTTGTGATGCTTCGAGATGAAAAGAGATAACGCAAGAATCCGACGCCTCGAATCGTATCGATCGATCCCCGTTTCTCGCATCCTCACCAGCGGACCAATAAAATCAATACTTTTCATTTCCTCCATGGGAAAAGAACCAGAAGAATTCGGTATCGTTTGCGGTCCAGAGTATATTTCGCGATGTTTGTGGAAAGAAATCCAGACAAAAAGCTCCCCTTGAGAACGACACATCAGCTAAAGCAGCAAGCTCGGAAAGGAGGTACCGTATGCTGAGGGGGTTTTTACGAAGATCTCAAGAGGAAAAGAGTAAGTTGACAACGGTACTTCGGAATCATGAGTCAGAGAGAACAACTCACACAGACAACAGTGGAGAGTGAGAAGAGATCTTGAGTCCTTCATGATATTCAACAGGCTGTGAAGTTGCACGCTTGTGCTGTCTGCTTTGTCTTACATGATACTCCATTGATTTTCGACAATGATGAAACATCGATGAACATGTTTGATATTCGCTGTCTATTTTGGAGGCAACGCTCTCCAGGCCTTGCGAATGGACCAGGTCACACAGTAGAACGCCTTGCATGGAAATAGAGTAGATCCTTCCCAATTGACCTCACCACCATACACGACGAAACCCTGCACCTCACCATTCCCAACTCATTAATTTTGAGAAGAGAGATTTTGTCATCGCACCCTCATTCTGTCAACGTGGTAATAAATTTGAGAGTCGTATTATTCAACAAAAGTCGTCGAAGGAGCTCAGCCACGCAACAAGGGTGCCTAAGTGCTCATGTAGGCCATCATGAATAGAGATTAGCGCTGATCCACAACGTCGCTTTCTTCGTGATAGGTTCACTCTGTGATATGATGGTGCGGTCCTGGGTTACACGGCATCGGCGAACCACTTGCTCAACCATGTCCGATTTTTCATAGCATTGAGAGCCCTATCTCATCACTTCAAGCCTGCAAGGTCAAAGATACAGCCAAGACTAAATTTATTATTAAGAGATCCTACCTTGTTTTTTCCTACTTCTGGCTTTGTTGTCTGAGGCGTAGATTTCGTTACAGCCCATATCTCTTCTGCAAGGGCAATCCTTACTACGTCAGCATCAATCTCTCATGAGGTTCTTTGCACTTGGATTGCTCTTGAATCATCTGCCTTCCTACCTCTCTGCGAGCCTTGACATTAATTCAATGTTGCTCACCAGATAACAACATGTCTTCATCAGTAGGGATTGTCAGATCCTCACCGATATTCGACTCAAATGTATTGCAAGACCTTACTTTAGGTCAGGATGAATATGATCCTGAATCTGATTCATTCCTTGGGCATCACTTGGCTCTTCTGAAATCGTCAGAGAATATCAGCCACGACACTTTCGACCTTGAAGAGATCCGCACAACGCCGCTTTTCTCAATGTCTGTAAAACACCAGATCACAAAACAAGTACCCGGCCAGGTCGATCTCTTCCCACAATATGGTTTGCTCGCCGGGCGAATAGACTTTTCCTCCGAACAGACCTCTGGCTCGGCAACACGCAATGGAGAGTCAGTCTGTCGAGCCGTGCAAGATCCTCGCATATTCCTGAATGTTGGGGCGCCATGGTCAGTGTTTATCTGTGGGTCCCAAGGAAGTGGCAAAAGCCATTCTTTGTCGTGCATGTTGGAGAATTGTCTAATTCCAAATGTGTGTGCGACGCAACTTCCAAATCCACTCACGGGACTTGTGTTTCACTATGATTCGTTCACGTCGGCTGTCGGCGGTCATGCTTGTGAAGCAGCCTACCTTTGCTCGTCCGGAATAAAAGTGACTGTGCTGGTATCGCCCAGTAATTTCGCCAGAATGAAGTCGCTCTATCAAAATCTACCGGGGCTTGCGGGGGATGGACCCAAAGTGGAACCTCTCTTACTCCAGCAGAGGTATCTGAACGTTGAAAGGCTGATGACTCTTATGGCTGTTGATAGCACAGAGGGACAGGTTCCTCTATACATACAAGTAATATATAAAATACTGCGAGAAATGGCTCGCGAGCCCAACCCAAAACCCGGGATAGATTATCACGACTTCAAAAGGCGAATTTTGGCAACAGATCTCACTCCAGCGCAACTTGGGCCACTTAATCTCCGACTTGATCTGCTCGAAAGCTTTATCGCAGCCCCAAACTTGAGGTCCAAACAGAGCACCAAAGGAAATGACTGGACTTCCTCCCCCGGAAAGCTCATTATTGTTGACCTTAGCTGTCCTTTTGTGGATGCCGACTCAGCATGTGCGTTATTTGAGATTTGTCTGGGTGTTTTTCTAGAGCAGAAGATGGACACCGGACGAGTTGTTGCACTTGATGAGGCACACAAGGTAGGTGACGTTGCCAATCCGCGTCTGAAATTAGTTGCTAATATTTACTACGAAATTAAGTTTTTGAGGGAGTTCGCGGCAGCGCAAAAGCTGACGGAATCGTTGGTTACAACCGTTCGCCTTCAGAGGCACCTTGCTTGTCGTGTGATCATCGCCACCCAGGAACCCACCATATCTCCGAAGCTCCTTGATCTCTGTTCGTTCACCTTAGTCCATCGATTCACTTCTTCGGATTGGATGAAGGTCTTAAAAAGCCATCTTGCAGCAGCCTCAATGAATACATCGACAAGGACTGAAAGCGATGTGATCAAGCAAATACTCGTTCAGATCGTCAATCTGAATGCAGGAGAGGTCTTGCTTTTTGCCTCTTCGGCCGTTCTTGATGTTGAGACTGTTGCTGATCAAGATGAGATGACCAGATGGAGACTCGGAAAATTAGGCATTTCATATCTAAAAGTTCGTATTCGACATCGATTGACTTCTGACGGAGGAAAGAGTGTTTTGGCTATTTGACATAATGCGCCATCGACTAGTAGTCTTAAGTCATCAATAGACTCTGGACAGCCAGTAATGTTTGAGTAATTGTACCGCAGTAAATTGACAATATCCTCAGCTCGTTTATCGTCCAAAATGAACTCGGCCAAAGTCCGCTGAAGCTTATGGAGAGAAAGGTCTCTAAGCGGGCCAACATCATACTTGTCAGCGAATACATAGAGCCTAGCATGACAGAGAAAGACCTCAGTGTAATCTTCGCATGATTCGCGGTTTTTCCGAGGCTGAAAAGCAGGCTTCGAGGTGGAATTTGCTTTGCTCTTGAAATTCCCCCATAACTCGGACTTCTTTGAACAGGCCTTCGCTTTCTTTTTATCCTTCTTGGAAAACCCCCAGCCGTCATTACTAGTATCAAAAACAGACAAGTCCCGCACGGGCTCTAGTTATGGCTCCGGCTCCGGCTGCGCATTGGAAGCTTCGTTCGGAACAAGATACGTAGAGGTAATCGTGGATGAATCAGTCAGAATGTCTGGAGCCGCAGCAATGTACTCTCCTGTGTATGCGTATTGACTGAATCGGACAAATGTACCCTCATCGACGTCTTGCAGCAGAGCACATTCCCCCTTCGCTTCCGACAGGTTTCCATTTACAAGGACACCAAGGGGTTTCGAATGGTGGGCTATGAGTGTAGAATGAACCGTGAATATTGTTGTATCGGGCCCGACGAGGAACCTGAAGGGAGTAGAGGTGGGAACACTGTAATAACGAAACAGATCAGCTATGCCCGTTATTTTCAATGTGGGGAATGAACGACATCACCTGTCGTATGAAATCGCCATGCAGGCTGCCTTTGGTAGTTGGCCGAGTATAATCGTTTCGGACCAAAGCAAATAGAACCTTGTGCACTAATGCAGCTGCAAGAAAGGGTTCTTTTGATGTCAGCGAGGTTTCGAAGTAGCAAGAAGTTGAAGATAGCCTTGGCGCAGATTTGAGATAGGACAGATTGTGACAGATTGGTATTAGTGCGCTACTAGTGTAGATTCTCCCCGCATTAAGGCTACTCTTTATTTCAATCAACGCCCAGATGATTGTCCAACATTGTATGCCCAGCCAACAATTCCCATATCAGCCTTAAGGTAGTCCGCGTTTGCAGGTGGAAGCAGGTAAGAAGGCTGATGTCAAGAAACCCTTGCACGCGGGTAGCAAAAAAAGCCCGACTCACAAATTTTCCCCGCACCCAACCACCAAATTTACTATTCATTTTTACGACGTGCCCGGAACAACTCACTCTGAAGGTCTACTTGGAGCAAATTCTGAAGCCTATAGTCAAGCCCTGGATCGAAAATCACCCCCGTTTCGTGCTGGAGGAGGATGGTGATTCAGGTCATGGAACAGGGTCAAAAAACATCGTTAGGACCTGGAAACAAGAGAACAAGCTGGAGCACTACTTCAATTGTGCATCTTCACCTGATTTATCTCCTATAGAGAATATGTGGCAGGTACCAAAACAGGAGCTTCGGAAGTATCCTCATTGGGATGATCACACTACGAAGGGGCTGATTTACGAAGGATGGTCCCATGTCTCACAGGAGTACATAATTGAGAAGGTTTCTACTATGCCAGAGCGATTAAAAGCAGTTATAGAAGAAGAGGGTAGAATGACAGGCTATTAAAATATAATATATCTCTTTTAATTCAGTAGTAAGTTTGGTGGTTGGGTGCGGGGAAAATTTGTGAGTCGGGCTTTTTTTGCTACCCGCGTGCCTTGCAACTTTGTCTTTAACCGAGGGAACGTAGCCGGGTGAGAGCGGCAAAAACGGTAACGAGGGTGAAGACGAAATGAGTGCCCGATTTTAGGTCTTTCTTGGCGCTTATGTGACGGCGCTAAGTGGTCTACTAAGTCGCGCTACCTCTCAGCGCTTACATCTTATATATAAACCGGTTGCCGGTTGATGTGAACGCTTGACATCAAGGCAAAAAATCAACATGGATTAATTAATTGCAAACGAGTTGTGTTTCAAGGAGTCGCGCGAGTATCTCTACAACATATCTTGTTTTCCCTTGAAGGGATCGATGAAGACAAAGTTCTTAGGCTCACGAACACTTTTCTCGCCGAAGGATGTCTTCGTCACAAGGAGATGAATCATATTACTGCCCTAGTTGACGATCGCCGACTCGACGAAGCGCTACATAAGGCAAATCTTGACAGAGGAACTTTGTTGTTGACAAAGCCGAACAACGAAGAGCATCCCATGCTAACGTTTCCCGCCGACTACACACTCTGTGGGCTTCATAGTTATACAGCTGCTGTAGCGGCATGCGATGTCTATTGTTTCTCATCTCACGCTCATTCATCTCAGCTTTTTGTCATGAAAGAATGTTAGATGTTCTGGCAAACTATTGTTAATAAGCGATAAATAGAAAATATGACTCTTTATCTCTCCGCATCTATCAGCACTTAGTCATGTGGCTTTTAAGGAAATAGCCAAAGAGCTCTGATGGAATCGTTTCTCACCTTAAAATATATTGCCCGCCACCTGACAAAATCGAGTGAGGCCGATCGAAGCAGCGGTCGTCAATGCTAAGCCCCACGAAACCCGGCGCGGCATGACAGGGAGCGAGCGGAGAATGACAGCAAACGCTTTCGTCCCCACCAACACGTAAGTAAAAGCATGGGCCGGCAATAAGTACATTGTGCAACAGAAGATTATGACGACTCAAAGTTTTAAAAAGCATAAGCTAAAACTCATGATGAGAAATTAGATGTTGCTCCTATACGGTGGCTCTCATCCTTCCCAACGAATAGCACTTTCAACTGTTAGCCACATATGCTGCATAAAGAGGCGAAGGAAACACGCGAGTGCACGTATTTGTCATGTTTGCTGGATGCGCCTGTACGTATAGTAGCCCAGAAGAAAATGTGGTTGGCAAGTACCACTGAATTCAAAGCCTGCTGGCCTTCAGCGGCTCCCTCTTCGTTCACACTCTTCAGTACCAGCCTATGAGATACCCGAGCGATAATAGCACAGGAGATCTCATGCGTGTCCACTCTCCTCGCACACATGACTTTGTCTGAACCGCATGCAAGGCTTGTCGTTCAACAACGGAACAACTCGCATCTCGACCTTTCTTCACAACTGGCTGACGTATTGCCCTCACTATCTTCGGAATAGGGGTCTGGAAATCTGCAGGACGACTGGCGCTCGTTTGATCTTTCCCCTATCATATTCAATGATGTTCCAAGATGAACTCGGTGTGACTCACTAATTCTTCGGACGGAGGCCAATTGATCTCCTCTGTCGATTTATATGTATGATATTTATCGTTATGCTGGATAATTATGTGTACCTTTGACTCTGTCATTCACGCCAGCTCATTCGCTTTCTTGAACACATTTGTCTTGCGTTTGCGGAACTTTTCTCGAAGTCGTCGTTCATTCGTCACTCTTGTCATCTTTAAATGATGCTTTTAGAAGCTGTCAAAGCCGTTAATACTTAATTCCTGTCCAGTTCGTATTGCGTGTCGGAGACAAAGTCTCATGAAATAATTGCGAGGGACTGAATCAAGATGTTCGAAATCAGCTGCGTTATTAAACGGCGAACGAAATGGCAGCATTCACAGCTGGCGACGTCGAAAATTGACGGCATCCAGATTTGGTAGCGACAACGCTCTCTCGATTCAGCCTCTCACCATATTCGGGATGCTCATGAGAGCATCCATAAATGAAGTCTCATGATATCGTTTCTTCGCGTTGCTTTTGAATGCTCTAACATAATTTTGCCTAAGAAATTCTATTCTCTCAGCAAACTATGTAAAGAATTCTCATCTGCATTCAATTACCAGAACATGATGCGGAGGTCATAGAATTGGATTCCATTATTCTTCTCTCAGAGCTTCAGAATAGACTCCCAGATGGGCCGGAACTGGATACTACTGAGAGTATAAAAGCCGTGAGATTTGTTGATCAACGCATTGAATCTTTGACGACTTGAGGCAGAACTAGATCACAATGTCATTCCGCGACGTTCTAAAGATCTCTGTTATCTCTCTTCTATGCTTTTATCTAGCCATTACACATGGATACGCTCTATCAACAGCCGAAAACAGTTCATCTCTTTTGACAAGGGATTATGGTTTAATGACCTGGACAGATGCAGGAGTAGAAATCGACGTCTACCCTGAACCGAATTGCGCAGGCGATAAGTTTCAAATAGCAGGCGCAAGTCTTACTTATGTAATGGATTACTATCTTGGGGGTAAGAACGAACCTTCAAATTTCCGATCCTTCGAAATATCCCGGGCTTTAAAGGATCAAGAGAAGCTGGACCTCAATAAATTTGGTCAAGGTCCGGATGATACTGAGGCCTGGAGTTGTGGGATTTTTGTGGCGCGCTTCATGGTCGGAATGGATAAAGGTTGTTACAACATTCCGGGGGATGAGTCGCCTACTTGTCTTCAATTGTGGCAATCCTAAGGGCTTCGAGGCTTTGGGCCATTAGGGAGCAGTTGTTTTCGAAGGCGAATGTATTTGAAAGGTCCAAATAGCAAATGTATTAGCTTTGACAATAATCAGGATGTCACAAAACTAAAGGAATTGTTTCGACGGCGCTGCTCCGACTTCTGTGCTCTTCTTACTATAATATATTACGTTATGGGCACGGATTCTTGGCTGTGCACTGGCTATAGTGTCGTTCAGTCTAAAGTCATGTTCTTCGAATCAGCAAATAGGCTTACAGAATATCAGAAGGTATGCGAAGGGGAAACACATGGGTACTGAAAAGAAAAGGAGAGACGGCTTCATCGAATTCTTCCTTTGCAGCGATCGAGCCAAATATGCTGTAGGAAGAGGTTAAAAAGCCCTGTAGTGGTCTTTAATGCGTGAGCGGGGGGGAATCTCACGTGTTTCAAGCTCTTCTCATGGTTCGTGTATGCAGCACATTGCCTTTCTCCACCATTCAAGACGCAGAGATCCTTCTTGCAGCTTTGAAAGGACGCGATGACGAGGGAGCACTTGATATGTCTGTCAGCCCAGGCACACACAGTGTTCCATCGAATCCAAAGGGGTAGGTCGGCGTTGATGGCCTGGCGTAGTAGCGTTTGTCAGGGAAAGCTGCCCGCTTGCGCATAAGGTCAAATAATGTGTGATGTGGAACGACTCGTAGCGTTGGAGCTGTTTCATCACGATGGTGGCTTGCAGGAGTTGACGTTGTGAAGAATGTCATTAGGATGTCTAAGCTGTCAGACCGTACCCGCTTCATGGGAATGCGAACTGGGGCAGCAGCGGGAAGGCAAGGAGTCAGCAATCCCCGATTGATATCTGGCGACGGCATTCACAACTGGTGCTGACATTCACAACTGGTGGCGGTGTTCACAACTGGTGCTGGCATCTACAGTTGATGGTTCAGGGCTGAAGGCTTGCATAAATATCCTGAAATGACCCATCTACTGCCGCATTCTTAAAGAATTCATATATCAAAATCAAAAATCAAAAATCAAAAAGCAGATCTCATACAAGGAAAATGTGCTGTCTTATCATTGTTCGATCGAGACCCTACAATGAACGATCACCGCAACCTCTTAAGAATGCATTAACCAAATGGCTTCAACGCAGATGCCCACATCTCTTCGACGAACGCGATTTTCTCTCCAATCCCTACGAACCATTACCTTATCCTATGCCTGTTACCAATGTGCCTATTCTGAGCACACAAGTTTCGAGTGTACCACCGCAAGCAAACAAAAGCGCACCTTCGTACACTTCAGATGTACCTTTTTACCAATATAAGTAGCACTAAGGTGCAGCGAAGCACTTGGTTATCTGGTTAATCGTCGCAGCTTGAGCCTGGAAGATAATGTTGAAGTGAACTTTGTTTTGGAACTGGCTCGGTTGTAGCCTTGTGGTAGGGCTAGCCCCAAGCAATAGCTAGATATTCGGGCTCCTGGTCACTAGATAGCAATTCAAGCATATTACACACGCTCATATTTTCCCATTAATGTTTCAGAACTTAATTTAAAACCTTGTAAACTGGTAACATAATTTTTTAAAGAGATGATGAACCTCAATACTGAAGGCGGAATGGGCCTAAACATTGTGCAGACGGCAGCTTTGGGTAAAGCGATGAGCTTATTGGATCTGGCATTCTAGTGATCAAGTAGAGAAACTGTGGGAGGGAGCGGCTATTCCTCAAATGAAATCAATCATCGTTAGCTTGATCGCACTATCAAGTACCATCATGGGACCCACAACCAGACTGCTGGGATGTTGTTTACACGGGCGCCATGTGGTAATTGGTTCTCACACGCCTTATGCGAAGCGCCGACGCTAATTCCAACGTTGTTTCACTCGGTAGTTTGAAACCAAACAAAATGTAGCAGTTCGCAGGTGCTGAGCTACCCACTAGTAGGCAGCAAATATAATAGTCATCTCGCTTCGTCAGATTTGTTTCACAAGTTTTAGTCACAGACGTTGCATCACTGCATTTATGAATATTCAGCCTACGGGACAATGCTCAAGATTTAGAGCTTTTGTTATAGACAGCAGATCGAAAAACAAGCCATCTGCCAACCTTCAGCACGTCTCTCACATTCTCTCTTCCCTTCTCTTCTTCTCCGAATGCCGGCTCGTTATTGATCACATGCCAAAGCCCTCACGAAGCTCGAAGTTGTCAAATGAGATAGAAGTCGTGTCTCTCATGACGTCGGTGACTTAAAGCTTCGATTCTACTTCTGAAAATTCACGAGGATTCTGCGTAACAGTCACCCTTCCCTTTATATCTAGATCTGCATGCTCGTTACTGATTCTCATATTGCTGTCATATTTTCTGATACGAAAGACTTCATTATCACTGATCCCCAGACTGTCTTTTGGAATTCAAATCACAGGCCTCTGAATGTGAAGAGTCTCATGCTGAAACGTTAATGGAACAAGGCTATCAAGCTCGTTCGATGCGGAATCTTTCTTGCTATCATGCAAATCGGAGAACAGGGTGGTAATAGAACCTTGGCTTGCAGTTGAAATTGTCGTCCAGTTCCAAAGATTTTGCACCAGGATCCGAAGATAATTGTTTGTTTCTGGTGTATGATACTTCTGTCCTTCCTCTTCTTCTTCTCCTTTCTCCGCTATTTTCACCTCAGTTGACGGCAGGAATCGAAGAAGTGGTGCAAATGCGTTGTTCAAAAGAAATTGAAAGATCACTGTCATCGCGGTAGCAATGATCATGATCACAGCTTGACCTACGCACGTAGATCTGTCATGATCATCACGCACTAAGAAGAATAAGCCTATCATACAAAGCTCCATAACGTAAACCCCGGTAAAGAGCTGGTTCAGAGCCGTTGGGTAGAGTAGACCGCTGGTATTTGGTCGGGACTCTGTGACATAGAGCAGATTATAGCGGAACACAACCCAAAACAGACTAAAGGTAATAGAACTAAACACAAGGATCAGTGGAGCGATCACTGAGTATATAATTCCTGTCGAAATTTTAGCAGAGTAGATAAATGATACAAGTACAACTTACCAATGCAGGCGAGATTAGTATAGATGGGGAAAAGTGTGCCCCACTGCATTTGAGGCAAACCTGTCTGTCTCTCCCATTTCTGTCTAGGCGTATGACTCGTGATAGGGGCGAGAACAATTCAGTTGATCAATCCTCCCATTTGCAGGAGTGAACCTGCGCTTATCGAGAAGCCTCGTAACAAAAGGTAAGAGAAGAAGTAGTTGCTTGCCTTTGGCAGGTTGGTAGCCAAAATCGTTGGCAAGGAATCCAGACCATGAAGAATTTCTTGAGCGACGGCCGTGATGCTTGAAGACAAGGAGACTGTAAGGAAAACTTGCACGAATAAAAACGCGAAATAGTACTTTTGTAGAGATAACTCAACGGCCACCTTCGTTAACAGACTCTGACGTCTTGTAATCGCACGTAGTATAAGCGGAAGCAACATTGTAAGTAAGGCCAGTATCAGTTGCGGCAGAACATCTTCAATGGAACCAAGTAGTCATGTTGGAAGTCGGTCTATTCAGTGTAGCCATGGTAGTAAACCCGTAAGATAGGTAATCTGGGATACTAGACCAGTAAAGGCGACAGGAATAGTTCATGCAACAATGAGTGAGACAACGGCGATGAGGGCTAGGGCAGATCGCGCGTAACGATCTCACCATTTCTTGGACAGACTCTCTCATCTTACGTTCACTGGTGAAGCTTCGATGTATTGAGACCTTAAACACAACGGCGTACAATGGACGAGAGACTGACGGGTCATATATGCGGCCTCTTGGGTGTTGAACTGTATGAATGCTGAGCTTGTGAGCGGGTACTTCTCTGGCTCTCGCTGGTCCTGATCAATCTCATTGTTCAAACGGGCCACCTCTTGCCAGCAGTGATCGATGGTATCGACTTTGCTTCCCACGAAAGGAATTGAAGGCATTCAGGTCTGGCTGAAGATTGGAAGACGCATGTATTCACGGTCCTTTTTACCTAGATATCGTTTTCAAAGAGGTTCTTTACTTTCAACATCGGGATGGCTTGTATCACTCTTCTCGGCTTTTGTAAGCTCATGACCGCTTCGAGCTCCAGAAGATTTCATCGCCAATCTCATGAGCTTCGTCTTTGCGGCCTCCAATGTGGAAACTACTTTCCTCCTCTCTTGGGCCTTTCTCGATAGCTTGGCGAGGTCTCGGTTGATCCATATCGTGCGTATTCCACCAGGGAAATTGCTGTAAAGATGGGTAAGAGCCGGAATGGACAAGAATCTTTTAGGAATATCCGTCACAAGAATAGTGTTTGCAAAGGCTTGAAGACGATGCTGAGGTGATGTGAGGTATGCTTGTCGAACGCGGATATACTCGAGTAATTTCATATACATAGTATGGCACACGAAGATGATCACGCTCAAGGCCATTATCAGATGAGCTCAGTAAAAGTCGGTGTGTCTCAGCCCCACATTTCCCCAACTTAGTCGATTCAGGCCTTGAACTCCCTCGACAGCATTCTTTCCATCAACAAGATTTAAAGGAATAAGGATTGGGATTATGGTCAGGCTTAGAGGAATAAATATTCTCAGAAGCGTGCGAAGATAACGAAGGAAAAAGAAAGCATCAAGACCAGATTTCTGAAGAATGACTCAATCTGGGGTTTGAAATACAAGCAGGATCCATGAAAGTATCCCTGAAGGAGATACCTTAGCACGTTGTTGTTCAGGTACAAGATAAGTTCGAGGCTGGCTGCCATGTGTTAGTCGTTGGTTCTCAGCTCTAGCATGAACAAAGAGACTCACTATAACTGTGTAAGTCTATCCTTTAATAGAATGAAAAGCACTATCTCAAGGCCAAATATAGAGGCTGAGACAGTAAGGGATGCTAGAAAAGAATGCAATGATGCTCCTTGATTACGTTGAGCTGCATTAGAAGATGCATTGAGTGCTGCGGTGATATTGACAGTAGATCTAGGAATCATTGATCGCATGATTCCGTGATATCTGACACGATAGCAGTGGCATATCGAGTTAACGGGGGACTAACCTACTTTTATAGGTGGGCAGAGCACTAATCGAACTCAATCTTGCGTGAAACGCTTGATTTGGCTGCTCGAAACTCCAAGTCTGGCCTCATGGCTATCCTCGTGGGTTCACATGGGAACAGGGCTGGGAGAGAGTGAAAAAAGATTCAAAGTGCAGAGAGGGCGGAGACGGAGATGAAACAGTGATTGCTCTTCGTCGTGTGTAAGCCTCAATTGTATCTCTAGACCGATTTGTGTGTAACTAGGATCAGAACGATGATGGCGAGACGGTTCAAGAAACAATGGAGGTCGCGCAGAATGACATCCAGAAACGACATGCAGAGGGCAGGCGCACCATCAAAATAAGTTGGAATATCTTCTCGCGTAATATTCCCACTTATTTTGATGGTGCGTCTGAGGAGCGCTTGCTGGACTGGGAAGAGACGAGTAATTCTTCACTCAGACTATCATGGCACGGGAGTTCATCAGTGGAACATAACTCTTGGAGACTTATTTTCCATTCTTTGAGTACATTGACATGAATATCGGCTTCTTTCACACAAAACTTATTAGCATTTCCTGTAGTATGTGAATATTACGTCTATAGTTGTTATCTTATCTCCGACTGATCGATCGAGGCTTATGTAAGCGAGCTCTCTCTGATTGCTCTCTCTGGCTACTCTCTCTGCCAGCCCCTCCAGTCAGGTAACTGTCAAGCACTCAGCGCTTCGTAGTCACTGCTTTCTAGGTCCGGTAAAAAATTGAACTGCCTCAGCCGAATAGGTTGTGTAAGTCTCCGGCTAGATGGCGATCGTCTCAACCGCGAAAATAAGGTCTTGGGGGCGCAAGAACCCAGCGCACGTCACTTTTACTAAAGGCGGGATCTACTTTCATTTAGGTGTAGCTTGCTAACAAATACATGTAGATTTCCCACCATAAACATTTTATAACATCGCTCATTCAGTACGACTTCCGGGCTTCGCCCACCTTTCCCCCAAACAACCTACGCTCTATCTACCTATCTATCTAGCTATCTATTTATCTACATACACGTCGCCGTCGACCTCATCGTCATGCCTACCGTCTGGCAACCCCACCCCCGGCTGGATCTTAGCCTCATACCCATCATCCAGAGGGCAATCGATAGGATACCCCCAGCCCACCTGGAACCTCCTGCTGACGACTGAACGAACCTTCTATAGCGTCGAGCAACTGGCAGGCTAGATACTACGATGACTTCATGAATTCAGATGACGCAAATTCAAAGAAACATCACGATGTTGATAAGAATAAATTTCTCCATGCAGCAGCCATTTTGCAGAAGCTGCACCAGGAGTTACCCCGCCAGCAGGCCGACCTTCTAGCCAATCAGCTGTCTACATTCCACGCCAACGTGACTGTCACACACGAGAAGTTGCAGAAGATGAGTCAGAGGCTTCCCGTGACGCTTTCAAAACCACCCTCTATAAAGAAAGAAGACTGAGCTGAGCTTCGTCAAAAAAAGAAACATGATAGAGTCAATGCTTGAGCTTTGACTGCAGCGGAAGCAGCTGAGCGGGATGCTAAGCAAAGGGATAAACAAAAGGAGAAGGACAGTGAGGCTACAGCCTCACTGCCACCAGATCCTCCACCCTCCGCTCCACCCTTCGCTTCACCCTCCACCATGCTGGCGCCCAAGCCCCGGGGTAGACCCAAAGGCAGCAAGAATCAAACTTTCGCTGTCAGTACCGCTTTCGACGAACCTTCACCCTCTTCCGCCCCAACTGTGATGACTAGAACAACTAAATCTGACCGTGCAGTGAAGGAAACAACCGTATGGAAGCAGGAGTCCCAGCCTAGACGTCGCCCCCGTGGTCCTACATTGGAGGTAGTGGCTCCCAAGCCAGTGAGGAAGAAGTCTAAGCCTAATTTGGTGGCGGCAGCAACATTGAATGAAAGTGAGTCTCAACAAAAGAGGCTTATTGAATCGGCTTTCGTAATAGAATAATATAAATTGTTGTATATGTGCCACTATATACTTCTGTTTGGGTGCAGACACCACCTAATTTAATGTATATTAAGGTTTACTGTAGTAAAAGTGACGCTACCCGCAATGTGCGCTGGGTTCTTGCGCCCCCAAGACCTTTCGTTAGGCCTGGCGTACGTCTTTACTCTTACGCTGTCCCCCGCCGTCCCCCGCTCTTGGTGCGCTACCGAATCCACGTTCAAGAATGGTTCATAGGCAGCATAGGTCGGCTCCACTCAACTTTGATCTGCTGGCTGAAGTGAATACGGCACTAGAGAGGAAACGCTATAAACTTCGAGGTCGGAAGTCTTATTGACAGTTTTGACCTCGAAGCACAGCATTTTATCAGCGCTTCTTTGATGCAGCGCCAGAAGGGAGAGCTATAAAGCTCACAACAATCATGATATGCTAGTAATCGTCCCTTCTCTAATTACGCACGCTTCTACGATCTTTTCGCCCAGGATTTGTGGGAAAAGGTTCGCACAGTCAAGATCGATAACATTGTTCGTCCATGAATTGGCAGAGCGAGAATCAAAAAGTCGACACAGCATATACCATTTCGAATCGAATTGTTCGCCGATAGGTTGGCCAACGACTTCAGCACTTAATAGCAGTCATGTGTTTGACCATTTAGCTTTGTTTAACATATTAAAGCTGGGCGTGAAACGCACGAAAGTCTTGACATGATATTTAAGAAACTGTATCATCCAATTGACTTCTAGTTCATGGGCAGCAATTCTTTATGTTACAAACGGCTGCGCGTTGAGGCGAAGTCGATCATGATCCTGTTCATTTATTACACATGCTCTTCTCTTTCTTGTTTTACAAGCTACTGACAATCAGGCGACTTCCTCGAAATCTCATTAAGTATATGACCACCACGTACTCGCAAGGGCTTCACCCATCCCTCAGTAGTTCTGGGCCTGTAAGTAAGGAGCTCATATCACGTGACCGAACTAAGAAAGTTCTTTGCCCGGGGGCAAAGAACTTCCATCACGTGACCTAGCACCCCTTTCGCGACGGGTCTAGGTCAAAAATGGGTCACATGTTAAAAGATTCATCTTTGGTACGTGACGTGTTCTGTAAAATTCTTGACTGACCACACTTAGGCGTTGAATGAGATAGTAGAGCTTCTCTCTGCGTACTCCAGATCGAATTCAAGACAGAACTATGTCAAGCTCCTCAACAGCCTGGAACACGTGACAATAGCACTCAAAGAGGAGACAGAGCAGAAGCAAAAACGCCAAAAGAAGAAACATACGGAGGTGCGATTCAATCGTGGGGCTCCCAATGCCCTGAAAAATGATCTTTCGAATGTGGCGACGAGGTCACGCGGGCATATCACAATGAACTATCTAACATCCTTGACGCTGCGCTCACACCCGAAGCCTGAGCCGCTTGGTGTGTCAGAAGAAGCCAAGCACCAGTCCGTCTCTGATCAAAACCCCAATATCAATGGTCGGCTATCAGTATTTAATAGCCCGTCCCAAGAGACCACTGTATTTCACAAAACTTTCACCCCGAAAGAAGCCGATGCTGTACCGGCCATGGCGAACATCGAAATACCAATTGAGGACAAGCTGAGGCAGACGATCAAGTACTGCAGGGACCTCTACCGTGGGCAAAGCTTCATCGTTAATTGTGACGAATACTCGGAGACCGTTAACCCCAACGAAATTGATGACTTCTTCTCACATTTTCAGGAGGAGGAGTGGCTCACTAATTTCAACTTGATGCCGTTGATATTCTCTCTCAATTGGCCATCGACGACCTTGATGTTGCACAGCTCATATATATCATTAATAAAAATCAAGAATGACAACCAGAAATCCAACCGGAGGCGATGGCCGCTAGATCGCAATCATGACCGCGTCATCCTTCCATGCTGCTTCCAGAGCCATTGGACGTTGTTTGACGTGGACCTTACACGTAATTCCATCCGGCAGTACGACTCCCTTGGCGGAGACATATTAAGGTCACCGGAGGCATTGCCAGCCATTAAGGAGCGATTGGCCCAGGCCATGGAAGGATGGGAGCGCCAAGATCGGCATTACACTATAAGCAGTGGGGTAAGTTGAGATGCCCCTTTTGCCATCGTGTTATCACCACTACTAACATTACGCAGTTCTCTCAACAGCAAAGGAACAGCTCTGATTGTGGAATCTTCATGATATATAACGCTGATTGTCTTGCCTCAAATCGAGACACATTGATGGAGCAGATCGACGGTGTTCAACTCCGATATCATTACCTTAAACGCCTCCTCGAATTAGAACGTCAAGGGAAGAGTGAGCGGCAGATACTGGATATGGTACTACCTTTAAATAAGACACTCAGGATCAAGCGGCGTCACATTCCCGGAGACATTTCGGACGATGAGTCGGGCCAGAACCAACCAGAATCTAAGAAGAGCCGACGAGTTGATTGGATGCCCCCATCGCATTTGGGCCCTGAAGACGCGTGGGTTAAGGAGCGGGATGGTCTCGCCACTATAAGGTATAAGCACGGGCATGAAGAAATTGTGCCTAAACATCGAGAACGAGCAGAGGAGTTGCTTCGGATGATTGAAGGGATCGGATGTGAGGAAGTAATGATGGCCTGGGATGATGCAATCGCCCAAGAGAAAAGCCACGTTAAGCTCGAAACATCGAAGGTTGATTCGACGGCTAAGGCAATCTGTCAACTTGTCGAGCGTGTTCAGACCAGATCGTTCAAAGACAAGGTGCTTTTACGCATCGGAAAATGGATATTTACAATGAAGATTTTGCAAGATGTTGCAAAGTTCAGAAAGGAAGGTGCACCATCCAAGCAGAGTGGCTTCAAACCTGAAGCCGATGGCAAAGGAAACGCAGTGACGAGGGCACTCACAATATTCATGAAGGAAGCTCATCCTGAACTGCAAAAGTCACATCTAACGAAGCAGCGAGAACTAGAGTATTGTAAGTATCGGACGTGGTGGGGTGAAGGTCAGATATGGGTCCTCTTGTGTAATGCGTTCGGTGCTGCGATTTTATTACTCGTCCCAGGAGGCCATCGTATCAAGGATGGACATTCAATTTTCAATAGACAGTATGATCTTGTATGGCCTTGTCATCAAGATTCACTATTAACTCTGTTCCAGATTCGTGGAAATCAAATCTAAAGAACGTGAGTCATTCATCGAAGCTCTGCTGAAACTTCGACCAGAATTAAAGAAGACGGTTTCTGAGCTCGATGATCAGCTTGAGATTCTTAAAAACGACATTGCAGACTTACTAGGACGACTTCTGCTGAAGAACATATTCGGAGAGCCCATACGAGAATAGTGCACTAGGAAGCGAAATCACTCGTTCACTTTTTACTTTTTAATGGAAGAACTTCTAAAGTCATACAGAGAGTGACAATAGCTCAATACAGTTCGGAGGTTTTCACTCGCTGATTGACGCTTGTTTTTAATGAGGTCAGCGACGAAGAGATTCACAGTCATGAGGCTTGGCAATACCAATCAGGATCATTCTCATGGAGCGGTAGCATTTGCGAATTGTGTCGATCGATCAATCAGTATCAACATTATGAGAGTGAAAGGATTAAGCTAATCGTAAGCCAAAATCTTTGAAAATATGTCGCGATCTAAACTATAATCACCAGCAAAGATACAGTACTCCTCAAAAAAGACCTCAAAGCAGAAGAGGAGACGACTCGAGCATCTCGTCTGAGTATCTAGGAGGTTCTTCTCCTGTTGGTTCTATGGCAAGAGAATATGCCCTTGCTATTCAATAGTGACCGGTAGGTCTGAGTTTCTTCAGAAAGGTGGCGGCATTGAGCTGATGAACGTGGCTTTCTGGGTCGAATATCATCAAGGTGGTGTCTAGAGGCATGGTTCTGGCCAGGTCGATGATATTCTTGATGATCTCCGCTCGACAGTGCTCGCGACGCGAAATCCTCTCGAACAACTTGGAAGCCAGGAGACAATTCTCTGCGGACAGTGCCTGAGGGTCGACAAATGTCTGCGTGGGCGAAAAGACGACCGCGGACATAATTTCTGTTTGCCTGCAAATATAAGAAGCTCGGTCATCGGCGATCCAATCAAAATTCGAGGTCGTGATGGAGAACAGAACGAGGATTTCAAGCACTGTACGAATGTAAGAGAACATGAGTTCATCATCCTCAACGCAAATTTTGCTGGTATAGAAGATGACAGTCGAGGTGAAAGTACTGTTGGAATCGCTGAAGTTCCGTAAGGCTTGCTGCAAGATGTCGATGTTTTTATCTTGGTGGTGTAGCAGAGCTGCTGACTGAGGATCAGTCAAAGGGATGTATCAGCCTTCATTCGGCCCCAACATAGATCGTATTTTTTGCCAGACTCTGGACATCGTGGAGTGCAGTGGTTGACAGCCTTCGAGAATGATGTGTAAAAGGTTGAATTGATGGAACCAGCAAAGATGGCCGTATTTAAAGACATTCTTGTTCTTATAGAGACCAGAATCAGCCGCTTCTGGAGACAGAACATTGATTTGTGGTAAATCAATGCCCCTTCCGTACGGCAGGGAATGGCTCCAATTCTGGATAGAACATCGGTTGTCGCGAGGGCTGAATGGCTAGGGCAAAGCGGCAGTCACTTCTTGCACCCACTGTAATTTCCAAATATCTCGATATCCAGAAAAATTCTGTAAGACGTCTCGACACCATCTACCCATTCAAAAACAGGTGTAAGCCATTCATTTCTGCGTCATGAAAATAAGATTTATTCGTGCATTATTCATTTTCTGAAACAGATTCATCTTTTTCTAGAAATTTAAAGATCTTTGGCCTATATGGGTAATTTTTATTCCAGGACAGGCGGACCTACAGAACGTGACTTTTATTCGATCGCATGTTTTGTATTGCTAAAGCTAATAGAAAGTGCTACGAATTTCCAAACAACAAAGGGTCGAACAAACTGCATGTTAGCTTCGCGGAGAGCATCATTGCATCGACATGGAAGCAGACAGCGTCCAGAGAAAATGTAACCTTGTATGTTTGCGCCCGAAACCAAGTGCTTCCAAACGATCGAGACTCCGTCCGTTCTAACACTGTACTATCCAAGAAGCGCTCTTGGTTGAGCGCCTGCAGCTAATAGTGCCACAACCGAAAACAACTAGCCGGTCCTTGATTTGGATTGTTATGACAGCCTTGGGTCGTTCCATGTTGGTAGTTCATTATATAAGTGCCACAGCTCCAAGTCTGGGTTTGACCACCATCTTGACCCAAGTGGCTTATATCCAGCTGCTCTTTGTCCTCCAAGGTACGAGATATTTCGAAAGAAAGGAAATTTAAGGGTTTGTTGGGGTCCTGGAAAAATACATCTTGTCCATAGTTGACAACTGCGGTTCCAAAATATCCTTTACAATCGGACTCAGAAAAGACGGTCACTGTGACTCCTGAAGAAGAGAATGCGAGGGAACCATAGTTGATGGGCTACGTATGATGAGGTCAGTCAAGGGCTGCAAGTAACGAAACTGCGATTACTTACGCCAGCGTTGGGCAAGTTTTCGTCTCTCACCTGGAGGGACGGGCTCTTGCTGGTGCTTTTGGATGTCGATACGGCATTAACATGAGCGATGGCTAGATATAGACAGAAGAATGAGGCAAGGCAGGCCCTCGAGGCGCTGATGGAAAGCATATTGATCAAGTTAGATGTGAGCGTATAACAATTTGTAGCAGATCTGATCTCTGATGTCTAATCAAAAGCAAAATTACTAGATTAATGGAAGGCTTGGTTTTATAGGCTCAGTATTCTTAACCGTATTCAGTTTCGGCCTATGTTGCAATCTATTTTGGAGCTCGGAAAGGAGCTATTCTAATCCCCGCGTTGTTCGAGTGTTTTCTGATTTAGGCTCATTGATAGACTTTCGATGTTAGCATCCAATTCTGTTACATGGGCATCCCCTAGTGGAGTTATGTTCAGTGTTCTGCTCTCGCTGTACTAGATCCTCTGTCTACTCTAGGCACTTTGAAATGCGCTCGATATTGGCATTCATCTGCGGTTTAGGCATTGCTTTCTGGAGCTGTCTCCAGTTTTGGAAGCATATCCAAATCTTGTACTCGAGAGATGAAAGAAAGGTCAACGATTATCTAGTGCTATAGGCATATGCCGGAACGACTGCGTACATGTTCAGAGAGGAAATCCTAAATAGTTTGTATAAGGTACTCTTCAAGGATTGTAGGGTTTGCACTCTGTACGATCACCATTCGCAGCTATAGTACAGCTGCTCCACGATTCTATTTCTCTAACGCACGTGCTTAACATTAAAACATCACAATAAATCTTCCAGAACGATTGATATACGTCCGATTTCAAGCATCTTCCATGTATAGTTTACTACTTAAGCTAGATTGAAGCAATAGATATCCACCAGTCGCAGCTATTTCTGACGTTAATATGATTCTTTCGTACGTTGCTAACAGTATTAGAAGCTGATACATACGTCACGCGAAATTAGCCGATCTGCATTGCGAACCTATCCTTTGATTCGAGAATTGGGCGAGTAATGACGATGCGTTTGCGCGCGAATGGAAGTAAAAACGGTGAAGAGGCACTTTGTCTTTGAACTTCTGGATCGTTTTGTGGAGTTTCTCGTTTAGATGATTGGCGTGAGGGTGCTTTGCATGATGTGCCGATGCAACAAAAAACCACGTTACTCCCAAGATTGCTTACATTTGCGTCGTTATCATTAGGATAGGTGTACGCAGCCCCTGCGCAAGCTGCGAAAAAAGGTGGAGCGGGTTCATCAGCAACACTTTGAGCGGAGTTTAAACAGACAGGGTCGTCGACTTGGTTATTGCATGTGATGCCTGACTGCTTAAATAGATTAATGTTGCAACCGGAGACTGCTGTGCCCTCGGAAGAGCATGTAATGGGCACAGAGTAACCATCAACATAACTAACATCAATATCTGGTGGATCTGTATAGCTGTCTTCAATTTTGCTGCCGTCCGGGTTAAGATTTGGGCCAACATATATTCTTCCTGCCCATCCAGTTGGAAAAGTGTACTGGGTAGGTGAGGCGTTAGAGAGTATGGTGGCGGATGGATTATCTATCGGGGACGGGCCATCAGCATTTGAAGCAAACGAGAGAGACAATTGAGTTCCATACACATTGGTCAATGAGATTGTCATGTGACTGTAAGAACTATCGGTGTTTGTAGTACTTTTGACGTCTGGAGCACTTGTGACTGAAACAACCTTTGAAGTTGAGGTGGAGTTCCCTTCCCGGAGAGTCACAGTCACAGTAGCAGCGGGTGGGCAGTTGAATGGAGTGGCAGCTATCAGAGCCGCAAGGACCAAAACCGTGATCTGACAGGGAATTTTCATTTTGGGGCCAAGTTGTTCAGTGAGTGACTTGTATTGGAGACTTGTTTTGAAGAACAGCGGCGCTGTCATGACCCTTTGTAGTGGCTCAGGATAACAGCTTTTGGACGTTCATGAAAGCACCCGTAAATGGAGCTCCATGGTATCATTCTTTCTTGGACCGCTGGCTTCCCTTTTTCATTTGTCAGTCGACTTCGAAAATGACCTACGACGGCCAACGAGACGGCAAGAAAAAATTGTTGAGTAATGGCTGGTTCATTCCCAAACGAGTTACTCATCGAGATCTTTGCCAACCCAACGAAGACGGTCTGCAAGGCCGCACGGTTCATCTCGACTTAGTCGACCCTGAGCGCTGAATTCGTTTTCGATAGGGTGCATGTGGATGGGACGAGGGTTGGAAAACATTCACCGTTATCGCAGAACATTCCATTCTGAGCAAAAATGTGATCGATATGAGCTTTAACGTTCGACTTTTCGGGCAGAACATCGGCAGGAAGAAATACCTTTAACAGTTGATACGGCAAATGAGACTCGAGCTTCAGCTGTCTTCGGAGGAATCGTTGATCGGAGATATTGATAGCGATGATTACAGAGCGGAGCATTGCGAAGGGGGAAGGCCTTCAGGGTCAACTATATATCTGAAAGGGCCGGTGGGAAGTCGTACGTAGAGAATTATTCATAGGGTAAGTAGTTACAGCGTGGTGAGGGAGGCAGTTCGTGGGGGGTTGGAATAGCCGAGCCGGGGCCGGAATTTTTTTTTCTTTTTTCATTTCAAACCACACAAAATCCCAAACCACAGAAGAACCGGCCGAAGGGAAGCGCATATGCTTTGCATGAGCAAAGCATTGAGGCTCATTTCACTTTGCGGCGATACGGCGAGAGCGGCGTGTGGCTGTGTGATGCGTTAGCGTGGCATATGCGACGCTTATGCCATGCTTACCTGTGCCCTTGTCTTTGCCTCCAGCAGCGGCTTTCTTTGGGCGTTTGTTTGGGGGGGGCCTAAGAGAAATATTAGCAAGGCATATGCAGAGCATATGAAGTACCTACGGGCGGACGAGGAAGGTGAGGATGATATGGAGTGGGGGGGAGGGTTGGGCCCGGCCTGGCATAAGATTAGCATATGCTGAGCATCGGGTCGGAATTGTCCCGGAATTTTCCGCCAATTATAAAGTTCGGTCCGATGCCAAGAAAAATTTCCGGCCCCGGCTCGGCTATGAACTGGGCTGATAATAATCGCTCTAACCGCTTTGCAGAAAGTCGAACTTAAGCTAGCCCTAACGTCATGGTTTCCGTTAACAATCATTTTAAAAGTAAACAACTGAATTGTGAAAGCTTTTCAATCTCATGTGATCTAATGGCTCTAGCGAGATAAAGTGTAAGGTTGCCCAAAGAACACTAGTTATGGCGCAGAAACTGCGCGCTACGACAATCTATTTGGTGTCCGATAACATCCCGTCCTTGCTACCCCCTACTTAATAACAACCAATACATGCACTGTTACGATCCTCATGTTCGGGCGTAGTTATGCTAGTCGCATGCCGGTTGGAGAGGTAGGCGTAGGCGTTTTGACCTCCCATTGGCGGTCTACGTGTTCTGTTAATACTTTCAACGTTGTCCTCATTGCTTTAAAAAACGGATGCAAGGCAGCAAGATGCTGATTGAGTCGATCGATCTGTCTTTTCTCAAAGTTAATGTACATTTACTGACTTGATTTGGGTCAAAATACCTTGAATTGTCTTTCAGCCTGTCATAATGTCAATTGTGTTATCTTAGAAGAGCATGATGCACGTACAACACTTTTATTTCCTTCAATTCTGACCGTATTTCATCAAGATCAAGGTTCGGTATGTTATCTGTCGGTATCTCAAACGGTTGTTCGGCTGTGTTCACGGAGGTTCAGCCGAATCTCTGATGTAAATCGACCTGTTCGGGTTTGATACTATGCACTGGTTGATCGCTTACTTCAGGGTAAACCTTATCGATTGTGGAGTCCAAAGATACATCAGTCTGATCGAATGTGCTCGCTTCATAGGTTGGGAAATACGCTTCCGGTTGGTTCTCAAAGTTCTTGACAAATTGATCCCATTGATTCTCAGAAAAAGGCTCTTCCTTTATAGAATTCATCTCAAGTAGCGAAAGAGAGTTGTGATAAGATTATCTCTATGAACTTAACTTCGTTTAATAGCCTTTTCAAAGCATCAAATTTCGATTGTTGGGTGTAGCGAAAATGGTAGCTGTTGCTTTAGCGGTGAGTCAAAGGGTCTGTGCGGATCCTGAACCCTTACGCACCATGGATGGTTTACGTGCATATGGATGCATTGATCCACGCGTACATTTCCCATAATAATGGATGTTCATGCTCCTTAGCTCTACACACCTTGAATCCCTACACCACGTTGATGTGCCACTTGAATCTCCGAGCACCTTGGGATTCTATGCGCCATGGATTCCTATGCCCCACACATGCTTGAGAAACTTGAGGCCCAAGCTGTTCATGTAAGCATGAACTTCCGTCTCCTCTACCAATCAAGCGGTCTAAGTCCGATGCTAGTCAGGCACAGCACTTGGGACTTTGCCACAAGGATTCTTAACAATCTATTCACTATGCCGTGTTTAATATAAAGCACTCCTTGAATGCAGCGTCTTTCCCAAGTGTATGTTATCATGATCTGAATTATTTACATAGTAACAGATCCACAGCAAAACAGCAAAGCGTTAAGCCTTCGTCAATTCTCACATATCATCAGCTCCACTGAATAAAGCTGCATCATAGCAATCATGACATCGGAACGCGAGCCAACGAACTCAGTATATCAGACATTCAGAGTGGTAGAGACTCCCTTCTCCACTCATACTTATCAAGTCTGACAGTGGTAATAGATCGGTGCATCAATTTGCACATCATGTGGGGTTGAATGGTTTTCGGACCAAAAGCTTCGCAGGGAAATCAACATCCTTCAGACTCAAAACACCATCCTGAACGATCAACTGTTCCGTAACGGTCACGTAAACCAGCTCAACGAACTTCGTATAAGAACTCTTCAACATGACCAGAAAAGGTTGGCTGAAGTCACAAATTCGTCAAAACAAGCCGCCGCCAATCTTCAGCAAGATCTGAATACTCAACAAGCGACTCTTGAAGCGGAGAACAAGGAGCACGCTCTCACCATTCAGTCACTGAAACATGAGTTCAAGTGTCACGAAGTGACGGAAAGGTGTCTGGAGAAGCTGACTGGATTTCTAAACAAACTTGAGTTTTCGAACGAAGGGAGTTTGAGCATTGGCTTACCTGAAAGTATGGGTGTCGGCGCGTTTTTGCATGAACAGCAAAGCATGGAGTTAGAACTGGAGAGCAAGAACTCGGAAGTGAGAACCTTGCAGCAGGAATTACAACGCACAATCAACGAGCTGCAGCACGGAAAGCTAGTGCTTAAGAACTTGTCGACGGATTTCCAGAACCAATCACAGAGCAGATCGGAGACTTGCTCCTCTTACGGTGACGAGGAAGCCGAAGTCAAGACAGCTGTGTTGCAACCGATGTTTACCGGGCAGGGAAAGAGGAGACGGAGTTGATGGGGCGAAGCGCATGCGTTGTTTATATCTTTACTGTCGTGCTCGTAACATGCCTTGATTTATTTGTAAACTTCCTCCAAATAATGGAATTCATTGCTTTCGCTTCTGTCTACTGAACAAAAATCAATCACAGCCTCAAGCCACTTAATCTGAATAATCGCGAGGTGAAAGGTCGAGCAAGTCGTTTCCTTCTTACAATCATGAAGGCCACGTAACAGAGGATCTGGCAACTTTTTGGTGGAAATATCTGTAACTTGCCAGTCGGTAGAGTCTCCATCCCGGATCATGTCAACAGCACCTATAGTATTTCAGGCCAAGCACTCATCTAATTAATCGTCAAGTTGCCAAACAAGAGGTCCTCTGCCACGGCAGCCAGAAGTGGATTATAAAGAAGCATCAATTATTGGATGGCTTTAGACATATAAAAAGCCAGCAGCGATCTCTCTCTTTCTGAAGCACACATAAACCTCACTTCTTTTGCGCATCAACCAACTATGACCATTTGCAAGCATCTTGAATGGTTACAGGTGACGAGCGAGAAGGAGCTTGCGCTTATAAATCCAGGCCGCATGACCAGAATCGTGGGGGAGCTGACTAATCCAGTATCTCAGCAACCATCTATTCTTTTATTTATAGGTCGGAAAGCAAAGAACCTTGCCCTCCGAGAGCTTTTCCCCAAACAAATCAAGAAAGGTTCTCATGATGGCATTGTCACTCTGCGAGTCGATAACAGAAGCCTCTACTCCGATCACCCTGTGCTCTTTGCCGAAAGCGACCCGTCTGTGACGATTCCATCGGTAGTGAACAACACCTCCTGCCACGAAATCGAGGCATCTCCTATTAGATGGGCCAAAGCCACAACGGTGCACAATGTCTATGATATCTTGTATGGCCGACTTTTTTGTCTGTTCGCCGATGTACTGTGCATTTTCGCCGACGATTTCATCAACTTTGAGAGTGTCGTGAATCGTTTGAAAGCATGGGCCGCTGCTGGCAGCGGATCAACTCTGTTCAAGCAAACAAGATCAAGAGTTGTCATTGTCAAACGAGGTGACGAAGCCAGTCCAAGTCCTACATATGATCTCCTTGAGATGGAAGATTCTCAATCCAGCCTGCAGCAGAAGGTCCTAAGGAACTTCTACTCTTCCATCACTGTACTGCATTTGGCAGACGAGCAGATATCCTCATTAGCACGTTTTCGACGGCTACAAGAATTACTGCGGAGGCAGATGGATGAAATGCGTCAAGTTCGACAAAGCAATGGGTGTCTCTACTTCGCCATACATCTGAATAAATTCTTTCAAATGGCTGTATCGCATACAGCCGCCTCTATCCTTCAGCCTTTCAACTTTGTTATCGCAAGCCGAGAAAATAACGAAGTCGGGTCAGACCATACCGATCATGTAACCTCATTCTTACGACTTGGAACCCGGTACAAATTATCTTACGATGCCTTGACGGGCTTTATTGCTTCAAGCATTTTATTAGACGCGTACCCTTCGGGGATGCACAGTAAGGCCTTTCCTATGCAGTCAACAGATCATGAGCTGAATGGACGATTAGAATTTAATCCGAAGACTTTGTATGAAGCCATCTATCATCGCTCGTGCTTCAAGTCACTTATGGGCTCATTTATGGAGCGATCCTTTGCTGAGCACCTGGCCAAGGAGGAGGCTAAGGAGCAGGAACAGTGCATAGAGAAGCATCTGGTCACGTTTTTCTCGGATATGATATCGTCCGGCAAGACCGCGGCACAGATGCATCAAGAGAAGGCCGGCAGCCTTGGCATATCCTGGTCGCAACTTAAGAGCAATAACACTTGCCTCTGTTGCCTTCGACGGAAGCCGGAAAATACACTTTCCTGCGGACACGCTCTCTGTGATGTCTGCGTCCGAATTTATGGAGATGAGATGCCTATCATGGAATGTCAATATCATATTGGTACTTGTCTCTTATGTCATTTCGGAAATCACACCGTCAGACTCAAACCATTCTCTGCCGGTGACCGGATTATAAGTATTGATGGAGGAGGCACGCGTGGCGTTATACCCTTAGAAAAATTGGCCATAATTCAAGATATCATGGGACCGGAATTGAAACTTCAAGACTTGTTTGATATTGCATTTGGCACTAGTGTTGGTAAGCTCTCTTTCAGATCTCAAGACGTCTTTAATTATAATAATGAAACAGGGGGCCTCATTGTCTGCATTCTGTTCCTACGCCGCGTGCCAGTCGCTCAATGTGTTCAGATATTTGATACGCTAGCCCGGAAACTTTTTGAACGATCTCAAGGGCGAAGAAACATCATCACAAAGCTTCGTCTCTTCTTGAAGGGTTGGTATTCGGATGGCCATTATGATGTTACTATCCTCGAAGATTATCTAAAGGAAAACTTGGGAATTGACGATCGAATGTTTGGCTATCAACCGGGCATTCTTGCTACCAAAGTTGGTGTCGTCGCTGCTACAATTGGCAAAGCCTCTCCGATCATTTTCACGAACTACAATGGATCGGGCACAAGAAAAGAAACGTGTGGTAAGAATGGGTCTCGTGTCTAAAGGGCGAAAGACTGAACAACAAACTAGGATATATGCACATTCGCCCGGAGGCAATCGAGGATGAGCCGTGTATCTGGGAAGCGTAAGTCTCACATCTTTCAATAAGTTCGGTGACTGATCGTATAGTGGTCGAGGTACTTCGGCTGCACCCGTGTGAGTGGGTCTTCGGAGCTGTACAGCGAAGCATGACTGACTCGGAATAGTTTGTACCGATCAGCACATATCAAGGCCTCTGGATCTGTTCAGGATGGTGGGATGAGCGGACACAACAATCCTGTCAGGCCTGCGTTGTCGGAACGCCTACGGAACGATCCGTCTCTTCTCAAACCTGACATTGTTGTATCCCTTGGCACAGGTACCCAGAGGGCTTCAGTATCCCCAAGGGCTATTGACTTTCGCCATGTGATTCTCGACGGATATGTTCCTCGACTTTGGCGATCTTACATGTCTTCCTTTAACGGCCAAAAGATATGGGAAGAACTCATGAACTCTTTGGACGAGAGAAATCAAGAAGATTATATCCGATTGAATGTCTTCCTGCCCAGCGACGAACCGGCAATTGACAACATTGATCGCATGGATGAGCTGCGAAAGAGTGTGCATATACAGCCACGAAGTATTGAAGATTGTGAAAAAACTCTTCATGCATTGATCGTCTCTGCATTCTATTTTGAGCTAAGCAACGTTCCAGAATTCATCCGAGAAGGCCGATATCATTGTCGTGGTACAATAAGATGTCGCCTTCAGGGTAAAGCCGTTGTTGACTTATTGACGCGATGTCATAAATTCAGCTTGGTCTTTGTCACTGACGTTGAGGTCTTAGGATACTATGGGGGTGATCTGGATCTGTGTATCTCGTGTCATCGATATCAAAAGAACATTGACTTTTTCGTCCGTCATTCAACAGAAATGATGACCATCTATGTACAAAGTGTTACACAAGGACGACGAAAGATTAGTGCCTTCCCTCAGAATATGCAGTGGTTTAAAGATCAACAAAAGCTCGAGGCCCAATTCGGAACAGCTTATCACAGAGACTTGCAGCATCGATCTTGCAAAACATGTTTTCCAAATTCGCTTCATCAGAATTCAACGGCTCTAAAGAGACGAAAGTCTGATGATCAAGTGAACTTTCGAGTGCGCAAGAAGCCTCGACTACAGCTGGGAGGTATCGGATCCCTACCGGGGATTCCTGAGAATTCGGAAGACATATCGATGAATTTCTAAAACGTCACACTTCACTGGCCTGCAAAGAATGAATTCAATGTGAGACATCAGCGAGGAGATTGCGGAACCCCTCATGTAATCAATTGCATGAGCAATGGGCATGAAGCACAAGCTTCGTATAATAATAAACTTGGTGTAAAGATCACCCTGCTTGGAACTAAGTTAATAAGGGTTAGCGTTTTCTATTATAGATAAAGCAATAATCAAAGTATTAGGAAAGGAAGCAGATTTCCACTTTTCTTTTGCTATCAGAACTGCGATGTGAGTTGGCGTTAGGATAAGAATTCTTCCTGATCTTTCCTCTTGATCATCTCTTGCTGAACGCCTGGATCCCTTCCTTGGATTGGCGTTAATGATGAATTGACTTCTGGCCATGTCTTTACGGTTTGTAATATCACTGGCTCTCTTCACAGTCCGTCAGGGAAAGTTGTCATAAGTATCTACAAGGGCGAGAATGAGTTACTTTAGGGTCGTTTGAGTTCTATTAATGAAGACTTAATAGCTCTGAGGTTCCATGAAGCCGTCTGCAGAGCCGTTCGTGACACGGTTCACTGTGAATCGGACTAGTGACAAGATATCGGCAATACACACAAATCTTTTCGGTCGGGCATGAATAGGAAGGGAAAGAGACAAGATAAGAACTCAGGGGCCAGCATGTACATGACATTAGACTTGATTCTTCAGCTTATTCGCACCAGATATGAGCAATCTAGATCAAAAGCATTACGCTAGTTCGCAGAATTCAATAAAGTGAGAAGAGTCGAGAGGTTCTTGCTTCAGATGATCCTCATTCATATTCTCGAATACGTACTTCCGGCTCAAGTCTTTTCGATACAGGATTTCATAAATATGCTGAGAGATCAACTCACTGACTTTGCAAAGGAAATCTCCACGAAACTTCTTTAAAACATCCAAGAACAATGAAAATAAAGACACGGGTAATCTCTCGACCCTGGTTTGAATTAGCTATCGACAAGAACTGTCAGTAAGGAAACCCACTCGTAGTTCTGAATGTTGTAGTCGCCGCGTGTGGGCACCAAAGCAAGGATCCCGGGAGAAAATTGTAGCTGCATCAAGTGCCAATTACGTCCGCTTCGAAGTCTGTCTTTAAGGGATTGAAGTTTTTTTTGATATTCGTTACCCGGTGCTCGGTGCTTTCGAGTCTGTTTCATATCAGGATACGCTTCCGTCATCAAATCAGCCAAGGCCAGAGAAGATGCGCGCCCAAAAACCTCTTGGTCCGCCGATGTCTGTCTCACTTGGCCTCGACTCATGTAGCCATATTTTAGGGTCCTTGGCACACGTCTAGGTCTTTGGCTCTGATGATGTCCCTCTCGTTCGTTGCGGTGAGCCATCAGGAAGGTCAAGTAATATCGTCGTAGGATCGAGGTTATGGAGACTGTAGTATCTAGGTGATCGAGGGCTTGTATAGTCTGAGAGATACTATTAATCGGTTGAAGAACCGGAAGGCCTTCATTGCGTCGAGTGGCGGTACAGGCATCGCGCAATTGGTAGAAGGCATCCGGACTGGCTATAGCAAAGAACAGACGAGCCAGAAGCCAAATCCCGTTTTCATCCTCGTTCTGGCTGCGGTCAGCGAAGATCTGATATATGTCGGCTGGTTGCATCAAATTTTTAGGGATGGGTGAAAGCTGATTGAAGAACGCAGAAACGCTTGATTTAAAGAAGCACTGAATCTTTGGTATCTTGTTCTGAGTTTTCTCGGACTCTTGAGCACCGGGCTTTCTTTTCGCCCCTTTGCCCAAGATAGCCTGCCTTTCAGAGACGACTGCGGCCTGGTTCTGTCTCAGCTTTATTCGGTGCGCTTTCTCTTTCTTAGCCGCAAATTTGTCCTTGACTTCATCGTTGCGGACTTGATCCCTCTCCTCTTCTGTTGGACTACCCTCGTTCCTGTTGTCGTCGTCACTGTTCTCTGAATATTGTTCTTGGTGTTGATCTCGGAATTCCATCATCTTCTTTCTGATGAATCCGTCAGGGCAAGTTCGAGGGTCACATTCGCGATAACCCTGAATATCCCATTCCTGATCAGCATAATTGACAGCTTCTGCGAGTGTATATCCTGCGCTGAAACCCTGATGATAGACCCGGCAGAAAGTGATGATAGCCTCTCGACGTGTCTGGTGAACAACTTTGAAGGATATCTTCCACTTATCTAGAGTAGAGGTCGGAAAATATGTCGCAGAGTGACGTAGAAACTGTGCACAATCTGATCGATGATAAGTGCTGTTTGTTCCTTTGAACTTCTCTTCAAGAAGATTGGCGTGTTTTGGTGGCATCGCCACCCAATACTTGTCTCCTTCATGAAGATAGTTAATGGAAAGCAGGCCTCCATTCTCGCAGTGCATAACGAAAGGCGCTCCGAACATATCGTCGGCTTGGTAAGCATAGGGCCAATGGATCCCAGGGATGCGCATCTTTGTCTCAGAGAGACGATTGCTCTTGAGAGGCCAAATGGGGGAGTTGGGAAGGCCAAGACTTTCTCGAGCCGTCGTTGTTCGTACATCTATATCAAAGCAATATCGAACGTTCTCTAAACCGGGTTTCTCATGAAGAAGCTGCTCAAACCGCTGCACAGTCGCGGTCTTCGATGGTATATTGACTGGTTCGGAGTCTGCCTCGAAAACGTCGTTCTTTTCACTTCTCTCGATGACAAAGGTGCCGTTGCTTTGAGGTTGAGCCCAGAAACAGTATCCCTTTTGCTTTGTATGATGGACACGCTTCGACAGGCTGGCTATGTCTTCTGGTAGAAGTACCTTGCAGATGCCGACTTCCTTCACACCAAGGTCTCGAGCATACTGTAGGAGTGCAGGGAAATCAGACCACTGTTCCATTGTCGGGAGAAGCCGAAGTACCTCATCCTGCGTCTCATAAGGGATAGAGACGTCAGATTTATCTACCTGAGGTGGAGATTGAGAAGATTGAGTATCATGGGAACCGTGAGGTCGTTCTTGATTGTGGGACGAAGTCTGGAGAGCTGTGGGAGCAAGGATGGGGCGATGAGATTCCTGATTACTGGGCAATTGGTCGACTGCGGAGGTGTTCTGGCGGGGTTCATGCAGTGTGTCGCCTGTGAAGGAATTTTGGACAGATATAGTATCCGAAGGAGGCTGACGATGTTCACAATCGTGGAATAGATGATTCGAATTCATATTTTCGGCCGGGGAAGGCTGGCGCGAAAGCTCGTCGTCGGTGGGTTGGAGGGGTGTTACATAGATAGGGCGAGCAGGTTCTTGGTTGTGAGGCAATTGTAAGGAATCTTTGATAAGAGGGGTACAGGACTCGGAGGTTTCTGTATAGTTACCGGTGGCAGTTGGGAGAATGGCAGGTTGAGCAACCCGATGACCATGAGAATGCGTATTCAGGTCATCGGTGGGGTCTGGAAGGAGCTCGGGTTCACCAACACGATGACACATGATGATAGAGTCAAGCTCTGCAGACATGACGCTTATTTCATCATATATGAGCTCCGATCTATCGGGTTCGGTTTCCAGTAAACGAGAGATCACGAAGTTGACATGACTACGGAGGTTTCTTAAGGTCTGTGGCATTGATACGTATGTCAGCACATGTAAGTCAGAGGGATGCTGGGGCTTAATGCACATCCTGAATAGCTGCTGCCATTGACATAAAATCTTCTTATTCAAGCTGAGGTACCAGTGGTTGAGGTTTGTTATACCAGCAACGCAAATTCGTTGTAATAGCCTGCACTGGCGTAGTCCATCGCAAATCCGGAAAATGACTAATCAATAGTACCTAACGTACTAACGCCTCATATTGAATAGTACGAAATCAAGAACCTCACCGAATCTTTCATGCCATCAATTTCAAGGCATCATGGTGTCAAATCAATTACTTCTATGATTTCAGTTTATGAAGATGTATTTATAAACAATTTCTCTTTATTCGTCAACAGTTCGAGTGACAGATATATATATTACGGCCAATGTTAATAGTCACGCTTTGCAGATCATGACAAGACTTAGTGTTCTAAGATGTTTTAATCACCTCCTTAATGTGTAATTTGATGTAGAGGCATAGGAAGAAGTAAAGTGTTAATCGTTGACGAAGGTTATATGTTCATCGGTAGTCCTAAGTAAAAGTCGATCTATGCAACGTCATCAGCCTTCCACACGCGTTTAGGGAAAAGTTTGTCTACATACTTTTAAGAGCAATAGTCAACGAAAAAATTGCCGCTTAATGTCCTCAATTATATGAACGTTGACGTTGCTGTGAGATGTCGAAATCTGTGATTTTTGCTGTAGACGTGAACGCGTTTTCCTGTGTTTGCGCAATTACGATTGCCTACGTCCCTAGGATTTTGCATTCTCATCATGCAGTCTTCCATCCCATTTTCTCGCCTGATATCACCGACCCAGCTTCGGATCACTACTTCATTCATTCATCGGTCACTTTGTCCTTGTCTTCACTACATCTGCAAAATCTATTATCCAAAACCTCGATTTACATCTCTGCAAACATCGAAGCTCTTTCCCATCTTTCATTCATCTCGATAATTGTCTGGTTCACTGGGTAAAGATGAGTCTTGTGGTATTTGGGCCCATCTTCTAACCTTGGAAAACCAAGTGCTGGGCTTTGGACAAGTCCTTTGGCATGATTCAGAGGGTAGGACAGAGACAATAGAAAAAGCGTCGGCTGAGATAAAGAAGTTGAACCAGGCTCTTTTGACGGGTGGTAATGGCGAATTTGACAGGCGATACAGATGACAACGGGGACTATGGCTTGCACTTCGGCTCAGTTGACCCTTTTCTTTTGTCCCATCAGCGATAGGAGATCAAAGTAGATTCTCTCTCTTTCTTTCATCATGATTTTACCTCTTCTTTGCTTGTATTATTCTTTTCTTGAATGTTCTCCTGAATGTGAGCGGATAGGCTAGATTCTTGGGTTGTTGTTGACGTATGAATACTTGCTAGTTCGATAGATTCGAGTACAGATTCGCTGCAAGTTTTGAGAATCTCCGACTTCTGAGAATTCGAATCATAATTAAGCTGTGTCCCGAAAACAGTAAACTGTGTCTCGTCGACGGAAGAATAGTCAGATGTTGAATATGTGCTAGGATCTTGTGATTGTGACTTGAAGCTAGACAGGCACGACTTTGGATCGGATGCTCCAGTTGTGACAGTCCTCTCATAGGTATTCATAGCAGTGTGCAACACTTTGAACATAACTTCGCGCATCCAGTCCACAACATTTCTCATTGAAGCTCTTGCTTCCACGATAACAACATCTCTAGGATCTTCCACTGCCCAGCATCTAAGAACCTTCGAGTAGTAGGTGTCGTATGTGTAGTCCTCTCTAGAAATCCAATGGCACCGAAGCCTTCACACTTCACCATTGGTGTCAAGAGATAGCACTCACGTCTGATCATAGTAATCATCTCTCTGATCAATTGCCAGATGTAGTCTGAGAAGGTTGTAGACGGCGCTGGCTTCATTGTGCATGTTTTGTAATTTGGCCACGTTCATGGTTCCCGATGCTCTCTTCAGCTCGGCAAAGAATATGGGAAACGCCAACTTGTTTTTGCTTGGGCTTGCGAGTCCTTGTAGCTTTTGAACGGCTCCGCCTGGGAATAATTTGGTGTGATATCCAATGGCATAATCCGGTTGCGGGGGTACAATCTTGGGATCGTGATTAGCATAATGCGGAGTTCAGTGTATCCATTGCCTGTTCCAGTGTTCCTTCAAGGTCTTGCAGGTGTCGACTTTCCTCACAGGAAAGATCCTTGGGAACACGCTATGCGAAACACTGTTCTCATTGGAGCTGCGCCGTACAGCTTCCCGGATACCCTTGATTTCATGATCCTCGGGTGGCACAGATGCGCGTTCTCTTCCCAGCAAAGAGTGAAGCGCACTTCAGTTCTTGGGTTCCTCATCCTCTGCCTCAACGACATGGCGTGCTTTCAGTATGTCATCGAATCCCGTATCGTAAGCCGTGATAGACTTGGTGAACTTTGAGGATAAAAGGCTTGCGCTTCCTTTTCGTTTTGTCTCTGAATGACTAGAAATTGACCGTGCTTCATTTTTATAGGTCATGATATAAGACCACTGTTTCATACTTAGCATGTTCGGTCAAAACGAAACAGCGTGCTTAACATACCTCAGAGCCCTTGCTATGAACGAACTTCCTTTGGTATTGGCCTTGAGCCTTCTGAAGAGCTTCTGGGGTCAACTGCTGTGGTTGAGTAGCTTGAGCGTCGACTGCGGTATTCTCTCTGTCATTGAAGTTCGTTCCAAGTCCAATGGTGCTACCTCTATTATTGCGTTTGAATATGTGCCCTGAAAGAGATTGACAGGCCCGCTTCGTATGAGGTTGCTGATCGATGGGAGAGACTTTTCGTTTCTGCCCTCGTTCTGAGTGTTCTGTCGACGTATACTCTGGATTGACTGTGTATGAGCGCTTTCTCTTCTTTGATGGACGTGGAACGTCGTCGAGCTTGTCAAGACGACGTTTCAGACTTGGCGTCTGGTGTTTCATGGGCAGAAGCCCTGATTGCGATGAAGCGTTGTGGGTGAAGTCTATGCTCGAACTTGCAGATGTGAGATCTAAAAGTAGAAGTCTGCAAGGACTCGACGCTAGTGATGTTTTCGCCAAGACTTGATATGCTTCAATCAATTCGCACCCTTAGATTCTAGACCAAACTCTCACCATAACCGAGTACCGAGGTTCAATTTTTCTGTTTATTTAGGATCATATCAAGTCTACAAATTCTTGCTACGACGGGTAATACTGGCTGTTCTGAAAATGACTCGTTACATCTCAATAATTTATTATTGATGTAGGTTCTGATTCTAGCTATGTATGCTTTGGTAAGGACTGATTGAAGGAAACAGAAAATTCTAAACATTCTTCGCGGCTTCACCAAGTTAACTCTTCGTCTTTGCTGCCGTCTGCCACTTATCAATAGTTGACCATCAAGCTCTACAGCTCAGACTCGATAGGATTTCCAGAATTTTCAGAGGCACTCCTCGTGTCCGAAGGTGCTGTAGGCTTCGGATCACGCTTCAGGCCTGTCACTGGAGGCACTAAGTTGTCAATGTCTTCATCATCCGCATCGCTTTTCTCATTCTCGTTATTGGGTGTCGCTTCGGAGGCTAACCATGGCATATCTTTGATATCATCATTGGTCAGCTTCTCTCCGGTGTCCGGATGTTCATTGTTTTCACGGCACTGATTCAGTTCCTCGAGCAGCATCTCAGTTTGGCGGTCCAACGCTGCATCAATTCGTTTAAGTTTGGCGGGGCTGACCCCCTTCATCCCTGAGAGCGCTGTCCTGGTGCTCAAGTAACTTTCCCCCCGTATCTCGATAAAGTAGTAACAAATGTTATTACGGCCCTGGCCCTGTCTCTCGGCCCGCTTAAGAAGTGTTGTTGCGGTATGAGCGACCTTGACTCTCCCACAGATTTTCAACTCACCGGCCGCAATGTCATTCGGCGGATTCGCAATTCCATATGTTCCCTCGTTCAACCATTGTCGGGCGACCCCTTTCCCAAAAGTCGCCCCGGGATGTATATCGTAATACGGGTTCATATCGGTTCCACGATTGACAATGACCCGTGAGCCAAAGCCAGCGCTTCTGACAATCACGACTTTTCCAAAAGATGTTCGACCATCTGACTCATCAGGTATTGGGACGCTGACTTTGGTTTTGACATCATCTTTGGTGGAAGCTTGACCGCCTTTTTTGGTGGCTTTGGTGTCTTCAGCCGGTCTGGATGACTCTTCGCTTGTTCCAGATCCGGATCCTGCTGCATTTGTGTCTGAGTGAGGTGAAATTATAATAAGCCATTTTCTGGGGTAGCTTCGCTGCTCATTCACTAGATTCATATGCTGATTTATCTTGATGAGTTTTTCTCTTGCGATGTTGTCAGTTGAATCCTTCTTTAATGCTTCAATGGACCCCTTCGCGTTTTTGAAATTAGCAATGAACATGGGAACGTTAATGAGAAAGTCATCTAAATTGTTCTTCGGAAGCTTGTTCTTGACATTCCGCTGCTTTATCTGCTCGTTCAATTTTCCCAATTCGAGCTGGGCGGCTTTATTATCGACATCGTTCATGAGCTTCCCCAAATGAGGTGTAGCTTGTTCATAGATTTGCTTGCAGAAGTCATCTGGCTTTGGTTCGCTTTGCTCGACTTTCATTGAGTGATTGCCGTTATCTTCGTCGTCTTCGTAAGCATTCTCGCTAAATTCCTCAGTTTCAACATCGAGGGCTTTGGCTGTCGTGTTGACACCTATGTTGTGAAGTCAGCCCTGCAATGAAATAAAGTAAAAGTGAGGGTTCCGGAATAGTTTCGAACGACTCAATAGAGCTTTGCCTACTTCTAAAAGCCTCTTCAGCGCCTTCATACTTGTTCTTGTCTGGGTGTAAAAGCAATGCGAGCTTCTTATACGCTTTTTTGATCTCCTGTTTTGTGGACGGATCGTTCACTCCGAGAATTTGATAATACTTGTTTGGTCCACACTTCAGCACCCGTTCCACTGCTTGCTTCTGCTCGTCGGTGTAGTTTTTCTGGCCTTCGCCTGACGCACCATCTGGGGATGTGTCCGGAGGGGCTGCACCTTGAGATGCTTCAGCCTGCTTTGTTGCTTTATCCGCCTCGAGGCGAGAAGTGTCCGGGCCTGGCGTGCTCTGCGGGGTGGCAAGGCCGTGGGGTGCCTTTGCTGCTTCTGCCTGTTGACGTGCTTTATCGGCTTCGAGGCGAGAAGTATCTGGGCCTGGCGTGCTCTCTGGGGTCGCAAGACCGTGGGATGCCTTCGCTGCTTCTGCCTGTTGAAACGCTTTTTCCGCTTCAAGATCAGCTCCAAATTGTGCCATGGCTTAACTAGAGGGTTTCTTGTTTAGGCTAGGCTAGCTTTTCTACAAGAATCAAACTGCTTGAAGACAATATGAGATCCTTGGAGTAAGCTTGTTCAAAGATCGGATCAATCGATCTGTTTTGTAAGGTTGTATTAGAGCTTCAAGATCTGGTTTTGTTTAAATTATCGAAGAGAGAAGTGGTGTTCTTATAAGCTTTCTCAGTCAGTCTTCTACTTGATTGCTTTGCGCAATTTTCGGCTCCATTATATCGCCATGAGCCAATTCAAGCTTCCCTGACGGTCAAATTTGACTGCTTTTCGATAGCTTTCTGACTGCAAATGGAAGCTTCCAAAAAGTCCGCTTCGAACATTCAGAAACACAGGCTTTCACACATTCAAAATTTGAGGTATGTTTTGGCATCATTAAAGGTCTGCTTTTTCTCATTCTTGCTGACTTCAAGATCATCATCCTTTTTTTTTCGTTTTGCAAATCAAGGCATGAACAAATCAAAGTTATTAGCATTGTTGACTGTGTGGATCGTCAACTCGTAAGTGAATCAGTTGCAACTCGAATGAGCTGACATTCTACTTTTCAGCGGTGCGGATAAAGTGCCGAAGGCTTTGTTCTTTGAAGTGGATATAACTTGGAACTCAACGAGCGTTAATACAAGCATGCAAACAATGAAATCACTAGCAGCAGCGTCAGGGCCTATATCTTCGACTTCAGTTATTCATCAAGTCGTTATTGACAAGGACAGGAAGACTTTGTTCACTCCGGATCAACTAAGTGCATCCATTGACGATATCATTGTGTTTACACCGGTGGACCTCGGTGACACTGTGGCTCAAGCTACTTTGGACTGGCCTTGTCAAGCACAAGTCGTATTAAGTGTCGTTAACTTCTTCAGATTGATGTACTCATACTTGGTTACAACTCAGAATCCAGCATGGTTTTACAGCTCATCGCATCAGCAGGACTGTGCGCTTGGTGGCAGCGACCAAAGAACGTTTAGCCTCAATCCTTCAGATCGACACTTGGTTAATGTTAGCACTACATTGAGTGGCATTCCAACAGCCTCAATGAGCTCCTCAGAAGCTTCAGGCATGGTTTGGACTGGCTACGGTGGTTCGACTGGCTTAGCACTTACTGCGACTCCTTCATTGGGTATTTCGCCCATGAATTTCAGCATTTGGGCAACCGGTGCCCCAAGTGCGACTGCGCAATCGTCACGGATTTCGTTTCCTGGTCGGGCTTCGGCGAAGGAAGTGTCTAGGGGTATGATTTGTTTCTTTCTTTCCTATTGCTATGTTATAGGAATATTGTAATGTAGATAGATATAATGAGAGGGAAACAGGACGAGCGCGCAAAAATGCAGGTTGGAATTGATACGGAAAAATAAGCTTCATGAGCGCTCTGTATCTGTGACCCTAATTTCCGTTTCGCAGATCGTGTAATTCATCATTTCTAGTTCCCAAGTGATACGACCATTGTTCATCTCGAGGCTTATTCATCGCCTGCTACCATACTGAAGCCTCCGTAAACTTGAAAACCTCGGGGGTCCGACAATCTTCATGATGGCTGGAAGATCAAGCTTCACTGCCTAAGTTTAGAGTCAGATCCTTTAACGTCAACGAGGATTCGTGAAGCGTAAACAATATTCGTTAGCTTTGCGATGATGGTCAACTGCTGTTTGTCTGCCTGATATTTGTTGCTTTCAAATGCCTGCATGGTGTTTTGAAGAGTCTGGCAACGTGATTCTGTCTCCGCTCGGTTGGTTCTCTTCATGTCGAAGGCTAAATCGAGAGATTGTCGTTCTCGGACCTGAACATTCAAGTCTTCTCGACACTGGTTGTAGGCTGCTCACAGGTCCTGGTGTTGCATACAAAGATCTTGATGTTGTATCTTCAGTTGGTCAATTGTCAAACAATTCTCGTCTCGCTTTTGTTGTTCTTGCTGATGATTAACCTTGTCTCAACCGCCCAACACAGGTTGCAATTGTGCTGCTTGTAGAGCTTTCGAGGAGGCTAAGGTACATGCCAGAGAAGGGGGGTCTGAAGGCAGACAAAATCTTACACATTCTTCCTAAAACAGCAATTTTGTCAATGTTGTGGTCAGAGGGTTTTCAAATCGATGCACTGACAGTAAGAGGGGAATGGATAGGTCTGGACATGGTGTAGGGCTTGGTAAAGTAAAAGAAGCAGTTTAAGTATGATTACAAGTGATAAGACACTGCAATGATAATGAGGATAGCAAGCAAAGAAGTCTGTGGGTAATAGGTAATCATAAATAGTATTATGCTGCGCTCTATCTTGATGAAACTTTTTGATGCTTACAAAAACTAAATAGTGTTATCGTCTGGATGTAGCGGTAAGCCTATGATAGTTGAACAAGTATGGGGATAAATGCTTCACTCACACTGATGGTGAAGCTGAGCAGGTAATCTAGTCATATGGAGAACGCAGCTAGAGTTGAAACACAATAGGATTCTGATGGGAAGGAAGTGTAAATTCTAGCTGAGGCGCAGATGCATGTCATATTCCTTTACACTTGGGATGAATGTTCATTGGATGACAGGGGTTTGAGGTTGGGGCTCCCTTCGGGTAGATCCCTACTAGCTAGAGCAGCGGGCCAAGGAAAGAGAATGTTATAAGGCACAGACAAATAAAAGGATGCTATTCAAGGTTCAGACGTATGTCAGTCAATGGCGTTTTAGAACACGTGGAATGCACGTCACATCAGGCTGCACTAGCTGAGCTTAAAGACGATCTCTAAAACCTGCGTGAAACAACATCTCCCCTCTGTGAAATAGATGTGGGTGTGAATTCCCAGATCATCAATAATCATCTCGCAATCATGTGACTCATTCTAATATTTTATCTCGCAAAACGATGTCTCTGCTCAAAGAACGCCTCATCGTAGACTTCACAAACATGTGTGCGAAGGTTATCTACTCCTACTTCCTCCTCTCGGAAGCAGTGTCTTCGGCATTGACTCCTTGGGGGTTCTCTGGCTCAGACGGTATATTATATTCCTACGTGTCAACACAAAGTGCAAGAGGGTCAGAAGAGGCTTTGATCAACCAGGCACACTTTTCAAGTTTAGAAGTCGCCTGAAATTGATAGAAGTCAGGATGTACGAGTACTGGCTCGTCAGTGATGTTTTTTGATTTCAGAGTAGGACTCTGCATTTGAGATTTTTATAATAGTTCAGATAAATGAGATATACATAATCTACGATAAAGATTGGCGCGGGAAAGAGAACTTTCCAATTGGTGATCTCTGCAATATTGGAGGGTTGGGAATGGAGAAAATGCGTCGCTTATTGTCAATGGAATGACTGCCATCTTCTAACCCAGGTCTGATCAGGTCCTCAAACTGGGTTCCTTCCTTCTTTCTCTGCTTTTTGACTTCGCGCTTTACAGGCTCAAAGTCCGCTGAATCTTTATGCCTCGGGATAGGATATTGCTTCTCCTATTGTGATTGTCAAGCATTGTAGGCAACGTTGCGTCGTGGGGTCTTATCATTTCTTGTTCTGATGGAGGTCACCCGGGCTGATCTGTCGATTTGTAGATTTGGTATTTATCATTGCGATTTATGACGACGTAGATGTTTGCGTCAGCGATCTGCGCCAATTCATTTGCCTTTCTGAAGAGGCTTTGAGTTCGTTTTCGGGCTTTCTCTCGGACAATATGTCGCTCAGTTCTAATTTTCGCCATTAGAACAGAGGGGAATGATATGACCGTTTCTTTATGGAGCCATATCTGAGATATATACCTCCAAGACGGGGATCTATACTTCAGGGTAATATATGGATGCCGCATCCTATCCTGGATACCTCTGAATATTAGAACCAGCCCGCAATTCTTTCCGTGAGCTTAGCTTCAAAGAACCGCGAAAGAGAATGGATACTATGCCATTCAATTTAGGATGCTATGCCTCTAAGATGTACACAGTAGATGGGGTTTCAACATAGTTTCTAGCAAGAATGACCATAAGATTTACTCACTGTTACGCCATGTGTCGCTGGTGATACTTATGGCATTTTAGTGATTATGGTCCGTGTTGCTTACAATCCTGAAACGAGGTCCAGGAGAGAAGAAGTGACACACAAGAAAGTGGCATTTTACTTTGTCAGAAAGAAGCACTGAATACATGAACACTATCATCTTTATTAGACCGGAGAGGCCACTTCTGATGTAAAGAAGAAATCATGCCAGCAATGAGAGAGTTGGTTTTGCGTGTTGGATTACTATCATAGTCTCCAACTGTTTATCTTACAAAACAACAGAAAGCATGTATTAAAAAACAGTATCTTTCACATTGCCATCACCAAAATCAATGCCCCAGTAGCTCAGTAAAGTGGATTCTGCGTTTGCTCGCCTCTGAGATCTTTCCTCCAATGCGTCTTCCAAATCTGCATGCGTCTTGGTCACTTTCTCGAAGAACTTCATATCAGCTGCTTGAGTATCTTTATAGTAAGCCAACTCTTGCAGTAAATAGCCATTTGTTCGCGTAAGCTCTATCACGCGTTCCGCTGAAGTAGTAGGTTGATGTTGCTTCGATATTCGTAGCCTGTGAGGCAATTGCTCGTAAGTGGATGTCGTCTCACCGTTTCTTGCAATTCGATCGTCCAGAGCAATAACATCATCCGCTCTGCCGGAGATTGGCCGCGGGCGAAATGCTGGATGTATCGATGATAGTCGCTGCGTTAATACAGGATCCTGCAATATCGCATGACGGTTTGAAGCAGATTTGCGTGATGCAGCCTTTGATGTTTCAGTGTGGCTTGTATCTTGCCGTTGACGCTGTTCCTCAGAGGGCGAACTGCTTGATGTGGCATTCTGGTTTTGTGAGTTGTTTAATGTGGCATCAAAGCCAAAGATGTCTGCTGTGAAGATGATCTCGGGTGACTTTTCAGCAGCAGGACGATAGCGGTTACTTGAAAGTGTCTTCATAGTTGCCGAAGGAAAATTCTTTTGAAGAATGTTTCTGAACATAGTAGTGGAGTAAACCGTCATGCATTATAGGCGGGGGCACACTTTCAGGATGCTCTAGAGGAAACAATTTCTGGCTGTCAGGGGCCGTGAGAACGTTGGGGACCCTCGAGATTTTGGGATGTTTAGTTATTTCAAATTTAGCTCTGTTGTATGTCAGTTATATTACGATGATTGGTAACCCTTGCTTTTTAATCAATCATATAGACCTTAATGCAAGTAAGTGGATCTTGTCAAGATCAAGGTAGAAGGGAGCGGGAATTGAAGCACAAGGGAACCAGATTTGAAGAAGAAAGATGCTCTGTAGCAATTCAATGATAATTCGTAGTTCTGACTTATTTTTTTGAAGAGTGAGGGCGCACCCCTGGCGCACAAATGCTAATTGCGATGCCAGATCTCGAAAACAAAAAGAACATGAGTTCAAGGATCGTATGGAAGGTGGGTGCTTCAAATTGGGAGGAGGTGCTCCAGATATAGATGTGGAGCACGACTAGGGGACGTAATCGACAGGAGGACCGCAAATTGTAACAGGAACCAGAAGTGAATGCCAGAGCAAGAAGTGAATGCTGGAGGATGCCGGAGTTACAGACGAATAGGATCGATCGTGAAGTAATCACGAGGCATGGGTTATTTAACACAACTCATACTTTCGAATACAATTACGTTTCATTCATTTTTATTACCGAAGTTCTAGCTGTATATAGCAACTTGGCCATCTACTTTCACAATCTCAGCATGCCAGATTCCACAAAGCCATCGCATACTCATCTATTGCGCTCAATTTCTCATTTGCCCATGAAATTTAGTTTCAATGCAAGTAGAGGACCAAATAATTTCACGACAGAAAACGGGAATAAACGTCGTTTCCTAAGAAAATTCCAGAGCAGTCAAGCTGAAGAAAGTCAAAAAGGGAAAGAGCAGCGTCACCAAAATATGACGAAGCGGCAAGAACGACTCAAGGTATTATCTGCTTCGAAACCGGATTATTTAAAATCACTCGACATGAAAGAATGCATGCTGGAGGTTCAAGGGATGTTGGTGGGAAAGCTTGCTGCTGAAGCCAATCACTTTAAGGGGCTGGCAGTGATTCCCGGATTGTCTATCACAGACTTTGACGAACGGGTGAAGGAGGTAGCAGAGGTAATACAGGCGCTGCAATATTGACGGCGAACTGCTTTTTGTTCTCGGAATTTGCAAGGAAAGGTGGACGCTTGTAGTGCTACAGTTTATCAAGTCAAGCAATGACAAAAGTAAAAAGCAATCGAAACGCATTTGGTTATCATTCAGCCAGGCCTGTGCAGGTGATCTGCAAGATGGTTTGCTTGGGTTTACGGATCCTCGATCTTCATAATTCCTCCTCAGATTCTTCATAATTCTCGAATTGACGAATTAGCTCCTGAACATTGGGCTGCCGGACCTTGAGCACCGCCTGGAGTTTTTCTGAACGGGCATCTTCAAGAATGTTAGTAGGAGCAGTCAACTTAAGTCGTTTGCCATTATCTCGCGTCACGAATCGAGACTCATAAGACAACTCTAGGGCAGTGACCATAGAGAGCTTGTTGAGTGAGTCGGCTTGACGCTTATGAAATCTATTGCCGGCCATGGGCGAAAGCACCGTGAACAGGCGCTTCTTTTTATCCATCCGAGTTTTGAAGAGCAGTCGCGAGGCCTCCGTAAAAGAGATAACACCGTCCTGATTCTGCTGCCCGAATTTCCTCATAGGAGGTCGAGGTTGACCTTCTTTCTCTTGACCGACGTTATCTTTCATTGTGTCTGGCACTCCTCCTAACGTCAACGGAGGTTGGCTCGTCAATTGCGTTTCCGCGTTATAGGGAACGAGTGTGCCGGCGCTGATCTTCTCATCCTTTGTGATGTGATCTTGATTCTCTGTCGTTTCATTTTGATCCTTGGTAACCTGATCTTGATTCTCTATCATTTCATTCTGATTCTTGGTGACATGGTTCTGATCTCTCATCACCTCATCTTGATCTTTGGTGACATGGTCTTGATCCCCCATCATCTCATCTTGATCTTTGGTGACATGGTCTTGATCCCCCGTCACCACATCCTGGTTCTTGGTAATACCAACCTGAGACCTCTCGAGGTGCGGTCGCTGATCCAGATCGTCTGCTTCTGAGCCGAAAAAGCTGTGAAAGAAGTCTCGTTTGATGTCAAAGGATGTCAGATAGCGTTTGGGAAGGGTGCTATAGGAGGTCGAATAAATGTGGTTCAGAAAGAGACTTTCCTCATCTGCTTGAAAAGAATGATCGCGTGGCCTATCGCATCGATCGGAAATATCTGATCCGCAGTCATCGTGATCTGAAGTCAATTCCGGAGTCACTTTCATCCTTTCAACGTATGGAACGTCGTCAATGAGTTGGCAATTGAGCTGTACTATTCGACGCATGCGGTCCGAATCGATCTGATAATACTTTGAAGGCAGAATGGTACGCACGCAGTTCTCAATCGTCTTGGCATCCGCTGCTTTACGATCAGAGTATTTTCGACGTAGCCCACGGTATCCGCTCTCTGACGCGAGAGAAGAGAGCTCGTGCCACCATCGCTGCTCTATCTCGGAATCTGAACTGCTCTGTTGAGCAGTGTCTTTTCGGGGTGCTTGGCCGTTCATCACGGGAAAGTGGCGAAGAGCAGCAAGCCAGACCTGTCGATACGATGATCAGAAAGAGTCGCCAGAAGGTAATATTCGATCCTCGAAGACAAATTCACTGATCTGTACCTTCATGCTTGCTTGTCCGTTGTGACGAGCACGGAATTGTTGCGATATCGAGCCTTTGCTTTTGTTTGGTAGAAGCTCCTTCAAAATTCTGGCGCCAGGCTCAAGGTATTTCGTATTCTCAACAACAAAATGGATTGACGGAATGACATACTCTATCGAGCATATACGGTCGAAGATCGCTGATCGTTGGCCGTCCGTCTTGATGGCGGGAAAGATATCATCGGCAAGCATTCGCATTTGGACGAACGCGCGATCTTCCGTCGATCCGAAGGGACATCGACCTCGTAGTATAGCGATCGTGTTTGCATCAAGTCGAAGTTGGTCGTCTTTCTTGTTTTCAACAATTCGAGTCCAAGCGTTGTTCACTCGGCGCAGGCAGCGGGTCAGTTTCTTTATCATTTGTTTAGAAAAGAAAAGGCTGTTGAGGAAGAGTCACGAACCTCAGGGCAGTGTAAATTACAGAGTCGAGGGAAGGTGCCTATCTGTACGGCTGGTCATAGCCCTGCGAATGGAGTTAGGGCATTCAGGCTTTCTACAAACTTCTCAGGCAACGCCTCAAGTCGCAGAAGACACTTCTGCTTGCTTTCTGAAAACTTGGCGAGCCATTTCCGTCTCCTCGCCGCATCGTCACTCAGGGTAGATATGCGAATTTGACGAACAATGTCTTCGTCATAGGTTTTCGAAAAGTTGGGGTCCTGTTCTCGTAGACCGTTCTTCACCTGGGAGCTAATGTCTGAATTTGTCAGTGAATCCGTCTCGAAGCCAAAAGCGGACTTTCCTACCTTCAGAATATAGATTCGTCACTCATCATCTGTTGCTTCCTTTAAAGAATTTGCGCGCCGCTTTCAGGAGGTGTCCTTCGCGTAGAACTTGTAGAGTAGACTCCGGGATAAACCATTGTGGCTCTTCAAAAATGTTGCCACTTGGGCGGCTGGGTTGGGGCAGAGCGGACCGAGATACTAGCGCGAGCACGTGGTTTTCTGGTTCAAGGCGCTGGTCTTCCGCACTAAACTCGTTCAGCAACCTAGCGATATCCTTGTCGTTGCGCTGTCTTAAGTTCTCGGGAAGCTCCTCAGCTTGAAGCTTGTCAAGTGGTATTTGGAACGATCCGCAGAACGTCCTGCTTTTCTCTCGAAATATCTGCAAGTCTTTAGTCGATAGGCTTTTCATCGTGGCGCGAAAACACTCTTCATGACTTCTCCCTGTCAGAGGTCCTTATATGTAAAGCAGGCCAACATTGAACACGAAGGCATCAAGTATTGGATGCGTGGAAGACCAGCCGCGATACTCTCTTGTACTCTTCCCACTCTCCTTTTATGCTTGTGTTTCAGGTCTATGCTTTCAGTCTGCTCTTCCTCTATATCGCTGTCCCTCTCACTCTTTTCCACTTTCCCCCTTAAGATTGTTCCCAAATCCTACTAGTGGTAGTCGTGTTTATTCTTGGTTTTGTACCGGGAGCTCGATGGAGCCAAAAACGGCTCCTCTGCCATGTTTAATGGCTCTCTTTAAGGGACAAGGGTATAACAACCCTCGGTGCTGTCGAGAAATGTTCACATCCTGTTTTCTTCCTTTCAGAATAGATGCTTTTACAACAAGACAATTTAAGTCACTACGTTCTATAGCATTCCGTTGACATCTTCAACCTATTTGAAAGAAGATGGACGTGACGCAGTTCTATGCTATTGCCGCGGGCGGCTGCATTATTCTTTTATTTATCATTCACTCTCTAATCCGTCTGAGTCGGTTCATTAAACTCTGCGACACACTGCTGCGAAAACACCTTGTATATCCTCTGCTTCTACGGCGGCATCGTCTTTTGGGGCCTTGGACTCGTGCTCAGGTGGTCTTTCAACTGATTTATCTCGGAGGCAACGTCTTTTGTACTTGCTTCAAGGTATCTACTGCGAGTGAAGCGGCTACTCGCGCGGGAAACTTATCGCTAATTAACATGATGCCGGCGTATTTTGGATTCCACTTGAGCTTTATTTGCGACTTGCTCGGTGTTTCGCTGCCCCTGTACCGTCTTTTCCATGCATCAACAGGGACCATGTCCGTTCTTCTTGGCCTGCTTCACGTCATCATTCACACGGCTGGTAAGCCAAGTCTTAGCAGGAGCGGTTCCGGGCCGTTGTTTGAACTGATAGTTGGTCATTGTGCTCCCCAGGAATTTAAATCCTGCTAACCTCTAATACAGGCAATCATATCCATGGTCTCGCTACTTCTTCTATCCTCGCACTTGTTTCGCCGGGTTTTCTATGAACTCTTCCTCCGCTGCCATCAGGCATTGGCTTTTGTCGCAGCTTACGCCCTTTGGAGACATCTTCCGTCGAGCATGAAACTCCCAGGCCTATACCTACTCGTTTCCGGTTGCACTTTTTTGACCACGTTTGTGATGCAGTGCTTGGCCCTTCTATATAGAAACGTCGCCCTCCATCGTGGTTGCTCCCGAGCTTTGATTGCAAGACAAAACGGCGCCGTGAGAATGACAATCTTTATCCCCCGACCGTGGAAAGTCAAGGCCGGACAATACGTTAACGTTTGGATTCCATCCGTCAGTCTGTGGTCGTCCTTGCAGAGCCATCCTTTCACCATTGCCTTCTGGAGCGAGGGCAAAAACCCTAGCCTAGATTTCTTGATAGAATCGAGGGACGGCTTCACGCGGAAGCTCTTCAACCGCGCCGATGAACATCAAGGGGGGAATGTATCTTTAAGAGGAGTGGAAGAGGTCAATGAATCGCGGATAGGCGCAGCAGATGAAATCGATCAGAGCCATTTTGGTGGCGCCGGGAATTTTCGGGTTAGCCCGGAGCCTTCTGATCTCCGCATAGCTTTCTTCAGTGGGCCACACGGCTCGAATTTGCCTATTGGGGACTACGGAAAAGTCTTGATGGTGGTCATCGGATTTGGGATCGCGGCACAGTTGCCTTTCCTCAAAGAACTGATACAAGGATTCAATCTTTCAGAGGTTCGCACACGCAACATTCATATGGTATGGCAACTACAGGATCTAGGTGAGCATCTCAGACTTCTTGGTTGCTGAAAGTGTTTGACGTTGGTAGGCGATGAGAAACCGGCGAATGAGCTGCTTAACAGAACTTTGAGAGAGGATACCTTGGATCATGGTTATGTAAGTCAAATGCTTACGGGAAGTGCCTTGTAAGAGGTTGGCTAAATTAGTGATGCCAGATGCTTCACGTGTCGCTATTTTTTAAGAACGGACGACTTGCTCCCAGCCCTCAGTACGTTGGAGAGCATCGACGCGTCGCTTACCACAACGGTGTAATAGATCTTCAGGTTTTATTGCAAGATCAAGTGGGGTCGGGATCAGAAAAGGACAGAGAGAAGGTTTTAGTTACAGGCAAGGTTATGAAGCTTTTGGAAAACGTCTTGGGCTGACGATCACTCTAGTTTCCGCAAATGAACAAGTTCGAGATGAATTACAAGATCTCGTTCGACCGCGCTTGGATCAGGGAGTAAGATTGTTGGAACTTGACTATCAATCAGCTGAATGGAAAAGACGTCTCTGGCCGTTCACATGGACACGTAGGAGGAAACCGTAGCTCTCGATAGCATTATATAGTGGGTCATTTAAATTAATTGAAGAAAGTTTGACTAAATCGGTGATGTTGCGTTAAAATTATACTGAAGATGCATTTATTGATGCTTGATTTTGTCGCCTTACAAATCATCAGCGGAACACGCAACTAAACGTTTCTGACTGAACGATATGTTCTATTTCAGGCGATCTGACGCAGAAATGGGCAGTGTCTGGTAACATAAGTCAGCCGATCTCAGAGACAACTGGCATCTGCTTTTGGCTGCTTTTTGATCCACTTTCGGCTGCACGTTGGTTCAGCTTTGGCCCAGGGTGACTCCAGAAATGAAGTCAAGAAAATTTCCAGCGCTATATGACTCCTTCTGACCCCGGTCTCGAACCTTCAAACCATGCCTGGAGAACACAGACCTCTAACTCAGGTCGGCAACTTCTTGCTGACTGTTGCTGAGAATTCTGTGCAATACAGCTCGAGTACCTCGTCTGATATTCAGGTTCCAAGAAAGCGCGCTCTAGAAGATCAGTCCAGCTTCTTTTCATCAGACTCAGTCTCTCAGAGTAAAGATGGGGGTAAAATTGCAAAACTTGGAAAAGAGAAAATCGAACGGCCTATTGGGACTTTTTCGCAAGTATCATACAACGAACTTATGACTCGTGACCAAGCGGGACCGGCCATTATTGGTTCAGACAACAGCGAGGAATGTAATTTTGTCGCAATCAAACGGGTCAAGAAAGTTGATAACAGCCTCGTACATCGGATACCAAGTTTCAACAGTGACCAGCTTGTCGAAATCAGAGACATGTACCAAGACAATGATGATGTCGTAATCATCTATGAACAAATGGACGTTTCCCTACGACACATCACCGGCCTACTGCAAGGCTCGTTGAAAGCCTTTCAGATAGCAGCAATTTGCAAGGAGGTAAGAGTTAGCTTTGATCGCTTCACTTCAAATTTGCTCACTGTCGGGGAAAAGGTGCTGGACGGTCTCTCTTACCTACACAAGGAGCTTTCCCATTATCATGGCGCCCTCAGCTGCGGTACGATACTTCTCAATCTCGAAGGGAGGGTGAAGATTGGTAAGTTTGTTGGAACTGACTCGGTCGTTGCTAATATCCTTCAGCCAACATCGGCGAGTCTTTTATCAATGGCAGAAGGCTCACCCCGGAAAGCGAACGCAATGACGTCTGTAGCCTCGGGTCCGTCATGATGGAGTTAATGGAGCCTGAAACATTCATCCTGGATCCTCATTCTACCGCGCTAAAGAACGCGGATAAGTGGAAGGATAACTTCGGTATCAAAGATTTCCTGGCCGCTACACAGGACAGCTCTTTGGAGAAATTGAAAAATGCAGGTTTCCGTTCTAGTCTAGCTAACTCAGTATATCTGGCTGACAAGACAAAGAACGATTTTCTTCCCAAGAAGTCTATTTCGAAGTGTCTCCGATCTCACGTCTTATGTGCGGTGATAGCAGTCAAGATTGGCTGGGATCTTTTATCTCTTCCGTAGATTGCTGAAACAGAGTCCAGTTCTGTGGCGAGGAAATAAGTTGAAGGTCGGTTCTCGTTTTAACCATTAAGTGGAAAGGGGGTTTAGGGGCAGAATCAAGTCATTGACATACTTTTCAATCCCTCAAACCTTCGTGTCTTGAAATAAATGTTCTTCGACGCTGATGCTATCCGAAATGGTGTAAACTGAGCTGTAGTGATAGAGTAAGCTTTGAAGAGGGACGTGAGAGAAGTACAGTTCGAAAACTTACTCTTGAATTGACGCATTGAGGGAAGTACTTACCAAGGGAATAATATTATCCAAGGGAGTACTCTCTGAAGGAGGATCTCAAGAAATTGAGGGAAGTACTCGGCAGGGGAGTACTATTCAAAGGGAGTACTCTTCAAGATTAAATCCCACAAAATCTGAAGGGAGTACTCGTCGGGGAAGTACTATCAAAGGGAGTACTTCAGAGGTAAATTCCACAAAATCTGAAGGGAGTACTCGTCGGGGGAGTACTACCAAAGGGAGTACTTCAGAGGTAAATCCCACAAAATCTGAAGGGAGTACTCGTCGGGGGAGTACTATCAAAGGGAGTACTCTTCAGAGGTAAATCTCACAGAATCTGAAGGGAGTACTCGTCGGGGGAGTACTACCAAAGGGAGTACTCTCCAAAGGTAGAGCTCAAAAATGGAGGGAGATACTCATCAGAGAAGTACTCGTCAAGGAAGTACCTCTTCGAGTGCAGTTATGGGCAATTTCTGGATGCTAGTGCCTTGTTTTTTTGAGGCCGTGACGCAGCCCTATACGTAATTTTATTACTTACTTACTAGAATTGCTTACTCACTAGAAGTCCCTACACACTTTGTGCTGGCCCTCAAGTCTCTTTGATCCAAAGGATGGACTAAACTCCTGTTAAGCATTAAGGTCTGAATTGCAGTAGATGGGTAGGTCAATCCTGCAGTATCAATATTATGCTTGTGGTGTTCGGCAATAAATACATTGAAAGTCTCGATTATGCAAATCGATTACAAGTCCTGCAAAAGCAAACGTCAAAGGCTAAAATAGATACGATCATAGTAGCTTGCACATTTACTGCCAATCTCCGCTTTAATTTCCTTGTTCCTTTTTGCCTATTTTACTTCTCTTTACACCCGGTTGTACTCATCGCCGTCATCAGTCTCATCCTCGTCTTCATTCTCATACTCATCCTCATCTTCATCCTCATCTTCATCTTCATCTTCATCCTCATCCTCGTCGTCGTCATTGTTGTCATCATCGTCCTCGTACACATACACATATTTCTCATCCTCATCCTCATCCTCATCCTCATTCTCGTGCTTATCCGTATCCTCATTCCCTTCATACTTATCCTTGATCTCGGCCTTTACAAGCTGATGTATTTGTGCCTGCAATATCTTCTCGATGACTTCGCAGTAAATTGACGGCGCTCGATTCTTGGCTATCGCTAATGCCACCTCTAATCAATCAACTTGATTAAATATTGACTCTAACATCCTTTCAAGTTCCGTCGATGAGACATTCAAAGATGGAGTCGGCGGAGAATGGCATAGGCTAGTAGATGAAGGGGTGTTGAAGAAGTGATGACATGAGCCGGAGTTTCTTTCCCTTCGCTTGGTTTCATATTCCGTCGTGGGTATTATGTTGCCATCTGTTTCAAACGCGGAAAATGATCGCTTGTTTGTGTTGTAAAGCGTAGGATAAGGAGTGAGCGGATAAGCTTTTATGAACCGATCGTTATCATTGAGACCTTGTTGAAGGGGAAAAGGTGGAGTATGAAAGGATTCATATGACATAGCATTCGCGCGATCGATGTTTAGCTGATTCATTGGTGCTGTAAGTCAATTTTCTGAGGCTTTCTGCGGTACAAAGTTAACGAGAAAGGGAATGAATGATTTTGCTGTACCTTTATGGTTCTTTATCTCCTTCAAATATGGCGGCTCCCGCCTTTTCAAAATGAGGCACCCCACTCTAGATATGGCGGCCCTCCCTCTCAAACATGCTCCCCCCCAACCCCTTAAATTATGGCACATCTCTTCAGATATGGCTTCTTGCGCTGGCTTTAAAGCCGTCGGCTTCGTGACTTGATGTGTTTCAGTAGATACTTTCAGCTATTTCATAGTATTCGCAGTAACAAAGCTTATCACTCATCAAAGTCAAAACTTCGTAGACCTACCAGCATTCAAAGGGTTGTTTTGTAACATTTGTGCTCTGTCGGCGTTTGTCAGCGAGAAGAAGGAGAAGAAGCGGATCAACCATCCTTATCGGACTTGATGCGATTGACGATGTTCGACATTCTCCCGAACCTACTCTCGTAAGTCAAAACCCCAGCGATACCTTCATCGTAGTCACATGTTATCTACATGAACACGTAGAGCCTCACTGACAAATTCCCAGCTTATTCGTCACCATCCTTCTCCCAATCTTCACCTCCTACAAAGCGCTTCGTACTTCCGACCCGGCTCAGCTAACACCATGGCTCATGTACTGGGTCGTCATCTCCTGTTTCAACCTCATTGAATTTTGGACATGGTTCATTTTCTCCTGGTAACCACCCTTCGCCCACCTCCTCCCCCAACCCCAACCCCAAACTTTATCAAAGCCCCCTCTAACCTTGCATCACTACCCAGGTTTCCCTTCTACGCCTACCTCCGCCTCTTCCTGCTCTCCTACCTCGTCTTACTTCAAGCTCAAGGCGCTCGCCTCCTCTATCAATTCTATATACAACTCTTCATCGCTCAGCACGAAGCCGACATTGACATCTTCATCTCTCACGCCCGCAACCGTGCCAGAGCAATCGGTCTGCATTATCTCAAGCGGGCCATGGACTTTTTGAAAGAAAATCTTCTGGGGCTACAGTCGATAGCGCAGGCTTTCTCTTCAACAAGCGGAGATAGATCTGAAAGTGGATAGTTTCTTTGCTGTCATAGATTATGTAATACACCTTGTAAATTCAGTTCGAAATTGAATACGAAGTAATATTAAATTTAGAACATAACACATCATTCATATACTTGATGAATCTCATCAACTTGTCTGTGATTTTAAACCAATTAGAAAGCGAGACAAACAGCAACGAGTCATGAGCTGTATCCTACAACTTTCCGCTCTCAATGATAACGTCCGCCTATCTAGCACTTGGTTTCCATTGCAATGTAACGTTGTTCCCCTCACAGCATGCTCGAAACATATCGTCTATTGTGAACAGACGAGGCGCGATGCTGCCGCAATGCCTGCTGACTTTCAAACGTGCGATCACAGTTATCGCACTCGTATGATGAAGAGTGAGCGGGAGAGTTGAGGTGCTGATTCAGAGCCTGTTGACTTCCAAACTCGCGGTCGCAGTCGTCGCACTCATACGATGAAGAGTGAGCGGAAGAGTTGAGGTGCTGATCCAGAGCCTGTTGACTTCCAAACTCGCGGTCGCAGTCGTCGCACTCAAACACTGAAACATGGAGAGAAGAGTTGAAATGTTGTTCAAGGGCCTCTTGACTACCGAAAGAACGATCACAATCATCGCAGTCGTACGATAAAGCGTGAACGGGAGAACTGAGATGTTGATTCAAGGCCAATTGGCTACCGAACTCGCGGTCGCAGCTATCGCATTCATAAGAAGCAGCGTGAGCAGGGGAGTCGAGATGCTGCAGTAGAGATATTGATGTGTCGAAACGTCTGTCACAAGCAGCGCAATAATAAGACATGTTCAAAAATCTAGTCAGTCCTTAAGATATATTAGGTTGAAGAGGGACAGTATCGGCATCGAGGGGCAGGTTTATATTTACCCCGCCTTCTACGGATGATTCCTGCACAAAACACGTGTACTAATTATGCAAATGTTATACAACTTGTAGTTTATGCAACAGAATCACGACTAACAAGGCTGACCGACCACTTCTCTCATCATTCTCTTTCAACGTTAGCAAAACACTGGCCTTAGAAGAGTTTATTCCGCTAACAAAACACTGCCAACTACGGTACTATTTTCGGTCACTGCCTCCCGTCCGCTTCACCGTAAGGCTTGCAGCTATTTCTTTCCCCAGGTGTTATTAGCACCTTCACGATATGCCTGACCGTAACGCGTAAGTGCAGAGTTCCTTGGTTAGATCTTCAGACGAATACAATTTGGGTAACCAGGCATATCTAGCAAGAAGCCTTGTTTCGATTTTGCACGCGGCGAATGTACACGCGGCAATAGATGCAAATACAGTCATGAACCGACCTTCAGAGCATCGCCGGGACCCTGCCCGTTCTACCTGACACCTAATGAGTGCTATAGAGGGAAGCAATGTAAATTCTTGCATGAACTGGGCATGGGAAAAAATGGTACCAATGCACTATCACAGGCTATTCCTAGGCCTCGGGAACGGTCCGGAATCGAGTCTAGCTTTCGCGAATGGACTTACCTCATACCAAAACGCAATACCTATTCGCGGTTTCTAGTCGTAGATACTGGGAGATTCTTCAAAATGGGATGGGACCTCATGAACCAAGAAAATACCGAAACGCGTCAGCAAATCATCACGAAGCTGGCAACGGAAGAGGGGATTGCGATGATCAAGGCCCTGGTAGATCTGGCGGTTGATTGCCCAATAGAAGAGATGACGATTCGTATTTTCAAAGAGAGAACTCTTCCGTTCTTCCGAACCATTTCCCACCCGAATGTCCTGTCATCTCTGATTTTGGAGACTTCACTCGACATCATCTGCACATTTCTCTTTGGCTCGAATGGCCGTCGTGCAATCGATCTTTTCAAAGTCACAGCAGTTGCTCTCACTGCTCTTGCTTTAGTAGAATCTCTCAAAGATGATGAGTTGTCTTCAATTGCGTTGACGGCGAGTTTGGTCGTGCTGCAGCGGATCGTGGACTTGAATCAAAGCGCCCAGGTCATCGCGGATTTCACGTCGATTGCGGACACTATCTCGGCCTGTATTCCGGAACAATTGCCTCTGTATGCCGTGCGGCGAAGCCTTGCCAGAATTCGACATCGTCTTGGTCTTGGTACTTCGATGGCATCGTTCGAAAATCGATCAAACAAGCTACAGAATCATCGAGCTGTCTTCGAGTTGGGCCAGGACCTGCTCGGCATGTTATCCGAACAGGGCCCACGACATGATAACGATCATGAGAACATTCGCGACATTAAGATTCTGCCAACCGCTGCGGAGATTCAGTCCCATCGGCTAGAGTATCTACCTTCAAATGATCCCACCAGAAACCATCTTCCCGGTCTGGAAGGTTTACTCGACAGGCAATTTCGGCTTCTCCGAGAAGATACAATTGGCCAACTCAGAGATGCGGTTCATTTAGAACTTGAGAGACTCAATCATTCCTCAACTGTTCAGTCAAAACCAAACAATGGCGTCCGAAACATCACTTATCATAAAGTTCATCTGCTTCGATTGGCATTCGACAGAAGAAAAGGTCTTCAGATTGTAGCAGAGTTCGAACAGCCTCCTGTACTTCGTAAAAAGGGTGCTGCACAGCGAGAGGAATGGTGGAAAAGCAGCAAACAGCTACAAATTAACGCGTTGCTCTGCCTTGTCTCTTCTACAGGTCACATCATCTTCTTCTCTGTATGCGACCCAGTTCCAACGCCTTCGCCCAAGAAGCGGAATAATACAGAAGAAGGACTTGCAACTTCTTCGACCGGCCTCAATACAGATCCTGGAAGAGCGGTCGAACATTCAAGTCTTTTTAAGCACGCAGATCGAGCAACTGTGATGCTTAGCATGCTGGAAGACAATATGGAAGACGTCATCTGGATCAACAATCACCTCGGAAAGGCTGGCAATCTAAGACAATCTCTTGTTGAGTTTCCCGGAATTCTGTTGCCTTCTTTCCGACCAACGCTGCAGGCGCTCCAGCAGATGAGCCGCACTCTCGATCTTTCTTTTTTCGAATTCATCGCTCCAGTGACGCAAGATCCGGGGGTTGCGGATATCTCACCCCCCGCTTACTCACGGGGACGCGGCTTCGCCTTCAGTCTGGACTCTTTGACTGGAGGAGAACCTCTGAAACTTAAGCCTGGAAAGCAGTTCGACTACCAGATGCTACGTAGCAAATCCACACTCGACGACGCGCAGCAGATCTCCACTGTTAATGCTCTGAGCCGCTGCCTTGCGCTCATCCAAGGATCGCCAGGTACCGGGAAAAGCTATACAGGCGTAGCAATCATCAAAACTTTATTAAAAAATCGTAAGGTAGCTAATCTTGGTTCTATTGTTTGCGTATGCTATACGAACCACGCACTCGATCAACTTCTCGAGCATCTAGTAAAGGACGGAGTTGAGCAGCTGATCCGTTTAGGTTCGCGGTCTAAATTCGAACTTCTCCAAGACTTGAACCTTCGCCATGTTTCCCAGCAAGTCGGGCAGACGAAAACCGAAGGTTACGAGAAGTGGCAACTTCATACGAAATTGGACAGCGAGCTAGCACATATCGAGGAAATTTTACAAGGACTGAAGGATTCGACCTCGTGGAGAAACATCAAAGCTTATCTGGAAAGACAAGACTCGTTCAGGCACTTCGAACAACTGTTTGGGATGGGGTTTGACGAAGATGGATTTCGGACAGTGCGCGATAGGAAGTACAGTGTTGTTAAAAGCTGGCTTAGAGGAGCAGCTCAGCGTCTTTGCTCGAACCGTCCCGTTACGAAGCTTTCAAACGTCTCTCTCCTGGAGATGTCTGCCTCTGAGCGGGAATCAATTCATAAGTATTGGGTTCAGCAACGCGCAGCTCAGCTGAACGCTCTTCTACTTCACGTCCTTGAATTCTATCGCGATATCAAAGATGAACTCGAGAAGTGCTACCAGGAATTGAATCTTCGATGTCTTCTACGGGCGCACGTCATCGGCGTCACAATCACAGGCTTGGCAAGGAATCTAGAGGTTCTTAGACGTGTGCGAGCAAAAGTCATGGTGTGTGAAGAGGCAGGTGAGGTCTTGGAGGCACACACGCTCACCGCGCTTTTGCCTTCAGTCGAACATGCTATTCTTATTGGGGATCACGAGCAGCTCTGACCCCAGATCAACAACTACGAGCTTCAACATGATCATCCCAGGGGCGGAAAATTCTCTTTGGACATCTCGCTTTTTGAGCGACTCGTTAAATCTCAGCCCGGCTACCCGAAGATTCCATTCAGTTCACTGAAGGTGCAGCGCCGGATGCATTCATCGATTGCAGAGCTTGTTAGAATCACGCTGTATCTCGAGCTACAAGATTACGCTTCGGTGTTAGATTATTCCGAGGTTGATGGATTGCGGAAGCGCCTCTTCTGGCTCAACCATCAAGAGAAGGAAGACTCATCGTCATCAGCTCAAATGATCTCATTCTCGAAGACTAACTCTTTTGAAGTAGAGATGGTCGCCGCTTTGGTTTCCCACCTTGTACGCCAAGGAACTTATGAAAAAGATGATATTGCAGTTTTGACTCCATACTTGGGACAGTTGCAGAAGATCAAGCAGCGGCTAAGGTCTTCTTTCGAGATTGTGGTCGGCGATCGAGATCTCCAAGATTTGGAGACCTTGGGCCTGAAAGATGGCAGCCCGGAGGCTACAACAGAGAGCGAAGTCAATGTGCAGAAGACAACCCTACTCAATGCATTAAGGGTCGCGACTGTTGATAATTTCCAGGGGGAAGAAGCGAAAGTGATTGTCATCTCACTGGTACGGAGCAACGACGAGAGAAAATGTGGATTTTTGAAAACTTCGAATCGCATTAACGTCTTGTTAAGTCGCGCTCGCCACGGCATGTATATCATCGGCAATGCTCAGACCGCTAGTTCTGTTCCCATGTGGACCAACGTCATCTCCATCCTAGAGAGAGACGAAAACATAGGTCAAACCCTAGCGCTCTGCTGTCCCCGGCACAAGGAGACCTCAATCGAGGTATCAAAAGCCGATGATTTCTCTCTCCTCTCGCCGGAGGGTGGCTGCGACAAGAAGTGTACTTCGAGACTACGTTGCGGACACGCTTGCATCAATAAGTGTCATGCCGATTCGCTACACAACGCCGTCCGGTGCCTTGAGCGCTGCCAGAGGATCAAGAGAGGCTGTGAGCACCCGTGCCCCAGACCGTGCGGAGATCCATGCGAGGCGGAATGTTCAGTCCAGATTCCAAACATCGTCTTGCCTTGTGGACACATACGGAAATGATTGGAGTGTCACAAAGCGCAAGCTCCGGAAACTGTATCATGTCGAATCAAAGTCGAAATGGTCATGCCAAATTGCAAGCACCGAGTAAAGATTCGTTGCTGTGACCTTCCGCTTCAGGATGATTACCCATGTCCTGCCACGTGTGAAGCCGCCCTCGCCTGTGGACATGACTGCAAGCACGCTTGTAAAGACTGCAATCCAAAGGCCGATGGTCAGATCTCCCAGAGAGCCCACGGTATTTGTAAGGCGCAATGCAGTAGACCGTACACGACATGTAGTCACGCATGTTTGGGTACCTGCCACGGCGACGGTCCATGTCCGCTTTGCAATGAACCATGTGAGGTCCGCTGCAGTCACTCACGCTGCAGTAAAAAGTGCCAAGAGCCTTGCATGCCATGTGTTGAAGATTGCTCTTGGTCTTGTCCACATCGTGGGAAATGCCAGATGCCATGCGCGGTGCCTTGCGACCTTCTGCCTTGCTCGAAACGTTGCTCGGAGATTTTGGGCTGTGGCCATCGATGTCCGTCTGTCTGTGGGGAGGTTTGTCCAGGTGTTCAGCACTGCCAGGAGTGCGCCGATACGCCGATCAAGGAGATGATGGTTGATTACATCATGGGATCCAGCTATGCTGAGATTGATCTCGACGAAAGCCCTTGCATTATACCATCATGTGGCCACATCCTCACTCTGGAAAGCATGAACGGTCACATGAGTATCTTGGATTATTATACTCTCTCTGACGAACCAGATGGCGCAGGCTCGATTGTGGGGCTAAAGTCTAGCTCGGAACCATTCTCTATCGTCGAATTAAAGAACTGCCCGATGTGTCGCTGCCCTCTTCGAAACATCAATAGATATGGTCGCATAGTTCGACGAGCGTGGATTGACGAGGCAACAAAAAAGTTTATTGTATGGGCAAATATGCAATTTGTTCCTTTGGTTGCTAGAATGGAACGGGAAGAGATAGAGCTTCGAGAAGGCGGGGCGGAGGGCCAAGATTCTACGCAGCAATTATCTTTCACGTTAGAACTTCTCTCTCTGAAGCCTATTCAGCTGAAAGGATCCCGCGATCAGCAGATTAAGGATATCACCAATTTCACTAGATCAGATGCAAGATTCAAGAGCATCTTGAAGCTTCGGAAAGAGGTAAAGCAGTTTCTCAAAAAAGTCGACGAAGCGGAACAACCTCTCAGTCGCATTCACGACCTTGTGCAGGATGCACGCAGACATCGCGGAGTGGATACTGAGATTTTCTGCGGATCAAATGTTCTTCAAGTACGAAATCGTCTCTTGACAACAGTCTTGCTACTTCGATGCGATTACGTCATTCTTCTCGAATTTCTAATCACGGGTCGAGGAAACCTTCACGTCAACTTAATCAGTAACAGAAAAGATTGCGAGGCTCTAGTCGAAGAATCCCAGGCAAGACAGCAGCCAGCGAACGCGGTTGAAGGGCTACTGTATTGGGCTCGTTTCGTTGCTCTCGAACGTGGTCGCTCGGAAGCGGAATCAGCCATTCCTGAACTTCTCATCCAGGCGAGAGCACATCTTCAAAGAGCCAAAAGTGTTTGCACAGCTTATCCTGGTCAAATCGCTGACATGTTGGCTGAAGTTGGGGATGTGGAGAAGATGCTGCGTGATTCGACCTTCTACGCACCGGTGAGTAACGAAGAAAAGGCAGCCGTGTACGCAGCGATGTCGCAAGATTTCCGTGATACAGGACATTGGTATTACTGCGCAAACGAGCATCCTTTCACGATTGGAGATTGCGGCATGCCGATGCAGACATCTCAATGCCCGCAGTGTGGTTCTCCTGTCGACGGTCACAATCATCAGGCTGTTGAGGGAGTCACACGAGCGACGGACCTGGAGGCACAATTCAGTGGATCGACGATCAGGCGTTAGAATTAGCTGCAGTCTTTATAACTTTGCAACTGACGCATTCTGATATTTCGGTCACGGAGGTTGTGGTAAGATTGTTCTTTGGCTTTAGAATGAATTCTATTGTGTACATACAAATGGAATATGTTTGAGCATCGAAGACAGGTACTAAAAAGTAGAGACGAAATAAGACAACAGATTATTTATAAAAAGCAATTCTATTGTTTGACGTTAGACGCAAAACTCTCGTGCAAAGCTAAAGTAACTAACTTGACATAAAATCAACGTCGACGACAAGTAGAGTAGAAAGAGAGAATTTTAGAAGGCAAAAGTAATTTCCTATCAAGCTCCTTCCTTCCCTTTTCGATGACAGGACGGCCGCTGCGAAGATTTTACCCAGACGATTCTCGGCTGAAAGGCTCAATAACATTCCGTAGTGAAAGAAACACGTCGAGGAACTAGGCACGAAAGTTAATCTGATGCACCTTGGCGGTATGACTCTTGAAAGCCATCACACTTGGCAGGGTTAGGCTGTTTGCCTTACACGTCGGATGTTCGCAATTGATCTCATCATTAGATGCATACTTTCGTAGATGCGTCTTCTGAACATGTTCCATCATCTTATTGGGTCTGCAGTACTCGAATGTCCGATCCTCATAGGATTTGCGTTCCTCGCCAAGGCAGAACGGGCATTGGGTTGGCCTGCAGATCAAGGGAAAGTAATCTGTCGTGTCCTCTTCAGAATCCTCTGCGAGGCCTTCTGAAGGGTTCATCAGTTCCTTTGATTTGAAAGTAGACCTTGGTCTATCTCGGCGCTGGCTTTCTTGTCGACGGCACAATGCTGCTCTGGCTTTGATGGCCTCGATGCTCCGAACGTGCTTCTCACGATCTGTCAGGTCGGTCACAGGTTCGCAGGTCAATCGGATTACGACATCTCGCTTCGGGATATTGTATTTGAGAGGTCTCGTCAGTTCGGCGTCTTTGGCAGACGCTGAGATAGCGGTGTCAGCAAACTGAGCTTCGAGCGTATCTGTATCGGCGTTTCTAAAATGTCGCTTTCGGGCTTTGTCGATCATCCTACTTCGGCGATTCGTTTTTTCACGATGCAAGGCAGCATCGACATCTTTCTTCTTCTTTACTCATGGATCCTCTCGTGGAGCATGTTTCACGGGCCCATACTTGGCCCTGATTTTGGCGGTGAGTCTCTTGCTCTTGCTGCTGAGGCGAACCACTCGCTTGCTATTAGCAAGCTTCTTCGAAAGCTCGTCGGACAATTCGGTCGGGGCGCTAGGGTCAACAGTTAATGTCATCAGCCTGGCTAGCTTTTGTACAACCTCGTCGGAAGGGCGGTCTAAGAAGGCAGTCTGCGTGTTGAATCGAATCTCTCGATCGAGATAGTAACGGACGACGTTCGATTGATGATCGAAGATCTGATCTCTTACGGAAGAAGGCGCCTTATCTGTGCCAATCATTTGACATCAGCATTGACGCCTGCATATGAGAATAGGAGGGAGGGGCAGATGAGAAGAAGACGACTTACTATTGACGGCATTGACTAAGTCACGTCGAGCAACATACTGGGTAAAGGAATGCTTCAGACCCGATTTAAAGCCAAGTCGTTTTAAGTAACGAAGCCATGTACTAGAACGCAAAGATTTCGTCTTCGATGTGCGATACTTATCCGCGGCGCGCTCAGGCTCACGGAAGACCGGTTGATCCAGAGCATCGGCTTTAATTTTCAGCGTGAGAGACTTCTTGGCAGATGATGGCTTGGCTCGGAATATGTAGCTGACATCTCTCGTCGACTCGGCCACAAAGACGTCGTCATGGAGTGTCATGGAAAGTAAATGATCGACGAGACAGAGGAGCGGATTTTTCTCTCTTTCGACGACAAATGTTTTTCTAGTAGATAAGAGATTATTATAATATATTGAACGTAGATAACTGCACTGCTTATTCTCGAGGGCGATTGTCTTCTTCCTTGGTATGAATGAGCGTGACCTTGGCGAAAAGGATGTTGGGCTCCCCTGAGATTGGGTTGGGAACAATAATAAAAGTGATATGTCTTCAAAGCAAAGATCTAGTTTCCTCAAGGCCCGCATCGAAATCATCGTCGGTGTCATTATCGCTTTCGCTATCATAGTCTGTGCTGCCATCGCCATCGTCATCGTTATCAGCGTCCGAATTCGAATTCACGAGGGTTGCTTGCTCTTCGTTCCAGTCACTGTCCATCGCAACATCTTCGTTCGAATCGCTAGTCCCTTGGTTATCGTTGCTAGCACTGGGGCCGCTATGGATCTTGACGCGTTCATCGGGCTTGGTCGCGTTCTCATCGTCTTCGAGTTTTAGTCTTGTGTCGAACATTGAGACCGGTCTGCAGCCAAAGTACGCAGCCATGAGCAGACCCGTGGGAACTTGATTCCGTTGCTGCTCGTCTGGAAAGATCGAATCGTCATGAATCCAATGGTAAAAGAGTACATAATATAAGTCATCAACGCTCATGATCGCCTTCCTCTTCGAGAGCCTGCGAAGCTTGTATTCGTCCACGAGCGTTTTCTTGTACTGTTAACGACTCAAGGTCAGCTTAGACCTGCTTTATATCTCGAGCTGGAATGTTGTCACTTACGTTGGTCACGTCTCTTCTGATGCTGTCATTCAGCGAACGACCGGTTTGATAGAAGATGTGCATGTTCAACACCCGTCAGTAGTTATTGAGACTCTCGCTGGCTCTCACTCTCGGGTAGCGGTCTAACGTTCATCGCAAGAATGTCTTCAGATTCTCGGCTTGTGCGTTTAAGGAAAAGCTTTCGGGGTTCTGTTCAATCTTCTGACAAAATCTGATCGCAAATCAATTAGGTTCAGAACTTTACTTCGATCGAGAGTACAGTAAACAACTGACCTGTTTCATTTCTTTGAGAGTGATTTCTTGCTCTTCTTTGTATTATCAGCGTGCTTCGGTTCTGTTCGACCTTTTGCTGTCAGCTCTTGGCGGAGATTCTGATAGTAACTCGGCGACTGCTTGCCAGCGTTTCGGCGTGCGCGCGTAGCTTTGCCAACGGGCATGGTTCTTAGCTGCTCTTATGAAGGGCGAGCACAGCGTTGCGGTCGAGAGTAGAGAATAAAAGAGGCTCTGAGCTGTGGGAGCTTGACGGTATAAGGAACGATGACAGTACTCGAGGCATATGACGGAAATACAGTTCTGCTTTACCAGTGGAGCGAGGTAAAGAGCAAGAAGGGCATCATCGGAGGGTGTCATGTCGGTATTTATGTTGACTGTTCACACTGAAATCCTTCGGATGGGTTGAGCCAGAGATGGAGCACAATTCTGGTCAGTGGACCTTGGACTTTCAGATCCTTGTTTCGCCGCTGCGGTCGCTTTGACCCCCTCAGCTCTCGATGTTCTGACAGCATAAAGCGGCTTCAAAACCTACCAAATCTGGACGTCAGAACATCAAAAGGTAGATACTAAGTGTTATTTTATTATTTTATTAATTCTTGTTTATTTAATGAAACTTTTTAATCAAAGATAAAGATTATTGAACTACAGACATTATGTTGGGGAGCGTAACTGTCTGTTGTTCAATTTGAGTTGATTTGAGATTGAAATTTTAAGTTATTTAATCAGAAATTTAAAGTAATTAAAATATACAATGAATAAATATTATATATATACAACTTAACATAATTCATTCTTCAAACATAGTTTAATAATGATTATAAGACAATAGATACAAAGAATTATAATACAAATATTTAATATAATAAAAATATACTTGTAGAAAGATTATACTTAAGTAGTACAAGTTTATAATTATATAATATATTTAAAGTAGTAATATTAATACTATCATTTAATGAAAAATTAAAACATTAGTAATAAGTTTAGAATTATCTTAAAAATATTTAATTATTTTAATTATTAAGTAGTTGACTGGTATAAATTAATCTGATTTATTATTAAATTCAAAATGATTAATAAATAAAATACATTTTAATTTATATCATTCAATGCAATCATTGAAAATTAATGTAATTAACATATTAGATATATATAAGTTCAGTCATTAATATAAAATATTTAAAAGTTTGTGATGATAAGAATATATAGTAAATAATGTAGTTAATAACATAATAAATGATGTAATAAATAGTAAGTAATGTAGTAAGTAATAAAGTTAGTAGTATAATGAATAGTGTAGTGAGTAATGTAGTAAGTAATGTATTGAGTAGTATAATAAGTAGTATAATAAGTATTGTAATAAGAAATGTAGTAAGTAATATAATAAGTAATGTAGTAAATAATATAATTAATAGTATAATAAGTGATGTAATAAGTAATAAGTAATAAAGTTAATAATATAATAAATAATGTAAAGAATAGGGTTAGGGTTAGGGTTAGGGTTAGGGTTAGGGTTAGGGTTAGGGTTAGGGTTAGGGTTAGGGTTAGGGTTAGGGTTAGGGTTAGGGTTAGGGTTAGGGTTAGGGT